>ERZ1066117.547-NODE-547-length-27448-cov-35.527982_pt1 | contig 27448 bp, 17 predicted proteins | sample MGYA00382764_ERZ1066117 | MGnify/ENA primary metagenome ERZ1066117 (study PRJEB33369, sample SAMEA5778347) | biofilm metagenome | biome: Industrial cooling water; feature: Water cooling tower basin; material: Biofilm | place: United Arab Emirates | collected...
GCGCCGGCGAGCGTGACGACCCCGGCGGTGCGCGCGAGCCGGCGCCGCCGCGCGATCGGGTCGCGGGCGAGCGCGTCGAGCAGCGCCGCCATCGACGGCCAGCGGGCGGCCGGCGAGGCGGCGAGGCCGCGGCGGACGACCGCGTCGAGCCACGCCGGCACGTCGCCGCCGACGACCGGCTCGATCCGGCCGCGCAGCGTCGCCTCGCGGACCTCGACCGTGTCGCGGCCGACGAACGGGCGCCGGCCGTGCAGCGCCTCGAACAGCACCACGCAGAAGCCGAAGATGTCGCTGCGCGCGTCGGCGGCGAGCCCGAGGTACTGCTCCGGCGCCATGTAGCCCGGCGTGCCGAGCTGCGTCCCGGCGACCGTCACTGGCACGATCAGCAGGTTCGTCCCGCTCTGCAGCGTCGTGTCGACCTCGGCGTCGCGCTCGATCGTGTCGGTCGCCCGCGCGAGCCCGAAGTCCATCACCCGCACGCGCCCGTCGTCGCCGACCATGATGTTGTCCGGCTTGAAGTCGCGGTGGACGAGCCCCGCCGCGTGGGCCGCCGCGACCCCGCGGCCCGCCTGCGCCAGCGCCTCGAGCACATCGGCCCGGCCCGGCCTGCGCTCGGCGAGCCAGGCCCGCAGCGTCCGGCCGGCGACCCGCTCCATGACGATGAAGACCTGCTCGTCCGCCTCGAGCACCTCGTGCACCGCGACGACGTTCGGGTGCGCGAGGCGGGCGAGCGCCTGGGCCTCGCGCAGCGACCGCCCGTGCGCGCTGGACCCGCCGCGCCGGTGGTTGAGCCGCTTGATCGCGACCTTGCGCCCGAGCTGCTCGTCGTAGCCCTCGTAGACGACGCCCATGCCGCCGCTGCCGAGCGTGCCGAGCACCGCGTAGCGGCCGATCCGCCGCGGCCCCTCGGCGGCGGCGGCCGGCGGCGCTCCGGCGAGCGTGGCGGGGGTCTCGAGGTTGGCGGTCATGACGGCCCGGCGTGTGCCCTCCACGCTCGCGCTACGGGGCATCGCGCTCAATTACAGCGCCCTTACGGCCGGCACCGCGTTGCGCGTCAACGGGATGATCTCGAGCCGCGGCACCCCGATCCGCAGCTGACGCGTGCCGGCCCGCCGCTCGACGATCTGCGCCGCGTCGGCGATCCCGGCCTCCGCGAGCTGACGTCGGATCCGGTAGACGTCGATATGCAGACGGTTCGAGTCGCTGCGGAGCAGGCGGAGCAGCTCGTCCTGGTGGACCCACCCCTGCTGGTCGCTCGGCAGCGTGTGGTCGGCCAGGCGCGCGCGTGCGAGCAGCAGCAGCGGATAGTGGTGGGCGCGGGCCTTGAGGTCGATCGTCCGCCCGCCGTGCAGCGCGAGCAGCTCGATGTACTCCTCGTCGCGGCTGACGCAGAAGCGCAGCATCAGCGACCCGACCGTCGGCGCCGCGGCCTCGAGGTTGCAGGTCTCGGTCAGCAGCTCCGGCAGGTGCAGCAGCCACGGCCCGGTGCTCGTGTGCACCGTCTCGCCGTCCTCGACCGGGTGCGCCTCGCCGGCCTGCTCGATCGCCCAGCCCTGCGCGCTGCGGTAGATCGTCAGCTCGGGGCGCCCCGGATCCGGCAGCACGAGGAACCCGCCCTGGGCCTCGACCGCGGGCCCGGCCTCGCCGACGCGCACGGCGAACGCCTGCGGCGCGCCGGCGTCGACCAGCACGTACCCGTCGGGCCGCCCGAACCCGATCACCGAGTTCGGCGACAGCCCGACCCGCTGCCCCGAGCCGATGTGCCGCCCGTCGACGTAGGTCCCGTTGCGGCTCTGCAGGTCCTGCAGCACCCACACGCCGCTCTCCCAGCGGATCAGCGCGTGCTCCCCCGAGACCTCGGGCTCCGCGAGGCGGATCGTGCAAGCCCGCGAGCGTCCGAGGAGACACCGCGCCGGCAGCATCCACGAAACGCCGTCCTTGGCCTGTTGAAGCCGAGCCATCCGCCGGTAGCATACGAAAGCCGCAACAGAGGCGCCAAGGGGCTCTCGCCCCCCAACCCCGACGCAGCGGCGATGAAAGCGCGGCGTAAGCGCGAAACGGGCGGCCAGCGGACGACCGTCCGTGCGCGCTCACGACCCCGCCGGCGGGATGCGCTGATGCATGTCTTCGAGCAATGCCTCGGGCAGCCGGCGTATCCGTTGAAATTCCCGCATGTGCCGGATCGGCAGCTCGCCGAGCGCCGCGATCGTCTGCCCGTCGATCGTCCCGGTGTACTTCGTCGGGGCGAAGCTCGCCAGGCGCGCCGGCCCCTCCGGCACGCGCGCGAGCACGTCGAGCAGCGCGTCGAGGGAGTTCATCTTCATATATGGACAGGTCGCGCAGCCGCCGGCCGTGGAGCACCCCTCGCCGCCGGCGACGCCGGGCACGATCGGCAGGTGGGCGTCGCCGGTGGCGGCGACCGCGGCGTCGGCGACCGGGAACACGATCTCGGCCTCGACCGGCCGCGGCAGCGTCGCCAGCACCTCGCGCAACTTGTGCACGATCGCCGTCACCATGCCGGCCTCGGTCCCGAGGATGAACTGGAGCCGCGCCGGCGACCTGTCCCCCGATTCCTGTCCCGCCCTCGTCACCTGCGCGGCGATGTAATCGAGGATGTTGGACGTCGAGCCGACCACCCCCCGGCCGGCGCGCTGGGCCGCGAGCGCCAGCGCGAACATCTCGCCCGGGACCTCGAGGTGCGCGGTGACGTGGGCGTCGGGGTAGCCCTCGCGGACGCGGCGGACGACCTCGGCCCCGAACATGTGGTGGACGACGCAGTTGCCCTGCTCGAAGTAGTGGAAGCGCGGCAGCAGGGCCAGGACGGTGGCCCGGTCGTGCGCCGGGTGCAGCGCCCGGATCGCCGCGTCGTCGAGCCGGTGCAGGCTCGTCAGCAGCGCCCGCAGGTTCTCGCCCATGTACGTGTCCGGCCCGAACCACACGTGGCAGTCGGGCGCCTGCGCGAACGCCTGCAGCACCGTCTGGATCACGTTCGACGAGGTGCAGGTGATCGTCGGCACCAGCGAGTGCGCGAACGCCTTGGTCCGCAGGCTGGTGTTGATGTACACGACGTGCAGCGAGTTCGGCGTCGCGGCGGCGCGCCGCAGGTACGCGGCGTAGGCCGGGGCCTCGGCCGCGGCCGCGAGCGAGCAGCCGATCGGCGCCTCGGCGACCCTGTACACCGGGACATGTTCGAAGCCGGCGGCGTCGAGCACCGCGCGGACGTTCTCCGACATGAAGTCGACCCCGAGCACCGCGATCACCCTGGCCCCCGCGCGCGCCATCTCGAGCGCCCGGTCGGCCATCACCAGCGAGTCCGAGACGTGGATGTGCGGCCAGTCGCACGCGTACAGCACGCCCTGCAGCTCCGCGTCCATGTAGAAGTGCGCGACGACGCCGGCCTCGGTCGCCCGCAGCAGCTCGCCGAGGCGCTTCACCGTCGCCGGGTCGGGGTCGAGGAAGGCGGCCTGCGCCTCGGCGAAGGCGCCCTGGGCGGCTGCGCCGCCGGCGCGGAGCACGAGCGAGGGGAACGGCTGCATCGACCCGGGAGCCTAGTACGTCGCCCTCCGCGCGTCGAGGCTCGCCGCGCTCGAACGCGGCCTCGCTTCGCGGTAGCGTCCGGCCCATGGAACGCATCCGCGCCCCCGAGCTCGAGCCCGCCGTCGCCTGGCTCGGCACGACCCGCCCGCTGCGCCTCCGCGAGCTGCGCGGCCAGGTCGTCGTGCTCGACTTCTGGACCTCGTGCTGCATCAACTGCCTGCACGTGCTCCCGGTGCTGCGGGACCTCGAGCGGCGCCACGCCGGCAGGCCGCTCGTCGTCCTCGGCGTCCACTCGGCCAAGTTCCCCGGCGAGGCCCGGCCCGAGCGGATCGCCGACGCGATCGCCCGCCACGGCGTCGAGCACCCGGTCGTCGTCGACGCCGACCTCGGCATCTGGGAGCGCTACGCGATCCGCTCGTGGCCGACGCTCGTCGTCGTCCGCCCCGACGGCACGATCGCCGCCGTCGCCCCCGGCGAGCCCGACCCCGCCGCCCTCGACGCCCTCGTCCGCGACCTGCTGGCGACCACCGACGCCGCGCCGTTCACGATCCCGCGCGGCGAGCCGCCGCCGCCGCGCCCGCTCGCGTTCCCCGGCAAGCTCGCGCCCGCCGAGGACGGCCGGCTCGCCGTCGCCGACACCGGCCACCACCGCGTCCTCGTGCTCGACCCGGGCGGCCGCGTGATCCACACGATCGGCTCCGGCCGCCGCGGCCACGCCGACGGCCCGCTCGCCGAGGCCCGCCTCGACGAGCCGCAGGGCCTCGCGTGGGCCGCCGACGGCGCGCTGTGGATCTGCGACGTCCGCAACCACGCGCTGCGCCGCGCCGACCTCTCCTCGGGCCGATTGACCACGGTCGCCGGGACAGGAACCATGGGCCATGTCCCGATCGCCGGCCCGTCCCGCGCGCGCGCGACCGCGCTGCGCTCGCCGTGGGACCTGATCCCGATCGGCGATCGCCTGGCCGTCTGCCTCGCCGGCTCGCACCAGCTCGGCGCGTTCGACCCGGCCGCCGGCACCGTCGACCTGCTCGCCGGCGACGGCCGCGAGGCGCTGGTCGACGGCCCCGCGCGCGCCTGCTGCTACGCCCAGCCGTCCGGCCTCGCCCGCCATGGCGACACGCTGTTCGTCGCCGACAGCGAGACCTCGGCGATCCGCGCGCTCGACCTCGCCACCGGCGAGACCCGCACGCTCGTCGGCGAGGGCCTGTTCGACTTCGGCCACACCGACGGCCCGCTGGCGACCGCCCGCCTGCAGCACCCGCTCGCCGTCGCCGCGCTGCCCGGCGGCGACCTCGTCGTCGCCGACACCTACAACGACTGCCTGCGCCGGATCGACCGCGAGGCCGGCGCGATCTCCACCCTGTCCCTCGGGACAGCCGGCGAGTCCCTGCGCGAGCCCGGCGACGTCAAGCTCGCCCCCGGCGGCGGCCTCGTGGTCGCCGACACCGGCAACCACCGGATCGTCCGCCTCGCCGACGACGGCCGCTGGCTGGGCGAGCTCGTCGTCCACGGCGCCCCCGCGCTCCCGCCGCTCGCCGACGACGTCCCGCCCCCGCTGTCCGCGGCCCCGGCGACGCGGTGGTTCGACGTCGTCATCGACCCGGCCCCCGCCCTCGCGCCCGGCCCCGCGACCCTGCACCTGCGCCTCGTCGCCCCCGACGCCTGGAAGTTCAACGACGGCGCCCCGCTGCGGCTCGCCCTCGAGGTCTCGCGCCGCTCCGACCTGCTGACCACCCGCGAGCGCCTCGACCTCCAGGGACAGGGCGCAAAGGACATGTCCCTCGAGATCCCGCTGACGGTCGCCGCCCTCCCGTCCGGCGAGATCCGCAGCGAGCTCCTGGTCCGCGTCGACGCGGTCCTCTGCGGCGGCGACCCCGAGGTCTGCGCCCCCTCGCAAGCCTGGCTGCGCGTCCCCCTCGTCCTCACCGCCGCCGGCAGCCCCGCCGCCACCGTCGACCTCCCGCTCGCCGCCCCGTGACCGCAAGCCGGACACCAGGCGGCCTGTCTGGCACTCGAGACATCCGCCTGAACCCCCGCTCCGCGACTGACCTCCGCCGTCCTGCTCTCTCCGGTCCCACGCCGGCACCGAGGCCGCCGCGGACCGCCCCGCGGAGCCGCCCCGGGGACGCGCCCACCAAGCCTTCCGCGGCCCCGCCCCCCGGATCGGAGCCCCTCGCGGACGCGCATCAGCCCGCGCGAGCCCGACGGAACGCCGCCGCGATCGCCCGCGGGTCGAGGCGGAAGATCAGGTCGGTCTCGACGTACGGGCTGATCGCGCAGCCGTCCCCGCCGGTCGGGTGCGGCATCTCGAAGAACGCCCGCGCGAACCCGACCTCGCGCCCGTTCAAGTAAGAACCTGCCCCCGAGGTCAGGTGACACGGCACCACCCAGCCCTCCGGCATCACCGTCGCGAAGTAGCGGCCCGCGTGGCACGCCGCGCAGTCGTGGAACCGCGGCGCCCGCCGCAGCCGCGCCAGGAAGCCGGGCGAAGCCCCGATCGGCAGCCCGCGGTCGACCAGCGCCGCCAGCCGGTCGGCCAGCCCTGCCAACGCCGTTGGCGTCAGCGCCGGGTGCAGCCCTGCATCCTTATTGAAGCACTCCTCGTGGGCCGGCTGGAAGTACGCCCACACCCCGAGCCGGCCGGCGAGCTCGGCGATCTCCTCGATCCGCTCGAGGTTCCACGGCCCGACGACCGTGATCGTCGCGACCGCCAGCCCGAGCGCCCGGGCCCGCTCGATCGCCGCGATCACCCGCGCGTACGATCCCGGCCGCTTGCGCACCAGGTCGTGGACCGGCTCGGGCCCGTCGAGCGACAGCACGATCATGTCGAGCACCGGGGCCAGGTCCCCCAGGACCTGTCCTGTGCGCCAGCCGTTCGTGTTCATCGACGTGAAGCAGCCGGCCCGCTTCGCGTGGCCGATGATCTCGCGCGCGTCGCGGCGCAGCAGCGCCTCCCCGCCCGAGAAGCTCGCCCGCGCCATCCCGGCCGCCCGCAGCTCGTCGATCGCGCGGCAGAACTCCGCCGCGGTCATCTCGTCGGCGGCGCGCTCGGGGATCTCGCAGTACTCGCAGCGGAAGTTGCACCGGTGCGTCAGGATGAACGTGACGCTGAACGGCAGCGGCCGCGCCGTCGCCCGCGCGAGCCCGAGGCGCACCACGTCGCGCGCGCTGCGAACGAGGCTCACCCCGCCCCTCCCTGCCCGAGCGCGTACATCGCCGCGCCCGCGAGCGCCGCGACCCACCGGTGGACCCGCCGGGCCCGCGCCGCGTCGGCCTGGCCCGTCAGCCATGCCCCGAGGGCCAGCCCGCTCGCGCCGGCCGCCCAGCCCCACCCGAGCCCGCCGGGCAGCGCCGCCAGGGCCCCGGCGAGCGCCAGCGCGACCCCGGCCCGCCGCACCCCCGCGCGCCCGAGCGCCCGCGCCGTCGTGTACGCGCCGGCGCGGCGGTCCTCGTCCTCGTCGGCGCGCTCGTGGACCAGCTGGTTCTGCAGCAACAGCGCCGCGAACACCGCCGAGATGCCCCAAAAGCCAGACGGCCGCGGACCGCCGACCAGCGCCAGCAGCGGCGCGAAGATCGCCGCGTTGACCAGCGACCCGACCACCGGCCGCCGCTTGAGCCGCGGTCCGACGCTGTACAGCGCCCCCGCGGCGAGGCTCAGCGCCGCCGCCCCGGACCCGCCGCTCTGCCCCGCGGCCGCCGGCGCCAGGGCCCCGCACAGGAGCGCCGGCGCGGCCGCCCACGGCCCGACCGCCGCCCCGACGAGCGGGTTCTTGCGCCGCGACCGGTCGGTCGCGCGGTCGGCCAGCGCGTTGAGCCCGTAGGCCCACCCGAGGCACAGCGCCGCCGCCAGGCAGGCCCACAGGACAGGTCCGAGCGGACATGTTCCGGTGACCAGCCCGAACGCCGGCACCCCCGCGAGCGGCAGCGGCACGAAGTGCAGCCACTGCCGGGCCCGCAGCGCGCGCAGCCCGAGCAGCGCCCCGCCGCGGCGGACGCCGTGCTCGCCCAGCCGGGGCGCGGAGGTCGAGTTCAGCACGGGGCCGGACGATACCGCGCCCGGCCCCGTGCGTCACCCGAGCCGCCCGGATGTCCCCGCCCGCGCCCTACCGACGCGGGCGGGATCCAGGCCGGACCTCCCCGGAGCTTTGGGCCATACCGGCCCGCGCGGCGGGGAGGAGGCGAGCGCGAGCCGGCGGCGTGGACCCGACGGACGCGCGCGGCCGGCGATCCGCGGCCCGGCGCGCGCCGGACCGCGAACCCCTGGCTCATTCGCAGCGCTCGGCCGCCTGCGACACGCACGTCGCCGAGTACTCGGCGCCGACGACCCGCGGCCCGCTGCGCTTCAGCTTGAACTCGACGTTGGTCTCCGCGCTCGCGCACGGCACCACCGCCTCGCCGGTCTCCGGGTCGACGCTGACGGTCATGTCGTCGCGCTTGCTCGGCGTGCTGCCGTCCGCGTCGGTCAGCATCACCGCGCACACCGAATGGCCCGCGGGGACCGCCCACTCGGTCTCGCCGACCGGCTCGCACGGCACGACGTCCTCCGTCCGCCCGCCGACGATCTGCTGGATCTTGCACTCCGGCTCGAGCGCCTCGGTGCTCGGGTCGCTGTCGGCGACCATCGACTTGCCGCACACGGGGACCAGCGCGCGGGCGATCTGCCGGGCGATGCCCTCGAGCGCCGGGGTGTAGTCGTCCTCGCAGATCGAGTAGAGGTTGTTCTCGCCGCCGGCGAACGCCTCGACGACCGCGCGCTCGCGCACCGGCGGGACCGCCGTGCTGCCGCTGCCGTCCTGGCCGACGCAGCCGGGCGCGATCCCGAAGTCGCGCTGCTGCGTCGAGCCCTCGGCCCCGTCCTGGTACGGGATCTCGGACACGCTCGACCCGTAGCCGACCGGGACCCCGGCGATCAGCGACAGCAGCACGTCGCGGCCCTGGGCCTGCTTCTCCGCCCGGATCCGCTCGAGGAACTCGGTGTAGCGGGAGACCGGGCGCAGCACCGCCTCGCCCTCGGCCGCGCCGGGCGTGCCGTCTTCGCCGTAGTCCTCGGGCTCGCAGCCCTCGTACACCGGCCCGGGCCCGCGGCAGGCGACGCCGGCGTTCCAGCAGACCGCGCTCGTCGGCGCCATCGCGTTCGGGTCCTCCCAGAACGTCTTGTCGGTGGTGAAGATGTCCGAATGGGCAGGTTCGTACGAGCAGTCGGCCTCGTCGGTGACGAAGATGACCGACAGCAGCGCGTCGTCGCGCAGGAACCCGAAGTTGGCCTCCGAGCCCTCGAGCGCCTTCTGCAGCGCCAGGTGCATGCTCTCGAGCGGCTGCTCGAACCCGCAGCCGTCGATCCCCTGCGGGCCGAAGCACGCGAACGCGTCGACCATCGACACGCCGTCCGGCAGGTTGCTGACGCCGTCGATCCTCTCGATCCACGGCCGCGGGCGGGCCTCCTGGCCGTCCTCGTGGCCGCTCGCGGTCGACGCTTTGACCGCGAGCTCGGCGCCGGTCAGCTTGCACACGTCGGTGCAGGCGTAGGCGGCGTCGACGTCGTTGAACTGAAAGGCCCCCTCGCCCAGGCGGTCGAGGCAGCTGCGGAGCACGAGGTCGCCGCCCTCGGGCGTCGTCTGGCCGCAGCGCGGGTTGCCGGCGTCGGTCGTGGTGAACCCGATACGATAGTGGGCGCCCAGCTGGTCGAGCCGGGCCGCGAACGCGCCGAAGTTCCTGGCCAGGCGCGACTGCTCCTCGGCCATCGAGCCGGAGTTGTCGATCACGAAGAGGATGTCGACGTCGCCGTTCTCCTCGAGCCGGATCGGCAGCTCGGGGGTGCCGACCTTGCAGATCTCGACCTGTGCGATCGGGTGGTCGAGGCAGCCTGCGATAAGGATCGAAGCGAGGGGGAGCAGCGCGGTGCGGGTCTTCATGGCAGTTCTCCGTTCTCGCTGCTCGAGGGTGCAAGGGGCTGGCCGTGTTGATTTTCTTGGAGAATTTGGCGGAGGGCGCGGTCGGGGGGCAGGTTGTGAGCAACCTCGTTGACCAATCTTGGTGGCACTGTCAACTTGGTTGGCGCTTGAGGGTTGTGGACCTCTTGAGTCTGGATGCGGCGTTATCTGGGGCTGGGAGGTGGATCTGGCGAGGTGTGCGCTTCGTTGACACTGCGAGACAACGCAGGGCACGTGTCGGACCCCCGCCGGGCAACTTGCCGGAGGCGCCTCGCAGCGGGTCGGGCATGCGGTGGGTCGCGCGTCGTTGGCCGGATGGAGTCGACTTCGTCGCCCCCATCCGACCATCCGATACGCGACCCACCGCATGCCCGACCCGATGCACACCGACTCCGTGAGATGCGGCGCAGCCGGTCCGTCGCTCCGATGCAAGGCTGTCCTTTCGCGCAGGTGACCGCCGCGCGACAGACGCTCGTCCCTCGCGCCCGTCGCACGGCCCCCTCTCGGCCCAGCCGGCTGCTTGATACCGGACCGCGACGGACATCTCGGGGCCCACCTCGACAGCTCAAAGCGCCGCGTGGCAGCCGCTCGTTCCTCGCGTCTGCCCCCCGGCCATCGTGCGACGAGCGGCCATCCGCCGGCGCCCGCCGGGCAAGCCCGCGCCGTCCGTCCATGAGCCGAGCTGTGCGCGACTCCCCGCGACGGCCGCCGGACAACGCCACGCGACGCTCGTCGCGGTCCGGTCGGCTCAAGCGACCGGCTGGGTTGCGAGGGGGCCGTGCGATGGGCGCGAGGGACGAGCGTCCGTCGCGCGGCGGGCACCTGCGCGAAAGGACAGCCTTTCAGCGGAGCGACGGACCGGTCGCGCCGCATCTCACGGAGTCGGCGTGCATCGGGCCGGGCATGCGGGTGCGTGCGTATCGGATGGTCGGATGGGGGCGACGAAGTCGACTCCATCCGGCCAACGACGCGCACGCACCCGCATGCCCGGCCCGCTGCGAGGCGCCTCCGGCAAGTTGCCCCGCGCCCTCACGACACCGCTCGCGCCCCACGCCGCCGCCGGAGCAACGCCGGCAAGATCAGCAGCCCAGGCGCGCCGACGATCGAGCACCCGCTCTCCTCCGCCACGTACGGCTGCCCGTTCACATCGACCAGCGGCGTCAGGCAGACCGCCTCGGCGTACTCCATATCGACCGTCGCCGGCTCTCGTCGCGGCGCGCCGGTCTCCGCCACCGGCGCGCACATCGGCTCCGCCATCACCGTCGTCCCGTCGATCAGGCTCGTCAGCCCGAGGACCACGCAGTACTCCCGCTGCACCTCCTCGAACGTCACCGACCACTCGAGCCGCTCGCGCGCCGGCACGTCCTCGTCGATCCACTCGAGCTCGCCGTCCCGGCCGACGCGCGCGATCCACACCAGCGTGTTGCGGGACAGCGGGGCCTCGATCTTCGGCTGGACGATGAATCGCGGCAAGACCTCGTGGCTGCGTGCGAAGCAGTGCGTCGTCTCCCCGCAGCTCGACGCCTCGCCCTCGCAGCACACCGGGTCGCGCGCCAGCTGGGCCGGCGAGAGCGTGAGCGTGGCCGCCGGCGGCACGAGCGGACCGAGCGGACCGCCCGTCACCGTCACCGCGAGCTCCTCCGTCCGGAGCTCGCCGGACGAGCCCACGAGCTCGAGGATCAGCGTGTACGTCGAGTCGGCGGCCAGCGGCGCTGCGGGGCGGACCACCACGACGACGTCCGACATCGGCTCGCCGGAGACGACGCTCGCGCGCACCGGCCGGATCTCGACGGCCGCCGCGATCGACGTGCCCTCCCGCTCGAGCCGCGCCGTCGTCTTCGCCGCGGCCTCGGCGAGCTCGACCCTGTAGAGCGTCCCGGGCACCGCGATCACGCCGTCGGTCGCCGTCGTCCGCGGATGGAACTCATCCTGGACGGCGACCCCCTCGCTCGGCCACTTCATCGTGCACGCGCTCGCCCGGCCTGGCGCGAGGCCGACGAGCGCGGCGATCAGCGCGCCGATGCGGGCGCACGAACAGGCGCGATGGAGCTCCATCGCGCCAATTTATCACGGAGGCCCGGCCGGCCCGAGCGCGCGGCCCGGGCCCCGGGGACCGGTCACGCGGCCGACTTCGGCGCGGCCGCGCGGATGTGCTTGATGATCTCGTCGCCGAACTCGGAGCACTTCTTCAGCGACGCGCCCTCCATCATGCGATGGAAGTCGTAGGTCACGGTCTTGGCGTGGATCGCCTGCTCGACCCCGTGGATGACCAGGTCGGCGGCCTCGTTCCAGCCCATGTAGCGGAACATCATCTCGCCCGACAGGATCACCGAGCCGGGGTTGACCTTGTCCTGGCCGGCGTACTTCGGCGCGGTCCCGTGGGTCGCCTCGAAGATCGCGTGGCCGGTGACGTAGTTGATGTTGCCGCCGGGCGCGATCCCGATCCCGCCGACCTGGGCGGCGAGGGCGTCGGAGATGTAGTCGCCGTTGAGGTTGAGCGTCGCGATCACCGAGTACTCGTCGGGGCGGGTCAGGATCTGCTGGAGGAACGCGTCGGCGATCGCGTCCTTGATCACGAGCCTGGAGTCGCCGCGCTGGATCACCTGCCACGGGCCGCCGTCGAGGTCGACCGCGCCGTACTCCCGCTTGGCGAGGGCGTAGCCCCAGTCGCGGAAGCCGCCCTCGGTGAACTTCATGATGTTGCCCTTGTGGACCAGCGTGACGCTCGGCAGCTTGTACTGCAGCGCGTAGTTGATCGCCGCGCGGACGAGCCGGTCGGTGCCTTCCTGCGAGACCGGCTTGATGCCGAAGCCCGCGGTCTCCGGGAAGCGGACCTTCTTGAACATCGCCGGGAAGGCCTCGGAGAACAGCCTCTTGAAGGTCTCGGCCTCCGCGGTGCCGGCCTGGAACTCGATGCCGGCGTAGATGTCCTCGGTGTTCTCGCGGAAGATCACCATGTCGGTCAGCTCGGGCCGCTTGACCGGGCTCGGCACGCCCTTGAAGTAGCGGACCGGGCGCAGGCAGGTGTAGAGGTCGAGCATCTGCCGCAGCGCGACGTTGAGGCTGCGGATCCCGCCGCCGACCGGGGTGGTCAGCGGGCCCTTGATGCCGACCAGGTACTCGCGGAACAGGTCGAGCGTCTCCTGCGGCAGCCAGTTGCCGGTCCGGGTGAACGCCTTCTCGCCGGCGAGCACCTCGCGCCACACGATCTTGCGCGCGCCGCCGTAGGCCTTCTCGACGGCCGCGTCGAGCACCCGCACCGAGGCCGCCCAGATGTCGGGCCCCGTCCCGTCGCCCTCGATGAAGGGGATGATCGGTTCATTGGGCACATGGAGACCCTGAGGGGTCATGCGGATCGCTTCAGCCATCGTCGTGTCGTCCTTCTCGCGGGGCGTTTCGTCGGGGTGGGGCTTATACCACGACGAACCGGCCGCCTTGACGGCAGGATCTGCGACCGGACTCACCCGCCGGCCGCGACCTCCCCGGCCGCGATCTGTCCGCTGGAGCGCTCGACTTTGAACGCCTTGCCGTCGAAGTGGACCGTGATCCGCTCGAAGGCGACGGCGCGGCCGACGGTGTACCCCTGATGGCGGACCTGCAGCGCCGGCCCGCCCGCGGCCGGCAGCTGCAGCGCGTACAGCCCGGAGACGCCGGCGTCGGCGACGTCGCCGGCGAGCGACGCCGTCGGGTCGGCGACCAGCGCGAGCCGGACCCCGAGGTCGTCCCACACGAGGAAGGTCCAGCTCGCCGGGCCGGTGAACAGCTGCAGGCGCCCGAGCTCGCGCGCGACGCTGGCCTCCGGCGCCTGGTCCGACGGCGCCGCGAGCAGACGGGCGAGCAGGACCGCCGCGTGCAGGCGGGCGTAGCGGCGCGGGTCGTCGGCGCCGGGCCGGCCCTCCCCCGCGGCGACCTTCCGCAGCAGGCGCAGCGCCTCGTCGATCCGCCCGGCGCCCGCGGCGGCGCGCGCGAGCCGGATCACGGCGACCTGGTCGTCGGGCCGGATCGCCACGAGGTCCTCGTACTGCCGGTACGCGCGCTCGAACCACCCGTGGCGCAGGAAGATGTCGCCGAGCAGCGCGCGGCTCGCCGGGTTGTCCGGATCGAACTCGACGATCTCGGAGAAGATCCGCTGCGCCTCGTCGATCTGCCCATGGGCGACGAACACCTCGCCGAGCTGCTGCGCGAGCACCGGCGTCATCAGGCCCTGCTCGCGCAGCGAGCGCCCGCGGGCGAGCGCCTCGTCCAGCTTGCCCTGCTCGCTGAGCAGCTGGATCAGGCGCCGCTCGCCCTGCGGGTCGCCCGGGCTGCGCTGCAGCGCCGCCTGCACGAGCTGCAGTCGCTTCGTCGGCGCGTCGGGCTCGGTGACGAGGTTGAGCTGGCGATCGAGGTCGTCCCAGTCGACGCCGCTGCCGAACATCGACCGCTCGACCGCGCCGATCAGCGACTGGTCGACGAGCCGGCGCAGCAGCCCGCGCGCGAGGTAGGCGCGGGCGTCGGGCTCGCGGATGAAGTGCGCGAGCAGCAGCGAGATGTCCTGCTCGGTGTTCGCGCGCGCGTGCAGCAGCTGCAAGAACACCCGCTGGTCCTTCCACCCGGTGATCTCGCAGCTGCCCGCCGCGGCCTCGTAGGCGTTCAGCGCGGCGAACATGTCCGAACGGTCAGCCAGGCGCTTCTCCCACAGGATCCGCCGGTGCGCCAGGCTGCGCGCCGCCGCGTCCGAGCACGGCAACCTCAGCGCGCGCGGCACCGGCGACTCGAGCGGCGTCCCCGGCTGCGGGCGACTGGTCGGCCTCGTGCTGCCGTACGCCTGCGGGTCCGAGCGGTCCTTGTCGGACACCTTCTTCGGCTTGCCCAGCGCCCCGGTCGCGCCCTTCGCCACGGCCCCGCCCATCGACGGCTTCGCCTCGGCACGGTACTCGCGCGGCGCCTCGTCGAGCTTCGCCGCCTCGGCGTCGCCCATCGCGGCGGACGGGGCCGCCGCGAGCTCCGGCTCCGGCTCCGCCGGCGGCGGCGACGGCGGCGCGCCCCCGAGCAGACCCGTCGACGGCGGCGGGGGCGGGGGCGCCGACGCGGCCGCCGGCGCGTCACCCGCCGGCGCCGCGACGGCGCGCTCGATCGCCCGCTCCTCGCGCGCCGGCGACGAGCCGTTCACCCCGCAGCCGATCGGCGCGGTCGCGGCGGCCGCGATCATCGACATCAGCCCGCTGGTCTTTGGTTCCTGCTCCTTGAGCCAGCTCGCGTCGGCGGTCAGGCGCAGCCCGCCGAGGTCGCGGCGGCGCCGCTGGATCCCCTGCTGGCCGTACGCCGCCTCGCTGTCGAGCGCGAGGAACGAGGTGAACGGGGTCATCAGCCCGTACTCGAGGCCGAGCGCGAGGATCTTGCCGCGGACCGCCTCGATCCCGCGGCTGTCGCCGAGCAGGCGCTCGACGTACGCGGTCGCCCACAGGCGCGGCACCAGCCGGTCGAGCGGGCCGCCGGCGGCCTCGAGCCTGTACTCCTTCTCGAACGCATCGCCGCCGAGCCGGCCCTTGACCTTGATCGACGCCGGCAGGTCGTGGTGCGTGCGCGCGAGCAGCACCAATTCTTGCCCGCGGGACAGCTTGCCGCCGGCGCTGACGAACACGTCGTCGAGGCCCTCGCCGAGGCCGAGCTCGAGGTCGGTGATCGTCGGCGTCTTGAGCGCGCCCGACAGCTCGAGCGCGCGCACGACCGCCTGCTCCGGGCCCTCGACGCGCAGCGCCTCGCCGCCGCCGACCCGCGCCAGCCGGCCGAGCATCGCCGCGTCGATCTCCGCCCCGACCCCGACGGTGAACAGCCGCGCGCGCGAGCCGGTCATCGACCGCCGCAGCCGCTCGGCCAGCGCGTCGCCGCTGCGCTCGCCCGACGTCGCCAGCCCGTCGCCGACGTACACCACCGCCGGCTGCTCGAGCCCGTGCACGCGCGCGAGCGCCTGCTCGAAGATCGCCCCGAGGTCGGTCGCGCCGCCGGCCGCGTGCGCCGCGACCTTCTCGAGCGCCGCGCTGATCGCCTCCGGCGTCGCCTCGGCGAGCCCGTCGCCCGGGTAGAGCACCGTCGCCGCGACGTCCGCGCTCATCACCGCGAACCGGTCGCCCGCCGACAGGCTGCGCAGCAGCGCCTCGGCGACCGCGAGCTTGGTCTGCTGCTCCGACGGGTCGCCCGCCGCCGAGGTGTCGACGACGACGACGACGTCGCCGCGCGGCGCCGGCAGCCTGGCGAAGTCGACGTCCGGCGCGAACCGGACCATCACGTAGCTCGCCTGGTCGCCGCCGGCGCTGAACCGGTTCGACCGCAGCGGGACCCGCGACTGGTCTGGCCTTCGGGTCAGCTCGAGCTCGAAGTCGGCGCGCGGCGTGTAGCCGGACCGGCGCATCGACACCGCGCGGCCGTCGGTCGCCACGCGGGCCTCGCCGAGGGTCGCCAGGTCGTACTCCTTCTCGAGCCCGCCGCGCAGCTGGACCTCGAGCGAGAACTCCTCGATCGTCGCCGCGTCGCGCCCGCGCGGGGCCGCGAGCGGGTAGCGGTAGCGCAGCTTCCCCTCGCTCTCGGTCAGCAATTGTTGGTAGCGCAGCACGATCCGCCGCTCGCCGGCCGGCGGCACCGGGAAGATCCGGGCGCGGACCGTCCGCGCATCGATCCACTCGAGCAGCGCCGGGTCGTTGTCGCGGCGGACCGCCGCCTCGTAGGTCGCCGCCGCCTGCTTGCGCTCGACGATCTCGCCCTCGACGAGCTGCCCGTTCGTCTCGAGCGCGAAGCTGACGAGCTGCGCGTCCTCGGGCACGGTGAACCAGTACCAGCCCTCGACCGGCACGCTCGACGGGTTGAAGAACCGCTGATCGACCAGGGTCTCGGCGAGCTCGTCCTCGAGCGCGACCTTGACCGTCTGCCGCTGGATCGCCAGCGGCAGCGCCGGCGCGCCCGGTGGGCCCGAGCGGTCGACCGCGTACAGCGACCCCGAGCCCGCGCCGACGCGCAGCCCGCCGCCGCCGCGGTCGCCCATGCCGCCGGTCCAGTCCTCCCAGAACGCGACCGGCTCGACCTTCGGCGCCGCCCCGGCGACGACCGCCGCCTGCTCCCCGGCCTTGACCTCCGCGCGCCCGCCCGCCGCGCTGACGATCGCCAGCCCCTCGGCGACGTAGACCTGCGCGCCGCCTGACCCGAAGGACAGGCTCGCACCGCCGTCGGACAACGACACCTCGGCGTCGCCGAGCCGGTGCGCGACCGCCTTCTGCCCGTCCTCGAGCGGCGGCGCCTCGAGCCACAGCTGGCCGGCTTGCAGCGTCACGCCGCCGGCGATCGTCACCTTCGTGCCGTCGCGCAGGAAGATCCGCGAGCCGTCGCCGAGGCGGACCAGCGCGCGCGCGCCTGGCCCGGTGGACAGCTCGGCGACCTCGGGCAGCGGCGTGCCCGACAACAGCCGCTCGGTCTTGCCGTCCTTCGCCAGCAGCACCTCGCCGGCGGCCAGCTCGAGGCTCGCGCCGAGCCGCTCCGACTTGACCGGCGGCGGCTTCTTCCACGGCTGCGTGATCGCGACCGCGGTCCCCGCGGACACCACCAGCAGCAGCGCGCCGAGGCCGATCCAGCGCCGCTTCCGCGACGCACCAGGGGAGCCGGAATCTTTCGCCACGGCCGAGCAGGATGCCACGGCCGTGGACGCCGCGTCACCTGTCGCCGCCGCGGCGGCTCTGCTCGATCACGCTTTTGAGCTTGGAGACGACCAGATCGAGCGCGACGCGGTTGTCGCCGCCCTCGGGGATGATCAGGTCGGCCCGGCGCTTCGACGGCTCGACGAATTGCAGGTGCATCGGCCGGACGTGGCGGTAGTACTGCTCGCGGACCGCCTCGAAGGTGCGCCCGCGCTGCTCGATGTCGCGGCGGATCCGGCGGAAGATCCGGATGTCCGGGTCGGTGTCGACGAACAGCTTGATGTCGAGCTCCGCGCGCAGCCGGGCGTCGACCAGGACCATGATCCCCTCGACGATCACGACCGGCGTCGACTCGGCGTAACGCGGTTCCGGCAGCCGGCGGTGGGTCTTGAAGTCGTACGCCGGGATGTCGGCGCCCTTGCCTGCCTTGAGCGCGATCAGGTGCTGCACGAGCAGCTCCGTCTCGAGCGACTCCGGGTGGTCGAAGTTGACCTGGCAGCGCTCCTCGTAGGTGAGGTCGGCCCGGTCCCGGTAATAGTTGTCGTGCTCGATGATGGTGACGCCGTCCACGGGGAGGGCGTCCGCGATCTTGCGGGCGACCGTCGTCTTCCCCGACCCGCTCCCCCCCGCGATCCCGATGATCATCGCGCTCATTGTGACGGGACCGTAGCACGTGGCGCGGCTTCGCGCAGCCCGCGCCGCGCGCCGGCGGGCGTGCGAGATCGCCGTGAGCTACCATCGCCCCGCCGATGCCCGACAAGGCCCTCCTCTTCATCGAAGACGACGACTCCGGCCGGGAGCTCGGGCTGTTCAACCTCCGGCGGGCCGGCCACACCGTCGACGGCGCGCGCGACGGCGCCGAGGGCCTGCGCCTGTTCGACCCCGACCGGCACGCCCTGGTGATCACCGACGTGCGGATGCCCGGGCCGAGCGGCCTCGAGGTCCTGCACGAGGTCAAGGCGCGCGCGCCGGACACGCCGGTCCTGGTGATCACCGCCTATGCCGACGTCGACCTCGCGGTCGCCGCGATGAAGGCCGGCGCCTTCGACTTCATCGGCAAGCCGTTCCACCGCGAGCACCTCCTGCTGACCGTCGACAAGGCGCTCGAGCGCGGCAAGCTGCGCGAGGAGCTGTCGCAACTGCGGCGCCAGGTCGCCGGGATCGAGCGCCCGATCGTCCACCGCTCGCCGGCGATGGCGCGCGCGCTCGAGATCGCCGACCGGGTCGCCCGCGCCGCCGCCCCGGTGCTCGTCACCGGCGAGAGCGGCACCGGCAAGGAACTCGTCGCCCGCCGGATCCACGCCCGCAGCCCGCGCGCCGCCGGCCCGTTCGTCGCCCTCAACTGCGCCGCGATCCCCGCCGACCTGCTCGAGTCCGAGCTGTTCGGCCACGTCCGCGGCGCCTTCACCGGGGCCGTCCGCGAGCGCCTCGGCCGGTTCCGCCAGGCCGACGGCGGCACCCTCTTCCTCGACGAGGTCGCCGAGCTCTCGCCCGCCCTCCAGGCCAAGCTGCTGCGCGTCCTTCAGGAGCGCGTCGTCGACGTCGTCGGCAGCGACACCCCCGTCCCCGTCGACGTCCGCGTGATCGCCGCGACCCACCGCGACCCCGCCGAGCTGCGCGGCGATCTCCTCTACCGCCTGCGCGTCGTCGAGATCGCCGTCCCCCCGCTGCGCGACCGCCCGGAGGACATCCCCGCGCTCGTCCACCACTTCGTCGCCCAGCTCGCCGGCGGCCGCGAGCTCGAGGTCCCCGAGGCTGTCCTCGCGGACCTGTCCTCACGGGCATGGCCCGGCAACGTCCGCGAGCTCGAGAACGCCTGCGAGCGCGCCGTCGTCCTCTGCCCCGGCGCCGCGCTGCGGGTCGAGGACCTGCCGCCGCGCGCCCCGGCCGACGCCCGCCCGCGCCCCGGCGACCCGCCCGAGACCGGCGCCGACTGGCTGCCCGCGCTGCCCGAGGGCGGCCTCTCGCTGGTCGACCTCGAGAAGCGGGTGATCGAGCGCGTGCTGGCGATGAAGCGCGGCAACATCACCCACGCCGCGGCCTACTTGAAGGTCCCGCGCCACGTGCTCGCCTACCGGATGGAGAAGCATGGCCTCCGCCGCGGGACCTGAGGCGCAGGTCCCCGGGGACATGCCCGACGAGCCAGGCGTGCTCTCGGCCCGCGCCGCCGCGCGGGTGTGGCTGCCGATCGCCGCGATCACCGCGCTGCACTACGGCACCAGCATGGAGCACGACTGGGCGCACGACGTCCTGCGGCGGATGTACTACCTGCCGATCGTGCTCGCCGCGTTCGGCCACGGCCTGCGCGGCGGCCTCGCGGCGGCGGCCGTCACCTCGCTCGTCTACCTGCCGCACGCCTTCCACCTGTCGCCCGGCCACCACCACGACCCCGGCGGCGGCCTCGACAAGGCGCTCGAGATCCTCCTCTACAACCTCGTCGGCGCGACCGCCGGCCTGCTCGCCGACCGCGAGCGCGCGCGCCGGCGCGAGCTCCAGCGCGCCCTGCTCGCCCAGCAGCGCCTCACCCACGAGCTCGTCCGCACCAGCCGCCTCTCCGCCCTCGGCGAGGTCGTCGCCGGCCTCGCGCACGAGATCAAGAACCCGCTGCACGCGCTCGCCGGCACCGCCGAGGTCGTCGACCCGTTGATCCCGCGCGAGGCCGAGGAGCGGCGCATGTGGGAGCTGCACGTCGCCGAGCTCGGCCGGCTGTCGCGGCTCGCCGAACGCTTCCTCTCGTTCGCCCGCCCGAGCCCGAGCGAGCTCGCCGACCTCGACCTGCGCCGTGTCGCCGAGCAGGTCTCCGAGCTGTGCGCCGTCGAGGCGCGCCACCGCGAGATCGCCGTCACGCTCGACCTGCCCGACGCGCCCGTCCCGATCCGCGGCGACCGTGACCAGCTGACGAGCCTCGGCCTGCACATCGCCGTCAACGCCTTCCGCGCGATCGCCCGCGCCCGCGAGGCGGGGCCCGCCGGCGCCCCGCGCGGCCGGCTAGCGATCGCCGTCCGCGTCGACGGCCCGCACGCCCTCTTCGTGCTCGAGAACGACGGCCCACCGCTCGCCGACGCCGAGCGCCCGCACCTGTTCACCCCGTTCTACAGCGGCGACGCCCAGGGCACCGGCCTCGGCCTGGCGATCGCCGCGCGGATCGCCGAGCAGCACGCCGGCGGCGTCGAGGCCGACAACGCCGGCCTCGGCGTCCGCTTCACCCTGCGCGTCCCACTGGCCTGAACTTGTCGCTCCCGGACCCGGCCGTTACCATTCCTCGCGCATGCCGGTCACCCGCAACCAGTGGAAGCAGCTCTACGCCGCCTTCGACCCGTCGCGGCGCCTCGAGGCGACCGACACCGACCTCTTCGTCGTCCGCCCCGGCGCGGTCGCGCGTGAGATCGCGGACGACCTCCAGCTCGAGACCACCGGCAAGTGGGTCGTCTGCGGATCGATGGGCAGCGGCAAGAGCTCCGAGCTGGCCCACCTCGGTGGCCTGCTCGAGCGCGACTACGCGGTGATCGGCCTCGACCTGCCGAACACGGTCGCCTCGATCGACCGGATCCAGCCGGCCGAGGTACTGTTCCTGATCGGGCTCGCCGCGATCCGTGCGGCCCGCGACCTGTGGGATCACAAGATCGGCGACAACGTCGCCGAGCAGCTGCTGACGGCGCTGAGGCCGCTGCTCGACCGGGCCCCGCACGAGAAGACCAAGTTCGAGCTGCAGCCGAGCGATCTTCTGCAGGGTGTCGCGCTGTTCGCCGCCAACCTCGCCGCGCCCGGCCAGGCCGCAGCAGCCGGGGCCGCCGGAGCCGGCGCCCGGGCGCTTGGCAGCGTCCTCAAGAACAAGCTCCCGCTGCACCGCCCGACCCCGCTCAGCGGCATCACCCGCCCGGTCCACGACGGCGAGCCCGACCTCGTCCGCCTGCAGGAGGCCGTCGATCGCGTGCTCGACGAGGTCGCCGCGGTGCGTACGCCAATCGTCCTCGTCGACGGCCTCGACAAGATCCAGGACCTCGCCAGCATCAGGCGCATGTTCTCGACCAGCCGGATCCTCTCGCTCCCCCGCAAGCCCGTCGTCTACACCGGCCCGATCACCTTGATGCTCGCCACCGAGTGGCAGGCCGCGGGCGGCCAGTTCCAGCGCAAGCGACTGACCAACGTCGTCACGCGGCGCCCCGAGCTGGGAGGCGTCGAGCTGTCCGAGGGCAAGATCGCGGCCGGCCGCGCCGCGCTGCACCAGGTGATCGAGAAGCGCCTCGCGCTCGAGGACCTCTCCGTCGCCGAGGTGTTCGAGGGCGACTGCGTCGGCGCGCTGATCGAGACGTCGGGCGGCCTGCTCCGCGACCTGATCCACCTCGTCAACCGCACGGTGCGGCTCGCCTTCGCCGACAACGCCCCGCACGCGACGCCCGCGCTCGTCGAGGCCGCAATCTCCGAGCTGCGCAAGGAGTACGAGATCACGATGAACGGCCGCCGCCGCGAGGAGCTCGCCTACGTACGCGCGCACGGCGAGCCGAGCGGCAAGAGCGACGTGTCCCCCGAGCTGCTGCTCGGCGGCTACATCCTCCCCTACAGCAACGGACGGATCTGGTTCGAGCCGCACCCGATCCTCCGCGATGGGGCCGCCCGCGCATGAGCGCGCCCGGGGCCGCTCATGCGCCGCCGCTCGCGCTGCCGCCCGCGCTCACGAGCCTCGCCACCGTCCTCGAGCTCGCGCAAGGCTTCGCCCTCGCCTTCGTCACCGGCCCCCGCGACCACCGCGACTCGGTCTACCTGCGCCTCGTCCGCGCCCTCGGCGACCGCTACGAGTTCGTCCGCCACCGCCTCGACCGCGACGGCCTCGCCCTGTTCGACGTCATCTCCTGCGGCGCCGACGACCGCCCGCGCGTCGTCTTCCTGTCGGGCCTCGAGAGCATGTCCGACGAGACACGCCGCGACGTCACCGCCCGCCTCAACCTCGTCCGCGACGCCTGGGCCCCCCACCCCGCGCGCATCGTCTTCTGGCTGCCGTCCTGGGGCCTCGCCGAGTTCCGCCGCCTCGCCCCCGACCTGTTCCACTGGCGCAGCAACCTGACCGCCCTCCACGACGCCGACCTGCCCGTCCGCGACGAGCTCGAGTACCTCGTGTGGGCCTGCGAGCGCTACAGAACGATCTCGTGGGCGTTCGACGCATCGATCGAGCTCCTGGCGTCCGAGCTTGCGACCTACAAGCGTGACATCGTCCTCGGATACAGCGCAGAGGAGCGGAGAGTCGTCCTGCACTTCATCGCCCTCGTCGCCGCCTCGTTGCGCCTGGCTGCAACAGTCCGCGCGGACGCGCGGACGCGCGACGCGCTGGACGTGCTGTCTTCTTCGTCGCGAATCTTTCGTAGGCCGCGACCGCACGTGTTCCCTCCTGCGCCGCTCCTGCTCAGGGCCACCGACCTGGCCGGACGGCTGGAGCCTGAACCGAGCTGGGACACGTTGACGAGAGCCGCCAGGATCCCGGGGGACGAAGGCGCAGCATCGACGCTCTCGAGCCTCTGCGCGCGGTCTGAACTCCTCGTGCTCCTGGACGGCGTCGATCAACTCGCTCTGACCCCGGGGAGCCCAGCGGAGCGCCTCCTCTCATGGTTGGGTCACGGACCCTCGGCGCTGCTGCTCCTGGCGGCGAAGGCCAGCCTGCCGCCTGTCCTCGCCAGCTGGAACCTTCGGCACTTGAAGCACCTCGAACCACTCGCCCAGGACCGCTCTCCAGACGCAACGGCCCGCTTGCGTCTCGCACGGCTCCTGCAGCACCTGTTCCCGGGCTCCGAGTTGCGTCTCCTGTGCAGTCACCTGTTCGGGCCGGAGCTCGCCGCTCAACTTCCGACCCGCGATACCGACTCCGAGCTCGCCGCCCACTTCATCGTGATCTGCGAGCGCCGCGGCCTGCTCGACGCCGCCTTCTTCGCGGAGCTCCAGCGGATCCGCCCGTCGCGCGCTCGGGACATCGACGCCGCCGCGCGCGCCTGGCTGGGCGCGTGACGGCGGCGTCGCCTGCGCTTTCGGACATGTCCGCAGCGCCCTGCCCTCACGGGCAGCTCACGACTTCATCTTCTTGACGTACGCCGCGATCGCGTCGATCTCCTCGGGCTTCAGCTTGCCCTTGAACGGCTTCATCTTCGAGCCCTCGACGCCGTCCTCGATCGCCTTGGCGATCGCGGCCTTCGAGTGCTTGGCCTGGAAGTCCTTGGTCGTCATGTCGGGCACGTTGTTCTTCTTCATCGCCTCGGTGCCCTTGCCGTCCTCGGCGTGGCACACCTTGCACTTGGCGAGGTAGAGCGCCTTGCCGTCGATCCCGGCGGACTTGTCGTCGGCCTTCTCGGCGCCCTTCTTGTCGGCGCCCTTCTTGTCGGCCGCCTTCGCCTCGCCGCCGGCCTTCGCGTCGCCCTCGGCCTTCGCGTCGCCGGCCTTCGCGTCGCCCTCGGCCTTCGCGTCGCCCGCGGCCTTCGCCGCGTCGGCGTTGCCGCCCGCGCCGGCGTTCGCGCCCGGGTCGCCGGCGTTCGCGGCCGGGTCGGCCGCCTTCATCTCGGCGACGTCGGCCTTCTTCTCCTCGGGCTTCGGCGCCTCGGCCTTCTTCTCCTCGGCCTTCGCCTCGACCTTCTTCTCCTCGGTCTTCGGCGCCTCGGCCTTCTTCTCGCCGCTGTCGCAGCCGACCAGCGCGACTGCGGCACAGAGCCCGATGGCACGGACGATCCCCAGAACTGCTTGCAGGTTCATGTGTGCTCTCTTTCGTCGGCCCGCGACGTTCGCTCGCAAAAGGGGCCCTGAACCGCCCGAGGGTATCGGAGCCGCCGGGGGGGCGACAAGCCGCACGCAGCCCGCGACCCGCGCCGCGCGCGCGGCCGCGCAGAAAGCGGCGAAGGCCGCCGCCGGGAGCCCGGCTGCGGCCTTCTGTCGCGGAAGTCCGCGACCCGTCGCCAGCGTCACTGGACCAGGATCGTGAACTCGATGCGGCGGTTCTTGGCGCGACCGGCCGCGGTCTTGTTGGTGTCGACCGGCTCGTCCGGACCCGCGCCGCGCGACTCGATGCGCTTCTCCTCGATGCCGTGCTCGACCAGGTAGCGCTTGACCGAGGCGGCGCGGCGCTTCGACAGGTCGCGGTTGTGCTCGAGCGAGCCGGTGCTGTCGGTGTGGCCCGAGATCTCGATGCGGATCGACGGGAACTCCTTGAGCACGGCGACGGCGCGGTCGAGGACCGGGCGCGACTTCGGCTTGATCGTGTCCTTGTCGAGGTCGAAGTAGATGCCCTTGATCGTGCCGGTGAACTTGGCCAGCTGCGACGGGATCTCGTCGGGGCAGCCGTCCTCGTCCTGGAACCCGTTGCGGGTCTCGGGCTGCGTCGGGCACTTGTCGTCGGGGTCGAGGATGCCGTCGCCGTCGGTGTCGGGGATCGGGCAGCCGTCGGGCTCGACGCCCGGGTCGTCCGGGCACTTGTCGACGTTGTCGAGGAAGCCGTCGCCGTCGCGGTCCTTGATCGGGCAGCCGTCGGGCGCGACGCCGGGGACATCCGGGCAGGCGTCCTGGCTGTCCATGAAGCCGTCGCCGTCGCGGTCGCGCTCGGGGCAGCCGTCGGGCGCGATGCCGGGCTCGTACGGGCACGCGTCGCTGTTGTCGAGGAAGCCGTCGCCGTCGCTGTCCTTGTCCGGCGGCGCCTCCTTCTTCTTGCGGTTCAAGGTCAGCGACAGGCCGAGCAGGAACTCGGGGTAGACGACCGCGCCGTTGTCGACGCGCAGGCGCGCGGCGACGACGTTGCGCATGTCGAAGCGGATCATCGCGTAGTGCGAGAGGAAGAACTTGACGCCGGCGCCGTAGTGGGTCGACTCGTCGATGTCGGTGCCGAGCGCGCCGGTCGTGCCGATCGCGCCGCCGCCGACGAGGATGAACGGGGCGATCCGCCAGAACGGCAGCTGCCCGATCACGTGGCCGCGGAAGTTGAAGAGGATCGCCCGGTTGTTCTCGACCTCCTCCTGGATCCGCGTCGGCATGAAGCCGCCCTCGAGCTCACCGCCGAGGAAGGACAGCGGGTAGAACGCGACGCGGGCGCCGATCTCCGGCGCGACCCGGTTGTAGGGCCGCCAGAACTCACCGGGCATGCCGTCCTGCTGCGACGCCAGCTGCCGGCGCGCGTCGAACAGCTCGTGCGCCGAGCCGCCGGTCATGAAGACGCCGCCGAAGATGCCGAGCTCGAACATGTTGCGCTCGGGGCGGCAGCGACGGATCCACTTCTGGCTGGTGTCGTTCTGACACTTGTCCTTCTTCTTCGCGCCCTTCGACTTGTCGCCGCCGGACGCGCCGGCGTTCGCGTTCGCCTGCGCGCCGCTCGCGTCGGCCGACATCGACACGCTCGCGCCGGCGGCCGGACCCTCGGGCGCCGGGCTGCCCGCCGGCGGCTGGCCGCTCGCGTCCGCCGGGGCCGCAGGAGCAGGGGCCGCGGCCGGTTGCGCCGCGCCGGCGTCGGCCGGCTGCTGAGCCGCGAGCGCCGGCGTCGCTACGAGCCCGGCGACCAGAGATGCTCCAAGTCGGATGGAAAAGCGTTTCATCTGTCGTCTCTCCTCAGAGGCAAAACCGGAACACGCCGCGCGACCCGGGCGCGTGCTCGGTGTGGGGGACCGCTGGAGTGGGTCGAGTGGTATGCGTCGAGTCGCTCAAGCGCTGCTTGCTGGGGGGTCGGTCAGCTCGCGGTGAGGGCGTCGCCCTCGGTACGGCGGTTATGGCACACGCAGGCACCCGCTGTGAACCACCTGCGCGCGCCTCTCCCCGTCAAAGACACGGCCGACCCGTCTTCGCACAAAAATTCCTCGCGGGCGAGAAGACGGACAACCTCGCGCTCGATCTCGAGCGATCGCGGGTCTGCAGCCCCCAGCCCATTCGTCGTGGACCCCGATAAACGCCGTTTTCCGCGGCATTCGCGGAATCGCGCGCGCGCGAGCTCCCGGGCACTCGCGGGGAAAAACCGGCACTTCTCACAAAGATGCCCCGCGATCTGCGCAAGACCTTTCGGACAGATACCCCCGAGCCGCCTGGATCACCTGACCTCGAGGACGGACGACTCCGCTGGACCACCGGACAGAGACCGTAAAATCTCGCCGGGCGGCCCGGCGGCAGGACAGACGGGCCGTCCGGCCGTCCTGCCGTTGGGCCATGTCCCGAGGAGCAGGGTCCCAAGTGCCCGGAATTCTTGCGCGCGACCGCGGCACGCCGCGCGCAACAGGCGGCGCATGGCCAATCCACGCACGTCCTCCCCTCCCCCCGTGTCCGCCGTCTCCGAGCCGCGGGCGACCCTGCAGAAGGCGATCGACACCATCGTCCAGCGCTTCGGCAAGGGCGCCATCATGGCCCTCGGCGGCGACCCGAGCGAGCGCCAGAGCTTCGAGGTGATCTCGACCGGCTCGCTGAACCTCGACCGCGCCCTCGGCGTCGGCGGCCTGCCCCGCGGGCGCATCGTCGAGATCTACGGCCCCGAGTCGTCGGGCAAGACCACCCTGATGCTCCACGCGATCGCCGAGGCGCAGAAGCAGAAGCTCGCCTGCGCCTTCATCGACGCCGAGCACGCGCTCGACGTCAAGTACGCCGCCCGCCTCGGCGTCCGCCTCGACGACCTGCTGATCTCGCAGCCCGACTGCGGCGAGCAGGCGCTCGAGATCGTCGACACGCTCGCCCGCACCGGCGGCGTCGGCCTGGTCGTCGTCGACTCGGTCGCCGCCCTGATCCCGCGCGCCGAGCTCGAGGGCGACATGGGCGACCAGCACCTCGGCCTGCAGGCCCGCCTGATGAGCCAGGCGATGCGCAAGATCGCCGGCATCGCCTTCCAGACCAACACCCTGGTCGTGTTCATCAACCAGCTGCGCCACAAGATCGGCGTCACCTTCGGCTCGCCCGAGACGACCACCGGCGGCAACGCCCTCAAGTACTTCGCCAGCGTCCGCCTCGACATCCGCCGGATCGCCACCGTCCGCGACGGCGAGGAGGCGGTCGCCAACCGCGCCCGCGTCAAGGTCGTCAAGAACAAGTGCGCCCCGCCGTTCACCGAGGCCCAGTTCGAGATCGCGTTCGGCAGCGGGATCAACCGCGACGCCGAGATCCTCGACTGGGCCCTCGAGCGGAGCGTCATCACCAAGGCCGGCAGCTGGTTCTCGCTCGACACGACCCGGATCGGCCAGGGCCGCGCCGCCGCGCTCGAGTGGCTCGCCGGCCACCCCGCCGAGCGCGACGCCCTGCTCGCCCGCGCGATGACCGACCTGACGCCCCCCGCCCTCGCGGCCCCCGCCGAGGCCGAGGAGGCCCGCGCCGCCTAGCGCCGCGCCC
>ERZ1066117.549-NODE-549-length-27405-cov-10.102962_pt1 | contig 27405 bp, 22 predicted proteins | sample MGYA00382764_ERZ1066117 | MGnify/ENA primary metagenome ERZ1066117 (study PRJEB33369, sample SAMEA5778347) | biofilm metagenome | biome: Industrial cooling water; feature: Water cooling tower basin; material: Biofilm | place: United Arab Emirates | collected...
TCTTCTCAAAATTCCTCTGCTACTGGCTTTCACCTACTTTTGTCAGGCAATCAGGATGCAATCCCCTGCTCCAACGCCAGCAAATCAGATAAAAACAACGGGGCGATCGACAGCAGCGGCTAACCCAGCCCCAGAATCTCCCACCCCGGAACAGCCAGTCCGTGACCGAGCCTCTCGCTATGGTCATGCTCCTGCCGACATTAACCGGGCGATCAACTCAATCATGACCTACAACGACAATTAACCCCTCCATGACATGAAGTGAGCCATCTCCCTCAATGCCATTCGGTCTTACGTGAATGCTCCCGATGCGATCGAGAAGGTTCTTAAGGAACGTGCCCAGGAACTCACCGACCACCACCAGAAACACCAGCTCGATCCCATCAAACACAACCTCCGACATCAAAGAAAACGCCAAATCTCCGACATGATCCACCTGGAGGACAATACTCCCTGACAGGCGGGTTCCCGGAAGCGTCCGGTCAGTGTATTATCCCTCCTCTCAAAATCCCAAAACCTCTCTATACAGGCTTCTCAGTTCGATCCCCCAAATCTTGTTGCCCATCCTGTGGGGTTAAACGACGCATATCTTCCTTTCTGCTGAGAGTGATACATTAGCGACAAGAAATTTGTTGCCTCAGCAGGATTTCACTATGTACCCCCAGATGAGACGGCAGAAGATAGAAGGTCATTTGGCGAGGCTCACGAGCCGCAGAAGGCAGAGAAGCTTCCTATGGTTTCTATTATTCCTCTCTCACCTCTCCCTCTCTTCCCACCTCCCCTTCTCCCTCCCCTTTCTCCCCTTCCCCGCCTCCGCCCAAACGACTGAGGACAGGAAAGCAGAAGCGGATCGCCTGTTTCAGCAGGGAATTCAACAATTTCAGACCAGCCAGTATGGATCAGCTCTGAATTCTTGGGAACAGGCATTGGCAATTTATCGCAGTATCGAAGACCGCAACAGTGAAGCAGGTACGCTGATAAATCTGGGCAATGCTTATGCTTTCCTGTCGCAGTACGAAAAAGCGATCACCTACTACGAGCAATCCTTACCCATCTTTACCCAGGTTAAAAACAAAGATGGGGAAGCAAATGCGCTGAATAATCTGGGTGAGGCTTACCACAACCTGTCGCAGTACGGCAAAGCAATCACCTACTACGAGCAGGCTTTACTTATCTTTATCCAGGTCAAAGACAAAAATGCCGAAGCATTGGTGCTGAATAATCTAGGTCTTGCTTACCAAGCTTTGGGCAATTATGGTGCATCAGTTGATCTTTTTCAAAAACAGTTGGATTTGGCTAGAGAAATAAAAAACCGTGGCAGTGAAGCTATAGCCCTTGGTCGGATAGGTTCTGCATACTACTCTATAAAGAGGTATTCAGAAGCAATTGAATATTTTCAACAAGCATTAATAATTGTTCAAGAGCAACGTGATCGCTTATACGAAGTTTCTCTACTACATGAGCTTGGTAATACTTACTTAAAATTAGGGCAAAATCAACAAGCAATTGAAGTTCTTCAAAAGAAGCTGGCTCTTGATAGAGAGATTGGAAATCGTGCTGGGGAAATGAATTCTCTCTTTTCCTTAGGCTGGGCTTATAACTTTGAGGGGAAATATCAGCAAGCAATTAAGTTTTTTCAACAAACTTTAGCAATTGCAAGAGAAATAGGTGCTCGTGACAAAGAAATTAGTTCCTTATATGCATTGGGCTGGGCATATGATGATTTAGGTCAGCGTCATAAATCCGTAGAACTTTATCAGCAGGCATTAAAAATTGCACAAGAAATCCAAGATCGATCTAGAATGGCAGATGTTCTGAATGGTCTTGGCTGGGTTCATAATTCACTTGAAAAGTATCAACAAGCTATCCTCTTTTTTCAGCGGCAATTAGAAATTGCTGAAGAGATTCGAGACCTTCGGCAGAAAGCGAATGCTCTCAACGGTTTAGGTTGGTCTTTTAGGGCACTAAAGCAATATCAAAAATCTATTTCTTTCTCTCGACAAGCACTTCTTATCCAACAAAAAATAGGAGATCTTAGAGAAGAAGCATACTCCTGGGGAGATTTAGGTAAGACTTTTGCGGCATTAGGTCAGCAACAAGAAGCTATTGAGTTTTATCAACAGTCTTTAGCGATTCAAAATAAGATTGGCAATCGCTGGGGAAAAGGAGTTACTCTCAGCGATATTGCAGATCTATTTGTAAAACAAAATCAGCCAGAATTAGCAATTATTTTTTACAAGCAATCAGTAAATGTTAGAGAAGCGATACGGAAAGACATTCAGGGATTGCCAAAAGAGCAACAAGAGTCTTTTACACAAACTGTTGCCGGAACCTATCGCGCCCTTGCCGACTTGCTGATTGAACAGGGGCGGATTGGCGAAGCCCAGCAGGTTTTGGAACGGTTGAAAATTCAGGAAATTAACGACTTTACCAAAGGCACTCGTGTAGCAGCAGCCATCTCTGATGTCGAGTTTAATGCCACAGAAACACAGATCAAAAACAAATACTCTACACTGATTGCCTTTGGCGGCAGGTTTTATGCCTGTGAACAGAGCCGTTGTCCTCAATTGGGTGAACTGAGGGATCAGTACCGCAATCTCTCGAAAGAATTTCAGGACTTTGTGGAGGAAACAAAAAAACAACTGCGAGATGCACGACTGGCGAACGTAGACAACGCGACGGATGACTTTCAGAAGAGTGCCGATCGCGTCGTCACGGCTCATCCCAACTCCATTCTGATCTATCCCCTGGTGTTGCCTGACAAAACTCGCCTCCTCTGGGCAGGAAAGGGCGGTGTCCTCAGCAAAACGGCAGTCTGTCCCCTGGGTGAAAAAGCCCTCTACGCCAAAGTCGCCGAATTCCGGAAACTGCTGAGTAGACCGGGTAGCGACACCCAACTTAAATCGGTTGGCAAAGAACTCTACGATTGTCTGGTTAAACCCCTGGAGGGTGAACTGACGGCAAACCAGATCAAGCACCTGATCTTCGTGCCCGATCGGGCCACCAACTACATTCCTATGGCAGCGTTGTATGACGGCAAGCAATATCTGGTAGAACGCTTTGCGGTCTCCACCGTCCTCTCCGCTGGACTCACCGACACCGATAGCCGCCTTCCTGTCCAATCCCAACAAGTTCCTGTCCTCGGTCTGGGACTCTCAGAAGCACGGGGTAAATTCAGTGCTTTACCCAATGTGGAACCTGAACTGGATGGGATTCTCAAAACCGGAGCCAGCGATCCGGCAGGCATCTTCCCCGGTCTGAAATTTCTCAATCAAGCCTTCGATCGCAACGCGTTAGAAGACAATCTGCGTGGACACAAGATTCTGCACATCGCCACCCACGGCGAATTCAAACCCAGCAATCCCCGTGATTCCTACTTTCTATTAGGCACAGGGGCACCCTACGCCATTCCCGACATCCAAACCCTGCGGGAACTGCGAGACGTACATCTGGTGGTTCTATCCGCCTGTGAAACAGGTCTCGGTGGTGCCGATGGACTGGGATTGGAAATTGCCGGGATGAGTTCCTTCTTTTTGGGCGACCGCGATCGAGCCAAAGCCGTCATGGCTTCCCTCTGGCTGGTCAACGATGCCAGTACCAGTTTGTTGATGCAGCAATTTTATAAAAATCTGGCGACGGGCAAAATGACCAAAGCCGAAGCCCTGCGGCAGGCTCAATTAAGCTTACTGAAAGGTAATCTGACTGCGAAAGATGCTCCAGAACGATCAGATATAGAGGTGCGAGTCGAACCAGGAAGCCGTGCAACGGAGGGGCGATCGACGTTCTCTCATCCCTACTACTGGGCACCTTTCATTCTGATTGGTAATAGCCTGTAAAACGTTGAATTTGGCTAAATCCCACTATCTTTCGGCTATCTTGAACGAATAGAACTTGTGAACTGCCTCAATTCTAATTTCCCATTAAAGAATTCAGGGCAGCGACCAGGAGTCACCCCAGCCTGCTGCCAATTCATCCGTTTCCAAGCATTCGATGTCCACCCCCGGCGAATCGCGTTTACAAGCTGTGCCGCCGGAGTTCGGGCATTCCCCCGCTGGATCTGTTCCACTACGGCTTCCACCACTGCATTTCGTACCCGCTCCAGCGCTTTCTGGCCTTCCTGGGCTACATACTGCAAAATGACGGCCAGGATGGTTGGGTTCAGCCCGATCCCGGCATCTCTGACTTGCCGGATTGCCTCTTGTTCGATTCCCGATCGATCTTCGCCTAGCCTAACAGCGGCAGGCCAGACTGAAAAAAGCAGTAAAAAGGCGAGCGTATCCGGTTTCGTCAACTTCAGAGCCTATATTACGGATTAGACTTTTGCTCTATCAGGCATCGCTCCTAATTTTTTTTCCCAGAATAATGCTTTGCCCATTTTGGGATTTAGCTCATAGCCTCTGAATCCAAACGCCTTATAGGCTGATTGAGCAACATGATTTCCTTCAAGCACTTCTAGAGTAAGTTTGCAGCAGCCCAAATCGGATGCAATCTCTTCTGCTTTCTGCAGAAGAAGCTTGGACAAGCCTCTTCTACGGTAGGGTAAAGCAACAATGACATCATGGATATTTAGTAATGGTTTGCAAGCAAACGTAGAAAATCCTTCTAAGCAAACAACAAGACCTGCAGGTTGAGAATCAACAAATGCAAGAATGACATGAGCTGATTTTCTCTTTGCCAGCTCTGTTGGGAGATTTGCCTTAACGTAATCAGATAGACCTTGACCACCACCCATTGGGTCAAGCGCATACTCATTCATCAATTGCATCATAGCTTCCGTATGAGCAGATAAACCAAGGTCTGCTTTTACAATTTCAATCATCTATCAATTAATTTCTTGACTCTTCTACATTTACCAGTTACCAGCATAACGACCCTGTTCAGCCGCCGCTAGTTCTCTCCCGGAACTCACCAATCAACTTAATTCGGTCAGCGAGCAACGGAATTGTTAGGCACAATTTTCACAGACTATGTGAGGTTCAATCCTCCGTCTGCAATTATAATCTCTCCCGTAAGATATTGACTTGCAATAATCGTGGAGGCTATCTGGGCTATCTCTTCTGGTTGTGCTCCTCGTCCCATCGGAGATCGTTCTTCCCAAAGTTTTCGTGCTGCTATCCAATCTTTGCTCATTGGAGTTTCAACTAAACCTGGTGCGATCGCATTGACTCGAATCAACGGAGCAAGACTCAATGCTAGTAGCCTGGTCATGTGATTTAGAGCCGCTTTACTCGCAGAATATGGAATTGAAGCTCCTTTCGGGCGAATTCCAGCATGAGAACTAATATTGAGAATGCAGCTAGGACATTCACAACTGGATGACTGACGTAGCGCTTTTTCGGCCTCTGTAATGAGTGTCCAAGGTGCAATGACATTGACTTCATAGAGATCCCGCCAGATCTCTGGTGTCGCTTCCTTTAGGGATGTATGTGGAATTGTGGCGCTAACCCCTGCATTATTGACTAACACGTCTAGCCGCCCATGATGAGATAAGACTCTAGCAATCAAATCACGGGCCTGACCTTGATCGGACAAATCAGCTTGGAAATAAGATGCACCAGGATACACTGTCGCTAATGACTGCCCAACTGACACCGATGACCTGGAATGAAAAGCAACAGTAAACCCGTCCTCGGCAAGTCGCTTTGCGATCGCCATTCCAATTCCTGATGTCGAACCCGTCACTAATGCAACTCTCTTTTCGCTTCCCTTTTCAGTCACAATCTGACACGTCTCATCTTCCTTAAGTTTAATTCTGCATAACACCAAAGTTTACCGATGCTGGAGCCGCGTGGCCGACTTGGCGAAGAATGATATGGGCGACACGGGCGCTGGAGGGAAGTAAACTATGAACAATTGGCAGCTTGACCTGGCCAGAGAGCCATTCTGCAGTAACTTCTGACAATGAAACAATGCCATCGTTCGGCTCCTGGCCGAAAGGGCTCAGCCACTTTGAAAACCCTTTGACCCCGGCAATGCCAATGACAGGAACTTGCGGAATTCCGATACGTTGCATTCGCTCCTCTGATCCAAGAAGGTGCCCACAATCGCGGGTCACTGCTCGAAAGATGACATTTGACGAAAGCAATTGGGCCAGACGCGCCGGAATGACAGGGGAGCCAAGCAGAAAGATGTGATGTGGCAGAGGCGTACCCACAGGTAGGGAGTCGAGTGCAGCTCTGATAAGCACTCCACCGAGCGAGTGGCCAATGAGAATATACTGACCCTGTCTGGCAAGTTCAGCGATACGCTTGGCCAAGGCTGTTTGAATTTCTTCAAATGATTGCATGCTAACAAAGTAGCCAAAGCTGCTTGTCTTGATTCCAGCCTTTCTCAGATGACGAAGCATGAGACAGCCAGAAAAACTTGAGCGGCCCATTCCATGTACAAATAGCGCTTGCATGTTTTCTTCGATGCCTCTTAAAAAATTAGATTTTCAGTAGACATAACTACTCATCCAGGAACCTAATTTCTTTCACCTTGAAAGTGCAAAGCTCATGGAATGTTAACAACCCGCTTCACCCGCTGCTAGGAACTTATCGAACACTGCAAGAAAACTTGATGCAGTCGGTGTGCAAGTAGATTTCTATGCATTTTTTCTTACCATCCTTATATACCCAGGTATACTCTCAAAATCTCTGAACCACCGCTGAATATCACATATTCAGATAGATCGAAACCACCTTCATCAGCTACATGTGTGTATGCATACAGGATAATATCGGCGATTGTTGCACTAGCACCAAGGAAGAATTTATTTTCAACAAGGTGTTTCTCCATTACTGAAAGCGCTTTATGTCCACCAATCTGCTTGGCATGATATTTTGCTTCTCGCTCTTTGGGCAACCCTAAGTACTTATTAATATACCTCGCTGTTGCAATATATGGCTCATGGCTATACTCCGTACATTGCATATCGAAAAAGGCTGGATTGCAACGAAACGGCTCATGTAAGAAGGTTAAGGGAGATGGGCTTAACCCCGCCCGACTTCAAACCACAACCCCTCACCCGTGGACTTTATATAACTTCTAATTAATTCCCATCTGACTAAGTCAATTGAGCATTAACTCATATTGTATGCAGCATAGAGCAGGTCTAGCTTTTGCTTAAATTTCCCCTGTACTGTTTCCGGTGCAACGATAATGCAATCCTCTCCGTAACGAAACACTTCCCGGAAAAACCAGAACGTATTAGAGACTCGTCGAATCACCTGGCGGACAGGAGGTGTTTGACCGCTCAACCATTGATTACTGACATCAGCAGTTTTAGCTTCGTAGGCAAAGGCCAGTCCCCGGAGCAAATGCATTTCGACATCCAGATAATCCAAAGTAGGTCGCCACTGCCCTCGCACTGTGCCAAGAGCCGCATCTGGAATGCGATCGAGCCGCAATGTCCAGTTATGCTGCAATTCTGGTATATCCTGGTTACCCCCGGTTTCTTCGCACCAGCATTCCAGGTATTGCCGTCGCTCGTAGGGGGTAATCCGAGCATGGCGGATACTAAAGCTCCAGGGACGATCGGCGGCATCCCGATAGGTGAGTTGAAAGGGAATTTGGCGACGGATGTATTGGTCAAGCTCTAACCGCCAGGGAGCAGGCGGCGTTTCCAGGAAGCGATCAACCTCACTTCTTAAGGGAATTGGTAATTCGCTCCGCTCGCTGAGAAGTTGCGCCACAATCTGGGCAGACTCGGGGTGTCCAGCATCAACCAATGTCTGGATAGATTGATGAAGTGCCCTGATGCGAGTTTCTGACCAATCATTATTGCGACCAATTAATAGTTCTCGGCGGGCGATCGCTTCCACCAACCGGGAAATGTTGGGGCGATCGCCCCACAACATCCCTTGCTCAATAGCAATTTGCTCTAGCTGCTCTTTGTCTTTGTCAGAAATCGACAGGGTAATTGATTGACCACGGCGGCCCATTCCAATACTCCATTTTGTACGTACACTTTGTACTTGTCACTCTTCTATTTTGCTGCCATGATGGAAACATCGCAACCAGTCACGTACACCTTAAGACGATGACGGATTACAGCATTACCCTCAAACCTGTTTATTCCCAGACGGTTCCAACACCCGATGGCGTGACTTTGCCCGATGGATGGTCGCTATCCTGGCATCAGGCAGAAACCCTGCTCGCTTTAACCAATCCGGATATTGATGTTGTATTCAACACCGCCATGACCGGGGATGGCAAAAGTCTCGCCGCTTATCTTAAGAGTTTGCAGGAGTATTACTGTGCCATTGGTTTATATCCAACCAACGAACTAGCCCGTGACCAGGAGTTGCAAGTATCCAAATACTTACAAGCCTTTAAACCACTGCATGAACCCCGGATTAATCGCTTGAGCGGGGCAGAACTCGAAATTTACGCCGAAACTGAAAAGCTAAAGAAAGCAGACGCGATCGCAACTCGAACCGGACAGTCAGAAATCTTGGTTACAAACCCTGATATTTTTCACTATATCTACCGGGGAGCCTACGTATTTCGAGGTGATGCCCCAGACAAATTATGGAATCGAATTGACCGAAATTTCGACTTATTCATTTTTGATGAATTCCATGTATTTGGTGCGCCTCAGATTACCAGTGTCATTAATACACTGCTGCTGATTCGCTATACCAGTGGGCTAACGCGCCGTGATGGAACTCACAAGAAGTTTTTATTCCTATCGGCTACGCCGAATGAGCAACTCTTGAACCGATTAGACAAAGCTGGTTTGCGTTGCCAGGTCGTTGACCCATTGATAGCAGGAAAATACTGCTTTCCAAGCCATCAAAAGGAATTAGAGCGGCTCAATTTGCAAGACTGGCGATTAGTTGCTCGATCGATTCACCTCAAATTTGTCCCTTTAGAATCAACCTCGAAAGCTTCCGAACTCTGGCTACAGGAAAACGCGGCTCTGATCCTGAATCAGTTTCGGCAACATCCAGGCAGTAAGGGAGCCGTCATTCTCAATTCGATCGCGGCGGTTAAACGGCTCACTCCTTTCTTCCAAGACCTGCTGGAACCCTATGGGCTGAAAGTTAGCGAAAACACAGGTTTGTCCGGGAAGGAAATCAGGGAACAGTCTCTATTTGCTGACCTGGTAATCGGTACCAGCACGATCGATGTAGGGGTTGATTTCAAGATTAATTTTCTAATCTTTGAGTCATCCGATGCCGGGAACTTTGTTCAACGGTTAGGGCGATTGGGACGGCATGATGGGTATGAGCGTGATGGGGAGAACATCCAGTTTGATGGATTTATTGCCTATGCTCTTGTTCCCAACTTTCTGGCAGAGCGGTTGTTTGCAGGAGATGCACCACCTTTAGAGACTGCGGGCTCTTACGATCGTCCATTCCTCAACCAAACTATCCAGGAACAGTATCGGTGGATTAATGACTTTCGTGGCTATTACAAACGATGGGGTGCAGTTCAGTCATTTCGATTGTTCTGGGAGTTGGGCGACCGTACCATCCAGCAACAGTATACTGGGAGCCGAGAGAAATTCCAGGCAGCCTGTGAGGAAGTCTTTGATACCAGCCTGAAAAAAGTTGCGGGGCAGGTGCGGGGATGGGCAGAAGAGTGGCAGCAACTCTCCAGCAAAAAGGGCAATCCGATCGCTGACGAAGCCTGTAGCTTTCGAGGTTCTAGCCCTTTGCAATGTGGGTTATATGACTTGACAGAAGCAAATGAGGTGGATCGCTTCAAGACCTATGACTTACCAGGTGTGTTAGGCAACCTGGAAATCGAAATCCTGTCTAAAGCCGCCTTTATGCGAATGATACAGGAGGTAGAGCGCCAAGTGGATCGGCCCATTCCCAAAGGACGGTTTGCCCATTGCCTCGCGTTCATGCAGTTAAGGGCATACCGAGAAGAACGATTGAACTGGAAGTTTGCCTATCCTGGGAACTTACAACCGCTCGCCGATGCCTGGAAAGTGCAAGTTTTGACTGGACTGGAGATCTGGCAACCAGAGAACCGCTGGGCAACTGAAATCAACAAAACACTCAGGAAGGAAGGCTTGGTTGCTTATGTGTTACATCGCCCCGTGACCGAAGTCCGGGCGCGATTACAGTTGCCCATGCACTTCCAGATTTATCCCATCAGCGACCAGTACAGCTTCCACGATGCCACGGCACCCTACTCTGTTGCCTTTGGTCAGAGTGCCCTGCTACTCGACACCCTTGCCTATCAATTCAAAAAAGGAGGTGAAATATGGATTGCCTAAAAGATAAAGTGGGAGGAAGGCATGCCCAATATTTAGTAGGTCATGTTTCAATCCCTAATAGGTATTGCCACCGTTTCTTTATGAAACGGCATAGATATAACTTCTTCCCACTGCGTTTATAATAGCACTACCTCCTCAGGTTTTAGAGGGTCATGACATACTAAATAGATTCTTGCTAGTATGGTGACTACTATTTCATAGGAGGAAGCTTTATGCTTGGGCAAAACTATGATCTTGCTCTAATCCGTAATTTGCTCGATCTAATTGAAAAGGAACGGGAACGTAACAACTTCCAGGATGCACAGCTCAGAGCGGTTTTTCAAAGAATGGACGCAATAGAACAGCAAGAGCAGGAAAATACAGAACGACTTGAGTTTCTGGAAACTGAGATTCCGTATTTAAGGCATCGTGTAGACAGAACGGTTGAACTGGAGTATCTAGAAAACCCTTACTCCTTAGATGGGGATGCTCGCTGTAACTGGTAATAAGGTAAAGGACAATGACCGTCCAGATTTTACGGAAGAAGTTTACGGTGGGTCAGTACCACCAGATGGTTGAAACGGGAATTTTGACCGATCGAGATCGGGTTGAGTTGTTAAATGGAGAGATTATTGAGATGTCACCTGTAGGGAGACGGCATGCTGCCTGTGTAGACCGTCTTACCGAACTATTAATTTTGCAATTGGCATCGAGAGCGATCGTTCGTACCCAAAACCCCATCCGACTCGGCGATGATTCGGAACCCCAGCCAGACATCGCCATCCTCAAACGGCGAGATGACTTCTATAGCACTGGCCATCCTCAACCGGCGGACATTTTTCTGGTCATTGAGGTTGCAGATACCACCATTGACTTCGATCGCGAAATTAAGATTCCAACCTACAGCCAAGAAAACATTCCTGTGGTTTGGTTAGTTGATCTCAACGCTGAAGTTGTGGAGGTCTTCCAGGAACCTACTGCTCAGGGCTACCAGAATAGCCAGCGATTTCAGTCAGGCCAAACCCTGATGCTTCCAGAATTTCCACAGATGCAGCTTAGGATTGACCAAATTCTGGGCTAACCGGTTCTCCTGTGATTGTTCCAGTCATCTAATCTGAAGAACTTATTGGAGATAGACAATGGCAAAACAGCCAAAGAATTCTCATGCAAAAAAACAGCTATCTCTCTTCGACCGGGAAACCAGTTTGGCAGTTGAGGAGATAAATAGTGAGGAAGACGACTGGCTATCCGGTGATTTTGGCTTCGATAGTGGCTCCGAGGATCGCACAATCGAGGCCGACAGTCGAGAACTTCTAACACTGAAGCTGCTACGGGAAGCGATTCAGGCTCAAAATCCTGATGATCCGGTAATGAAGGATTTTTCTGAGTATGTGCTGCCCAATTTGTTAAAAGTGGCGATCGGGGTAACAGCGAAAGGCGGCAGATTCTTCGATGAACTGGATCAACAACGTGAAGCAGAAGGTAAAACTAGAGTTCGACGAGATAACGCCGCTGATCAGTCCCTCAACACCCACCTGCTGAATGGTTTATTTCCAGCAAACTTGATTGAGAAACGGCTGGAAAAATTGGATACGACCATTAAACGAGTAGTGCGGGAGAGAGAACGCCGATTAGTGATTGCTGCTTTCATTCTGCATGACTTTGAAAAGTTTCCAGACTCACCAGACGATTGCCGCAAACTACCGCTCGACCAGCACCGCCAGATTATTGATGAAAAAATCCGGCAGTTGGGAATTGATCGCTTCATTAGCCCGGACGATTCAGAAGCCTATTCAGAGTATCTGGATGACCTGCTATGCATGGCATACAATGCCCAACGTCGTTGGGACACGAACTGGAATTTCTCCGAGCATGGATTGAATCCCATACTGCGAGATCGCACTCTGCGGAGTTTGTCAGATTTAACTTGTCTGGCAGACTCGCTAGCCTCAATCGTCAAACACCCCCAGGATGCTGAACATCCTCGGCTAAAAGACTTGCTCCACAGCCTCAGTGACGGACAGCTTAAATTTACCTATCACAGCATTGCAGAAAACCGGGGCGTACTGACCAATGTGGTGAACAATGCTCTGATGGAAGCTCACACCAGTTTGAATACACCAGAGCAAACCTATTACGAACCTCTGCTATATCTTCCTACTGGAGTAATTTATCTGGCTGACCGCAAGGCTCCACCCATTAACTCAGAGGGGCTGCCCGATCGCGTAGTTGCCAGTATCAAGAAGCTGTGTGCAGGTCAATTGCGCCTACGGCAAACCGGCTTTGGCCGTGATGGCAAGGGTATGAAATATGCTGAATATTACAACTTATTCTTTGATGATCCAGGGTTAATGCAGGTTGCCCTGGATGCCACCTTGCGAATTCTCAATCCCAATAAGGGCTCTGTCGCTGGAAGCCGCAGTGAGAACCTGGTTCGATTTCAGCAACAGGGGGTTTTACCTACGGCTCTAAACTTTCAGTTTGGGGATGACATTCGGATTGATCAATTAGCTGAGTTTGGAGACTTAATCAGCCGTAAAATTTGGGGCGAACGTGTTGCTCGCATCGAAGAAGCTCGTAAAAAGGACAAGAAGTTACCAGCTTTTCAGTCGATCGATGTCATTCAAAAAGTAGCTGAGTTCTGGCAACTGACTGAATACTTGCCACAAGTCCGCGCAATCCAACGCATTAATGAAAGTCTTAAGGAAAATAACCTGAAGGGGAATACAGGTGGAGTTCCTTACGAGTGGTATTACCTGGCCGCTAAATATTTGCAACACAATCCTGGAATTGAGAACTTACGTCCAGTCTGTGAACAGGCTATTGCCCATCTGACCCATCTAATCAATCCCATCATTGAACAGTATCAATTACTGGATGGCTGGGATGATGTGCGTCAGTGGGTACAAAGGATTGTCATGCTCCCCAGTGGCACTGATAACCAACCTGTATCAAATCAAGTTGACATCTTTCTCAAAGAGCTAGGTAACTATAATGCTGCTAAGAAACCAGGACGAGGACGGCAACTGATTTGCTCAATTTCTCATTCTGCCTACACCGTAACTGAGCAAATGGAATCATCTGTTCTCTTCACACCCCAGGTTTACACTAACAAACAGCATCTGGGTGGTTCAAACGCTAAGCGGAATATTTCCAGCATTGCAAGCATCGAAATGATGCTGCGGCAAATCTTGATGAATCAAACTCAGGCAGTGGGTAAGCGATTTGAAGATGGGAAATACCGTTATCTCTACTTCTACCCAACTTATTACTTCACACCTGAAACAAATAAGTTTTTACAAAAGGCTTACAGTGGCATCGCTCAAACCCGCTTTGATACCAGCCTTCGCAACCACTTTGTCACGAAAGACTTAGAAGCCAATTTAAAGCGCGATCGCTACCAAACCGTTGATTCCTTCCTAATTGATGAGAACTTAGACCACAAGAAGAACTTACCGGAAACGGATCCAAACCACCGAAAAGACCGCACTTTCAAACTGTCATACCCTGACGATCAACCCCTAACTTTCTACTTTATGGCAATGCCACCGGGACGGGACAGTACCGATACTGAATCCTGGGTCATGCCAACTTGGTTAGCATTTGCCTTCCCAATGATTCTAGATGTCAAAACGGTCGTTTCTGAATCCCCCATTCCACCCTTTAACGATGGAGCTGAGTTTGAAGAAAGCGTCTTCTTAGATAGCGCACCTCATGCCTTCCGAGTCTTGGTTGGGCGAGATCGCTTTCGACTCGACTACATCCTGGAAGGTTGGCGAGCTTCCGATGGAACCCAGCATCCAGCTCCATTAACTGCGCTGACGGCTGCCTATGCCATTCATCTGGATGTCAATGCTAAACAGGGTAAGGGTGGCTACGACGCAAACTGGGGTCGATTTACAGAATTGGCAAAGGACTTTGAAACCAGTTCCCTGTACGTTTTTAGCTACCTGAACCGATGGGTACGCAATCAGAGCGTTGATACTGAACGAATCCGCAAGATTCAGCTTTATGCGTACCACTTTTATCCCTGCTTCGACCCTTATAGCGAATTTGATCCCAATTTGGAGAGACTGAAAGTGAAAGAAGAATCACCACTAAATCATCCACAAAAGCTCACGGAGTTATACCGTCGCTTCTACCGAGCCGCAAAGCGGTATAACCCAAAGTCAAATGCAATTTTGAAACCTATCGATGTTGCAGCTGACACTGTTTTGAAAGCCGAATTGAGCGTTTTTCAAGGAGAAACTCTAGTTGCAGCCGTTGCAGCAGAAGTTTCCAAATTAATGGATCGGGTTCATTCATCTACGGCAGAAGGGCGATGGATCATCAGCAACCGTGAAGATGAACGGCAAGCCATTTTAGAGTTTGCCCGTTACTTCGTTAAAGATGTGTTTGAAGGCGCATTTGCGGGCGATCGTGCCCGTTTAGCAGGCCGTCAATTGAATTTGATTCGTGATACCTGTGAGTTTCTCTACCGTTTGGAGCAGGACAAGGAGAACCGGGAGTTCAAAGCAAAAGGTGACGTAAGCGAAGAATCTGAAACTGAAAACAACTAACCTGGAGACAACAAATGGCACTTCTCAAAACAATTGAACCTAAATTTTTCCATAAAGCAATCCCCTACAAGCCGATGGGGAAATACGCTCACTTTCTGACAATCCGAATTACAGAGTCTTACCCACTCTTTCAAACCGATGGAGAGCTAAATAAAGCGCGGGTGAGAGCTGGAGTTGAAGATAAAACAACCATCAGTCGTCTTTCCATGTTCAAACGCAAACAATCAACCCCAGAGCGTCTGGTGGGCCGAGAACTGCTCCGTAATTATGGGTTGATGACGGCTGAAGAGTGCGAATACAACGTAGATTTTGCCATGAATAATCCTGATTGCATTATTTATGGATTTGCGATTGGGGATTCTGGCTCTGAAAAATCGAAGGTGGTTGTAGATACAGCCTTTTCTATCAGTGCATTTGATGAATCCCATGAAACCTTTACGCTCAACGCCCCTTATGAGAGCGGCACTATGAGCAGGCAGGGAGAAGTTACCAGCCGCATTAATCAGCAGGATCACATCAAGCCTCAAGTCTTTTTCCCAAGCATCGTAACCCTGAAAGATCCCACGGAAGCTAGCTTTCTGTATGTCTTCAATAACATTCTTAGAACCCGGCACTATGGTGCTCAGACTACCCGTACAGGCCGAGTTCGGAATGAGTTAATTGGGGTTGTGTTTGCCGATGGGGAAATCACCAGTAACTTACGCTGGACGCAAGCTATCTACGACCAGATGAAAGCAAATAGTACCCTTAAATCCCCCGATCCACTGGATGAAGATGACGTGATGCAAGCAGCCAAGAGCGCCATTGAAGCCTTAATGACGGAGGAATTTATCGTGCATACAGACTTTATTGGCGACTCTTTCAAATCGCTATTGGATGAGGTCAAGTCTATTACAGGTAGCGAATCAGGCATTAAACAGGTGTTGCAACAAGCAGATCGAGATGCAAAAAGCTACTACACCCAGTATGTTGAGAAACCCAAGAAACCAGCGAAAGCAGGGTGATTACCATGCCAATCATCTATCGTTCCACCCTGGAGTTACACGACAGTCTCTACTTCGCGACTCGTGAGATTGGGCGATTGTATGAAACTGAACCTGTATTGCATAACTATGCCCTCTGTTATGCACTAGGGTTGGTGGATAACGATCGCCACTCCACAACGGTTCCCGAAGAACACAGCTATCGTTACTTCTGCCCAGAACAGGTTCCCAGGTATGAGGAGCATCTCACACCTCTCAACCACCAGGGAATTTATGTAACTCCCGCACGGGCTATCAAGCACACAGCCGTACTTAATACGTGGAAGTATGCCAACAACAACTACCACGTTGAGATGGAGAAAACCCAAAAAAACATTCCCAGTTTCGGTCGAGCCAAGGAAATTGCCCCCGAAAGTCAATTTGAGTGTTTCATCCTGTCCGAAAAGCCATTAGTGCTGCCGAAATGGGTGCGTTTAGGCAAGTGGGCAAGTAAAGCCGAAGTCAAGATTGAAGAGCTATCTAAAGTTCGATCGTTAGAAGGCGACTTTACTTGCCCCTATCCGCTCAATCCACTGGATGTCATGTTTACCCACCAAGTATTCAGTTATGACACGGTGAATATGCCACCCGTTAGCCTGATTCGGAATGTTCGCTTGCAAGGGCATTATTACGAATCCGAAGGGTTGAAAATTCCGGCTCGGATGGCGTATCGATTCACCTAACCTATTGACCCATGCCACATAGCCTCATTCTTAACCTTGTCCCGACTTCGCCCATCCCAGCAGGCTACCTGAGCGGGAAACACCTCCATGCCCTGTTTCTCACTCTGGTTAGCTCGGTAGATAAACCCCTGGGGGATCGCTTACACGAACAAAAAACGGACAAAGCCTTCACCCTGGGTCCGCTTCAGATTGCTAAGCGGTCGGGGCGAGATCATCTCTTACAGTGGGAGCATTCTCGTCCGATTCCGGCTGGAACTTCCTGCTGGTGGCGCATTTCTCTTCTAGACGACAGCTTATTTGGCAATCTGACCCGCCTCTGGCTGAATCTGAACCCCAGTCATCCCTGGCACCTCGGCCCCGCCGATCTCCAGATCACCAGCATTTTAGGAACACCCCAGTCCACTCAGCCCTGGGCCAACTTTGCCACCTATGCTCAGATCTATGAGCAAGCCTCCGATTGCGATCGGCAACTTGATCTGGCCTTCTGTACCCCGACGGCTTTCCGGCAGAGTCAGTATGACTGTGCCCTACCCACACGAGAGCATGTCTTCAACAGCCTCCGGCGCCGCTGGAACCAATACAGCGGCCTGGAGTTTTCAGAAACCTTGCTGGAGCCTATTTTCCCCAGTTTCTTCGATATTCGGACTGAACTAGTTGCAGATTCTCGCAGTAAGTTCATTGGTTGTGTCGGAGCAATGAACTTTCGCATCTTAGGGGAAGTCGAGCCACTGACTATTAAGCAAATTAATACGCTGGCTGATTTTGCCGTTTACAGCGGTGTTGGCCGCAAAACTCCAATGGGAATGGGCATGGTGAGACGGCTGCGTTCTTCTCGCGCTTAATTTGCCTGCTTCAGCTTCAACGACTCAATCTACTTCTGGGATCAGGAGGCACAATTCATGCTGCTTGGCTTCATCATTTTTTCTACTATCACGTTTCTGATTCTGGCAGAACATCTCATACCCAAACCCGGAAAAACCCCGGAGCAGGAACTTGGGGACGCTATTACCCGATATTTATCCAAAGGTGTAAAAGTGCGGATTGAGCAGAAAAATGATTAAACCGGATTATGTTCCTATTGCGGCCCTGAATCATTACAACTATTGTCCCCATCGATGTTGGCGGATGTTCTGCATCGGCGACTTTACCGATAACCAATACACGATCGAAGGCACCAGCCTGCACGATCGGGTTCATACCGTTGGTGAAGGGCACCGGGAAGAGGTCTGGCAGGTTCGTGCCGTATGGTTGAAATCAGAGCGGTATGGGCTGATTGGTAAAGCCGATTTGATTGAATCTGATCAGGGCCAGTGGTATCCCGTGGAGTACAAGCGGAGCCACCGGGGAGAGTTTGACAATGATGAACTGCAGGTCTGTGCCCAGGCGTTGTGTCTGGAGGAAATGACGGGACAACCTGTCCCTCTGGGCTACCTCTACTATGCCCAGTCTCATCAACGTCAAGTGGTGAAGATTTCAAAGGAACTGCGCCAGGAGACGATCTCAACGCTGGAGGCTGTTCAGACATTGCTGCATACCGGAACCATGCCAAAAGCGATCTACACTCCCCGTTGTAAGGGATGCAGTCTGTTTCAAGCCTGTATGCCCCAGGCCGTTGAGAAAGTCCATCGGTATCGAGAAGCGAGTTAAACCAGGAGAAACAATGGGAACGGTTTACATTACTCAAGATGATGCGTTTATTGGCAAGACTGATGAACGGCTGCAGGTGCGGGCACAGAAAAAGACATTACTGGATGTCCCCATGATTAAGGTGGATGGCGTTGTCGTACTCGGACGAGCCACCATTTCCCCCGCCGCCTTGATTGAGTTATTGGAACGGAAAATTCCGCTCAGTTTTCTCACTGGCACAGGGCGATTTCTGGGACGATTGGAACCGCCTTTGACCAAAAATATTTTTGTCCGAGCAGCCCAGTGGAAAGCTGGCGATCACTCGCCCCAGGCTGTTCATGTGGTCAGGAGTTTTATTCGCGGCAAACTCAAAAACTACCGCAATACATTGATGCGGGCTCAACGGGAAACGCCTGATTCAAACTCGGCCACGATCTCTAAACTGGCGGAAGGGGTTCACCGGTTGGAGCAAGCTATCTCCCCGATCAATACAACCACCACCATTGATGCCCTGCGGGGCTTTGAAGGCGCGGGGAGTGCCGCTTACTTTAGTTGCTTTCAACTGTTGATTCGGGCAGAAGGGTTTTCCTTTACCACTCGCCAAAAACGTCCACCCACCGATCCGGTCAATGCCTTGTTGAGTTTTGGCTACTCTTTGCTCCGCCATGATGTGGAAAGCGCTCTCAATATTGTGGGCTTTGATCCATACCTGGGTTACTTACATACCCAGCGGTATGGTCGGCCTTCTCTGGCCCTGGATGTCATGGAGGAATTTCGTCCGCTGGTTGTCGATGCAATGGTGCTGGCAGCAATCAATCGACGTTCCTTGACACTGGCTGATTTCTCATCGGAACCGTTGAGTGGGGCCGTGTCACTGTCTGAGGAAGGCAGACGAACCTTTTTGCGATTGTATGAACAAAAGAAGCAATCCCAGTTCAAGCATCCGGTGATGGGAAAACAATGTACGTATCAGGAAGCGTTTGAAATTCAAGCTCGCCTTTTAGCCAAATACCTGATGGGTGAAACGGAGCAATATCCACCCCTGGTACTGAAATGAGGGCGCTTCTGCCCAACTCTCCTCTAGTCATCTACCCCTTTCTACTTTCATGTATTTCGCGATTTCCTATGACATTCCTGAAGATAAACGACGCACAAAGGTTCATAAGATTCTGAAATCTTACGGGCAATGGATGCAGTACAGTGTCTTTGAATGTGACTTGACCCAGACTCAGTATGCAAAGTTGCGATCTCGTCTCAATCAACTCATCAAACCGGATCAAGACAGCATCCGGTTCTATTTTTTGTGTGCCTGCTGCCAAGCTAAAGTCGAACGGATTGGAGGGGAGCAAGTCCGGGATGATTCGATCTTTCTGGTCTGATGCGCGGATAGGTAGGTGTTTATGAATAAACCTCAATCTAGCAGGCTAGATCCATTGCTGTACCAGGGTTTGCAGTCATTTTGGTGTGAACTTCGATCCGCGCAAGCGCTCAAAACCCCACCAGACTTGAAATTGAGCTTAAATCATTCAAGCAACTTACCTGAAATCCAATCCTATCAGTGCTATGATCAGACCGTTCCGCGCAATCGCACCTTGAAAACTAAATATATCAATACTTTCAGGTGCCTGCCGCGACAAAACCCTTGAATCCCTACCAGGGATTGAAACTACTGGGGGCACCCACGTTGGCGGAATTGTGTCAGGCGACAAAACCCTTGAATCCCTACCAGGGATTGAAACGTCTTACGCTGAGAATGCTATAGTGATCCCAGAGGGGCACGGCGACAAAACCCTTGAATCCCTACCAGGGATTGAAACAGGGAGTCACGGATCGGATCTTCTGACGCGTGTCCGGCTGGCGACAAAACCCTTGAATCCCTACCAGGGATTGAAACCTATGTTTGGGAACTACAAAAACGTGGGGCGTTGCAGCGACAAAACCCTTGAATCCCTACCAGGGATTGAAACCCGGTAGATGGAACTGAAAGCTGTCCTCCACCTCTCGCGACAAAACCCTTGAATCCCTACCAGGGATTGAAACCGTTGCAAGCATGGATGAGATAGCAGCAGAGGGAAAGGCGACAAAACCCTTGAATCCCTACCAGGGATTGAAACGCCGCGTTTTTCTTTGCTATGCAGGCTCCTGCAATGGCGACAAAACCCTTGAATCCCTACCAGGGATTGAAACTCAATCCTCAGAATATTGATGCCGTTCTTCACTTCCGGCGACAAAACCCTTGAATCCCTACCAGGGATTGAAACGGCTCTGGCTTTCTCTTTGAAATTCTTCAGGGACTTGCGGGCGACAAAACCCTTGAATCCCTACCAGGGATTGAAACACAGGATTAGGCTGAGTGGGGACTGGGTCACAAGGCGACAAAACCCTTGAATCCCTACCAGGGATTGAAACAGTAGCCTTATTCACAAGGTTAGACAGCGGGTTAGGCTGCGACAAAACCCTTGAATCCCTACCAGGGATTGAAACCATGCAGCAGTTCAAAGCTATCGAAGCAATCGAATGCGACAAAACCCTTGAATCCCTACCAGGGATTGAAACCCAAATCTGGTCAGCCAATTGTGAAGGTGATTCAGCCGCGACAAAACCCTTGAATCCCTACCAGGGATTGAAACCACTGTGAGAAGTGTTTCTGGCTGTCGTGGGGGAAGCGACAAAACCCTTGAATCCCTACCAGGGATTGAAACTACTATATCGCTCAAACTGCGGGGAGTCCGCTCACGCGACAAAACCCTTGAATCCCTACCAGGGATTGAAACGAAGGAGGAGTGGTACCAGTAGCATAAAAAATTACGGCGACAAAACCCTTGAATCCCTACCAGGGATTGAAACTGATTAATCCAACTCTTAGCCATATATATCGTTCCGCGACAAAACCCTTGAATCCATATCAGGGATTGAAACATAATTAAAAATTTTTTATTCTCCGTGATTTGGCAGCGACAAAACCCTTGAATCCCTACCAGGGATTGAAACGTTGCATGAGCCCGGTAAGAATAAAGCTAGATTTGCGACAAAACCCTTGAATCCCTACCAGGGATTGAAACCTTTAACTCTGCCCATTTCAAGCCAGCTTTAGCGTCGCGACAAAACCCTTGAATCCCTACCAGGGATTGAAACACAAACTTTCATGAATTTTCTAGAGATAAAATCAGGGCGACAAAACCCTTGAATCCCTACCAGGGATTGAAACTAGGAGCAGGTTTAGTCAGGTACATTCCATCACCAGGCGACAAAACCCTTGAATCCCTACCAGGGATTGAAACAGAAAAATTTCAACTCACATCAAAGGACTAAGACAGCGACAAAACCCTTGAATCCCTACCAGGGATTGAAACTGATCTTCTCAACACCCTTACTGGTGGCCTTCTTGCGACAAAACCCTTGAATCCCTACCAGGGATTGAAACACAGGATTTACGATTCCCCCCAATGGAAAGCGGTGCGACAAAACCCTTGAATCCCTACCAGGGATTGAAACTTAATTTTCCTGCCTATCCTTATCCCGCGTTCCGGGGCGACAAAACCCTTGAATCCCTACCAGGGATTGAAACACTTGTTGACTGACCGCTTGCGACCGCCAACGATTGCGGCGACAAAACCCTTGAATCCCTACCAGGGATTGAAACCCCACAAAGATAAGAGCCTCTTCACTGCCATTTTGCGACAAAACCCTTGAATCCCTACCAGGGATTGAAACAGAATGTGACTCCCAATTGCCAAGACCATAGAGAGGCGACAAAACCCTTGAATCCCTACCAGGGATTGAAACAGAGCGGTGGATTCTAAACCTTGCCAGTCAACAGAAGCGACAAAACCCTTGAATCCCTACCAGGGATTGAAACTGCTCGTTGTACTCCCAGTAGGAACACTAGGCGATGCGACAAAACCCTTGAATCCCTACCAGGGATTGAAACCTGAGCTTGCTTCCTACCCTTACCCCGCGTTTAGGGCGACAAAACCCTTGAATCCCTACCAGGGATTGAAACCGACCCTTAGACTTAGGCCCCGGACATGACCTTACGGCGACAAAACCCTTGAATCCCTACCAGGGATTGAAACATACGAAGCACCTTCCTTTTAGGACATTTTGAAGGGGCGACAAAACCCTTGAATCCCTACCAGGGATTGAAACATGGCTGGTTTGTGGGGGTATCGTCTGTTGCCAGGCGACAAAACCCTTGAATCCCTACCAGGGATTGAAACAGATTCCTGATTTTTCGGGGAACGATTCGGGAGCCAGCGACAAAACCCTTGAATCCCTACCAGGGATTGAAACATCGCCTTGAAACATCGAATATCAAGGCCATCAGGCGACAAAACCCTTGAATCCCTACCAGGGATTGAAACATAGAATCTGACATCCCGGCCTATATTGATATTGAAGCGACAAAACCCTTGAATCCCTACCAGGGATTGAAACACGGCATACCTTGCAAAGTATTGCTCAAAAGAGGCCGCGACAAAACCCTTGAATCCCTACCAGGGATTGAAACACGCAGAATGGCAATCAGTACGGGCGCACGCTGTGCGACAAAACCCTTGAATCCCTACCAGGGATTGAAACGAGGAGGGCAGCTGCTTTGCTTGCCAAGTCGCGAGCGGCGACAAAACCCTTGAATCCCTACCAGGGATTGAAACAGGCTGTCAATTACCAGCAGGGTATGCCCCAGGGGGCGACAAAACCCTTGAATCCCTACCAGGGATTGAAACCACCAAATTGTAAGGGCGATCGGCAAATGGGAATCAGCGACAAAACCCTTGAATCCCTACCAGGGATTGAAACAAGTCGTTCCCTGGTATCACCCATACTCAGCTACGGCGACAAAACCCTTGAATCCCTACCAGGGATTGAAACACGCCCGCCCGCAGACGACCCAGACGCAGAGCCACGGCGACAAAACCCTTGAATCCCTACCAGGGATTGAAACCGGGCGGGGATGGGCTGGCTGGCGGAGTCACCCGCGCGACAAAACCCTTGAATCCCTACCAGGGATTGAAACCTTATTTGCTGGAGCTGGAAAACGATCGCCCATGCGCGACAAAACCCTTGAATCCCTACCAGGGATTGAAACTACCTGCATAGCTGGCTGATCACCCTTGCCCAGTGCCGGCGACAAAACCCTTGAATCCCTACCAGGGATTGAAACAGGTAATCCCGCTCTGCATCGTAGGCCGACAGGGTGCGACAAAACCCTTGAATCCCTACCAGGGATTGAAACTTTTAAGCTCAGCCTTGCTATAGAAGCCTCCAGCTGCGACAAAACCCTTGAATCCCTACCAGGGATTGAAACGCTCCACCGGTAATCTGCCCGTAGATGCTCAGTTGCGACAAAACCCTTGAATCCCTACCAGGGATTGAAACCAACCAAGCAAACTTAGCAGCCATAGAATGAACAGCGACAAAACCCTTGAATCCCTACCAGGGATTGAAACGCTTCGATTTAGAGATTTTGCATCAAGAAGGCGAAGCGACAAAACCCTTGAATCCCTACCAGGGATTGAAACATGGCTCAGACCGCTGGGATTAATGATGTTGCTACGCGACAAAACCCTTGAATCCCTACCAGGGATTGAAACCAAGTTGATTTCAACAAACAAAAACGTGCTGAATCCATGCGACAAAACCCTTGAATCCCTACCAGGGATTGAAACCCATTGGTTGGCTCTGGTTTCATGTTTGAGATAGTTGCGACAAAACCCTTGAATCCCTACCAGGGATTGAAACTACCGCCTGACCTAATTCTGCAACTGTCATTTGTTAGCGACAAAACCCTTGAATCCCTACCAGGGATTGAAACTGATGCAGAATAATTTTCCCTTTGATGTCTTTGGCGCGACAAAACCCTTGAATCCCTACCAGGGATTGAAACCGTAAGGCTTCTAAGGTCGTCCGCCTTCCAGAATCTGGCGACAAAACCCTTGAATCCCTACCAGGGATTGAAACAGCCAGCCGATAAAGGATACTGGCAACGGCATCATGCGACAAAACCCTTGAATCCCTACCAGGGATTGAAACTGATTAATCCAATCCAGCCCAGGCCAGTCTATCCCGCGACAAAACCCTTGAATCCCTACCAGGGATTGAAACTACTTCTACATCAGAGCCATCTGGGGCCTGATAGAGCGCGACAAAACCCTTGAATCCCTACCAGGGATTGAAACCAGTCGTAGAGTGGCTCCGAAGCAACAACTGGTAAGGGCGACAAAACCCTTGAATCCCTACCAGGGATTGAAACTCCAGATAAAGTGGTTCGCTGTCCTGATTGCTTGGCGACAAAACCCTTGAATCCCTACCAGGGATTGAAACGGAGATCGGCTCACCGTGTTGGTGAATGGAGAAATGCGACAAAACCCTTGAATCCCTACCAGGGATTGAAACAACATGAACATGCTTCCAGTCGGCTCCCCCCGACGTGCGACAAAACCCTTGAATCCCTACCAGGGATTGAAACAGCTTTAGCGAACCGGTATCCAACAATTCAAGGTCAGCGACAAAACCCTTGAATCCCTACCAGGGATTGAAACCAGCCCATTCAATGAACCAAGCTCTGTGGAGCTTCAAGCGACAAAACCCTTGAATCCCTACCAGGGATTGAAACCAGAATTGTTCGGATGTTACGCCACTCTTCACCAGGCGCTGTGTGGCTCTGATTGCGCGACAAAACCCTTGAATCCCTACCAGGGATTGAAACCAGAATTGTTCGGATGTTACTGCTAATAATTGCGGGCGACAAAACCCTTGAATCCCTACCAGGGATTGAAACCAGTTGCGAGCCCAGGAAATTTATTAGCCATCTCTGCGACAAAACCCTTGAATCCCTACCAGGGATTGAAACATTTGAGTAGCCAGTTGGAGGCGCCCCAGCCCACCGGGCGACAAAACCCTTGAATCCCTACCAGGGATTGAAACATCAGTCTTCTAGAGGAAACTTTTGCTGATTCTTGCGACAAAACCCTTGAATCCCTACCAGGGATTGAAACTTGTCGCCGGCAGCCGGTAACGGAGCGAAGGCCCCAGGCAAAAGGCGACAAAACCCTTGAATCCCTACCAGGGATTGAAACAATTTTTATGAAGCGTGTACGGACGGGTATGGGCGCGACAAAACCCTTGAATCCCTACCAGGGATTGAAACTATTTCTCCATTACTTTCAACAAATTTGTTGTAATGCGACAAAACCCTTGAATCCCTACCAGGGATTGAAACAACAGCAATGACAGAAGCAGCAGCAGCACCAGCAGGCGACAAAACCCTTGAATCCCTACCAGGGATTGAAACCAAGTTCGCAAATTGGGTCTTCACGTCTTGGTCGCTTGCGACAAAACCCTTGAATCCCTACCAGGGATTGAAACAAAGATGAATTAGACAGTTAAAACGGAGATTTGAACGCGACAAAACCCTTGAATCCCTACCAGGGATTGAAACAATCTGCTGGCGGAGCCTCCCACCGCTCCCACAGACGCGACAAAACCCTTGAATCCCTACCAGGGATTGAAACTGGGCTGATAGGTGCGGCATCCCCCATCGCTGGCAGGCGACAAAACCCTTGAATCCCTACCAGGGATTGAAACCCTGATAAAGGTAGAACTTCGCGCCAGCTCCCCACGGCGACAAAACCCTTGAATCCCTACCAGGGATTGAAACAGAAAGGCCATCGATCGGCAAAAGGAAGAGTTGGTGTGCGACAAAACCCTTGAATCCCTACCAGGGATTGAAACGGCTGGCTAAACCATCAGCTAGGCCCAGGGAATAACCGCGACAAAACCCTTGAATCCCTACCAGGGATTGAAACTGAAGCATCCCAACTTCAGCCTGGAACCCTTTGCGGGCGACAAAACCCTTGAATCCCTACCAGGGATTGAAACGCACCCAGGGGGCACTGGAAACACGTTTTTCTCGTAGGAGAGGGGTAGCGACAAAACCCTTGAATCCCTACCAGGGATTGAAACCGATCGCCCATCAGTCTAGATCGGCCCGTTGGCAGCGACAAAACCCTTGAATCCCTACCAGGGATTGAAACTTCATCGTCTGTTAATGCCTCTCTAACCAGATTCAGCGCGACAAAACCCTTGAATCCCTACCAGGGATTGAAACGAACTGCTACCTGCTCAGTCCCCATCGGTTGTAGAGCGACAAAACCCTTGAATCCCTACCAGGGATTGAAACTCATAGGGGTAGGCAAACTGCGAGTTCATGCACAGGATTTGGCGACAAAACCCTTGAATCCCTACCAGGGATTGAAACAAGAACGTCTCCACTAACCTCGTCTTTGGCCTACGCACGCGACAAAACCCTTGAATCCCTACCAGGGATTGAAACCGGGCCTCCAGTACCCCCTGACTGCTCACGCTTGTGCGACAAAACCCTTGAATCCCTACCAGGGATTGAAACCGACAGCGTGACACCATAGAAGCGAACACGCACCTGCGACAAAACCCTTGAATCCCTACCAGGGATTGAAACTACGAACCCTCTGCCGCCAAAACTCTGGGCGATGATGGCGACAAAACCCTTGAATCCCTACCAGGGATTGAAACTTGTTTTTATCGGACTGGGATCAGCTACGGCAACTTTAGGCGACAAAACCCTTGAATCCCTACCAGGGATTGAAACTCCGCGTTCTGGTCGTACAAATACAATCCCTGGACGCGACAAAACCCTTGAATCCCTACCAGGGATTGAAACATCAATCCCACCACCAGCAATCCCCCAGAGCCAGGGGGCGACAAAACCCTTGAATCCCTACCAGGGATTGAAACAATACTGCAACCTATTGACTGGGGCGAAGCCTGTGAAGCGACAAAACCCTTGAATCCCTACCAGGGATTGAAACTGAATTCGTATCGTTTTCAATAGAGGGAAGTTCTGCGACAAAACCCTTGAATCCCTACCAGGGATTGAAACAACCCGTAGAAATCCGATGATAGGTAGCTTCTACCGCGACAAAACCCTTGAATCCCTACCAGGGATTGAAACCCGTCAAGCATCACAACCTGCAGAATCCAGTGATAGCGACAAAACCCTTGAATCCCTACCAGGGATTGAAACAAGGACTTTCTTTTTGGCTGGCTCCACCGCCTGGCGGGCGACAAAACCCTTGAATCCCTACCAGGGATTGAAACAGCGAGTCTACAAAGCCATCGTCGCCCCGCTTTTCGCGACAAAACCCTTGAATCCCTACCAGGGATTGAAACAAGGGGGTAGTGAAGTTGGCACTGCGATCGGCTGGGCGACAAAACCCTTGAATCCCTACCTGCTGTATTTTCACAACTTCGGCAGGAGATTCACACTAACTTCGGCACCCCTG
>ERZ1066117.554-NODE-554-length-27073-cov-41.200792_pt1 | contig 27073 bp, 21 predicted proteins | sample MGYA00382764_ERZ1066117 | MGnify/ENA primary metagenome ERZ1066117 (study PRJEB33369, sample SAMEA5778347) | biofilm metagenome | biome: Industrial cooling water; feature: Water cooling tower basin; material: Biofilm | place: United Arab Emirates | collected...
GTGGTCGCGGTCCCGGTGGTGTCGGGCGGGGGAGCGGTGGTCGCGTCGGTGGTGGCGGGGCTCGAGGTCGAGGTCGGGTCGGTGGTGGCGGCGGCCGTGGTCGCCTCGCCGGCGCCGTCGAAGCCCGGGTTGAGCAGGAGGCAGGCCGGGAGGAGGGTGAGGCCGGCGACGGCGAGGGGGACCGCGCGCATGCGGGGGAGTATCGCACGCGGGCGGGCGCGGCGGCGGTGTTCTCGCGGCGCGCGTGCGTCGCGGCGGTGGTCGGCGCGCAGGCGGGTCGGTCGGGGCGTCGTCGGCGCGGAGACGGAGCCTGCCGGGCTAGCGGTACGGGGTGGCGGCGCCGGGGAGCGCCCGGGCGGCGCGGACGAACGGGGGGGCGCCGGTCGGGGACGACGGCCACTGGAGCTCGCAGCCGGCGCCCGGCTCGAGGATCGCCTCGAAGAGGTCGAACTGGCCGTCGGTGAGGAACAGGCCGCGCTCGCGCAGGAGCTTCGACAGCGCCTCCTCGGTGATCGCCGGCCTGGTGACCTGTTCGATCGGCAAGGCGAGCGCGGCGGCGTCGGCCTCGACCGCGTGGCCGGCGACCTCGAACGCGCACGAGCGGATCTCGCGGAGCGCCCAGATCGGCGGCCAGGCGTCGTTCGGTGTGTCGAACAGCACGGCGATCTCGTAGGCGACGCAGGGGCGGCCGGAGAAGGGGGCCGTCAGCAGGGGGCCGCGCGGGTCGACGCGGCCGGCCGCGCGCGCGGCGATCGGGGCGCGCTCGTCGGCCAGCGGCAGGGGCAGGCGCCAGCGCGTCGGCCAGCGGACGCGCCGGGCCATCATCGACCAGCCGAGCTTGCGCTGGCCGAGGCCGTGAGTCGCCGCGGTCGCGCCCGCGCCGCAGGCGAGCAGGGCCGGCCAGCCGAACGCGAGTACGCCGCCGAGGGCGAGACCGACCGCGACGCCGGCGCCGAGCGCCCCGCCGATCGCCAGCGAGGCGAGCCGGACCTCCCAGCGGACCTCCTTCGAGGGGTTCTGGCGCTCGGCCTCCTCGCGCTCGCGCAGCGCGTGGGCGTGGGCCCAGAGGTTGAGGTCGATCCACATCGTGCTGCCGCAGGCGGGGCACGGCGCGCGGGTGTCGCCGAGGTAGCCGCACGCGTCGCAGAGGTAGAGGCAGGGGAAGGCCTCGTGGCTGCCGGCGTAGCCGAGCTCGTGCGGGCGGACTGCGCTGCGCCGGCTGCTCAGATCGGGTCGCTCGCGCCGGAGCCGCGAGATCACGTCGAAGATGGCGCCGCCCCAGACCATCCGGCGAGGATACCGCGAGACGGGGACGCGGCGCTACGGATCGCCGGAGGCTGGCTTTGGAGACAGGTCGACGATCGTCGCGCCCCAGCCGCCGCCGCCGTGGCCGGCGAGGCGGTAGCGCTCGACGTGGGGGTGGCGGTCGAGCAGCGCGTGGACGGTGCGGCGCAGGTGGCCGACGCCCTTGCCGTGGATGATCCGGACCTCGACGATCCCGCGCTCGCGGCAGGCGTCGAGGAAGGCGAGCACGAGCGGCTTTACTTCCTTCGGCTTGAAGTTGTGGAGGTCGAGCACGCCGTCGACCGGGAGCTCGGCGGGGCCGGCCTCGGGCGCGGCGCCGAAGAAGCCGGCGGCGCCGGCCCACGGGGCCCACGGGAGCGGGGCGACGGGGCCCGGGCGGTAGCGAGCGGGGCGCGGGACGGTTCCGCCGGCGGAGTGGATCCGGGTGGTGGCGCGGGCGAGCGGGTTCCACGGGCGCGAGCCCTGGACGCTCGCGGTGTGCCAGCCGCCGTCGCGGTGGAGCTGCAAGGTGAAGCGGCGAGGCGCGCCGGCGAACGAGTCGACGACGACCCGCGCCGCGCCGAACAGGGCCGCGCCGATCAGGTCGAGGGCGAGCGCGGCGGCGTCGCGGCCGTCCTCGTCGTCGCCGAGGGTGAAGCGCTGCCGCCAGCCGGCGAGCGCGATGTCGAGGGCCGGGCCGTCGCGGGAGATCTCGAGCTCGAGGTCGCCGACGACGAGGCGCGCGGGCAGGCCGGCGGGCGTCGGCGGCGGGAGCGTCGCGAGCAGGCCGGCGAGCGCGTCCTCGAATTCCCCGGCGACGGACATCGCCGGCAGTGTAGCGGCGGGCCTTGCCGCGCAGGGGCGCGCGCGGCAAAAAGGGCGGGTGAGCGCCGCAGCGGGCCCGGGTGCGCGCGGGGAGCTGGCGCGGGTCGTCGGGCTCGCGGGGGCGGTGTGGCTCGGGCTCGGGTCGATCCTCGGGACGGGGGTGTTCGTCAGCCTCGGGTTCGCCGCCGAGGTCGCGGGGCCGGCGGTGGTGCTCGCGGTGGTGCTCGCGGCGCTGGTGGCGGCGGCGAACGGGCTGGCGAGCGCCCAGCTCGCGGCGGCGCACCCGGTCAGCGGCGGGACCTATGAATATGCGCACCGGCTGGTCCATCCGCTCGCCGGTTACGCGGCGGGGTGGCTGTTCCTGTGCGCGAAGGGGGCGTCGGCCGCGACGGCGGCGCTCGGCTGCGCGGGGTACCTGTTGCACGTGACGGGGGCGCCGACGGGCGGGGGGGCGCGCGTGGTGGTTGCGCTCGGGCTGGTGGTCGCGATCACGGGGCTGGTCGCCGGCGGGGTGCGGCGATCGAGCGTGGTCAACGCGGTGATCGTGGCGCTGACGCTGGTCGCGCTGACGACGTTCGTCGGCTGCGGGGCGGGCGAGGTGTCGCCGGCGCGGATCGGCGAGGTGATCGGCGCGGTCGGGGAGGCGTCGCCGCGCGCGGTGCTCGAGGCGACCGCGCTGGTGTTCGTCGCGTACACCGGGTACGGCCGGATCGCCACGCTCGGCGAGGAGGTGCGCGCGCCGGCGACGACGATCCCGCGGGCGGTGGTGCTGACATTGGGGCTGACGATGGCGATCTACACGGCGGTGGCGATCGTCGCGGTGGCGACCGTCGGGGCGCAGGGGTTCGCGGCGGCGACGCGGCAGGCCGCGGCGCCGCTCGAGGTGGTCGCGCGCGCGTTCGCGCGGCCGGAGGCGGCGATCGTGGTGGCGCTCGGGGCGGTGACGGCGATGGCCGGGGTGCTGCTCAACCTGGTGCTCGGGCTGTCGCGCGTGCTGCTGGCGATGGCCCGCCGCGGCGAGCTGCCGGGCGGGCTTTCGCGGGTCGACGGGCGGACGCAGAGCCCGCGGCGGGCGGTGCTGGCGGTCGGGGCGGGGATCGGGGCGCTGACGCTGGTCGGCGATCTGCGGCTGACGTGGTCGTTCAGCGCGTTCACGGTGCTGCTGTACTACGGGCTGACCAACGTCGCGGCGCTGCGATTGCCGGCGGCGGCGCGGCGGCTGCCGCGGTGGGTCGCGGGGTTCGGGCTGCTGGCGTGCGCGGGGCTGGCGTGGTTCGTCGAGGCGGCGGCGTGGGGCTCGGGGGTGGCGCTGTTGATCGTCGGGTTCGCGGTGCGGGGGCTGGTGCGGCGATTCACGGGAGCGCGGTCAGGGTGAGGCGGCGAGGGTGGCGAGGTCGATCACGAGGCATTGCGGGACGCCGTCGGCGGAGATGCCCCAGAACGCCGGACGGGGGCCGTCGGGCAGGTCGAGGCGGAGGCCGAGGATCTGGCTCTGGTCGAGGATGTCCTCCCAGACTGCCGAGACGCGCAGCTTGAACGGGTAATGGACCCACCCGAGCTCGTCCCATTGCGCGGCGACGGCGTCGCGGTGGGAGGAGGATTCGATCCGGCACTCGTGGGCCAGCGCCTCGTCGAGCAGCGCGACGCGGCGCTCGGCGAGCGTGACGGCGGGGCGGCCGTCGCGGCGGACGGCGGCGATCCAGTCGGTGACGCGGTCGAGCTCGGCCGGGGTGCCGCGGGTCAGCAGCAGCGCGGCGGGGAGGCCGTCGGCGGCGGCGGCGAACAGGCGGTATTCGCCGGGCGGCGGCTGGATCCGCAGGCGCTCGGCGTCGCGCAGGCGCGCGGGCGGGGCGATCGCCAGGCCGCACGAGAGCTTGATCGAGGCGAGCTCGGGGACGTCGGGGGCGGCGAGGCGGCCGAGCAGGGCGGTCGGGGCGGGGACGGTCGGCTCGGGCTGCGGGAGCCAGACGTGGAGCTCGCGGGCCTCGTCGTGGGCGGCGAGCAGCGCGCCGCGGGGATCGAAGGCGAAGCGCTCGATCGCCGGGGCGATCCCGCCGAGGACGCGCAGGGGCTCGAGGTCGCGGGCGCGCCACAGGGCGATCGTGCCGTCGACCGCGGCCGAGGCGAGCCAGGCGCCGTCGGGGCTGAAGGCGAGCTGCTGCAGTTGCTCGTGGTGGACGGCCTGCAGGTGGCGCCGCCTGGCGAGGGGGGTGCCTGACCGATCGGTCAGCTCGAGATCGAAGGTGTCGTTGCCGGCGAGGCGGTCGGCCGCGGGCAGGGCGGCGCCGAGGTCGTCGCCCGGGGCGTCGGCGACGGGCTGCACGGGGGGGCCGAGGCGGACGACGGTCGGGGGCTTGCCGTAACGCTCGATCACGACGAGGCCGTCGGGCTGGACGGTGAAGCGGCGGATCGGGTCGTCGCTCGGGATCGTGGCGAGGAGCTCGCCGCGCTCGTCGAGGGCGCGGAGCTCGTGGATCGAGCCGTCGCGGGCGGTGAGCAGCCAGGGGACGGCCGGGTGGGTGGCGAGGTGGAACCACTCGCCGCCGGCGTGCTCGGGGGCGGTGCGCCAGGCGACGGTGCGGCGCGCGAGGTCGAGGGCGTGCACGGAGCCGTCGCTGTGCAGGACGATCAGGTGGTCGCGGGTGAAGCCGATCGTGGTGATCTCGCCGTCGGTCTCGGCGACGGTGGCGAAGGTCGGCGGGACGTCGGGGCGCAGGGCGGCGGCGTCGGTGACGAGGACGCGCTGGGCCTGGGCGAGCGCGAGCCAGCGGCCGTCGGGCGACCACGCGGGCGGGGCGACGACCGATCCGTCGGGGACGGCGAGGGTGCTCGGCTGCAGCTGGTGGATCGCGCGCAGGTCGAGGGCGGGGCGCGGGGCGGCCGGCGAGGCGGGCGGCAGGCCGCGGACGCTGCACGTGACCGCCGGGATGTCCGACGCGTCGTCGATGGTGTCGCTGTCGACGAGGTCTTCGTCGGTGTCCTCGAGCGTCGGGACGGCCGGGCGGAACTCGATCGTACACGCGGGCAGGGCGGCGCGCAGGGCCTCGATCCGGGCGGGCGGGATCGGGTTGAAGGCGAGGTCGAGGCGGGCGAGCGCCGACGGGCCGGCGGGGAGCGGGACGTCGGTCAGCTTGTTGAAGTCGAGGTCGATGCGGACGAGCGTCGGCGAGGCGAGCAGCCACGCGGGCAGCCTGCGGAGCTGGTTCTGGCCGAGCCGCAGCGAGACGAGCGGGAGGTCGCGCAGGAGGTCGGGGAGCGCGGTGAGAGCGTTGTAGGCGAGGTCGAGCTCGGCGAGCGATCGGAGGGCGCGCCAGGCGTCGGGGATCGCGGCGAGGCGGCTGTTGTGGATCCGCAGGCGGCGCAGCCGGGTGAGCTCGGCGAACGCGTCGAAGCTGCGCGGCGCGATGCCGAAGGCGACGATCTCCTCGAGCTGCGGGAGCTCGGCGAGCCGCGCGAGCTCGGCCCGGGTGAACAGGCTCGGGTCGCAGCCGCCGAGGTCGAGCGCGCGCAGGTGGGTCAGCTCGGGCAGCCACGCAGGGAAGTGCGTCAGCTCGGTGCCGCGCAGGACGAGGATCTCGAGGTTGCGCAGCGATCGCAGCGCGTCGGGCAGGGCGGGGCCCTTGTTCTGCACGCGGAAGGCGCGGACGCCGTCGGGGGCGGCGAGGGCCTTCTTGAGGCTCTGGACGGGTTTGGGGTCGTCGAGCAGCCAGCGATCGAGGGGGGCGGACATCGCCGCGAAAGTAGCCGCGGCGCCGGGTGCGGGCAACGGGGATCCGGCGCGCGGGCGACTGTCCCGCGCTGGTAGAGTGGGGGGGTGAGTCTGCCGGTGCCACGAGTGCTGCGGTGCGGCGCGTGCGACGTCGCGGTCAGCCGCGCGTTGCTCGAGTGGACCGGCGGTCCGCCGCCGCTGTTCGACGAGGAGGGGGCGCGGCACGTGCCGTGGCAGCCGGAGACGACGCCCGAGCGAGGGACGCTGTGGCGCTCGGACGGGTCGCTCGAGTGGGGGGTCGCCGGGGATCTGTTGCTGCACGCGGACGATGGGATCGGGCTGGCGCCGATCGGGTCGTGGATCGGCTGCTGCGGGCCGTGCGGGCTCGACGGGAAGAACCTCGCCTGTCCGAACGGTCATGCGGTCGCGACGCGGGTCGCGGACTGCTGCACGCCGGACTTCATGATCGTCGCGGCGACGGAGGTGGTGATCACCGAGGCGCGCGGGGCGAGCGTGTTCCCGGGAGAGGTGGTCGCGCTCGATCCGGGGCGGCCGATCGTCGAGGCGAGCGCGCTGTGGGTCCGGCTGCACGAGGCGCTCGGGTGCTCGGCGTGGTACGGCGAGGACGTGGCGACGCTGCTCGAGGACCGCGTGACCGCGACCGAGGCGCCGCTGTGCGTGGTGTGGCGCGCGTCGGCGGCGTCGCGGGCGGCGGGGCTGCCGGTCGAGTCCGTGGTCGACGCGTTCATGGCGGCGCGGCGGCGCTGGCGGGCGCGGGTGATGTTGATCCCGGGGTGAGGGCGGTGCGCGCGTCGAGCGGTTCGGCCGCGCGCTCAGGCGGGGCGGGGCGGCTGGCGCCGGAGCTCGCCGTAGCGGCCGACGCGGAGGAGGACGCCGTGGTGCGCGAGCATGTCGACGAACTTGGGGCCGTCGACGAGCTTGAGGTTGGGCTCGCCGTGGGCGGCCTGGACGGCCTGGGCGGAGAATTCGGAGGTGGTGACGAGCAGGGCCTCGGCGAAGCGCTGGCGGCGGGCGGCGCCGAGCAGCTCGTCGACGAAGCGGCGGCCGACGGGGGCGGTGTAGCGCTTGGCCTGGACGGCGATCGCGGCGCGGTGGCCCCAGGCGTCGACGCGCCAGGCGACGACGTCAACGCCGCCGTCGAGCGGGCCGCCGCGCTGCTCGACGTCGACGTGGCCCATCGCGCGCAGCAGGTCGGCGACGATCGCCTCGAACTCGCCGGGGTCGACCTGCATCAGCCACTGCAGGGTCTGTTGCTTGACGAGCGCGTTGTGCCGGGCGACCAGGGCCTCGATCTGCGGCGAGGGATCGGCGAGCTCGAGGTCGCCGGGGCTCGCGGCGTCGGGGCCCTGCACGTAGCGCCGCCACTTGATCAGGGTGTGGGCGCGGCGCTCGGCGGTGGTGCGCGAGAGGCCGGTGAGGACCTCGAGGCGCCGGGTCAGGGTGGCGAGGTCGAGCGGCTCGCCGGTGAAGAACGAGGCGAACGGCTTGAGCGCGCGGGCGCAGGCGATCGCCTCGGCGAACGCCTGCCGCTCCTCGCGCGAGCCCTCGGCGGTGGCGAGCAGGCGCTGGCCCAGCGAGGTGACGCGCAGGCCGCCGCGGGCGTTGAACTCGACGACGCCGAGGATCACGGCGGCCTGGCGGTAGTAGAGGAAGTGCCGGCGATCGACGTCGAGGAGCTCGAGCAGGGTCGCGGCGTGCTCGATGCCGTCGCGGACGGCGGCGACGAGCTGGCGGACGTTGCCGAGGCGATCGGCCTGCGGCACGTCGAGCGTGCGGTGCAGCCGATCCACCCGGGGCGCGGGCTTCAGGCGAACCTTGGCCATGTTCGTAGGATGCCCCCGGAGCAGGTCCCTTGAACAGTGAAAGATCGACCAGGAACGCCGGGACATCGCGCAAGAACGCGCGCGGGCGGGGGCCGGACGGTCCGCCGGCGGTTCACGCCGGCGTCAGGCCCGGCGGAGGAGACGGTGAGAGGCCGCCCGGCGGCGGCGTGTGTTGAACAATGCTGGACTTGAACCAGCGACCTCTTGAGTGCGAATCAAGTGCCCTACCCGGCTGGGCTAACCGTTCCTGCCGCGCCCACGTGGCGGCCTCTCGCGCGCAGGATAACCCGGGGAGCGGGGCCGCGGCGAGGGGGTCCTCGGGGCGCGCGGGCGCGCGCGGGCCTGGACAGCGGGGCGCTTTGTTTGGTCTAGTCGCGACGCGCATGACCGTCCGAACCCACACCGAACACCCGCCGGCCTTCCGTCAGATCGTGTCGATCGACGCGCACACGCTGCACGCCGACGTCGGCGAGGCCCTCGGCGGCCAGAGCTCGGCGCCGGGGCCCCACGACTACTTCGACGCGGCGCTGGCGACCTGCAAGGCGCTGACGGCCTGCTTCTACGCGAAGCAGCGCGGGATGGCGCTCGAGCGCGTCGCGGTCGAGGTGACGCGCGACGACTCGCAGGAGCGCCAGGGCACGTACGCGCTGACCGTCAAGCTGGCGTTCGAGGGCGGGCTGTCGGACGCGGACAAGCAGAAGCTGCACGACGTGGTGCTGCGCTGCCCGGTCCACAAGCTGATGACGACGACGACGATCGAGATCCGGCAATTGCCGCTCGCGGCCGAGGCGGAGGGTTGACGATGCAGGCGACGAGCGACGAGGGGGCGATCGAGCTCGAGATCCCGGCGCGCGGGCGGAAGATCGACGACTTCGATGTCGGGCGGGTGCTGCCGGCGCCGCTGCGGCGCATGGTCGGCCCGTTCGTGTTCTTCGACCACATGGGGCCGGCCCACCTGGCGCCCGGGCGCGGGATGGACGTGCGGCCGCACCCGCACATCGGGCTGTCGACGGTGACGTACCTGTTCGAGGGCGAGATCCTGCACCGCGACAGCCTCGGCTCGGCGCAGGCGATCCGGCCGGGTGCGATCAATTGGATGACGTCAGGCCGCGGGATCGTCCACTCCGAGCGGACGTCGCCGGAGGCCCGGGCGGCCGGGCCGGCGCTGCACGGGCTGCAGCTGTGGGTCGCGCTGCCGCACGAGGCGGAGGAGTGCGCGCCGACGTTCGCGCACCACCCGGCGGATACGATCCCCGAGCTCGGCGAGCCGGGGGTGGAGCTGCGGGTGCTCGCGGGCGAGGCCTACGGGGCGCGCTCGCCGGTGGTCGTCGCGTCGCCGCTGTTCTACGTCGAGGCGCAGCTGGCGGCGGGGGCCCGGCTGGCGGTGCCGGGCGAATACGAGGAGCGGGCGGTGTACGTGATCGAGGGGGCCGTCGAATGCGACGGGGCCGCGATCGCGCCGCGGACGATGGCGGTGCTGCGGCGCGGGACGTCGCCGACGCTGACGGCGAATGCGCCGACCCGGCTGGTGGTGCTCGGCGGGGCGCCGATCGGGCCGCGCTATATCTGGTGGAACTTCGTGTCGAGCCGGACGGCGCGGATCGAGGAGGCGGCGCGCGACTGGAAGGCGGAGCGGTTCCCGATCGTGCCGGGCGACGCGCACGAGCGGATCCCGCTGGTCGACGAGCCGCACTTCCCGGCGCACGGCTGAGAGGTCGCGCTCGCCCCGCACTCCGGGAGGCAGCGGGGCGCGCGCGGGAATGCGCGCCGCCGGTGGGCGCGCGGCGAGCCGCCGGCGGGCGCGCCGGCCGTCGTCGGCCACGCTGACGGCGATGCAGCGGATGACCGGGCTCGACGCCTGTTTCCTGTACATGGAGACGCGATCGGTGTCGATGCACACCGTCACGGTGCTGGTGTTCGACGTGTCGGCGGCGCCGGACGGCTGTTCGATCGAGCAGGTGCGCCGATTCATCGCGCGGCGGATCCACCGCGTGCCGCGGATGCGCCGCCGGATCATGGCGGTGCCGCTCGGGCTGCACCACCCGGTGTGGATCGAGGATCCGGCGTTCGAGCTGGCGCGGCACGTGGGGGGCGTGCGGCTGGCGGCGCCCGGCGATCGCCGGCAGCTCGAGGTGCTGGTCGCGCAGCTGCTGTCGACGCCGATGGACCGGGAGCGCCCGCTGTGGGAGCTCACGGTCGTCGAGGGGCTGGAGGGCGGGCAGGTGGCGATCGTGTGCAAGGTCCACCACGCGATGCTCGACGGCGGGGGGATCGCGGAGGTCGTCCAGCAGTGGTTGGCGAGCGAGGAGGTCGAGACGGCAGTGGACGTGTGGGCGCCCGAGCCGGTGCCGGGGGTGCTGCGATTGATGGCGGACGCGGTGCGGGATCGGGTCCGCGGAATCATGGAGCTGCCGCGGCTGATCGGCGAGACGGCGCTCGCGGCGGCGCGGCTGCTCGGGCGGGCGCGCGGGCGGGTGCTCGATCTGTCGGTGCCGTTCACCGGGCCGCGGGCGTCGTTCAATCGCAGGTTGACGGGGCGGCGCAGCTTCGCCGCGGCGGCGCTGCCGCTCGCCGATCTGCTGGCGATCAAGTCGGCGCTCGGGTGTACGCTCAACGACGCGGTGCTCGGGGTGACGGCGGCGGGGCTGCGGCGGCTCCTCGATCGCGGGGGCGAGCCGCACGCGCGCTCGCTGCTGGCGAGCGTGCCGGTCGCTACGGGGATCGAGGACGCGCGGGTCTGCGGGAACAAGGTGTCGAGCCTGCTGGTGTCGCTGCACACGGACATCGACGATCCGCTGGCGCGGGTGCGGGCGATCCAGGCGCGCACGGGGGCGGCCAAGTACGCGCACGACGTCGAGATCGGCGGGCTGCTCGAGAAGTGGGCCGAGTACGGGCGGCCGTGGATGATGCGGATGCTCTTCGGGCGGGTGGCGTCGCTGCTGCCGCGGCCGCCGATCAACCTGGTGATCTCGAACATCCGCGGGACGGCGGAGGCGCGGGCGCTCGGCGGGGCGGAGCTGGTCCACGTGTATTTGGCGGGGCCGCTGCTCGAGCGGATCGGGATCAACCTGACGGTGTGGAGCTACCACGATACGGTGCACCTGGCCGCGGTCGCGTGCGCCGATCGGCCGCCGGACCCGCAGGCGCTGCTCGACGATTGCGCCGCGGCGCTGGCGGAGCTGGTGACGGCGACCCGGCCGGCCGCGCTCACGGCGTCGCCGTGAGGCCGGTGAGCCGGTGGAACAGGCGCTCGCCGAGGACGGCGCGGGCCTCGTCGAGGCGCGTCGCGGGGCCGTCGCCGAGGCGCTCGCGATGGGCGCGCGCGGCGTCGCGGAGGGTGCCGTGGGAGAGCTCGTGATAGAGGTCGAGGGCGTCGTCGCGGGGCGGGAGCGCGGGGCGCAGGCCGAGGAACGACGGGGCGGTCGCGTGCATCGAGACGAGGGCGGACAGGACGTCGAGGTCGTCGGGGTCGCGGTGGGCGCGGTGGCGCTCGAGGATCGACAGGCCGAGGATCCGGAAGCCGGCCCAGCACCAGCGGCGATTGCCGGTCGAGCCGTCGGTCGCCTCCCAGCGCGGGTCGAAGAGGATCCGCTCGAAGGTGGGGCGCGCGCCGAGCAGGGCGAGGCCGAGCAGGACGCCGCCGAAGCAGTCGGTCGAGGTCGGGGCGCCGCGGGCGAACAGCGGGTCGAGCAGACCGGGGTCGCCGACCTTGAAGGCGAGCGCGGGCACGAATTCGTTGAAGAGGTTGTGGCCGTGGCAGCCGCGGATCGCGTCGGCGATCGCGGCCTTACGGCCGGCGCAGGGCAAGTGGACGAGGCCGAGGACGGCGCTCTGGTGAAGATAGTGATCGCGGACGCGCGCGGCGTCCCACAGGATCGGCTCGGCCTCCTCGACGCCGAGGTAGCCGAGCGCGTGCAGGATGACCTCGGGGACATCCTCGCGGAGGCGGCCTTCGGCGACGAAGGTCCGCAGCAGGCGCTCGCCGGTCGCGCGGGTGCCGAGGGCCATCAGGGCCCGGCCGATGTCGTCGGTCGGGCGGACGCACATGCGCTCGAGCAGCGCGGCCGCGTCCGCCTCGCCGCCGCGCGCGATCACGGCGCGGCAGGCGAGGGAGCGCAGCGAATAGGGGGTGTCCTCGGCGAGCAGGAGGCGGGTGGCGTCGAGCATGCGCCGAGGGTACCGCGGGGCGGCGCGGCGGAGCCGCTACTTGTTGCGGCGGCGCTTGGCGCCGGCGCGGCGGCCGGCCTGGCTGCCCTCGTAGATCCCGGGGCGCGACCACTGGAGGAGGCCGTAGGGCATGAGGCCCATGCCGGTGGTCGAGGGGTCGAACTCGAGCATGTCGTCGTTGATGTTGAGGCGCTCGACGAGGCGGATCGAGACGAGCGGGGTCCACGGGCCGCGGCGGTTGCCGAGCTGGACCTCGAGGCGGAACACGGCGGTGCCGTTCTCGACGGCGCGGGCGAGACGCTCGCGGCGATCGCCGGCGCCGGGCGAGCGCAGCTCGGGGACCATGCGCAGGTAGACCTGGCCGACGTTCTCGAGGGTGAAGGGGAGGATCGCGTAGTAGTCGTTGTCGAGGAAGTCGTCGACCTTGGTGCGGAACGGGGCGATGATCAGGCCGGGCAGCGTCCTGGCGGTGACGAACAGCAGGTCCTGGTCGCCGGGCTGGGACTTGTAGGTCATCTCCTTGGCGTCGGCGAGGAACCGCGCGCTGATCCCGAGGACGTCCGGGCGGCGGTCGCTCTGCGGCCACGGCCACAGGCCGCCGGACAGGCGGACCATCGCGGCGCCCGACATCCGCTGGGCGAGCTCGCCGAGCTCGCCCTCGCGGGCGAGGCGGCGCACCTCGGCGCGGTAGACGACGCCGTCGGGGTGGAAGATCCGCTCGCCGCGGACGAGGCTCGTCAGGTAGGTGAACGGGGCGAACAGCGCCGAAAGCGTGCGCCCGAGGGCCATTTGCAGATCCATGATTTCCTCCTGCGAACTACCGTGGGGGAAAATCGGAGGGCTCCCATGCGCGGGATCGGGCAGGTCGTCCGCTCGCTCGGCCAGGGTGCTGCGATTGGCGTGTTGGACCGTCGCGCGGCCGCGGGGCTCGTCGCGGTGCGCCGATTTGCGGGGCGGGCGCCCGCTTCGGCGCGCGCGCCCCGTCGGCGGCGAATCGTGCGAGTCGGACGGAGGGCGCGGCGGGGTCAGCGGATCCTGCCGGCGGCGCCGAGCTTCCAGCGGACGCGCGCGAGGGTCAGCGGGACGATCGCGCCGGCGAACCTGGCCTGCTTGCGCAGGACCCGGCCGGCCTCCTTCAAGGTCGCGCCGGAGCCGACGAAGTCGTCGAGCAGCAGGAGGTCGCCGGGGATCCTGGCGGATGTCCCGAGGGTCAGCTTGCCGTCGACGTTGCCGCGCCGCTGATCGTTGTTGCGCAGCTCGGCCTGGCGGGCCGGCGGCTCGCTGGCCCAGGCGAGCAGGTCGGGCAGCGCGGGGACGCCGAGGGCCTCGGCGGCGATCGCCAGGGCCTCGTCGCGCTGCTTCCAGTCGCGGCTCGGGAGGGCGGCGACGGCCCGCAGGTCGTGGCGCCCGGCGAGCGCGCGGACCTGCCGGCGCAGCAGGTCCGCGAGGGCCGGGGCGAGCGGGCCGGCGTCCTCGCGGCGGGCGAAGAATTCGCGGTAGAGGGCGCCGCCGAGCTCGCTGTCGAGCAGGGCGAGGCCCTCGGCCATCTCGGGGCGGGCGCTGGCGGCGATCGGCGACGGGCGAGCGGCGAGCCAGCGCTCGGCGTCGGCCGCGGCGGCGTCGACGTCGACGCTCGAGCGCTGGCCGCGGCACACGGAGCAGCGGCCGCACGGGGCGGCGGCGCGGTCGCCGAGGGCGCGGCGCAGGGTGGCCATCAGGCAATCGACCTCGAGGCGGCCGTAGGCGAGCATGGCGTGGAGCTCGCGGGTGCGGACGGCGAGCTGGTCGCGGTAGCGGGCGAGGTCGGGGTAGCCTGGCTTTTCGGTCAGCTCGTAGAGCTGCCGGCCGCCGGCGCTGCGCTTGCGGACGAAGCCCTGCTCGACCAATTCGGCGACGACGACGGTGACGCGGGTCGGGTGCAGGCCGGTGCGGACCTTGAGGGCGGTCGCGTTGGGCGGCTCGTCGCCGCCGCGGATCGCGTCGAGCACGGCGGTGAAGTCCTCGAGCTGCGGCTGGGCCGAGTCGATGAAGTGCTCCTGGATCTTGCTGTCCTCGGGGTCGAACAGGAGGATCCCGCGGGCGGGGGCGCCGTCGCGGCCGGCGCGGCCGACCTCCTGATAATAGGCGGTGACCGAGCCGGGGACGTCGACGTGGACGACGTAGCGGAGGTCGGACTTGTCGATGCCCATGCCGAGGGCGTTGGTGGCGGCGATCACGGGGTGGCGGCCGGCGAGGAAGTCGGCCTGGAGGGCGCGCTTGTGCTCGGGCTCGAGGCCGGCGTGGTAGGCGGCGGCCGGGATCCCGCAGGATTGTAAATAGTCGGCGACGAGCTCGGTGCGCTCGCGCGTGGCGCAGTAGAGGAGGCCGGGGGCGGGCAGGCGCGGGACGAGCTGGGCGAGGTAGGCGAGCTTTCTCGGCGTGCCGGCGAGGCCGACGACCGCGAGCGAGAGGTTCGGGCGGTCCATGCTGCTGCGGTGGACGAGCAGCGGCGGGCCGCCGGGGCGCTGGAGCTGGGCGCGGATGTCGGCCTCGACGCGCTCGTCGGCGGTGGCGGTCAGGCCGAGGACGCGCAGGTCGGCGTGGCGCTCCTGCAGGGCGCGCAGGAGGTGGACGATCTGGCGATAGGCGGGCCGGAAGTCGTGACCCCAGGTGGAGATGCAGTGGGCCTCGTCGACGACGACGAGGCGGACGGGCAGGGCGGCGAGCGCCTCGAAGCGATCGACGTGATCGAGGTGCTCGGGCGAGACGAAGAGGAGGTTCAATTCACCGGCGGCCGCGGCGGCGCGGGCGGCGGCGTTCTCGTCGTCGCTCTGGTCGCTGTTGATGCTGCCGGCGGGCAGGCCGAAGCGGTCGTTGAGGTGGCCGAGCTGGTCGCGCATCAGGGCGAGCAGCGGGGAGACGACGAGGGTGATCCCGCCGAGCAGGGCGGCGGGCAATTGATAGAGGAGGCTCTTGCCGTAGCCGGTCGGCTGGATGCACAGGAGGCTGCCGCCGGCGAGCAGGGCCTCGATGCTGTCGCGCTGGCCGGGGCGGAATTCGCGGAAGCCGAAGCGCTGCTCGAGGACGCGATCGAGGTCGGCGGCGGTGAAGGACATGCGGAGGTGGTAGCACGGCGAGCGGGCAGGTGTCGCGCCGCGTGGCGCTGGCGCGGCGAGGGCGCGGTGCTATCGGTGTTCGCATGATCCGCGGCGTCATCTTCGATCTCGACGGCACGCTCGTCGACAGCAACGAGGCCCACGTGCTGTCCTGGACCGAGGCGCTCGGCGAGTTCGGCTGGCAGGTGGCGCCGGAGCAGGTCCGGCCGCTGATCGGGATGGGCGGCGACAGGCTGCTGCCGGCGCTGATCGGGATCGCCGAGGAGGCGCCGGAGGGGCGGCCGATCAGCCGGCGACGCCAGCGCCTGATGGAGCGGTTCTTGCCGGAGCTGCGGCCGTTTGCAGGGGCCCAGGCGCTGCTGCGCGAGCTCGGGCGGCGCGGGCTGCGACGGGCGGTCGCCAGCTCGGCGAGCCGGGCCGATGTCGATCGGATGCTCGAGCGCGCCGGGCTGGTCGGCTGCTTCGAGGCGGTGATCTCGGCGGACGAGGCGGCGTCGTCGAAGCCGGCGCCGGACGTGGTCGAGGCGGCGCGGACGAAGCTGGGGCTGGAGCCGGGCGAGGTGATCATGGTCGGCGATACGCGCTACGACGTGGCGGCGGCGCGGCGCGTCGGGATCCCGGCGATCGGGCTGCGCTGCGGCGGGGCGGACGACGCTGCGCTCGCGGGGGCGGTGGCCATTTATGACGGACCGGCGGAATTGCTGGCGGAGATCGATCGGTCACCGCTGGCGTCGGAGTCGCCGTGGGCGCCGATCGGCCGCTCGTGACGTCCGACGGGCGACGCGCGGATCCGTCGCTGCCACCGGCAGAGCGCGATCGGCCGGTGCGCGCATGGATGGCAGCGCGCCGGGCGGTTGACGCGGCGCGCAGGGCAGGGGACCGGTCGAGGGGTCCTCGCCAGGACTCGTGCTCGGCGACCGCATGTCGTTGAAGACATGTCTTGAAAGTCATGCGCTCGCCTGCGCGCGAGCCATGGCCCCCACCCGCCTGCGTCGTCCCGTTTCGCCGGCCCCCGCCCGCCGGCCCGGGCCTCTCGTGCCCCGCGTCCGCGCGCGAGGCCGACCCGAGGGCCGGCGCCGCGCGCCGCGGTTGACACGGCGTGTTGTCAGAAGTAAAGGGACTCGCATGGCGCGCCCAGGTGAGGTCCACGAGGAGCCCGAGCACGAGGTCGCGATCGTCGGCACCGGGTTCGCCGGGCTGTGCATGGCGATCCGGCTGCTCGAGCGGGGGGAGCGGCGGTTCGTGCTGCTCGAGCGGGCGGACGGGGTCGGCGGGACGTGGCGGGACAATCATTATCCGGGGGCGGCGTGCGACGTGCCGTCGCACCTGTACTCGCTGTCGTTCGCGCCGAACGCCGAGTGGTCGCGCAAGTTCCCGACGCAGCCGGAGCTGAGGGCGTACCTCGAGGGGGTGGCGGCCCGGTACGGGCTCGTGCCGCACATCCGGTTTTCGACGGAGATGCGCGGGGCGGCGTACGACGAGGCGAATCGGCTGTGGCGGGTCGAGACGTCGCGCGGGACGTTGACGGCGCGGTCGCTGGTGGTCGCCGCCGGGGGGCTGTCGGAGCCGAGGTTGCCGGACATCCCCGGGATCGAGCGGTTCGCGGGCAAGGCGTTCCACTCGGCGCGCTGGGACCACGGGTACGACCTCGCGGGCAAGCGGGTCGCGGTGATCGGCGCGGCGGCCTCGGCGGTGCAGTTCGTGCCGGAGATCGCGGGCGAGGTCGCGCGGCTCGACGTGTACCAGCGGACGCCGAATTGGATCGTGCCGCGGCCGGACCGCGCGTACACCGGGATCGAGCGGTGGCTGTTCCGCAACGTGCCGCTGGCGCGGCGGCTGCACCGGGCGCAGATCTACTGGTCGTATGAATTGCGGGTGCTCGGGATGGTGCTGCACCCGGCGGTGATGAAGGTGTACCAGAAGGTCGCCGAGCGGCACCTCGCCCGGCAGGTGCGCGACCCGGCGCTGCGGGCCAGGTTGACGCCGAATTATACGATCGGCTGCAAGCGGATCCTGATCTCCGACGATTGGTACCCGGCGCTGCAGAAGCCCGGGGTGTCGGTGATCACGGAGGGGATCCGCGAGATCCGCGAGCGGTCGATCGTGACGGCGGACGGGCGCGAGCGCGAGGTCGACTGCATCGTCTACGCGACCGGCTTCTACGCGACGGAGAACCCGATCGCGGGGCTCGTCCGCGGGGAGGGCGGACTGCGGCTGTCGCAGGCGTGGGCCGAGGGTGAAGAGGCGTACCTCGGGACGCTGGTCAAGGGGTTCCCCAACCTGTACTTCATCGTCGGGCCGAACACGGGGCTCGGGCACAGCTCGATGGTGTTCATGATCGAGGCGCAGGTCGAGTTCATCGCGCGGCTGCTGGCGCACCTCAAGTCGGCGGGCGCGGCGAGCCTGGCGGTCAAGCCGGCGGTGCAGGACGCGTTCAACCAGCGGCTGCAGGCGCGGCTCGCCGGGTCGATCTGGGCGACCGGGTGCCAGAGCTGGTACAAGCACCGGTCGGGCAAGATCACGGCGCTGTGGCCGGGCTTCACGTTCGACTTCTGGCTGCAGACGGCGCGGTTCGACGCCGACGACTACGTGCTGGGGCCGGCGGCAGGCGGCTGACGGTCAACGGGGCGCGGCGGCGGGGCAAGAAGCCCGAGCCGGTCGTCTACACGGAGCAGCAGGCCGATCGCTTGCTCGCGGCGGCCCGGGTGATGGGCGGTGAATACAGCGCGATCGTGCTCCCGCGCCTCCACGGCGGCCTGCGTCGTCCGAGGGGACCCACGTCCGCGAATGGCGTGACGTCCGGCTCGTCGGCCGGTCCGGACGGTGGGAGGGCGTGAGCGTATCCGTGCGGCTCGCTGGTGCCGCGCGTGATGCCAGCGCGCTCGAGCGAGCAATCGTGCACCGGCGTCGCGCGCCTCGCACGTGCGCGCCCGCGTCGCGTGAGCGGTGCTCGGCCTTGTCACTCGTCGGCGGCGCGGTGTAGAGTGCCGTTTCGTCCGCGGGTCCGAACATGGGTATTTCGTCGTTTCTCCGCGCGTTGCTGGGCAACCAGCCGCTATTCACCCTCGACGTTCCGGGCTTCGACCTCCGCGTGGTGCGGTTCACCGGACAGGAGGGCATCTCCAGCCTGTTCGGCTTCCGCCTCGAGCTCGCCGGGCAGGACGTCGACATCGCCGCGCTGGTCGACAAGCCGGCGCTGTTGACGGTCGCGGGCGTCGACGCGCCGCGGCTCGTCCACGGGGTCCTGTCGGAGTTCGAGTACGTCGGCCAGACGCGCGATCTGGAGCTGTACGAGGCCGATCTCGTGCCGTGGATCTGGCGGCTGCAACACCGCCAGGACTGCCGGATCTTCCAGGACAAGACGACGCCGCAGATCCTCGAGGCGGTGCTGACCGGGGCCCGCCTGCCGCGCGACTGGCTGCGGTTCAACCTGTCGGCCGAATACGCGCCGCGCAATTATTGTGTGCAGTACCACGAGTCCGACTTCGCGTTCATCTCGCGGCTGATGGAGGAGGACGGGATCTTCTATTACTTCGAGCACGACGAGGACAAGCACGTCCTGGTGATCGCCGATCACCCGGGCGCGCACCCGCCGATCCCCGGCCTGCCGCTCCTGTGGTTCAACGCGCCGGGCGGCGAGGTGGCCGATCGCGAGCACGTGCGCGAGTTCCGGTTCGGCCAGCGCATCAAGCCCGGCAAGGCGACGCTGCGCGACTTCAACCTGCACCAGCCGGACACCAAGATGGAGGTCAAGGAGGCGGCCAAGGTGCACCCCGAGCTCGAGGTGTACGGCTACCCCGGCGATTACCAGGAGCCGGGCAAGGGCCAGGCGATCGCCAAGACGCGGCTCGAGGCGCAGCAGTCGCTGCGCCGGTTCGGCAGCGGCGTGAGCGACTGCGCGCGCGTGACCGCGGGGCACGTGTTCGACCTGCTCGGGCACCCGCGCGAGGAGTTCGACCGGTGCTACCGGATCGTGCAGGTGTCGCACCGGGGCAGCCAGCCGCAGGTGCTCGACCAGGACGCGGCGGGCGAGTTCGACTATCACAACACGTTCACGGTGACGGAGAAGGCGCAGCCGTTCCGCGTGCCGCAGAAGACGCCGAAGGCGCGCGTGCGCGGGCTGCAGACGGCGACGGTCGTCGGCCCGGAGAGCGAGGAGGTCCACCCGGACGAGCACGGCCGGGTGAAGGTGCAGTTCCACTGGGACCGCAGCGAGCCGTTCGACGAGACCAGCTCGTGCTGGGTCCGTGTCAGCCAGGTGTGGGCCGGCAACGGCTGGGGCGCGATGTTCATCCCGCGGATCGGGCACGAGGTGCTGGTCGACTTCATCGAGGGCGACCCGGACCGGCCGGTCGTCGTCGGGCGCCTGTACACCGGCAACAACAGGCCGCCGTACCCGCTGCCGGCGGAGAAGACGAAGAGCACGATCAAGTCGGAGAGCTCGCTCGGCGGCGGCGGGTTCAACGAGCTCCGGTTCGAGGACCTCAAGGGCCAGGAGGAGGTGTTCTTGCACGCCCAGAAGGACTGGAACACCTTCATCCTCAACTGCCTGAGCGAGACGGTCGGGAACAGCCGGTCGTCGTCGGTCGGCAGCAACGAGTCGATCAGCGTCGGCGCCAACCGGACGGTCACGGTGGCGAACAAGGACGCGACGACGGTCGGCAACGAGCACAAGGTGACGATCGCGCCGCCGCCGCCGGTGGTGATCAAGTTCCCGGCGGTGCCGTTCGTCCCGCCGCCGCCGCCGATGGTGATCAACATCCCGCCGACGACGCTGACGATGAGCACGCAGTTCATCGAGCTCAGCACCGGCTACGCGACGGTGACGATCAAGGGGCCGGACATCTCGCTCGAGGCCGACGGCAACATCAAGATCGCGGCGAAGGGCAAGATGGACATCACGGCGGGCTCCGGCGACCTGACGATCAAGGGCGGCCCGATGGTCAAGATCAACTGACGGGGGGTCGACGGTGCCGATCGCCAGCCGGATCTCGGACAAGACGGTGCACGGCGGAGCCGTGCTCACGGGCTCGCCGGACGTGCTCATCGGCGGGATGCCGGCGGCGCGGATCGACGACGGTCACGTGTGCCCGATCCACCCGGGCGGGCCGATCGCGCAGGGCAGCGCGACGGTGCTGATCAACGGGCGGCCGGCGTCGCGGTTCGGCGACAAGCTGATGTGCACGCCCGGAGCGCCGCCGAGCCAGTCGGGCAAGGCCGGGGTCAAGTACGAGCCCGACAAGATCGGGGAGAGAGAGAAGCTGTACGGCGACGACGCGAAGAAGGCGGACGGGGAGAAGGCGGACGGAGACAAGGCGGACGGAGACAAGGCGGACGGGGAGCAGGCGGACGGGGAGCAGGCGGACGGGGAGAAGGCGGACGGGGAGAAGAAGCCGCCGAAGCCGGAGTTCAGCGTCGAGGCGACGCTCGTCGAGCGGAAGGCGGAGGGCGAGGTCCAGAAGTTCGCGGGGGAGCACGGCAAGCTGCTGGCCGGGCAGGCGTCCGCCGACGTGAGGGCGAGCGCGCAGATCAACGGGATCCGCGACATGAAGGGGGAGCTCGCGGCGTCGGCCGGCGCGAGCGGGTCGGTGGTCTCGCTCGAGGGCAAGACGGAGGGCAGCTACGGGACCGCGAAGGCGAGCGGGGAGTTCCTGACCGCGGAGGCGAAGGCGAAGGCCGGCGCGTCGATCGACACGAGCAAGGGCGAGGGGGCGCTCGGCGTCGAGGGCGGCGTCGGCGCGGCGGTGTTCAAGGGCAAGATCGAGGGCGAGACGAAGGGCTGGCGGATCCCGTTCACCGACTGGGAGATCGGGGCGTCCGGCGGGGTCGAGGGGACGCTGCTCGGGGTCGAGGCGAAGGGCCACGCGGGGATCTCGTACAACCGCAAGGACGGGTTTCGCATGGGCGCCGGCGGGAAGATCAGCGCCTTCCTCGCGGGCATCGGGATCAACTTCAGCATCTTCGTGCGGCCGATCAAGAAGGAGCAGAAGGTCGCCCCGGACGTGCTGGTGACCGGCTGCCCGACGGTGACGATCGGCGACGACGGGCTGATGGAGAAGAAGCAGCGCATGGCGGACCGCCAGGCGCTGATCGACAAGGCGCGCGCGCAGGCGGGCGACCCGGCGACGCCGAAGGAGCGGCGCGACAAGCTGAAGGCCGCGGCCGACCGGCTCGAGCGCAACAACGCCGCGGTCGAGCGCGCGCGGCTGTCGCAGCACGTGTACGCGACGGACAAGGAGCCGGTGCCGGCGCCGCCGGTCGGGTGGTCGCAGCTCGGGCCGGACGAGCTCGCCGAGCTCGGGGTCCAGCCCGAGCACCTGATCAACAAGGAGAACGGGTTCAAGGCGGCGGTCTATCGATCGGAGCTCGAGCAGCCGCCGAAGCTGGTGGTCGCGTTCGCGGGGACCGACGACAAGCCGGACGTGGTCACCGACGTGCGCCAGGGCCTCGGGTTCCGCGATCCGCAGTATGATCAGGCGATGGATCTCACGCGGACGGTGGCGACGAAGGCCCAGGGCTCGGGGTATGCCGTCGAGACGACGGGGCACTCGCTGGGCGGCGGCCTGGCCAGCGCCGGGAGCGCGGTGTCCGGGGTCCGCGGCACCACGTTCAACGCCGCGGGCCTGCACAACAACACCACGCGCAATCTCTCGCCGGCGGATCGCGCGGCCAACCAGCGAAACGTGAACGCCTATCACAACACCTCGGACCCGCTCAACAACGCGCAGGACATGATCGGCGTGATGCCCGACGCGTACGGCAACCGGATCCCGATCGCGCCGGCGGCGGAGCACGAGCACTCGTGGCTCGACCTGTTCTCGCGCAACCCGATCGACGCGGTCAAGGACATGGCGCTCGACGGGCACGGGATCGGGACGATGGTCGACGCGATCGAGGCGGAGAAGATGCAGGACATCGCAACGATGGGCGGGACACCATGACCGACAGGACCGCGAACCCGATGCGGCGGCGGTCGCCGGCGGAGTTCTTCCCGGACGGCCCGGCGCGCCGGCTGGCGGCGGCGATCCAGGACGGCGACCAGCGGGCGCAGGCGGCGCTGCTGGCCGCCGATCCGGCGCTGGCGAAGGTCGAGGGGGCCGGGGGCATGACGATGACGCTGTGGGCGGTGTCGCTGCGCGAGGTCGACGCGGCGGCGCTGCTGCTGTACGCGGGCGAGGATCCCAATCGCATGATCGTGATGGGGCGCCAGAAGTTCCAGCTGCTCGCGCTGGCGGCCGGCGGCGACGACGACCGATTGTTCGAGGTGCTGCTCGCGGCGGGCGCCGACCCGAAGAGCGTCGACAACGGCGAGCCGGCGCTGTTCAACGCGATCCACGCGCGGCGGTGGGATCGCGTCGATCGACTGCTGACGCTCGGGGCGGAGCTCGACGGGCCGGGCCGGACGGGGGCGCCGCCGGTGATCTATCTGGCGAAGATCAACGAGTACGCGGCGGTCGCCGACTTCATCGAGCGCGGGGCCAACCTGCGGGCGACCGACGCGGGCGGGGCGACGCTCGCGGACTACGTGCAGCAGCACGGCCCGGCGCCGGACTCGCCGAACGGCCAGGCGTACGCCCGCGTGAAGAAGATGCTGATGGTGCGCGGGCTGATCCCGCGCGAGGCGTGAGTCAGTCGACGATCGTCATCGTCGGGCCGCGCGAGGCCGCGAACTCGACGCTGAACATCAGCGTCGCCAGCAGCGGGGCCTTGGCGCGGTAGTCGGCGATCGGGCTGGTGCCGGCGATCACCATGACGCGCCCGCCGTCCTCGAACATCAGCAGGCGCATGCGCAGGCCGTCGGGGGTGTCGATCAGGCCGTCGACGCCGCGGAAGGCGTCGAGCTGGAGCGGGCGCATCGCCGCGGGTCGCTGCTCGCTGATGTGGCAATAGGCGGCGTAGAAGGTCAGCAGCGAGACGTGGGTGTTGGCCCGCAGGACGCCGAGGCTGAGCAGGGTCGGCGGGAGCATGTCCGGGCGCTCGGAGAACACGCCGAGCGGGGCGGGGCCCTCGTCGAGGCTGATGACGCCGGTGGGCGGGTGCGCCGTCCAGCTCCGCGGGAGGATCATGGTGAAGCCGAAGTCCGGGCCGAGCGGCGAGTCGCCGGCGAAGAACCGGAATTCGGCCCTCCGCTCGGGGCCGGGCAGGATCCCGAGCAGCGGCAGGTCGCGGTCGAGATCGATGGCGGTGTCGGCGGACATGCGCGTCGAACTTGGTTACCAGAGTTCCGCGGAGGCCGTCCAGCGGCGACGAATTCGCCCGCGGAGCGGCGCGGGCGAGCGGCGCGCGGGCGCGAGCGCCGCGGCGGCCTCGCCCCCGACGTCCCGCACGAGGCGCTGCTCGCTACACCGCGGATCGCCGACTTTTTTGGGGCGGATCGAGCACGGCCTGGCCGTCGAGGGCGGCTTTGCGATGATCACCGGCGCGCCCGGCCTCGGCAAGAGCGTGATCGGGCGGCTCTCGGCGCGCCACCTCGAGGGCCGCCACCTCACCTTCGACAGCGCTCGGGACATCGTCTACGTCTGTCCAGGCAGTGCGGCCTCGATCAACGGCTTGAGCGCGCCGGCCAGCTCGATCGAGGCGAGCGAGACCGGCTCCGCGAGATCGGCTCCGACCTCCTCCATGGCCAGCACGCCGTAATAGCCGAGCGCCGGGTCGATCCACGGGTGCCAGCCGTAGGCGCCCGTGCTCGACACCTTGAGATCCACCTCGCAGGCGGGCCCGTACATCGGCTCGGGGCACTCGCGCCAGACGCCGAGGCCGTAGCGCCAGTCGAGCGCGGCGAGCGGACTGTACGCGATCGCCACGCCCGGGCCGACCCGGTTCTTTCGCTGCTCGGCAAAGGTCTCGCCGGTGAGGTCGCCGCGCAGCACGGCCGCGAGGAAGCGCGCGTAGTCCTCGGCGGTCGAGGTCGCCCCGCCGGCGACCCGGGGCACCGCGAGGCTCGGGGTGTCGAAGATCGTCTGGGTCATTCCGGCGGGGCCCGCCACGCGCTCGCTGAACAGTTCATTCCACGTCTGGCCGGTCTCGAGCTCGGCCATCGTCGCGGCGATGTGCATGTGCACCGGGCCGTAATAGTAGGTCGATCCAGGATCGTAGGAGAAGCGCGTGTCGTAGTAGATCTCGGCGCACTTGAGCATCGTCGCCGTCGGGAGCGCGTCGCAGGTGACCTCGTTGGGCTTGCCGTCGAACCCCGCGGTGAACGACAGCAATTGCTCGAGCGTGACCTGGCTGCGCGGATCGCCCGGATCCGAGGTCCAGAACGGGAGCCGGGTCTGCGGCGCGTCGCCGAGGTCCAGGCGCCCGTCCTCGACGAGCTCGAGGATCGCGGCGGCTGCGTACCACTTCGAGGCCGAGCCGATCCTGTGCGGCTCGGCGACGCCGAACCCGCCCTTCTCGTACACGAATCGAACCCCCTGTGCGTCGCCGACGATCACGGCCATCGCGGCGATGTCCGACGCCTCGATCGCCGCGCGCACCGGCTCCCACGGGTCGGCCGGCGCCGCGGTCGAACCGGCGGTCGATGCGTCGTTGCCCGTCGTCGCGGACGGTCCGCTCGCGTCGCCCGGATCCGTCGACGTCGACGCCCCGTCCGTCCCGCCGGTGGCGAGGCCCGCCGAGGTGCCGGCCGAATCGCCGCACGCGAGGCACAGCGAGAGCAGGGCGAGCGCGTGCTCCTTATCGATCCGCATCGCTGCCTCCCGCGGTCGGCGCGGGGGCGCGCCGAATGTGCCACAGCAAGCCGGCGAGCGCGGCGAGGTTCCACGGCGACGACGGGGCGACCGCGCAGCCCTGAGGCGAGGCCTCGATCGGCGGCGGCCCGGCGTCCCCGGCGTCCTCCTCGACCTCCTCCTCGCGCTCGATCGCCGGCGAGGGATCGCCGTCCGGGAGCGGAGAACCTTGCAGCTCGACGTTGTTGTCGGGCGTATCCTCGCGGACGATCGCGACCTCGCGCGCGACGCCCTGCGCGTCGATGACGACCGCCGTCTCACCGCCGCCGTCGCTGCGGATCGCGCGCACGACATAGACGCGGTCGTCGACGACGAGCTCCCAGCCGACGGCGAGGGCGACCGGGACCACCCATGACGAGGCGCCCGCCGCGGTCCGGACGAGGACGCGGCGACGGACGCGGCGACGGACGCGGCGACGAACACGGCGACGGTGCGCGCGGCGGACATGGCGGCGCATCGGCCCGGCTTCGGCGCTCGCGCCGACGAGGAGTAGCGCACTCGCGGTCAGACTGCTCAGGAAGGCTCGGCGCATCATGCCCGGAGTCCGTGCAATGCTCGTGCCTCTGCGAGGGAAAGGAGAGCCCGGGCCGATCCTTGCGGTCGTTGCAGGACGCAGCGTTGCAGCGCGCCACACCCGGGCCGTCGTCGCCGCGGCTCAGGCCTCGGACGCCGTGTACGCGCCGTCCGCGAGGTCGATCAGGAACATCATCCCGTTGCTCCCCATGCGTCCGAGCGACGCCAGCTCGCGGCGTGGCGACGTCGGCTTGTCGAGGCCGGCGCAGATCCGCTCGAGCGCGCGGAAGAACATGTTGCCGCTGCGGAACGCGAGCGTCGCGGCCAGCCGGTCGTCGACCTCCCCGTCGAGCGACAGACCGACGATGATCAACACGATCTGCGCCGAGCCGAGGCCGACCTCGACGATCGCGTCGAGGCGGTCGACCCGCTCGCGCTCGGCCTTGCTGCCGATGAACATGGTACTCATCAGGAACAGGCGGTACGACATGTAGAAGTACCAGCCGCCCATCGCCACGTCGAGCGAGGTCGCCACGCCGGCGAAGAGCTGGCTGGCCTCGCCCTCGATCTGCGACACCAGCGCGAAGTTCGCGCCGGCCTGGATCAACGAGGTCACGCCCTGCATTGCGAAGGCGAACACCTCCAGGTCGGTGCTGTTCGCCTTCTCCGCGGCGATCCGCAGGATCGTCACCAGCGTGTTCGTCATGCTGCAGCCGAAGCTGAGCCAGCGCATCGACTTGATGTCGTCCTCGTCGACGTCGCCGCCGAACGACACGAACTCGTCGGCGATCGTCTCGACCAGCACCGCGGGGATCGCCGCGACCAGGGCGATCACGCGCAGCAGGTCGAGCTTGCGGCCGCCGAGGATCGTCGTCTCGATGACGTCGGTCAGCCACGGCACCTTGATCCGGCCGGTCAGCAGCGACCGTCCTTGCTTCGCCGTCGCCGTCGCCGCCGCCGCGATCGCCTGGCAGGTCGTCCGGATCATCGGGGCGCTCGCGTCCCACAGCGCGGCCGGCGTCGTCAGCAGCGGGCCGATCGGATACCTCAGCAGGTTCCCCTTCGCCGGCAGCAGCGCAGCGCCGCCGCGCTGCTGCGGCGAGTCGTCGGCGTCGCCGTCGACCGCCTGCTGGGCCGCCCGGTCCTCCTCGCCCTCGGTGCGCCGGTTCCGCGACGAGAACAGCCGCTGGACCTTGTCCATGAAGTCGTCGAGCTCGGCGAAGCCTGGCGCGCGGCCGAGCTTGATCCCGAGTACATCGCCGATCGTCTTGTCGGCCAGCTCCGGAGCGACCGGCCTGCGGATCCACGCCTCGAGCGTATCCGGCAGCTCGGCGACGCGCGCGAGCTCGGGCGCCATCTTGTCGTAGCAGCGCAGCGCCGCGTCGTAGATCCGGTCCGACATCGCGAGGAACTTGCCCCACGCGAACAGGCTGGCCAGGTAATCGATGAAGCGCTCGATCGTCGCGCCGATCCGCTCGACCAGCGCCGCGGTGGCCGCGACCGCGTCCTCGATCCCGGCGACGATGATGCGAAAGGTCGACTCGACGCCGTCGACGAGGCGCGTGCCGATCAGCTGGACCGTCCGCAGCCCGCGGGCGAGCTCGGGCGGTACGACCAGCAGGCGCTTCGCACCGGCGATCCCCGCCTTGATCGCCGCGACCCCGGTCTCCGGCCTGAGCTTCGCCGCCTTGTCGAGCAGCGCCTGCGCCTCGTCGAGCCCGCGGACGACGAAGTTGCTCGCCTTGCGTGCCGCCGTCTTGGCGGCCTCCTCGGCGGCCTTCGCCTGCCGCGCGGCCTCCTCGGCCGCCGTCTTCGCGGCCTCCTCGGCGGCCTTGGCCTGCCGCGCGGCCTCCTCGGCGGCCTTCTTCGCGGCCTCCTCGGCGGCCTTGGCCTGCCGCGCGGCCTCCT
>ERZ1066117.558-NODE-558-length-26952-cov-9.529018_pt1 | contig 26952 bp, 25 predicted proteins | sample MGYA00382764_ERZ1066117 | MGnify/ENA primary metagenome ERZ1066117 (study PRJEB33369, sample SAMEA5778347) | biofilm metagenome | biome: Industrial cooling water; feature: Water cooling tower basin; material: Biofilm | place: United Arab Emirates | collected...
TCAGCGCCTTGAGCTGCTCGTACGGGTTCGGAAGGCCGTAGCGGCGCATCACCGTCTGCACGGCCTCGGCCAGCACTTCCCAACTGGCGTCGAGGTCTTCGGCGAGGCGCGCCGGGTTCACCTTCAGCTTGCCGATGCCGCGGTTCAGCGCGTCGTACGCCACCAGCGTGTGGCCCCACGCGGTGCCCAGCGCGCGCAGCACGGTGGAGTCGGTGAGGTCGCGCTGCCAGCGGCTGATCGGCAGCTTGGCGCCGAAGTGTTCGAACAGGGCGTTGGCAATGCCGAAGTTGCCTTCGGCGTTCTCGAAGTCGATCGGGTTGACCTTGTGCGGCATGGTCGAGCTGCCGACCTCGCCTTCCTTCAGCGCCTGCTTGAAGTAGCCGAGCGAGATGTAGCCCCAGACGTCGCGGGCGAAGTCGATCAGGATCGTGTTGATGCGGCGCTGCACGTCGCCGAGTTCGGCGATGAAGTCGTGCGGCTCGATCTGCGTGGTGTAGGCGTTGAAGTGCAGGCCCAGCGACTCGACGAAGCCCTGCGCGAGGCGCGGCCAGTCGACGTTCGGGTAGGCCGAGAGGTGGGCGTTGTAGTTGCCCACGGCGCCGTTGATCTTGCCGAGGATCTCGACGTCGCTGAGCTGCTGGCGCTGGCGCTTCAGGCGTGCGACGACGTTGGCAAGCTCCTTGCCGAGCGTGGTCGGGCTGGCCGTCTGGCCGTGCGTTCGCGAGAGCATCGGCTCGTCCGAGTACTCGTAGGCGAGCTTCTTCAGCGTCTCGATGAGCGCGTCGAGCTGGGGCAGCAGCACCTCGTCGCGGGCCTGCTTCAGCATCAGCGCGTAGCTGAGGTTGTTGATGTCCTCGGAAGTGCAGGCGAAGTGCACGAACTCCAGCGCGGCCTTGAGCTCGTCGCTCTCGGAGAGCTTCTCCTTGAGGAAGTACTCGACCGCCTTGACGTCGTGGTTGGTGGTGCGTTCGATGGCCTTGACCCGCGCGGCGTCCTCCACCGAAAAGCCGTCGGCCAGGCGCTGCAGCAGCGAGGCGGCGCCGTCCGAGAACGGCGGCAGCTCGGGGATGCCTTCTTCCGCGGAAAGCGCCAGCAGCCACGCGATCTCCACGCAGACGCGGGCGCGGATCAGGCCGTACTCGGAGAAGATCGGGCGCAGCGCGTCGACCTTGCCGGCGTAGCGGCCGTCGAGCGGGGAGAGGGCGGTCAGAGCGTGGGACATGGCGGGGCGGGGAATCGGGGCGGCCGGGCCGCGGAAGCGCGTCATTCTACCGGGCTAAGCTGGGTCGGCCCCCACCCCTGAGGAGAAGAGCATGGCCGACACCCGCATCGAACGCGACAGCATGGGCGAGCTGGCCGTGCCCGCCGAGGCCCTGTGGGGCGCGCAGACGCAGCGTGCGGTCGACAACTTTCCGATCTCCGGCTGGCGGATGCCGCGCGGCTTTCTGCGAGCCCTCGGGCTGATCAAGGCCTCAGCCGCCGAGGCGAATGCCGGCCTTGGCCTGCTGGACGTTGCGCGCAGCGCGGCGATCCGCGATGCGGGGCTGAAGGTCGCCGCCGGCGAGTTCGACGCCGAGTTCCCGGTCGACGTGTTCCAGACCGGCTCGGGCACCTCGAGCAACATGAATGCGAACGAGGTCATTGCCCACGTGGCGCACTCGCTGGGCGGCATGGCCGTGCACCCGAACGACCACGTCAACCTCGGGCAGAGTTCGAACGATGTGGTCCCGACCGCGATCAAGGTCGGCGCCGTGCTTGGGCTACGCGAGCGCCTGCTGCCGGCACTGGAGCACCTGCGCGAGGTCATCCAGCGCCGTGCGCACGAGCACCTCGGCACGGTGAAGACCGGCCGCACGCACCTGATGGACGCGATGCCGCTGACGCTGGGGCAGGAGCTGTTCGCCTGGGCGAGCCAGGTCGGCCATGCCGAGGAGCGCCTGAAGGACGCCGAACGCCGACTGCGTGCGCTACCGCTCGGCGGCACCGCTATCGGCACCGGCATCAACGCGCATCCCGCGTTCGCCGAGCGCGCCTGCGCCGAGCTGGCGCGATTGGCCGAGGCGCCGTTCAAGCCGGCCGCCAATCCCTTCGAGGGCATCGCCGCGCAGGACGGCGCGGTGGAGCTGTCGGGCCAGCTCAATGCGCTCGCCGTGGTGCTGATGAAGGTCAGCAACGACCTGCGCTGGATGAACTCCGGCCCCTTGGCGGGCTTGGGCGAAATCGAGCTGCCGGCCCTGCAGCCGGGCAGTTCGATCATGCCGGGCAAGGTGAACCCGGTGATCCCCGAGGCCGTCGCGATGGTGGCCGCGCAGGTGATGGGGGCCCACGCCACGATCAGCGTTGCAGGCCAGTCCGGCAACTTCCAGCTCAACGTAATGCTGCCAGTGATCGCCCACAACCTGCTCTGGGCCATCGAGCTCAGCGCCAACGCCGCGCGCCTGCTCGCCGATCGCGCGATCGCCGGCTTCCGCGTCCGCGAGGACCGGCTGCAGGAGGCGCTGGCCCGCAATCCGATCCTGGTGACGGCGCTGAACCCGCTGATCGGCTACGAGAAGGCCGCGGCCATCGCCAAGAAGGCCTACGCGAGTGGGCGGCCGATCCTCGACGTCGCCGTCGAGGAAACGGGGCTCCATCGCGAGGTGCTGGCGAAGGCGCTGGATCCGCTGGCGCTGACGAAAGGCGGCATCGTGGAGGGGCTTGCAGGCGGCGGCTGAGCCTCAGCCCGCCACGTCGACCGGCAGCTCGAACCGTCCGCCCCGGACGATGGCCGCGACGGCGGTGGCGTGCGGAGCAAGGTCGTGGCCCTGCGCCGCCACCCACGCATCGTCATAGTAGGTATCGAGGTAGCGCTCGCCGCCGTCGCAGATCAGCGTGACGACCGCGCCGGTCTCGCCTGCGGCCTTCATCTCCGCCATCACCTGCAGCGCCCCGATGAAGTTGGTGCCGGTCGAGCCGCCGACGCGGCGGCCGAGCAGGCCCGCCAGAACGCGCATCGCGGCAAGGCTCAGGGCGTCGGGCACCTTGACCATGCGGTCGATGGTCTCGGGCAGGAAGCTGGCCTCGACGATCGGCCGGCCGATGCCTTCGATGCGCGAGCCGTGTGGCAGGCGGTGGCAGCGCTTGCGATCGCGGTAGGCGTCGAAGAACACCGAACGCTCCGGATCGACGACGGCCAGCCGCGTGCAGGCATTCCGTGTGGGTTGGTAGCGGATGTAGCGGCCCATCGTCGCGGCGGTGCCGCCCGTGCCCGCGGACACGACGAGCCAGCGCGGGCAGGGGTGGGGTTCGAGCTTCAGCTGTTCGAAGATCGATTCGGCGATGTTGTTGTTGCCGCGCCAGTCGGTGGCCCGCTCGGCGTACGTGAACTGGTCCATGAAGTGGCCGCGGATCTCGGCGGCGAGCGCGCGCGAGGCGGCGCTGACGTCGGCGCCCTCGATCATGTGGCAGCGCCCGCCGTAGAACTCGATGCGCGCGACCTTCTCGCGCGACGTCGTGTCCGGCATCACCGCGATGAAGGGCACGCCGATGAGCCGCGCGAAGTAGGCCTCCGACACCGCCGTGCTGCCGCTGCTGGCCTCGATGACCGTCTGGCCCTCGCGCAGCCAGCCGTTGCACAGCGCGTACAGGAACAGCGAGCGCGCTAGGCGGTGCTTCAGGCTACCGGTGGGGTGCGAGCTCTCGTCCTTGAAGTACAGCGGGATGCCCGGGTAGGCCGGCAGGTCGAGGCGGATCAGGTGGGTGTCGGCCGAGCGCTGGAAGTCGGCTTCGATGGCCGCGATGGCGGCGTTGACCCAGGGGCGTGACATGGCGGGAATGGGCGAGGGTGGCGGCGGGACAGGCCCGCATTCTCGCCGATGTGGATACGATCGGGCTCCGACCCCGGGAGATCCGCCGATGCCCCTGCCGATGCGTTCCACCCTGCTCGCTGCCACGCTGGTCGGGCTCCTGCCCGCGCTCGCTTCCGCCGCATCGACCGCACCCGCGCCCGCGCAGGGCCGGGTGATCGCCGGGGCCGACGACTTCGCCGTGCTGGCGCCGCGGGCGCGCATCGAGCCCGAGAACCGGATGCTCACCGAGCGCATCGAGACGCTGCTGCCGAAACTGATGGCCGAGGCCGAGCTCGATATGTGGCTGGTGCTCAATCGCGAGTACGCCGAAGACCCGGTCTACTTCACCCTCGTGCCCCAGCCCAGCTTCGCGGCGCGGCGCACGACGATGCTGGTGTTCCACCGCAAACCCGACGTCTCGGTCGAGCGCCTGGCGGTCAACCGCTACCCGCTGGGTGCGCCCTACGAGTCGGCGTGGTCAGGGGGCAACCTCGACGAGCAGTGGGCGGCCCTCGGAAAACTGATCGGCGAGAAGAATCCGAAGCGCATCGGCATCAACGTGTCGCGCCACTGGCCGGTGGCCGATGGCCTGACGGCGGGGCTGGAAAAGCGCCTGCGCGAGGTGCTGCCGGCAGGGTTCGAAGACCGCCTCGTGCCTGCCGAGGACCTGGTCATCCGATGGCTGGAAACGCGCTCGGCCGGCGAGATCGAGGTCTACCCGCACATCATGGGCATCGCCCGCGGCGTCATCGCGGAAGCCTTCAGTGCGCGGGTGATCACGCCGGGCGTCACCACGACCGACGACGTGCGCTGGTACATCCGCGAGCGCTTCGAATCGCTCGGCCTGCCGATCTGGTTCATGCCCGACGTCAACCTGCAGCGCCAAGGCCTGGCCTGCGACGCGGAGAACCCCTTCTGCGGCGAGAGCGGCGTGATCCGCCCCGGCGACGTGCTGCACACCGATGTGGGGATCTGCTACCTGAAGCTCTGCACCGACACGCAGGAGATGGCCTACGTGCCGAAGGCCGGCGAGAGCGGGGTACCCGAAGGGCTCGTGCGCGCGCTCGCCACCGGCAATCGCTGGCAGGACCTCCTGACGGCGCAGTTCGTCGCCGGACGCACCGGCAATGACATCTTGCAGCGCACCCGCGAGGCGGCCGGCAAGGCCGGCATCACCAGCAACACCTACACGCACCCGCTCGGATTCTTCGGCCACGCGCCGGGGCCGACCATCGGCATGTGGGACAACCCGGGCCTGAACGCCGACACCGGCGAGTGGCCGCTGCACGCGAACACCGCCTACGCCATCGAGGGCAACATCGCGCAGGCCGTACCGGAGTGGGGTGGCCAGTGGGTCCGGATCAAGCTGGAGCAGGGCGCCCTGTTCGACGGCCAGCGGGTGATCTACCTCGCCGGCCGGCAGACGCAGTGGCACGTGGTGCGGTAACGCGGCGCCCGGTACCGGCGCCGGTCAGGTGCTGACGGTGGTTTCGACGGCGGAATCTTCGGCCTGCTGTTCGGCGTCTTCCGTGGTGTCGGCCACGTTGCAGTCCGCGTCGATGTCGATGGCCTTCGCGTATTGCTTCAGCTCCGGCACCAGCGTCGAGAGCCTCTCCTGGGCCATCGCGAGGCCTTGGACGCGCTCGCAAAGGGCCAGACCGGCCGCCTCCATAGCCTTGCCCTTGGCCTCGATCGCCGCTTCGCTCGCCGACGTGTCGCCCCCGAAGACGCCCTTCGCGGCGAGCGCCAGGGCGTCACCGGCGATGTCCATGCCTTCGCGCCCCATGGCCATGCCGGCTTCGCCGATCGCCAGCAGTTCAGCGCGGTAAGCGAGGGCGGCAGCGCGCTGTTCGGCGGTCATCGGCAGGGCCACGCCGTTGATCAGCACGTCACCCTCCGGCGTCAGCTCGGCCTTTGCCGAAGCGTCGCCGGCGCTGAGGGTGAGGTTTTCGGTCTGCATCTTTTCGCGGGCTTCCGCGAACGCCTGGTCGATGGTTCCGCCCTCCGCCGTGGCTTCCGCCACCGTGGCCTTCGCTTCGGCGGCGGTCTGACGCGCCTCCTCGGTGCAAGCCGTCGACATCAGCGCCAGCATCAGGGCAACGGCGATGGGGGTACGTGTAAACGCGTTCATGGCGATCCTTTGTGGAAATCGGGAGCAGGTTCAACCGCCGACGATGACGCGGCCCTTCACGCCGCGCACGTCGACGTCCTCGAGCGTATCCCGGTCGGCGACGACGACGTCGCCATGGACGTCGTCCAGCGACACATCGCCGGAACCGATGCCGTCGATGCGGACCTGGCCGCTGACGCCGCGCAGGTCGATGTCGCCCGAGCCGACCGACGCGATGCGCGCATCACCGCGGACGCCGCGCGCGGTGATGTTGCCGGAGCCGGCCGACAGGCGGGTCAAGGGGCCGACGTCCTGCAGGTCGATGTCGCCCGAGCCGACGTCGGCCTCGACGCTGCCCTGTACGCGCTTCAGAACGGCGTCGCCGGAGCCGACGTCGACGGTGGCCGAGGTCGCACCGTCGACGTCGAGATCACCAGCGCCGATATCGGCCGTGACGCGACCCACCTGGCGCAGCGCCACGTCGCCGGAGCCGACGGCGACGTCGAGGCGCGACAGGCCGCTCACCGCCGCGTCGCCCGACCCCACGTCGAGCGAGACGGGAAGGTCGGCGGGCAGGGCGAGGTCGAGGCGCGCGTAGCTGTAGCGATCGGTGCCAAACCACTCGATGTCGAAACCGCTGCCGCCCGTGGCGATGCGCAGCACGTCGCCACGCCGCTCGATGCGGACCTCGCGCTTGCCGAGGTGCTCGGGGGAGGAGGCGCAGAGCTGCACGGCGAGGCGGGGCGCGCCGGCCTGAAGCGTCAGCTCGTCCATGTTGATCGAGAGCTCGACGCGGGCGACGCCGTCGAGGTCCAGCGCGGGGGACTCGGCGCGGGAGTGCTCGCAACGGTCGGCGGCCAGGGCGGGGAGGGTCATGGCGCCGGCCGTTGCGAGCAGCAGGGAGCGGAGGATCACCGACATGAGGAGGACTCCAGGGGCAGGGGGCGGGGGCTTGGGTGGAGCGGCCCGGCGGAGCGCCGGGCCGAGGAGGTCAGGCCGCGTCTTCGCGCCAGCGGCGCAGGCGGATGGCGGCGACGATCATCGCGGCGCCGAGGGCCAGGCCAATCCACACCGTCGGCGTGGCGAGCGTCTGATAGCCGGCCATCACCCACTGGCCCAACTCGAAGGCTTGCGGGCCGTTCGCATCGATCAGCTGCGCCTGACGCTCGAGCGCCTCGGTGTTGCCGTAAAGGAAGAAGACGCCGGGGACGATGCTGCCGAACAGGCGGCCGACGACGTGCTCCCAGAACCACTCGTGCGGCAGGCCCGCCTTGAACATCGCTTCGGACCAGCTGAGGATGATGCCGGCGAGCACGGGCACGCCCACGGCCCAAAGGAAGGGCGCGCGCTTCGCCCACGCCGAGACGAGCATGAACCAGGCCACCGAAGGCAGGGCCCACAGGGCGTAGACCGGCACCATCGACAGGATGCCCAGCGGCATCGTGTACAGGTTGCTGCTCATGAACGCCGGGCCGAACAAATTGGCGCCCAGGATGGCGGTGGTCACGAGCGTCATCAGAACGAGGCCGAACCCGAACACCACGCCGAGGCCCAGCGACAGCGTCGGCGCCACCAGCAGGATCGACGTGAGCTTGGCCAGCACCGAGTGCGTCTCGGAAACCGGCATCGACTTCCAGAACAGCACGCTGCGGTCGCGGCGGTCGTCGTACAGCGAACCCAGGCTGTAGAACAGCACGACGAACGTCAGGATCGCCAGGAAGGGGAGCAGGGCCGGCAGGTACGAGAAGCTCATCGCCGCGCCGACCTCGGCGACCTTGTCGGCCGGAATCGCGTCGCGCAGGCTGCTCACCTTCAGGCCGTTGACGTTGACCATGTTCTCGCGGGCCATCGTCGCGCCGAACAGCATGCTGCCCGCCGCGAACACGCCCATGATGCCGCCGACGATCACCGGCGCCCAGAGCATGCCGCCCCGGTGCTCCCAGAACTCGCGCTTCAGCAGGGTGGGGAAGGTGTTCATGCGTAGGTTCCTTTCATCGTGGCGACGAACAGGTCGGCGACGCCGGGCGTGCGCAGCTCGCCCAGCTCCGCGAGCGTGGTGCGCGGCTGGCCGTCGAACAGGAAGACGGTCTTGCCGAAGACGGCGCGCTCGTCGATCGGCTTCAGCGCACGGGCCGCCTCGGCCTTGTCGCTGCCGACCATCACTTCGGCGAAGCGGTCGCCCACCTCGTCCATCGTGGCCTTCAACGCCAGCTTCCCGTCGCGGATGAAGACGAGGTCGGTGAGGATGTGCTCGATCTCCTCCACCTGGTGGGTGGTGACGATGATGGTCTTCTCTTCGTCGAAGTAGCGCTCCAGCAGGTCCTTGTAGAACTGCTTGCGGTACAGGATGTCGAGGCCGAGCGTGGGCTCGTCCAGCACCAGCAGCTTGGCGTCGATGGCCATCACGAGGGCGAGGTGCAGCTGCACGATCATGCCCTTGGACATCGCCTTGACCTTCATCTTCGGGTCGAGCTTCGTGTGGGCCAGGAAAGCCTCGCACTTGGCGCGATTGAAGCGGGGGTGCACGCCGGCGACGAACTCGATGGCCTGCGCCACGCTGATCCAGCGCGGCAGGACGGCGACGTCGGCGATGAAGCAGACGTCCTTCATCAGCGCGTCGCGCTGGGTGCGCGGGTCATAACCCAGCACCTTCAGCTCCCCCTCGAAGTCGATCAGCCCGAGCATCGCCTTCAGCGTCGTGGTCTTGCCGGACCCGTTCGGGCCGATCAGGCCGACGATGCGTCCCGGGGCGATGTCGAAATCGATGCGGTCGACGGCGAAGGTCTTGCCGTAACGCTTGGCGAGGCCGCGGGCGGAAACGGTCATCGCGCTCATGCGTGGGCTCCGTTCTTCGGCTTGGCCGCCAGCAGCTGTTCGGCGGTCAGGCCGAGGCGCTCGATGCGCGCCAGAACCAGCGGCCACTCTTCTTTCAGGAAGCGCTCGCGCTCGGAGGCGAGCAGCTTGTCCCTGGCTCCATCGATGACGTACATCCCCAGTCCCCTTCGTTTTTCCACCAAGGCCTCGTCGGCCAGTTCCTGATAGGCGCGCGACACGGTGATCGGATTGAGCTGGTAGTCGGCCGCCACCTGGCGCACCGAGGGGAGGGCGTCGCCCTCCTTCAGCTCACCGTCGAGCACCATCGCGACCACGCGCTCCTTGAGCTGCCGGTAGATCGGCGTGCTGTCACTCCAGGCGATGCTCATCACGGTGCCCCCACGGCGGCGCGCTTGCCGAAGGAGAAGAACGGCATCGCGTGCGGCGAGCGGGCACCGGCGCGGAGCGTCGTCTCGCGGCCGGCGGCGGCGTTCGACGCGTCGGCGTCGGTCGTGATCGCGCTGACGGCCTCGGTGCCGATGCCGGCGACCAGGCTGCCCGGGCGGAGCGGCTCACCCAGGACGTAGCCCAGCGAGGTCACGCTGGCGGCAAGGGCCAGGGCGCTCAGGCTGTTGCGAAGGCGGGTGTTCATGATGGGACCTCAGTGAGGTGGATGAGTGGTGTTGTAGGCAACTATAACACCAGTTTTCGGCGGGTCAACACGCCGCACACACCAAATGAGCAAACTGATGGCATAGGCCGGCACCCCGTCGGCTTCGATGCGAGGAGAGCGGCGATGAAGGCTTGGATGGGCGCGCTGGCGCTGGCGGTGGGCATGAGCACGGCCGGCGTGGCCACGACGGCGGCCGCCGGGGTGCTGGACCACGAGTTCCGCCGCCTGGCGGGGCAGGAGCGGGTGAACCTGGCCGAGGCCTACGGCGGGAAGGTGCTGCTCGTGGTCAACACGGCCAGCAAGTGTGGACTGACGCCGCAGTACGAGGGCCTCGAGGCCCTTCACCAGAAGTATTCGCCCAAGGGCTTCGCGGTGCTGGGCTTCCCGTCGAACGACTTCATGGGCCAGGAGCCGGGCACCGAAGCGGAGATCCAGGAGTTCTGCACGCTGACCTACGGCGTGAAATTCCCGATGTTCGAAAAGGTCGTGGTGCGAGGGAGCGAGGCCACGCCGATGTACCGCGAGCTCGCGGCGGCCACGGGCGACCAGCCCGGCTGGAATTTCCACAAGTACCTGATCGATCGCGACGGGAAGGTCGTGGCGAGCTTCGGCAGCCGCACCAAGCCCGATGCGCCGGAGATCGTCGCGGCCATCGAGAAGGCCATCGCCGCACCCGTGCCCGCCGCGTCCGGCGCGGCGCGCGCTGCGTCGGCCGGCGGGCGCTGAGCGCTCGCCGTCGATGACGCAGCGGCTTCGCCGCTACACGCGCTTCAGCACGGCCTCGATCATCCAGCCCAGCACGGGAATGTGGCGGAACAGACCGTCCGCCGCATTCCAGTAGTCCTGGTGGTAGACCACGCGGCCGTTCGCATCGAAGCGCAGATGCGAGAGGCCGATGCTGTGGGTGTCCTGGCCTTTCTTGAAGCGCTTGAAGCGGATCGTCATGCGCCAGCGCACCAGGTATTCGCCCTCGGGGCTGCGCGTGACGTCGATGATCTCGACGCTGCAGTGCTGGACGGCGGCGGCGCTCTCGGCGAGGTAGTGCGCGAGCGCGTCGCGGCCGACGACAGTCTTCAGTGTGTCGTTGAACCAGACGTCCTCGGCATAGGTTTGCGGCAGCAGGCGCTCGAGGCGATCGGCTTCGAAGCTGGAGAAGAACGCCGCGAAGGCGTCGAGCGCGCGGGCTTCCGCGTCGCTGCCGGCTGCGGGAGGATGCGAGTGGCGGCGTCGTGCCGCATCGAGGGCTTGGAAGGTGTCCATGAGTGGATTGGAGCGCGCCGCACGTCGGGAGTACATGACGGTGCAGGACCTGTACCAGCCGCCGCTGCCGACGTCGGCGATCTGGCTGACGTGGAGCGGCCTGCTGCCGTTCGTCGCTGCGCTCGCCGCGTGGGGAGCGGGCGGAGTGCTTGCCGAGCCGCGGCCGCTGGCGATCGGCAGCAAGGCCTTCCTGGTCTATTCCGCCGTCATCCTGAGCTTCCTGGGCGGCATCCGCTGGGGCCGCGTCATGAGCGCCGGGGGCGGCGCCCACGGCTACGTGCTCGCGGTGCTGCCCAGTCTGTGGGCGTTCCCGGCGCTGTTCCTGCCGGCGCTCCACGCGCTGGCCGCGCTGGCGGTCGGGTTCGGCTTGGCGCTGTGGTTCGACACCCGGGCCGACGCGCTGCCCGCCACGCCGGGGTTCCGGCAGCTCAGGCAGCGCATCTCCGCGGCCGTGATCGCCGCCCACGGCGTAGCGCTGGGCCTGTGCTGGCAGTTCGGCGGCGGCCTCGCCCCCGGCTGAGTGGTGCATTGCCGTCGCCGCGCCGGGGGGCCACAATCGGCGGCCCGCCGCGCCGCGGCGGTTCTGACTGATGGAGCTTGTTCCCCCATGCTGAACACCCGTTCCCTGGCGTCCACCGCGCTGATCGGCCTCTGCGTCTTCGCCGCCGGCGCCGCCTTCGCCCAGAACCCGACCGCCGCGCCGGCGCCGGCGGAAGGCCCCGCCACGCTGACCCTGCCCGCCGTGGAAGGCCTGAAGACCGACAACGAGAAGATCAGCTACATGATCGGCCTGCAGATGGCGAACAGCCTGCAGCAGGTGAAGGACTACATCGACCCCGCCACGCTGTCGAAGGCGGTGCAGGCCGGCCTGTCGGGCAACGGCAAGCTGATGACCGACGCGCAGGCGCAGGAAGTGGGCATGGCGTTCGGCCAGTTCATGCAGCGCAAGCAGGCGCAGATCATCGCCGAGCAGGGCGCGAAGAACCTCGCCGAGGGCGAGGCGTTCCTCGCCGCCAACAAGACCAAGGCCGGCGTCCGCACGACCGAGAGCGGCCTGCAGTACCAGGTCGTCCGCGCGGGTTCCGGGGCCCAGCCGACCGCCGCCGACACCGTCAAGGTGCACTACCGCGGCACGCTGCTCGACGGCAAGGAGTTCGACAGCTCCTACGCGCGGAATGAGCCGGCCACGTTCCCGCTGGGCGGCGTGATCCCGGGCTGGACGGAGGGCGTCTCGCTGATGCCGGTGGGCTCGAAGTACGTGTTCTGGATCCCGGCGGCGCTGGCCTACGGCCCGAACGGCGCCGGCCAGGACATCCCGCCGAACGCCACGCTGAAGTTCGAGGTCGAGCTGCTCGAGATCGTCAAGCAGGACGCCGCGACGCCGGCCCAGTAAGCCGCCCGCTCGCGCTGGAACGAAGAAGGCCGCGGTTGACCGCGGCCTTTTTCATTCGCGCCCTTGCGGCGCTGTCTCCGATCAATGCAGATCGGCCTCGTTGCATCCTGCCATCGCGCTGCCGGGCACCAGCGCCCACGCGCGGCGGTTCGAGAGCCCCACATCGACGACGCGCGTGGCCTCTACGCACGCGGGGACCGTGTCGGCGCGGGCAAGCACCCAGCGCGCGTCCGGCGCCTCGGCGAGCCAGACGTTCGCGCCGCGCCACTGCGCCTTGCCCGAGGCCTTGAAGCCGAAATCAGTGACGGGGCGATCCGCCTGCAGGCGCATCTGCTCGGTCCACGCGACCAGCGCGAGTTCCGCGTCGGCCGGTAGCGCGGTGGCGACGGCGGCCATCACGGTGCGGCCCGAACTGCTCGGGTCCAGCGCCGGCCGCAACACGACCCCGTACGTGGTCCACACGATGGCCGTCACGGCGAGCAGGCCCGGAACGACCCGTTGGGTGCGCGTCACGCCGATCGCGACCAAGCCGAGGACGCCCGCGACGAGGAAGCCGATGAACACGGTCTGCACGTCCCCGTCGGCGATGCCACGGGATTCGGCCAGCTTCGCCGACCACTCTTCGGGCCCCGCCAGCCCGGCGAGGCCGACCACGCCCATCAGCGAGGCGAGGAACAGGCCGTAGCCGAACAGGGTCCGCCGCACGCCGGCGCGTTCCAGCAGGGAGGCGAGCAGGGGCGCGGCGGTCACGCACAGGACCGGCAGCGCCGGGAAGATGTACACGCCGCGCTTGCCGGGGCTGGCCGAAAAGAACAACAACACCATCGCCACCCAGGCGAGGAGGGTGATCGTCACCGGATCGCCCTCGCGGAGGCGTCGCCACCAGGCCGGCACCAGCCACGGCAAGAGCAGTGCCCCCCGGCAGCCACAGCGAGGCGATGACCTCGCTGTAGTACCACCACGGTTTGATGTGGTGCCACGCGTTGAGGTAGCGCTCGCCGGTCTGCTTGAACAGCAGTTCGGCGACGTAGGCCGTCAACTCCGGATCGGGGTTGCGCAGCACTTCGAAGGCGAGCGGCGCGAGCCACACGCCCGTGCCGGCGACGAAGGCCGGCAGCACCAGGGACCAGCGCAGCCGCCACGGGCCGCGCGAGGCGTCCGGCAAGGGCAGGGCGCCGCGGCGTTCGAGAAGGAATGCCGGCAACAGCATCAGCAGGGGCAGGAAGCCGACGCCTTTGGTGACCGTGCCCAGGCCGGCGAGGAAGGCGCCGAGCCAGAGCCAGCGTGGCGAATGGCCGAGGAACAGATGGCGGCCCATCGCCCACACCGCGCCCACGATCATCGCCACGACCACCATGTCGATTTGCGCGCGCTTGGCTTGCAGGGCGAACTGCAGGCACACCCCGAGCGCGATGGACGCCGCCAGGCCCGCTTGCGGCCCCCAGACGCGCCGCGCGAGGTCGTGGACCAGCCACAGCGTCAGCACGCCGGCCAGCAGCGAGGGCAGCAGGAAGGCGATGCGCAGATCGCCGATCAGGGCGTAGGCGCTGGCCTGCAGCCACATGAACACCGGCGGCTTCTCGGCGTAGATCTCGCTGCCGCGGTGGGGCACCAGCCAGTTGCCGGTGTCCACCATGTCCTGCGCCATCATCGCGAAGCGGGGCTCGTCGGGCGGCGTCGGCTCGCGCAGGCCGATGCCCGCGCCCAGCACGAGGAATGCGGCCAGCAGCCAGAGCAGCAGCCGGCGGTCAGGACGAGGCACGCGAACCCTCGTCGCCGGTGGCGCCGGCCTTGTCCCAGCCGCGGTGGCGGATGTCCAGCCACAGGCTGTAGCAGGCCGTGAAGGTCGGAAACAGGTTCTGCAGCACGCCGACGGAATCGCGCTTGTTCGAGAACAGGAAGTACGAGAGCACCATCAGGCTGCCGAGGATGCTCATGTACCAGAACAGCCGGGGGATCACCGGCTTGCCGGCGCGCCGGCTGGCGATGAACTGCACGAGCCAGCGGCCGCCGAACATCAGCGCGCCGAGGTAGCCGATCAGCTTCCACGGGGTGACGTGGATGCCGGTCCAGTCCAGCCAGAGGATCTCCTGGTTCATGCGCGCGTCGTCTCCGCGGCGGGGAACTCTTTCACCGCCGTGCGCTTGGCCCGCCGGATCAGCCAGATCACGCCGCGCAGGTCGGCGAAGGCGACGAGCAGGCGGCCCAGATTGGTGTACTTCGACGTGCCCGCGCCACGTTCGCGGTGGTTCACCGGCACGCTCACCGTCTTCCAGCCAGCGCGCTGGAACAGCGCGGGCAGGTAGCGGTGCATGTGGTCGAAGTAGGGCAGGTCGAGGAAGGCCTCGCGCTCGAACAGCTTCAGGCCGCAGCCGGTGTCGGGCGTGGCGTCCTGCAGCAACTTCGCGCGTACGGCATTGGCGATGCGCGAGCTGATGCGCTTGCCGGCGTTGTCGCGTCGGGTGGTCCGCCAGCCGGCGAAGCACTTGGTGTCCGCGTCCGAGATGGTCCGCGTGGCGAGCAGCAGGCGGATGTCGGCGGGATCGTTCTGGCCGTCGCCGTCGAGGGTGGCGATCCACTCGCCGCGGGCGGCCTTGATGCCGTTGCGGACGGCCGTGCTCTGGCCGCTCTGCTGGGCGTGCGACAGCACGCGCAGCTCGGGGTGGCGCTGCTGGGCCTGCTTCAACTCCTCCAGCGTCCCGTCCTTCGACGCATCGTCCACGAACACCATCTCGAAAGCGGTGCGGCCGCGGAGGGCCTCGGCCACCTCGTCGACCAGCCGACCGACATTGCCTTGCTCGTTGAAAGCGGGGACGACGACGCTCAAGGGGAGGCGGTGGGCGTGCGGTTCACTCATGGGGCCAGCGGGGTCGGGGTCGGGAACTTGGGCGCGGAGTCTAGGCCACCGGAGGCACGAAATGCCTTAAGGATCCCGGCGATGAGACGCAATCGCGGTTGCGCCCGGCACCGGCCCGAGGGTTGCGGCGGCGCGCGCTGCAAACCGACACCTTCGGCCGCTAGAGTGCCGCCTGCGTTCAGCCAATCGGAGCGGTGCATGCGGGTCAGCGTGTTTGGACCGGGGTACGTGGGGCTGGTCACCGGCGCCTGCCTCGCCGAGGTGGGGCACCAGGTGGTTTGCGTGGATGTCGACGTCGCGAAGATCGCCGGGCTGCGGGAGGGCCAGATTCCGATCTTCGAGCCCGGCCTCGACGAACTGGTGCGCAACAACCACCGGGCGGGCCGACTCGATTTCACCACCGAGGCCGAAATCGCCATCGCCCATGCGCGGATCGTCTTCATCGCGGTCGGCACGCCGCCCGACGAGGACGGCAGCGCCGACCTGCGCCACGTGCTCGCCGTAGCACGGACCTTGGGCCAGCACATCGCCCAGCCCACCGTGATCGTCAACAAGAGCACCGTCCCCGTGGGCACGGCCGACCGGGTGCGCGAGGTGGTCGCCGCCGAGCTGGCCGCGCGCGGCGCCGAGATCGAATTCCACGTGGTGTCGAACCCGGAGTTCCTGAAGGAGGGCGCGGCGGTGGCCGACTGCCTGCGCCCCGACCGCATCATCCTCGGCAGCCGCGATGCCGGCGCCATCGAGAAGATGAAGCGGCTCTACGCCCCGTTCAACCGCAACCACGAGCGCGTGATCGTCATGGACGAGCGTTCGGCCGAGCTGACCAAGTACGCCGCGAACGCGATGCTGGCGACGAAGATCAGCTTCATGAACGAAATGGCCAACATCGCCGAGCGCGTCGGCGCCGACATCGAGGCCGTGCGCCACGGCATCGGCAGCGACCCCCGCATCGGCTGGCACTTCATCTACCCCGGCGCCGGCTATGGCGGCAGCTGCTTTCCCAAGGACGTGCAGGCGCTGGAGCGCACCGCACGCCAGCACGGCTACGGCGCGCGGATCCTCGAGGCCGTGGAGGCCGTCAACGAGCGCCAGAAAGGCAAGCTCTTCGAGCTGATCACGCGGCATTTCGGCGGGGACGTGCGCGGTCGCACCTTCGCGGTCTGGGGCTTGGCCTTCAAACCCAACACCGACGACATGCGCGAGGCCTCGAGCCGCACACTCCTGCAGCAGCTGTGGGCCGCGGGCGCGCGGGTGCAGGCGCACGATCCCGAGGCCATGGACGAGGCGCGGCGGATCTTCGGCGAACGCGACGACCTCGTGCTCAGTGCCACGCCCGCCGAGGCGCTTGCGGGCGCCGACGCGCTCGTGGTGGTGACCGAGTGGAAGGCGTTCTGGAGCCCGGACTTCGACGCTTTGAGGCACACTTTGCGAGCCGGCGTCGTCTTCGACGGCCGGAACGTCTACGACCCGAAGGAAGTGGAAGAGGCGGGCCTTGCGTACTACGGCATCGGCCGGGGGCGCAGCCTCCTCGCCCCGAAGCCGAATGCCCAGCCCTGACCGCGACACCACCGCCGAGCGCCGGCTCACCGAGCTCGAAACCCGCCTGGCCTTCCAGGAGCACGCCATGCAGGAGCTTTCCGAAGCCCTGGCGGACGCGCGCATCGAAGGCCAGAAGAACCGCGAGCTGCTGACCCGCGTGCTCGACGACCTCAAGCAACTCCGCCGTGCGCTGATGGCCGACCCGGCCAGCGAGCCGCCGCCGCCGCATTACTGATCCCCATGAGCGACAGCCTGAAAGACCAGTTGCTGGGCCTCGGCTTCAAGCCGGCGCCCAAGCCCGAGCGTACCGAGCGCAAACCCGACGCCAAGCCGGGCTCGCGTCCGGCCGGCGGGGATCGCACGCACGGCGGCAAGCCCGCTGGCGGCAAGCCCGCTGGCGGCAAGCCCGCTGGCGGCAAGCCCGCTGGCGGCAAGCCGGGCGCTTCGCGCGACGGTCGTGGCCCCCGCGGTCCGCGCGCCGAGACGCGCGGCGGCGGCAAGCCCCGCACGCAGGAGGAGATCGACCTCGCCAAGGCCTATGCGCTGCGCGCCGAAACCGAGAAGCGCGAGCGCATGGCCGCCGAGCAGGCCAAGCAGGAGGCCGCGCGTGTCCGCCGCGAGGCGAAGGCGAAGCTGGATGCCTTCCTCGTGGGCAAGGCGCTCAACGACGCCGCCGCCGAGCACGCGCGGCACTTCCCGTACGGCGGGAAGATCAAGCGCGTCCACGTCAATCCGGACCAGCTGAAGGCCCTCAATGCCGGCGAGCTGGGCGTGGTGCAGAGCAACGGGCGCTACCTGCTGGTGACCGCGGCCGTGCTCGCCGAAGCGAAGGCGATCTTCCCCGATGCGGTGGCCCTGGAGGTGGATCCGAACGCGCCGCCCGGAAGCGACGAGTACGCCGATCCGCAGTACCAGGTGCCCGACGACCTCGTGTGGTGAACCGGGTGGCGCGGGTTCGTCGATGGGCGGGCTGGATCGTGGCATCAGCGGTGCTGGCCATCGCCGGGGCGTTGTCGGCGCCGGCCGGGATCGGCCTGCACTACGTGGCCAAGCCCCTCACGACCGTGCTGCTCGTTGCGCTGGCGTGGCGGTCGGTCGATCCGCTCGGCCTGCGCGCCGGCGTCGTCGCCGGCCTGCTGCTCTCGCTCGTCGGCGATGTGCTGCTGATGCTTCCGACGTCCGACTTCGTGGCGGGCCTCGGCGCCTTCCTTCTGGCCCATCTCGCCTACATCGCCGCGTTCTTCCGCCCGGCCCGCCTGCGGTCCGTCGTGATCGCGTGGCTCGGCTATGGCCTGCTCGCGGCCGGCGTGCTGGCGCTGCTGCTGCCCCACGTCCCCGCACCGATGCAGGGCCCCGTGATCGGCTACGGGGTCGTGCTGACCGGCATGGCGTCGTCCGCCTTCGGTGCCCGGGCGACGGCGGGGCCCCGCTTGGCGATCGGTGGTGCGCTGTTCGTGCTCAGCGACGGCCTCCTCGCGTGGGACCGCTTCGCTTCACCGTTGCCGCTGGCGCCGCTGTGGGTGCTTTCGACCTACTGGGCGGCGCAGTGGTGCATCGCCCGTTCGATCGCGCCGGAGGGACGTCGTGGCTGAGGCCATCATGCTCTGGGCCATCCCGGCCTTCTTCGTCCTGATCGGCGTCGAACTCGTCGCCGCCCGCGCCAGGGGGCGGCCGGTGTACCGGGTCAATGACGCCATCGCGAGCCTGTCGCTGGGCGTGATGTCGCAGCTGGCCGGCGTGTTCACCAAGGCGCTCACCATCGGCCTCTACGCCGTGGCCGTGCAGCACGTGGCGCTGTTCGAGCTCTCCGCCACCAGCCCGTGGGTGTGGGTGGCCGGGTTGGTGCTCTACGACTTCTGCTACTACTGGCTGCACCGCGCCGGCCATGAGGTGAACCTGCTGTGGGCCGCACACGTGGTGCACCACCAGAGCGAGCGCTACAACCTCACCACCGCATTGCGGCAGACCAGCAGCGGGGCGCTGCTCGGCTGGCTCTTCTATCTGCCGATGGCCGTGCTCGGTTTCCCGCTCGAGGTGTTCGCCGTGGTGGCGGTCATCGACCTGCTGTACCAGTTCTGGATCCATACCGAACTGGTGCCGAAGCTGGGCTGGTTTGACCGCGTGTTCGCGTCGCCGTCGAACCACCGCGCGCACCATGCGGTGAACGAGCGCTACCTCGACAAGAACTACGGCGGCCTGTTCATCCTCTGGGACCGCCTGTTCGGCACTTTCGTCGAGGAGGACGACGCGGATCCGGTCGTCTACGGCACGCGCGCCCCGCTGCGCAGCTTCAATCCCGTGTGGGCCAACCTCGAGGTGTACGCGGCGCTGTGGCGCGACACCTGGCGCACGGCGCGCTGGCGTGATCGCCTGCGCCTCTGGTTCGGCAAGCCGGGCTGGCGTCCTGACGACCTTCAGCGCCTCGATCCGAGGCCCGCGTTCGACATCGGGCGCCCCGAGTACGACCCGCCGGCCTCGCGTGGCACGACCGCGTACGTCACGGTGAACTTCGCGCTGCTCCTGCTCCCGGCCGTGCATTTCCTGATGAGCGCGGGAACGATGCCAGTGGGGCAGTCCGTCGCGTATGCGTGCGCCCTGGTGGCGAGCTTGGTCGTGCTGGGCGCCCTGATGGAAGGCCAACGCTGGGCCCGTGCGGCGGAAGCCGTGCGATGGGCGCTGCTGGCGGTGGGCACGGCCGTGGCCGTCGCGGCGGCCTGAGCCGCGGCCCCGCTCAGGCCGAAATCGCCGTGAGCAGCGTCTTCCCGGCTTCGCGGTAACGACGCAGGCGCGTCTTCCGCCCGGGCTGCGGTTCGCGCAGCCGTTGCCACGCCGTGTGGGGCACTTCCGCGCGGGCGATGTCGTGGGGCGTCAGGTTCTTGCCGTCGATGTGCGGCCGGAAGCGCAGGTCGATCGCCTCGAAGCAATGCTGGACCATCGCCGAGCAGTACAGCGCGCCTTCCGAGGCGAGCAGGTTGCGGCGTTTGCGCAGCGAGGCCGACGGCAGCGCGAACAGCGTGCCGAGGATTTCCTTCAGCGAGTAGTGCGAGGCGCCGGCGACGAGGTCCAGGGCCTGGCAGAGCACGCGCCGCGTCTGGTCGGCATCGAGGCCGAAATCCAGCACCGCGAGGTTGGGGAAGGCCTCGTCATCGAAGTAGCGCTCGAGGCGATTCTCCTGCGCGCCGAGGCGGAGGTGGCGCGAGCGCAGGTCGAGGTCGGACTCGATGACCCAATGGTGGCCATCGGCGCGTTCGCCGGTGAACAGGAAGGCGTGCGACCAGGGGCTGCGGTGCCCATCCTCGGTGACGAAGCCCTGCGCGCGCCGGATCGCCATCGTGACGGCGTCGGAGCCGCCGCACAGGCCGATGCGGCCCGGGGCGGCGTAGCGGGAGAGGAAGTCGGCGTTGCCGAGATCGTCGAGACGGATGACGTGGGGGGCGATGGCGTCCATGGGCCGCCAGCTTAGCCGCGAGGGGCGTCGGCGTCCCCGAGGTGATGCAGCAGCAGGGCGGCGAGGCTCGCGAGGTCCTGCGCATTGTGTTCGCCCACGCGCCGCAGCAGGGCGGCGTTTCCGCCGCGCAGGAAGCTCCGCCAAGCGGCCGGGGCCTCGCTGCCCGGAAGGTCGTGATCGCGCACGATCCCAAGCAGGTGCCGCTCCACCGTGGCGAGCCGGCAATCCGGCAACATCGCGCGCCATCGCCGCCGCGTGGGATGCAGCAGGTCGAGGTGCGGCCGGTCGCGCCACGGGTCGGGCAGTCGCGCCAGCGTGTGCCGGGTGCTGAGCAGGGGACGGTCGTAGCTGCGCCCGTTGTAGCTGACGAGCACGGCGCCCTCGTCGAGATCGGCCAGCGCCGCACGAAGCATCGCGGCCTCCGCTGCCATCGTGGCGGTGGTGAACTGGGTGATCGACAGGCCCTCGCGGCCGAAACGCGCCAGGCCGATCATGAAGGCCCGCGTGCCCGTGCCACCGGCGAGGCCGGTGGTCTCGGTGTCGAAGAAGCACAGCCGTTCGCGGGCGATCGGCGCGTCGAACGTCGCGGTTCCCGTGGGCGGCCGACGCCCCCGCGCCGGCCTCGCCAGCGCGGACAGGTCGATCATCGGCGGCGCGACCAGCGACGCGCGGCGCTCGGTGGTTTGCCACAGGCCCGGGGCGATTTCCTCGCCCGGAAGGTGGCGGTCGATGGTGGGCGAGCTGGCGGACGCCGCCGTCCGGCGCGGGCCGCGCTCCCGCAGTCGGCGCAGGCGCTCGATCACGTCGGCGATGTCGTCGCTGCCGGGGGCGGGCGCCACCGACGGCAGGGCCGCGGGCGGCGGCGTCGGGGCGGTTCGCCGCTGCTGCCGAAGCCAGTCGAGGGCCGCGCTCATGCGGCCTCGAACAGGGTGAGCAGACGTTGGGCGGCGCGCTTCGGCGTCTCGGCCTCGTCCTTGACCGGGGCCGCCACCGGCCCCACGCATGCGGGGCAACCGCGCGTGCACGGACAGGCCGCCACCAGGCCGCGGGCGCGCTTCACCAGTTCGGATCGACGCTCATACAGCGGCTGCGACAGCCCGATGCCACCGGGGTAGGCGTCGTAGAGGTACAGCGCCGGATGGAAGCGGCCGTCGGGATGCGCGTCGTCGACGCACTTCTGCAGGTCGCGTCCCTCGGCCATGACGGCCAGCTGCGCCACGCAGTGCAGGGCGTTGCCGGCCCCATGGAAGGCAGCGAGAGCCTGCTCGCGTGTCGGCCACGCGGCCTCGAGCACGGCCGGCGGCAGCTGCCACCACGTGGCGGTGGTCTGCAGTTCCTGGTCCGGCAACTGCACCGGGCCGTAGCCGATGTTCTCGTGCGTGTGGAAGCGGATCTTCTTGTAGCCGGACACGCGTCGCACCACGTGCACCTCGCCGGTTTCGCATTGGCCGGCGCCGAGCGGCGAGGCGTCGAAGCGCTCCAGCACCTTGAGCTTGGTGTGGTCGATGGCGTCGGTGTAATAGTCGACGAACGTGCGCCGCACGTAGGCCTTGCGCCCTGGCCAGTCCAAGCGCTCCACCTGGTAGGGCACCGACTGCACCATGTGGATGGCGCCTTCGTACAGGGTGAGCGCCGCGGCGGTGTAATCGACCTCGGCGATGATGGTCTGGCGGCCGTCCGTGCGATCCACGACGACGAAGTTGCCGTCCGCCACGGCGCGCAGGTTGACGGCGTTCGCCGGATAGCTGTCGGCGATCCACTCCCAGCGTTCGCCCTCGCGGTGCACGACCGCGTCATCGGCCAGCAAGTCGAGGAAGCCGTCGACTTCGACCGGCCCGAAGCGCTCCCCAGCGCTGAAGGGCAGCTCGAAGGCGGCGCAGCGCACGTGGTCCAGCAGTACCAGTGGCTGGTCGGCGTGGATCCGCGCCTGCTCCGGGTTGGCGCCGAAGAAGTACTCCGGGTGCTGCACCACGTACTGGTCGATGGCCTCGCTGCTGGCGACCAGAACGCCCACGGAGGCCTGCTGTCGCCGTCCGGCGCGCCCGAAGCGTTGCCAGGTCGCGGCGACCGAGCCGGGCCAGCCATTCAATACCACGACGTCGAGCGCACCGATGTCGACACCGAGCTCCAGCGCCGAGGTGCTGACGATGCCGTCGACCTTCCCCGCGCGCATGGCCACCTCCGTCTCGCGGCGCTCGTTCGGCAGGTAGCCGCCGCGATACGCGCGGATCCTCGCGGGGCCGCGCGGTTCGCGGTCGAAGACCTCCTTGAGGTACTTGGTGATCACCTCGACCTGCGTGCGCGAGCCGCAGAAGACCAGCGTCTTGAGGGCGGCTTTGATGGCAACGCGGGCGATGCGCACCGACTGCGAGCGCGCCGAGGCGCGCAGGCCGAGGTCGGGGTTCACCACCGGCGGATTCCACAGCAGCAGGAACTTTTCGCCGGAGGGCGCGCCGCTCTCGGTGATGGCGTGCACCGGTGCTTCGATCAGGGCTTCGGCGTGCTCGACGGCATTGCCGATGGTCGCCGAGCAGAGGATGAACTGCGGGTCACTGCCGTAGAACGCGCAGAGCCGCTTGAGGCGCCGGATCACGTTGGCGACATGGCTGCCGAAGACGCCGCGGTAGCCGTGGATCTCGTCGATCACCACGTAGCGCAGGTTCTCGAACAGGGCAGCCCACTTGGTGTGGTGCGGCAGGATGCCCTGGTGGAGCATGTCGGGGTTGGTCACCACCACGTCGCCGCTGGCGCGGATGGCCTGCCGCGCGTCGCCGGACGTGTCGCCGTCGAAGGTGGCGGCACGGACCCCGAGGTGGCCGGCCGTGGACAGTTCGATCAGCTCGGCCACCTGGTCCTGGGCCAGCGCCTTGGTCGGGAACAGGAACAACGCTTTGCCGCCATGGCGCGCCGCGGCCAGGGCGGGCAACAGGTAGCACAGGGATTTGCCGGAGGCGGTCGGGGTGGCGAGCAGCAGATTTTCGCCGTCCTGCGCCGCGCGCCAAGCCTCGGCCTGGTGGCGGTACAGGCGGGTGACGCTGCGGGCCCGCAGGGCGTCCGCGAGCCCCGGCGGGAGGTCCGGGGGGAGGTCGACATAGTCGCCCTCGCGGGCCGGCAGCCGCCTCAGGGCCGTGATGCGGTCGGCGTACTTCCGACCCAGTCGTTGCACCCATTGGGCCCCCTCCGTCCGCGGGGGGCGGGCGGCCATCGGTGGTGCGGGCAGGGCGGGCGAGGGGTCGGGACGGACGACGGCATTCATGGGCGCGACCGGGATCGGGGGCCGCTGTTGTCGCGCCCGGCCGTCTCACCGATTGCGACGCGGTGCCCGGATCCGCGTCTTGCTGCGCTGCGTTTGATCCAGCGCAAGTGCAGGTTGCATGATCCGGGTTCGAGTGCGATGCCCGATCCGTTGTTCCCCTTTGCGCGGAGTACGTCATGCGACCGGAAACCGAGAGCCGTTCCGCCGTTCCCCTCGATCGCGAGGCCTTGTTGAAGCGACCGGTGACCGGCGTCGAAGTCGAGTTCCGCGATGGCGAGACCATCGTCTCCTCCACCGACCCGCAGGGGCGGATCACCTACGCCAACGGCTACTTCATCGAGATCAGTGGCTACACCGAGGCCGAACTGATCGGCCAGCCCCACCGGATGATCCGGCACCCGGACATGCCGGCCGCGGCCTTCGCCGACATGTGGGCCACGCTGAAGAAAGGCCGCCCGTGGGTCGGGATGGTCAAGAACCGCTGCAAGAACGGCGACCACTACTGGGTCGAAGCGAACGTCGCCCCGATCTACGATGCGAAGGGGCAGTTGGAAGGCTACGTGTCGGTCCGCCGCAAGCCCAGCCGGGCCCAGGTGGCGGAGGCCGAGCGGCTCTATCGCGAGATCCGCGAGGGCCGGCTCACGCGTTTCGAGATCGAGAACGGCGTCGTGCATCCGCCGAGCCTCGCCCGTGCCTTCAATCCCTTGTGGCGCCTCTCGCTGACGTTCCGGCTGTTCCTGTTGGCGTTGTTCGGCATCGGCACGGCCGGTGCGCTGCTCTGGCTGCAGGCGAACGGCACGGAGCGCGGCACGCTCATCGCGCTGCTGGGCGGCGCCGCGGCGTTCGCCACGTACTCGGCGTGGTGGCTCTCACGTGACGTCGTCGGTCGGCTGGCACGGGCCAAGGCCCTGTTCCACGAAATCGCGGCCGAGAAGCACGATGGTGCGGTCGATATCTCCCGGGCCGACGAGGTCGGCGCCGTGCTGCTGGGGCTGAAATCCCTGCAGGTGCGGTTGGAGTTCAGCACGCAGCGGTTGCGCCGCGAGGCGGCGGCGTCGGCCCGGGTCAACCAGGCCTTGGACATGGCCGCCACCAACATCATGGTCGCCGACCGCCGGTTCAACGTGGTTTTCGCCAATCGTGCCGTGCTCGAGACCTTCCGCAAGCACGAGGCGCGCATCGCTTCGGTCATCCCGGGCTTCAAGGCCGACGGCATCGTCGGTTCGTCCATCGATCGCTTCCACAAGGACCCGGCGAAGCAGCGCGCGATGCTCGCGAGCATGAAGTCCGCGCACCACGGGCGCGTGCAGATGGCCGGCCTGATCTTCGACCTCGTGGTGACGCCGGCCTTCGGCCACGCCGGGACGCTGATCGGCTACGTCGTGGAATGGAAGGACCGCACGCTGGAGATCGCCATCGAGCGCGAGGTTCAGGACGTGGTCGAGGCCGCGGCCCGCGGCGAGCTCGGCCACCGCATCGACGTGGCCAGCAAGGAGGGCTATGTCCGCCAGCTGGGCGAGGGCATCAACCAGGTGCTGGCGATCTTCGAGGACATCACGGCCCACCTGCAGGGCTTCATGGCGGGTCTGGCCCATGGCGACCTGACGGTGCGCATGGAGCAGCGTTACGCCGGCGCCTTCGGCCGGATGGCGGACGACGCCAACCGCACGGTCGAGGAACTCGCCGACATCGTCGGTCGCATCCAGCAGGCGGTGGGCGTGTTCCGCACGGTCTCGTCCGAACTGGCGGCGGGCAACAGCGACCTCCAGGCGCGCACGGAACAGCAGGCGGCCAACCTGGAGGAGACGGCGTCGTCGATGGAGGAACTCACCGCCACCGTGCAGCAGAACGCCGAGAACGCGAGGACCGCCCGCAGGCTGTCCGAGAGCGTGGGCCGCATCGCCCAGGACGGTGGGCGGGTGGCCGAGGAGGCCGTGGAGGCCATGGGGCAGGTGGCGGAGGCCTCGCGCAAGATCGAGGACATCATCACCGTCATCGACGGCATCGCCTTCCAGACCAACATCCTCGCCCTCAATGCCGCGGTGGAGGCCGCCCGGGCCGGCGAACAGGGCCGGGGCTTCGCCGTCGTCGCGTCCGAAGTGCGGGCCTTGGCCCAGCGCAGCGCCGCGTCGGCGAAGGAGATCAAGTCGCTGATCACGCATTCGGCGGAGGCGGTGCGCGGCGGCTCCGACAAGGTGTCGCAGGCCGGTGAATCGATCCGCAGCCTCGTCGGCGAAGTCGAGAAGATGGGCCATCTCGTCGCCGAGATCAGTGCCGCCAGCGAAGAGCAGGCCGTCGGCATTGGCACGGTCAACCAGACGGTCAGCCAGCTCGATACGGCCACCCAGCAGAACGCCGCCCTGGTCGAGGAGGCGAGCGCCTCGGCGCGCTCGCTCGAGGAGCAGAGCAACCAGCTGGCCGATGCGGCGGCCAGCTTCCGCTTGCAGTGAACCGGCCGCGACCCGGACTCAGTCCGGGTCGTAGTCGAGGTTCGGGGCCAGCCAGCGCTCGGCCTGCTCCAAGGGCACGCCCTTTCGCTTCGCGTAGTCGGCCACCTGCTCGCGCGAGAGCCGGCCGACCACGAAGTACTGGCTGTCCGGGTGGCTGAAGTACAGGCCGCTCACGGCCGAGGCCGGGTACATGGCGAAGTTCTCCGTCAGCGAGAGGCCGATGCGCTCTTCCGCCTGCAGCAGGTCGAAGAGCGTCCGCTTCTCGCTGTGTTCGGGGCAGGCCGGGTAGCCCGGGGCCGGACGGATGCCGCGGTAGTCCTCGCGGATGAACGCCTCGTTGTCGAAGGCCTCGTCGGCGGCGTAGCCCCACAGGCGCGTGCGCACCTCGCGGTGCAGCCATTCCGCGCAGGCCTCGGCGAAGCGGTCGGCCAAGGCCTTCAACAGGATGGCGTTGTAGTCGTCATGGGCGGCCTCGAAGCGCGCCACGTGCGGCTCGATGCCGATGCCTGCGTTGACGGCGAACGCCCCGACCCAGTCGCGGTGTCCCGCCGGGGCGACGAAGTCGGCCAGCGCGAGGTTCGGGCGGGTGTCCGGCTTGTCGGCCTGCTGGCGCAGCGTGTGCAGGGTGGCGAGGCGCTGCGCCGGCCGTGCCGGGTCGAAAACGGCGATGTCGTCGCCCTCCTGCGCGGCGGGCCACAGCCCGGCCACGGCCTTGGCGGTCAGCCACTTCTCCGAGATGACTTTGTCGAGCATGGCTTGCGCATCGCGCCAAAGCTCGCGGGCCTGCGCGCCGACGACGGCATCGTCGAGGATCTGCGGGAAGCGCCCCGCAAGTTCCCAGGTCTGGAAGAACGGCGTCCAGTCGATGAAGTCGCGCAGCGTGGCCAGAGGCACGTCGTCGAACACGGTCACGCCGGGTGACGCGGGCTGTGGCGGGGCGTAGGCCGACCAGTCGGGCGCGAAGCGCTTGGCGCGGGCGCGCTCCAGCGGCATCAGCGGCTTGGCATCGCCCCGGTTGGCGTGGCGGCGGCGCACGTCCTCGTAGTCCGCCACGATGCCCGCCATGAACGGTTCGCGCAGGTCCTTGGAGAGCAGCGACTGCGCGACGCCGACGGCGCGGGAGGCGTCCTTCACCCACACCACCGGCTCGGCGTAGTGCGGGTCGATCTTCAGCGCGGTGTGGGCGCGGCTGGTGGTCGCGCCGCCGATCATCAGCGGCACGGTGAAGCCCTGCCGCTTCATCTCCTTGGCGACGTGGCTCATCTCCTCCAGCGACGGCGTGATCAGGCCGGAAAGCCCGATCAGGTCGACGTTCTCTTCCCTCG
>ERZ1066117.559-NODE-559-length-26948-cov-43.547801_pt1 | contig 26948 bp, 21 predicted proteins | sample MGYA00382764_ERZ1066117 | MGnify/ENA primary metagenome ERZ1066117 (study PRJEB33369, sample SAMEA5778347) | biofilm metagenome | biome: Industrial cooling water; feature: Water cooling tower basin; material: Biofilm | place: United Arab Emirates | collected...
CCGCCGAGCCGTCCGGGCAGGGCGAGCGCGCGCGGGCGGTGCCAGGCGACGGCGGCGAGGGCGGCGGCGGCGAGGGCGAGCGCGGCGGCGACGATGGATGTCCCGAGGGCCAGGTACGGCGCGGCGCCGACGAGGCGGGCCGCGGGGCCGCCGACGGCCAGGCCGAGGCGCTCGTAGACGGCGCCGACGGCGGGGACGAGGGTCGTCGTCAGCAGCGCGAGCACGCCGAGCAACGCGGCGGCGGCGAGCAGCGGGCGGGCGGCGATCCGCTTCAATTCGCGGCGGACCCGGGCGGCGCGGGCGAGCAGGTCGGCGAGGCCGGCGAGCGCCGGGTCGATCGCGCCGCGCAGGTCGGCGGCGGCGAGCACCCGCACGCCGAGCGCGCCGAGGGCGTTCGGGTGCTGCGCGAGCGCCTCGCCGAGACCGACGCCCGACTCGACCGCGAGCTGGCTGGCGCGCAGCGCCCGGGCGACCTCGCCGCGGCTGCGACGCGCCGCGAGGTCGAGCGCCTCGCCGGCCCCGAGGCCGGCTGTCCGAAGGGCCATCAAGGTGCGCAGCGCGGCGACCAGCGCCGCCGGCTCGGCCCCGGCGGCCGGCCGCGGGGTCGCCCGCAGCGAGCGGCGCTCGACCCGGACGACCCGCAAGCCCTGGCGCCGCAGCGCCTCGACGACCTGCACCTCCGAGGCGGCGACGAGCTCGCCCCGGCGGGTCTCTCCGCCGCCGTCGGCGCTGCTGCGGGCCTCCCAGACGAACAGCGGCACGGCGGTGGCTCCGGTCAGTCGGCGGTCGCCCGCAAGACCTCGTCGAACGAGGTCGTGCCGTCGACCACGCGCAGGAGGCCGGCGATCCGCAGCGGCCGCATGCCGAGCCGGATCGCCTCGGCCCGCAGCTCGGCCGCGCCGGCGCCCTCGGCGATCTTCTCGCGCAGCGCCTCGCCGATCGGCATGACCTCGAAGATCGCCGTGCGACCGCGGAAGCCGCCGTGACAGGCCTTGCAGCCGCGCGCGCGGCGGGGCCGGCCCTCGCGCGCGAGCGCCTGCGGGACGCCGGCGTCGACCAGCCGCTGCACGCTGCAGGTCGGGTCGGGCTCGGCGCACTCGGGGCACAGGCGGCGGACCAGCCGCTGCGCGAGCACCAGCGAGGTCGCCGCGGCGATCAGGTGCGGCTCGACGCCGAGGTGGACGAGGTGGAGGAACGCGGCCGCCGCGTCACCCGCGGGCACCGCCGCGAGCACGCGCCGGCCGGCCGCCGCCGCGCGGGCGCACAGCTCGGCGGTGTCGAAGTCGCGCAGCTCGGAGACCATCACGACGTCGGGGTCCTGGCGCAGCACCGCCTTGACCGCCGCGGGGAACGACAGCCCGCCGTCGTGGCCGACCTGCACCTGCGAGACGCCCTGCAGGTGGTACTCGACCGGGTCCTCGACGGCGGCGATCCGCACGCTGTCGCCGACGAGCTCGCCGATCGCGGTGCACAGCGTCGTCGACTTGCCGGCGCCCGCGGGCCCGGCGACCAGCACGAGCCCGTGCGCGCGGTGCAGCGCGGCCCGGACCTGGCGCAGCGGCTCGCCGTCGAGGCCGGTGCGCGCGAGGTCGGAGGGCAGGGCGGCGCGGTCGAGCAGGCGCAGGCGCAGCGCCTCGCCGAAGATCGTCGGCAGCGTGACGACGTGGAACGCGACCTCGCGGTCCTTGCCTGCCTTGAAGCGCAGGCGGCCCTCGAGCGGCTGGCGGCGGTCGCCGACGTCGAGCCCGGCCTGCTGCTTGAACTTGCCGACCAGCGACGCGCCGTAGCCGAGCGGCGGGTCCATCTCGTGGTACAGCGCGCCGTCGATGCGGTAGCGGACGCGCATGCCCTTGTCGTACGGCTCGATGTGGACGTCCGACGCGCCCTTGGCCAGCGCGTTGCGCAGGATCGCCTCGCACAGCCGGCCGGCCATCGTCTGCTCCGGCTCCGACAGCGCCGGCGTCGGCCGCTCGCGCTCGGCCGGCACGCTCGCCGCCGGCTCGAGGCCGAGCCCGCCGAGCACCTCGCCGTAGCTCGGCGCGGCGCCCTCGCGGTCGTAGTGGCGGGCGATCGCCTGCTCGATCGCCGACTCGAGGCTGACGACCGCGTCGATGTTGAGCCCCGTGTGGAACTTGAGGTCGTCGATCGCCAGCATGTTGTTCGGGTCGGCCATCGCTACGATCAGCTTCGACCCGGCCCGCTGGACCGGGATCGCCAGGTGCTTGCCGGCGATCGACTTGTCGACCAGCCGCAGGACCTCGGGGTCGATCTCGTGGGCGGCGAAGTCGAAGTAGGGGACCCTGTAGTGCTCGGCGAGGAAGCTGGCGAGCTGGCGCTCGGTGATGAAGCCGAGGCGCAGGAGGATCGTCGTCAACCGCTTGCCGAACGCGCGCTGCTCGGCCTGCGCCCGCTGCAGCTGCGCGAGCGAGATCAGGTCCCGGTGGACCAACAGTTCGCCGATTCGGTCTGCCGCCATGCCAAAAAGGAGTACGGGCCCGGGGCCACCGACGCGGCCCGGGGCGCGTCAGAGTACAGCCCGCCCGCCGGCCCGCCAAGCGAGGAAACTTGCATCGGCCGCGCGCCGCGGCCTCGCCAGGCCCGTGACCTTCGCCTATCCTCCGCGGCCACCTCCTATGCCACCGACCGACGGCCGTCCGCAGCGCACTCGTCCTGTCTCCCGCCCCGCCGAGATCGTGCGCAAGCCGCGAGCCCGCACGGACGGCGACCGCGGCGCCGCCCCGGCGCGTCGCACCGGCCGCGGCGGCCCGCGACCGGCGGTGCGAGGCCCGCACGTCAAGGTGCCGCACGACGTCGCCCGGCTGCTGCGCGCGGGTCACCCGTGGGTGTTCCGCAACGCGATCCCGCGGCCGCTGACGGTCGCCGAGGGCGCCGTGGTCCCGGTGATGGACGAGGACGGCTACGTGATCGGCCACGGCCTCTACGAGCCCGACGGGGCGATCGCCGTGCGCATGCTCAGCCTCGCGCCGGAGTTCGAGTGGAACGAGGACGAGATCCTCGCGCGCGTGCGGGCTGCGGCGCGCCGCCGCGGGCCGTCCGTCCCCGCCGGCGCCTGCCGCCTCGTCCACGCCGAGGCTGACGGCTTCCCCGGCCTCGCCGTCGACCGCCTCGGCGACTACCTCCTCCTCTACAAGTACGCCAAGGTCGCCGAGACCTACCTCGACAGCCTCGTGCCGATGCTCGAGCAGGAGTGGAAGCCCGCCGGCATCTACCTCCAGGACCGCATCCGCGGCGTCACCCCCGACGACCGCCGTCCGCCCGCCTTCCACCTCGCCGGCAAGGCCGCCCCGCCCGAGGTCGAGGCCGCCGAGGACGGCCTCAAGTTCCTCGTCGACGTCACCGCCCCCGTGTCCCCGGGCCTGTTCCTCGACCTGCGCGAGGGCCGGCGCCTGTGCGAGCCCTGGGTCAAGGACCGCAGCGTCCTCAACCTCTTCAGCTTCACCGGCGCGTTCGGCCTGCGGGCCCTCCGCGGCGGCGCCCGCTCGGTCACCCACGTCGACGCCGCCGCGCGCAGTCACGCTCGCTGCCGCCAGAACCTGACCGCCTCGGGCATGGACCCGGAGGCGATCGAGGCGATCACCGGCGACGCATTCGCCCTGCTCGAGAAGTTCCGCCAGCGCGGCCGCGTGTTCGACTTCCTGATCGTCGACCCGCCGCCGTTCTCCAACGTCAAGGGCAGCACCTTCAGCGCGCTCAAGGACTACGGCGACCTGATGCGCGCCGTCGCCGGCGTCGTCGCCCCCGGCGGCCACGTGCTGGCGATCAGCAACGCCGTCCGCCTCGGCGAGGAAGAGTTCCTGCTCGCTGTCGGCGACGGCGTCCACGCCGCGGGCCGCAGCGCCCGCCTGATCGGCGAGTGCGGCCTCCCGCCCGACTTCCCGGTCCTGCCCGCGTTCATCGAGGGCCGCTACCTCAAGATCAAGCTGCTGCAGTTCGACTGAGCTCAGGCCGAGGCGGCCTGCACCGCGAGGCCGAGCTCCTCGGCCTCACGCGGGGTCAGGCCCGCGGCGATCGACACGCCGAGCATCGCCTTGCGCCCGCGCGCCCGCTCGTAGGCCTCGAGGATGATCTGGCTGCGCTCGAGCTCCGACAGGTTGGCCCACGCGCCCCACACGACCCACACCCGCAGCAGCGGCCGGGTCCCGGGGACCTCCTCCTCGTAGATCTCCGGCTGCGGCGGTAGCGGCTCGCCCGGCGCCGGCTCGAGGTGCCGCGCCAGCTCTGCGACGAGCTCGTGATGCTGGTGCGTGCGCGAGGGCGCGTGGCGAAAGACCGGCATTTCGGCTCCTAACGATACAAGAGGACGTAATTGCTGTCGAACCACGAGGCCGCCTCGACCAGATCGTCCAGCTCCGCCGCGCTCGTCGCGCTGGGCTGGTAGCGCATCCCGACCCACCAGCGGTCCTGGGACGACCGGGCGTACCGTTGAAGCGGGGCATCGGCGGCCGGTGGCAGCGGCGAGCCGAGCGACACACGCAGCGCTCGCAGCGCCTCGCACCAGAACACCAGGCTGTGGAACGACTCGTGCGGCGTCGTCACGCCGAGCAGACCGGCCTTGTTCCTCGCGGTGTTCAGGACCTGATGGTCGATCGGGAACGCCGGTGCGAGCCCCTCGACGCGGAAGTACGCCGCCTTGAGCGCGATCTCGATCGAGAAGCCGAGCAGGTACGCCGACCCGGCCGGGTTCGCCGGAGCATCGGCGTACGCCCACAGGTACAGCCCCTCCTCGAAGCGAGCTCGCCGGGCGTCTTCGAAGCCATCGATCGTGTCTTGCGGGAGCGGGACGGGACGCATGGCGAACGCGGCGGAGAGGCTGACCGGGCGGTCTGCGCCGAGCCAGGCCATATTGTGAGATCTCGCTCACCAACACGCGCAGGGCTCGCCTGCGCCCACGGATCGATTATCCTCCCCGCCCCATGCAGCGTCCGCTCCGCGCCAACGAGATCCGCAGCCGGTTCCTCCAGTTCTTCGCGAACCATGGGCACGCCGTCGTGCCGTCGTCGTCGCTCGTCCCGGCCAACGACCCGACGCTGCTGTTCACCAACGCGGGGATGGTCCAGTTCAAGGACACCTTCCTCGGCCGCGACCCGCGCCCGTACAAGCGGGCCGTCACGGTCCAGCGGTGCATCCGCGCCGGCGGCAAGCACAACGACCTCGACAACGTCGGCTTCACCGATCGCCACCACACCTTCTTCGAGATGCTGGGGAACTTCTCCTTCGGCGACTACTTCAAGAAGGACGCGATCCGCTGGGGCTGGCAGCTCTTGACCGAGGACCTCGGGATCCCGGCCGACCGCCTCGTCGTCAGCGTCTACAGCGGCGAGGGCGAGGCCGCGCCGGGCGACGACGAGGCCTACGAGCTGTGGACCGAGCTGGTCCCGCGCGACCGGATCTACCGCCTGCCGGCCAAGGAGAACTTCTGGGCGATGGGCCCGACCGGCCCGTGCGGCCCGTGCTCGGAGATCCACATCTTCCACGGCGAGAAGGCCCCCGGCGACGCCGGCGTCCCCGGCAAGGGCCCGGCTTACGAGGACAAGCGCTACACCGAGCTGTGGAACCTCGTCTTCATGCAGTACGAGAAGCTCGAGGACGGCTCGCTGACCCCGCTGCCCAAGCCGAGCATCGACACCGGCGCCGGCCTCGAGCGGCTCGCCAGCGTGCTCGAGGGCGTCGGCAGCAACTACCGCACCTCGCTGCTGACCCCGCTCGTCGAGCTGACCAAGCGGCTCGCCGGCGCCCCGCTGCACGACCTCGGCCAGGCCGGCGAGGCCCCGTTCCGCGTCGTCGCCGACCACGCGCGCGCGACCGCCTTCCTGATCGCCGACGGCATCTTCCCCGACCGCGACGGCCGCTCGTACGTGCTGCGCCGGATCATGCGCCGCGCGATCCGCTACGGCGCCAGCGTCGGCCTCGACCAGCCGTTCTTCCACGAGGTCTGCAAGAAGGTCGTCGAGGACTTCGGCGAGGCCTACCCGCAGCTCATCGAGCGGGCCGGCACGATCGACGAGGTCGTCCGCGTCGAGGAGGAGAGCTTCCGCCGCACCCTGTCCCGCGGCCTGCGCCGCTTCGAGGCCGCGCTCGCCGACCTCCAGCCCGGCGAGACGGCGTTCCCGCCGGCCGTCGCCGCCAACCTCTACATCACCTACGGCCTGCCGATCGACCTGACCGGGATCCTCGCCCGCGAGAAGGGCCTGACCCTCGACGAGGCCGCCACCGAGACCGAGGTCCACAACAACTACGCCGACCAGGCCGGCGCGACGCTCGGCAACGACAAGGCGATCGGCGACCTCTACTTCCGCTTCAAGGAGCGGCTCGCCGGCAAGACCAGCTTCACCGGCTACGCCGAGACGACGACCCAGCGCGCCGAGGTGCTCGCGCTCGCGGTCGGCGGCGCCGAGCAGGCCGCGGCCCGCGAGGGCGACGAGGTCGAGTTCGTCACCGACCGCACCCCGTTCTACGGCGAGAGCGGCGGCCAGGTCGGCGACACCGGCTTCGCCGAGGGCGACGGCGTCCGCGTCGAGATCTCCGACACGCTCAAGCCGACCGGCGACATCCACGTCCACCGCGGCAAGGTCGTCCGCGGCATCCTCGAGGTCGGCCGCCAGGTCAACCTCACCGTCGACGCGGCCCGCCGCGCGGCGATCCGGCGCAACCACAGCGCGACGCACCTGCTGCACCACGCCCTGCGCGCGGTCCTCGGCGGCCACGTCGCGCAGAAGGGCTCGCTCGTCTCGCCCGACCGCCTGCGCTTCGACTTCTCGCACCCGCGCCCGCTGACCCCCGAGCAGCGCCAGCAGATCGAGCGGATCGTCAACGAGATGGTCCTGACCAACGAGGGCACCGACACCCGCGAGATGAACCCGTCCGAGGCCAAGACCGCCGGCGCGATCGGCCTGTTCGACGCCAAGTACGGCGAGGTCGTCCGCGTCGTTCGGATCGCCGGCGAGTCGGTCGAGCTGTGCGGCGGCACCCACGTCCACCGCGCCGGCGACATCGGCCTGTTCGCGATCGTCAGCGAGGTCGGCATCGCCCAGGGCGTCCGCCGGATCGAGGCCGTCACCGGCATGAACGCCGTCGCCTACGTCCAGCAGACCGCCCAGGTCCTCGGCGACGCCGCCCACGAGCTCCACGCCAGCGGCCCGACCGACGTCCTGCCCCGCCTCGGCCGCCTCCAGGCCGACCTGCGCGCCCGCGAGCGCGAGATCGCCGAGCTCCAGCGCAAGCTCGCCGTCGGCGGCGGCGGCTCGGCCGACAAGGTCGCCGAGGTCGCCGGCGTCAAGCTGCTCGCCAAGATCGTCTCCGTCGCCGACCCCAAGGCCCTGCGCGAGGCCGCCGACACCCTCCGCGACCGCCTCGGCTCCGGCGTCGTCGTCCTCGGCGCCGAAAAGGACGGCAAGGCCTCCCTCCTGGTCGCCGTCACCAAGGACCTCGGCGGCAAGGTCCACGCCGGCAACCTGATCGCCGCCCTGGCGGCCCACGTCGGCGGCCGCGGTGGGGGTCGCCCCGACCTCGCCCAGGCGGGCGGCCCCGATGCCCAGGGCCTCCCCCGGGCGATCGACGCCGCGGCCGGCGCCCTCGCTGCGCAGCTCGCGTGAGCACCGCGGGGCGTCCGCCCTGTGATAGCGTGGAGCTCGCATGGACCTCGCCGAACTCCTCGCCCGCGAGGGTTACCTCCCGACCGACATCCCCGCCCTGCTGGCGTGGGCGCGCGCCCGGGCCCGAGCGTCGATCGCCGCGCTCGAGGACGCCTCGCCGCTGCGCGGGCTGCTCACGGGTCGCCCCCTGGGACATGTCCCAGGGGCCATCAAGCCGCAGGCCGGGGCCGGGGGCCGGGCCGGCCTGTCGGTCGAGCTCGAGGATATCGCCGAGGCCGCCGAGGCCGTCGAGGAGGACGCGCCGATCGACCTGCGCAGCGCCGTCGCGGCCGCGACGGCCCCGCACCCGGCCGCGCCCGAGGAGGACCCCGAGTCTGGCTTCGGCGGGTTCGCGCGCTTCGGCGGGATCGTGCGGCTGAACCGCCCGTACCCGCGGCGCGAGGAGACCGCCGAGGACCGGCCGACGCTCGCCAGCAGCTTCGCCCGCGCCGTCGAGCGCGAGGCCGAGGAGACGCGCCCCGAGCCGCCGGCTCCGACCCCGCCGCGCCCGTCGGCCGAGCTCAGCAGCGCCTTGCCGGTCGCCGACCTGGCGATGTCGGCCGAGGAGTCCGGCGGCCTGGTGCTCGGGATCCCCGACGAGGAGCTGGCCGACGTGCCGATCCCGCGGACGGTCTCGGCGAGCGCGCCGCACCGCCGCTTCACCGTGGTCGAGCCCGACCCGCCGGCGTCGCCGGGCCTGAGCGACTCGTCGGTCGCGCTCGCCAGCCTCGCCGAGGAGCTGAACGCCGCCGACTCGGGCGAGTTCCTCGCCCCGACCCCGGCCCCGCGACCGATCGTCCGCGAGGAGCCGGTCGGCGTCGACCTGCGCCAGCCGATCCCCGTCAGCCGCCGCGAGCCGACCGGCCCGCGCGACGCCGCCGCCCCGACCGAGACCCCGACCGACCCGCAGGCCCCGGTGCTCCGCCACCGCACCGCCAAGAAGAAGGTCGTCGAGCTCGGCGCCCCGCTCGCCCGCCCGCACGGCGGCTCCGGCTCCGCGAAGGTCGTCCCGCGCAGCGAGCCGTCCCGCGCCAGCCGCAAGACCCCGCCGCCGCCCCCGCCGCAGGGCCTCCGCCGCACCCCGCCGCCGCTCGCCGACGACGACATCCAGGAGCTCAGCCGCGTCGAGATGATCGACGACCTTCCGGCCTACCTCCGCGACGACGAGGACTAGTCCCGCGCCCAGGGCCTGGCGACACCACCTCGCTTGGCGAAACTCGTAGTACGGTCCAGTACAACTTCGTTTCGCCGCCTCGCCAGCGACGATGATCCCGGCGCGAGGCGGCGCCGTTGGACCCTGGGCGTGGCACTGGGAGCCGCCGGTCCTGCCCCGGAGGACCTGCCCGCCGGGACCTGTCCTGCGGCGCCTGTCCTGCGCGCCCGGTCCGTCAGCCCTCCTCGAGCCCGGCGCCGGCGAAGTGGAACGCGCGGACGAACGCGCGCCGCGCCGCGGGCGAGCGGCCGGGGTGCGGCCCGATCGCCGCGAGCGCGATGTCGGCGGGCGACGTGCCGGCCTCGACGAGCGGCTCGAGGCAGTCGAGGAAGTACGCCTCGGTGCGGCCCTTCGCGTCGCGGACGTCCATCCGCTCGAGCCCCGCGCGGGCGATCGCCAGCAGCCGCTTGCACAGCGCCCGGACCCGCGGCGAGCGCAGCGCGTCCTTGCGGCTCTCGAGCCACAGCGTCATCCGCTCGCCGAAGTCGAGGCCTCGGACCAGCTCCCACGCCTCGGCCCCGGCCTGCGCGTCGTAGAGGATCCCCTTCCACAGCGCCGGCAGGGCGCACACGTAGCGGTGAGGCACCGAGTCGCTGCCGCGGACCTCGAGGTACGGCTTGATCCGGATCTCCGGGAACAGCGTGCTGAGGTGGAGCTCCCAGTCGCCGCGGGTCGCCGCGTGGCGCACCCCGCGCTCGTCGACGAAGCCGCGCTGCCAGTACTCGCGGAACGGCACGTGCAGCGGGATGTAGCGGCCCTCGCGGCGGATGAAGAACATCGGGATGTCGAGCGCCCACTCGGCGTAGCGCATGTAGCTCCACTCGCCGTCGAACACCCACGGCAGCAGCCCGCAGCGCGCCGGGTCGACGTCGGTCCAGTTGTCGCTGCGCAGCGACGCGTACCCGCGGTCCTCTCCTTCTCTATAAGGAGAGTTGGCGAACAGCGCCGTGGTCAGCGCCGACACCCCCATCGCCAGCCGGAAGCGCTCGCCGCACTGCTGCTCCGACGCGTAGTCGAAGTTGGCCTGCACGGTGCAAGTGCGCAGCATCATGTCGAGCCCGCGCTGGCCGCGGGTCGGCAGGAACGCCCGCATCACCGCGTAGCGCGGCTTGGGCATCCAGTGGATCTCCTCGCGGGTGGCGAACGGGTGGAAGCCGGCGGCCATCCAGGCGATCCCGAGCTCCTGCGAGACCGCGTGCAGCTCGCGCTGGTGCTGGGTGAACTCCTGGCAGGTCCGGTGGACATCAGGCAGCGGCTTGCCCGACAGCTCGAACTGCCCGCCGGGCTCGAGGGTGATCGACGCCCCGTCGCGCTCGAGGCTGATCATCGCCCCGCCGTCGCCGTGGTCGGCGCCGGGCTGCCAGCCGAAGCGGTCGATGAAGCCCCGCAGGACCGCGAGCACGTGGGCGGCGTACTCGACCGGGCGGGGCTCGCCGTCCGCGGCGAGGACGACGCCGAACTTCTCCTGCTCCGTGCCGATCTTGTGGTCGGCCTGGTCGGGGCGCTCGGCGCGGCGGAACAAGCCCGTCAGTCCGTCGGAGGTCAGCGGATCGGCGGAGGCGGGGGTTTCGGGGGTGCTGCTCACGGGGGCTCCGGCTCGCCGGTCGCTGGCGAGGTCTCGCAGTGTATGCGCAGCGCGCCGCCTCCTGACCAGCGAAACTCATGTCCGGCTGCCCACACTTCGGTCCCGGCCGCGCTTGACCGCACAAGGGCCCGGCCGGTACTCTCCGCCCGGCGAACGGACCTTATGGTTGCATCCGCAGTCCACGAAGCCCCCTGCATCATCGGTCCGCGGATCACAGTGCGCGGCACCCTCGTCGGCGAGGAAGACGTCGTCATCCAGGGCCGGGTCGAGGGGAACATCGCGCTGACCGCCCACCTCCTGGTCGCCGAGGCCGGTCTCGTCGCCGCCGACATCGAGGCCGACAGCGTCGAGATCCGCGGCCAGGTCGAGGGCGACATCGTCGCCGGCGAGGCGATCACCCTCCGTGAGGGCGCCCGCGTCGCCGGCAACCTCCGCGCCCCCCGCGTCGAGATCGCCGACGGGGCGCAGTTCCGGGGCTCCGTCGAGATGGACGTCCCGCTGCCCGGCTCCCTCCGGCAACCCCGCGCCCGGTAAGCGCGAGAGGCAAGCTCATGTCCAGCACCGTCATCGGTTCCAGCATCCTCATCGACGGAGAGATCTCCGGCGAGGAGCACCTCATCGTCCGCGGCACCGTCAAGGGCCGCGTCCAGGTCCGCGACTCCCTCGTCGTCGAGGACGGGGGCGTCGTCGAGGCCGCCGTCGAGGCCGCCACGATCACCGTCAACGGCACCGTCCGCGGCGACATGTCCGCCAGCGAGCGCGCCGAACTCCGCCCGAACAGCAGCGTCGTCGGCGACATCCGCGCCCCGCGGATCCTGATCGCCGACGGCGCGTCGTTCAAGGGCACCGTCGACATGGGGGGATAACCGCGTGTCTCAGTCCGAATCCACGCTCTCGGTCGTCGGCTCGCCCGACGAGGCCACCACCGTCATCGCCCCGGGCACCCACATCGTCGGGCGCCTGTCCGGCCAGGAGGACATCCGGGTCCACGGCACCGTCGAGGGCCGGATCCACCTCGCCGCGACCCTGTTCGTCGAGCCCGAGGGTATCGTCGCCGCCGACGTGCACGCCCACGACATCGTCGTCGCCGGCACCGTCGTCGGCAACCTGACCGCCAGCGGCTCCGTCGTGCTCGCCTCGAGCGCCCGCGTCGTCGGCGACCTCCGGACCCCCCGCCTCGTCGTCGCCCCCGGCGCCGCCTTCCGCGGGCAGGTCAGCATGGACCCGCCCGACGACGACGAGCTCGTCGACGACACCTCGACCGGCCGCGGCCGCGCCGAGGGCCGCAGCCGCATCAGCCAGGCCGCCGTCCACTACGCCCGCGCCGCCGCCCCCGCGCGCCCGGCGGCTGCCCCGAGCGGCGTCCGCCTGCCCCCGCAGCGCTCGGCCAACGCCGTCCGCCGGCGCGACGAGGCCGTCGTCGTCAAGCACCCTGCTGTCCGCGACCACGCCGCCGACGCCTACACCGAGGCCGACGAGGTCGACTGGGGCGACGGCGTCAAGCGGGCGAAGAAGGTCGCCCGCCCGCGGGTGCTCGCCCGCGGCAAGCACAAGATCGAGAGGCTGTAGCCCCCGCGCGGGCGCAAACCCGCGCGCCGCGGCGCATACGCTCTCGCTTCCGTCATCATCCCCGAGCGGGGCCCCGCGTGTCTGCGCGAGGCCCCGCTCGGGTTTTTTGGCCGCCCGGGGAAACTGCGGCAAACATCCGCGCGCGGCTGGGGTACCATCGCCGCGAAGCGAAGAAAGGTCGGCACGATGCGCACGCTCCTCCTCTCGTCCCTGTTCGCCCTGTCGGTGCTCTCGACTGCCTGCGGCCAGCCGCCCGACGAATACGCCTACGAGACCCACATCGCGAACATCCGCGACGCCAACAGCAAGGGCAACGGCTTCTCCGGGATGAAGAACCTGGTCAAGACCGTGATCACCTCGCCCGACAACGGCCCGCGGATCCAGGAGTTCGTCGACAAGGTGATCCCGGTCTTCGAGGAGGCGTGGGACGGCTCGCCCGAGCACCAGGTCAACATGCTCGAGATGCTGCGCGACATCGGCCGGCCCGAGGGCGCGAACCTGTGGAAGAAGGCGCTCGGCACCCTCGACGGCTCGGAGGAGGGGCGAAAGCGCGTCCTCCTGGCCCTGTCCGGCATCCAGCGCTCCAAGTCCAAGGACACCGTCGACGCCGTGCTCGGCCTGTTCGAGGGCCTGGTCAAGGACCCGAGCAAGGACAAGGGCAAGGCCGAGGGCGAGATCCGGATGGAGCTCGCCAAGACGCTCGGCATGCTCAAGGACACCAAGGCCGTCCCGGCGCTGATCGCCGCGCTCGAGCAGAAGACCGAGATGCGCCCGCCGGCGATCCACCGCGCCGTCGCCGAGGCGCTCGGCCAGCTGCGCGACCCGAAGGCCGTCGAGCCGCTGGTGATCGCCAACTTCTCGATCGCCGACGAGCTCTCGACCAAGAACCTCGGCAACCGCGTTAAGCTCGCGCTGGTCAGCATCGGCGAGCCCGCGGTCCCGCGCCTGCTCGAGCTCGTCACCGGCAAGCCCGACGACATCGTCATCAAGAAGGTCGTCGAGGCCGAGGCCAACGTCGCCGACGTCCGCTTCACCGCCGCCCTGATCCTCGGCTCGGTCGGCAGCCCCGCCGCCGTCGACGACCTGATCAAGCTCGTCCCGGCGTCCGTCTGCACCCCGGCCCCCAAGGAAGACCCGAAGAAGAAGGACAAGAAGAAGAAGAAGGACGAGGAGTCCGAGGAGGACCTCGACGCCAAGGCCGCCGACGAGCAGCTGCGCAACGCGCTCGTCACCTCGCTCGGCCAGATCGGCGACCCCAAGGCCGTCCCGACGATCTGCAACTGCTCGCAGGCGACGACCCACTTCGAGGAGCAGTTCATGATGGTCGAGGCCCTCGGCCTGACCGGCGGCCCCGAGGCCGTCACCTGCCTCGCAAACTTCATCAAGACCGCCGAGAGCAACCCCGACTCGCTGCCGACGACCGACAAGACCCCGCTGTCGATCCGCGTCGAGGCCGGCCGCTTCGCGATCCTCGCCGCCGGCCCCGACCAGGTCGCCGCGATCAAGGAGGCGTTCGCCGCCAACACCGACGCCAAGGTCACCGAGGGCTTCAAGGCGTGGGAGCCCGGCCTGCAGATCGTCGAGACCTGCAAGGCCGACAAGGACTGCTACCTCAAGACCGTCAAGGACACCAACGCCAACTGGTTCGCCCGCGAGAAGGCCGCCGTCGAGCTGTCCCGGATCGCCGCCGGCGACCAGGCCGTCGCCGAGGCGCTCGCCCAGGCCTACAAGGTCCGCGAGGCCGACGCCCGCGTCACCCTCGCCCTGATGGTCGCCCGCACCATGCGCGGCAAGAAGTGCCAGACCTGCGTCGACACCCTCGAGGACGTCATGAAGGGCGAGAAGGGCAGCACCGACGTCAGCTACCAGAAGGCCGTCCTCACCGCCCGCGACACGATCGCCAAGCTCAGCGAGTAGCGCGCCCTCCGCGCTGGATCCGCTCCGCTCCGGCTCGCCCGCGCCCTCGCGCCGGCGGGCCGGAGGAGCGATCTCCCTCGCGCAAGCTCACACGTCGCCCCCGCCGCGCCTCCACCCTGGAGTTTGTGCCACACTCCCCGCGATGCTCCGCACGCTCGCCCGGCTGACCCCCGCGGCCCGGACGCCCGCCGTCCGGCTGACCCTCGCAGCCCGGACCGCGGCCCCGATCCTCGCAGCCATGACCCTCGCGCTGGGCGCCTGCGCCGGCAAACCCGCCGCGACCGTCACCCCCGAGGACGCCGCCCTGACCGTCACCCCCGGCCAGCCCGCCGCGTCGGCCAGCCCCGCCGGCCCCGCGAGCCTCGCCGACGCCGAGGCCGCCCTCGCCGCCGGCGACGCCACCCGCGCCGTCGCCCTGTTCTCCGGCTACCTCGGCAGCGGCCCCGACCCCGGCAAGTCCGTCGCCGAGCAGGAGACCGGGCTGCGCCAGGCCTACCTCGGCCTCGCCCGCGCGCACGAGCAACTGCGCGACTGCGCCGCGGCGATCCGCGCCTACGACGGCTACCTCGCCCGCTTCGGCGACGGCCCCGGCGACCTCTACGGCAGCCGCGGCGCCTGCTACGCCGAGCTCGGCGAGTGGCAAGCCTCGGCCGACAGCTACGCCGAGGCGTTCGCCCGCGCGGCCCTGCCGAGCGCCCAGGTCGAGGCGCTCGCCCGCCAGGGCTTCGCTCACTTCCAGCTCGGCCAGTTCGAGGCCGCCGACCCGCTGCTCGACAGGGCCGACGAGATCTTCACCGCCTCGCAGGAGCAGAACACCGAGCGCTTCGGCAACTACTACTTCGTCGGCATGGCCCGCTTCTACCGCGCGGCGATCTGGCACCGCCGCTTCCGCGAGGTCCCGATCCGGCTGCCGGAGAAGCAGATGACCGAGGACTTCGCCCGCAAGTTCGCGCTGCTGGAGAAGGCCCAGGACGGCTACAACCACACGATCAAGGCCAAGCACATGTTCTGGGTCTCGGCCGCCGGCCTCCAGCTCGGCAGCCTGTTCGAGGAGTTCTACGACGCGATGATGTACGCGCCGGTCCCCGAGTGGCTCGACGACAAGCAGCGCCAGGTCTACTACGAGGAGCTCAAGAGCCAGCTGAGGCCGGTCGTCAACAAGGCGATCTGGGTGTTCGAGAAGAACCTGGCGACCGCCCGCCGGCTCGGCTACGAGAGCGACTTCACCGCCCAGACCGAGGCCAAGCTCGGCGAACTCCAGGCGATCCTGCTCGCCGGCGACACCACCCTCGGCAAACCCCACCCCCGCCTCGCCCCCGAAGCCAGGCCCGAGGTCGGGGCAGGGGAGATCGCCTCCACCTCCGCCGAGCTCAACCCGGTCGACCGCAAGCTGTTCGTCCCCGAAATTACGCCACTTTAGCTCAATTTCGTGGGCCTAGTCACATCCGAGCGCCCGAAAGCCCCCTCCCGCGAGCGCTCGCGCCCACCTGCGCGGCTTGACACCCCGCCAGATCCACGGCTATACACCGCGTCCACTTTCGGGCCTCACGGACCCGATCCTTTTCTTTTACTTCTGACCCACCCGGCGGCTCACCCCGCCGAACGTCCACCACCGGAGGGAAGTCCCACACCACGCTGGCGTAGCTCAATTGGTAGAGCACCTGATTTGTAATCAGGCGGCTGCGGGTTCGAGTCCCATCGCCAGCTTTACCGAACGCCACGCTTCCCCCCACACACCACACGGATGGGTGCCCGAGTTGGCCAAAGGGAGCAGACTGTAAATCTGCCGCGCCCCGCGCTTCGAAGGTTCGAATCCTTCCCCATCCACCGCCTTTCGCGGGAGTAGCTCAGTTGGTAGAGCGTCAGCCTTCCAAGCTGAATGTCGCGAGTTCGAGCCTCGTCTCCCGCTCTGGTGCGCAAAACACGCCCATGTAGCTCAGGTGGTAGAGCACATCCTTGGTAAGGATGAGGTCGGCGGTTCGAGTCCGCCCATGGGCTCCCTGGTAGAGCCTTCCCCCTTCAAGACCCGTCAAGACCCGAGAACAAAGCCATGGCGAAGGAAACATTCGTACGGAACAAGCCCCACGTGAACATCGGCACGATCGGCCACGTGGACCACGGGAAGACGACGCTGACGGCGGCGATCACGAAGGTGCTGTCGTCGATCGGCCGTGCGGCGGCCCTGGCGTACGACCAGATCGACAAGGCGCCGGAGGAGCGGGCGCGCGGGATCACGATCTCGACGGCGCACGTGGAGTACGAGTCGGAGAAGCGGCACTACGCGCACGTCGACTGCCCGGGGCACGCGGACTACATCAAGAACATGATCACGGGAGCGGCGCAGATGGACGGCGCGATCCTCGTGGTGAGCGCGCCGGACGGCCCGATGCCGCAGACCCGCGAGCACATCCTGCTCGGGCGTCAGGTGGGCATCCCGGCGATCGTGGTGTTCCTGAACAAGTGCGACATGATCGGCGCGGGCGACGAGGAGATGCTCGAGCTGGTCGAGGTCGAGCTGCGGGAGCTGCTGTCGAAGTACCAGTACCCGGGCGACGACGTGCCGATCATCCGCGGCTCGGCGCTGAAGGCGCTGGAGGCGGGGAACGCCTCGCACCCGGACGCGAAGTGCGTCCTCGAGCTGATGGAGGCGTGCGACTCGTTCATCCCGGAGCCGAAGCGCGAGCTGGACAAGCCGTTCCTGATGCCGGTCGAGGACGTGTTCACGATCTCGGGCCGCGGGACGGTGGCGACGGGCCGCATCGAGCGCGGTAAGGTCAAGGTCGGCGAGGAAGTGCAGATCGTCGGTCTGCGCGACACGCAGAAGACGACGATCACCGGCGTCGAGATGTTCCGCAAGCTGCTCGACGAGGGCCAGGCGGGCGACAACGTCGGCCTTCTGCTCCGCGGCATCGAGCGCGAGGCGATCGAGCGCGGGCAGGTGCTGTGCAAGCCGGGTTCGATCACGCCGCACAAGAAGTTCAAGGCGCAGGTGTACGTGCTCAAGAAGGAGGAGGGTGGTCGCCACACGCCGTTCTTCAAGGGCTACCGGCCGCAGTTCTACTTCCGCACGACCGACGTCACCGGGTCGGTGACGCTGCCCGAGGGCGTCGAGATGGTGATGCCGGGCGACAACCTCGAGATCACGGTCGAGCTGCACAGCACGATCGCGTGCGAGGACGGCCTCAAGTTCGCCATCCGTGAGGGTGGCCGCACCGTCGGCGCCGGCGTCGTCACCAAGATCATCGAGTAAAATCGCGCACCGGAGCCCTGGAGCCGCTGGCTCCAGGGCTCGAGGTTTTGCCCCAACTTGCCAAACCGAGCGGGGCCTGTTAGAACTCGCCCCCTTCGCCCGCTAAAGGCTCCCCATGGCTGCCGGCAACCGCATCATCATCCAGCTCGAGTGCCAGCTCTGCAAGCGGCGCAACTACTCCACGACCAAGAACAAGCGGACGACCCCCGAGAAGGTCCTCCTGAAGAAGTTCTGCCGCTTCTGCCGGAAGCACAGCGAGCACAAGGAGACCAAGTAAGTAGGGTTCACATACAGGGCGTTAGCTCAGTTGGTAGAGCAGCGGACTCCAAATCCGCAGGCCGAGGGTTCGAGTCCCCCACGCCCTGCTTCCTGTCAGAGATGGCCGAATCTCGGGCACTCTTGAGCCGGGAACCCCACACATGTCCAACCCGCGCAAACGAAGGCTCGTTGTCGCCCGTGAATTCGACCCAAGTCGCTGGGCGCACGCGGCTTTCTTTGTCGGCTTTCTCCTCCTCGCCTACGTCTTCGCCAACTTGGCCGAAGACGTGTGGGCGATCCTGTGGTCCTACTGGCCCCGGGAGCTCGGCCGTCCGTCCACGAACACGGCCACGGCGATCGGTCTCGTCCTCGCACTGATCGGCGCGATCCTCGCCTGGCGCAACAAGCGCTGGTTCACGTTCGTGACCGAGGTCGCGGTCGAGGTCTCGCAGGTCACCTGGCCGACCAGGTCCGAGACTCGCGTGGCGACGATCGTCGTCGTCGTGCTCACCATCATCTGCTCCATCATCCTGGCGATGATGGACCTGTTCTGGTCCAACGTGACGGACTGGCTCTACGCACTCTGACGCGGCTCTATACCGGACCCCAGGGCAAATCTCATGGAGTGGTACGTCGTCAACACCTTCTCGGGCTACGAGAACTCGGTCAAGAAGGCCCTCGAGGAGCGGATCAAGAACGCCGGTCTCGAGGAGCAGTTCGGAGAGATCCTGATCCCGTCGGAGAAGGTGACCACCCGGAGCGGCAAGAAGACGGTCCAGAAGACCAACAAGCTCCTACCGGGCTACATCTTCATCAGCATGGACCTGACCAAGGCGAGCTGGCACCTCGTCCAGAACACGCCGAAGGTGACCGGCTTCCTCGGCGGCCAGAACCCGCGCCCGGTCCGCAAGGCCGAGATGAGCCGCATGCTCGGCCAGACCCCGCCCGACGAGCAGGCGCCGGTCGAGAAGCCCGTGCCCAACATCACGTACCAGGTCGGCCAGCAGGTGCGGGTCCGCAGCGGTGCGTTCGCCAACTTCACCGGCGAGGTCGAGGACATCAGCAACGACAAGCAGAAGATCTGGCTGTCCGTATCGCTGTTCGGCCGCCCGACGCGCGTCGAGGTCGACTTTTCCGAGGTCGAGCCTGTTGCGTAACGCCCCCGGTTCTGCGACAAGCCAGCACGCCTGCCGCGGACGCGCTCCGTCGCGTCCGGTCGACTTGACCCACCCGGCGCTCCCGCCGTTCTCCCCGCCGTCCCCGCCGGCGCCCACCTCAAACTTCTAGCCCCCGCACGTCACCATGAAGAAGGTCACAGCATACGTCAAGCTCCAGATCAAGGCCGGGCAGGCGAACCCCGCGCCGCCGATCGGCCCGGCGCTCGGTTCCAAGGGCGTCAACATCATGGAGTTCTGCAAGCAGTTCAACGCCCGCACGGCGAAGGACCAAGGGCTTGTGATCCCCGTGGTGATCACGGTCTACAGCGACCGCTCCTTCACCTTCATCACCAAGACCCCGCCGGCCTCGATCCTGCTGCTCAAGAAGGTGCAGGCGGCCAACGCGAAGGTCGAGAAGGGCTCGGGCGTGCCGAACCAGCAGAAGATCGGCAAGCTGACGACCAAGGAGATCCGCGAGATCGCGGAGTACAAGTTCAAGGACATGAACGCCGCCTCGATCGAGGCCGCGACCCGCACGATCGCCGGTACCGCCCGGTCGATGGGCATCGACGTCGTCGACGCCTGAAACCTCACCCCGGGGGAGGCCTGCGCGGCCGCCTGGACCCCGGAAAGGCACGAGAAGCAATGGGCAAGAAGTACGATGCGGTCAGCAAGCTCGTCGACCGCGAAAAGCGTTACACCCTCGCCGAGGCGGTCGAGCTGCTGCCGCAGCTCAAGCTCGCCAAGTTCGACGAGACGATCGACGTCGCCGCCCGCCTCGGCGTCAACCCGAAGCACGCCGACCAGATGATCCGCTCGTCGTGCGCCCTGCCGCACGGCACCGGCAAGAGCCTGCGCGTCGTCGTGTTCGCCAAGGGCGAGCGCGCCAACGAGGCGCGCGAGGCCGGCGCGGACTTCGTCGGCGCCGAGGACCTGGTCGACCGGGTCCTCAAGGAGAACTGGCTCGAGTTCGACAGCGCGATCGCCACGCCCGACATGATGGGCCTCGTCGGTCGCCTCGGCCGCGTGCTCGGCCCGCGCAACCTGATGCCGAACCCGAAGGTCGGCACGGTGACGATGGACGTCACCAAGGCGATCCGCGAGATCAAGGCCGGCCGCATCGAGTTCCGCACCGAGAAGACCGGCATCGTCCACGCCCCCGTCGGCAAGCTGTCGTTCGGCCCGAACAAGCTGCGCGAGAACATCGTCGCGCTGCTCGAGACCCTGCAGCGCCTCAAGCCCTCGACCGCGAAGGGCAAGTACTTCAAGAGCGTGGCGATCTCGTCGACGATGGGTCCCTCGATCCGCCTCGACACCAACGACGTCGCCGCGATCGTCGAGCACTGAGCTCGACCGTCCACCCGAGACCAAGGAGTTCACCCAGGCTGTCGATGACGTGACGCAAGCAAGCCGCCTTCGAGGCGGCGCGCACTCCGAGACAGCAGGTGGTCGGCACGCCGACCCGAAACGCGAGAGCGGCCTGCCGAGAGTGGAGCGAACGGCGAGAGGAAGCGGGAGGCCCCGGACGGCCGACCGATCTCGGCGGTCCCTCCACCCGAGGGGCCAAGGAGACACGAGATGACCAACCTGAGCAAACACGAACAATCGGCGAAGCTCCGCGAAGAGCTGAGCGGCGTGTCCGCCTTCGTCCTGGTCGACTACACCGGGATGACCGTGGCCGAGGCGAGCGACCTGCGGAACAAGTTCCGCGAGGCCAAGTGCCGCTACCAGGTCTACAAGAACTCGGTCATCCACTACGCGGTGACCGGGACGAAGCACGAGCCCGCCCAGGCCCTGCTCAAGGGCATGACCGGGATCGCGTTCTCGCCGGAGGACCCGGGCGCCGCGGCCCGCGTCGCGCGGGACTTCGCCAGGGACGCCAAGAACTTCAAGGTCAAGGGCGGCATCGTCGACGGCCAGACCCTCGACGCCTCCGGCGTCGAGCGCCTCGCCAGCATGCCGGGCCCGCGCGAGCTCAAGGCTCAGTTCCTGGCGCTGCTCAACACGCCGGCGACCAGCTTCGTCCGCGTGCTCAACGCCGCCCCGCAGAGCTTCCTCTACCTGCTCAACGCCCGCAAGGACCAGCTCGCCGCCGCTTCCTGAGGCCCGGCTGTCCTGCAAGAACCCCGTCACGTCAACCGACAATTTGAGGAATTCGTCATCATGGCCGACATCACCCGAGAGCAAGTCGTCAACTACCTGAGCAACCTTCCGGTCATCGAGATCGCCAACCTGGTGAAGGAGCTCGAGACCAAGTGGGGCGTCAGCGCCGCCGCGCCGGTCGCCGTCGCCGCCGCGCCCGCCGCCGGTGGTGGCGCCGCCGCCGCCGCGCCCGCCGAGGAGAAGACGGAGTTCACCGTCGTCCTCAAGGGCTTCGGCGACAAGAAGATCAACGTCATCAAGGCCGTCCGCACCCTCAACCCCGCCCTCGGCCTCAAGGAGGCCAAGGACCTCGTCGAGGGCGCCCCGGCCAACATCAAGGAAGGCATCTCCAAGGCCGAGGCCGAGGAGATGGCCAAGCAGCTGCGTGAGGCCGGCGCTGAGGTCGAGATCAAGTGAGATCTGGGCCGCTTGCCCATACTCCGCAACGGCGTGCACGGCGCCAGGGGGCGAAGGCCTCCGGGTGCCGCGCACCTGTTGTTTTTCTTGCGGCGCAATTTCGCGCTGCTAGTCTCCGTCGCCCTGCCCAGAGCCCCGCGCTCCTGGCGACGACGGCGACCCCCCTTCGCTTATCCGCTTAGACAACCCGCCGGCCACGCTCCGCTGCCCAGTACGCAGCTCGTCCCCAGGAACGCCGAGGAACCGCGATGCCACCGATGATTCAGAACAACTTCCGAGTGCGCAAGAACTTCGGAAAGCTCAAGCGCATCATCGAGGTCCCCAACCTCATCGACATCCAGAAGCGGTCGTACGACAAGTTTCTCCAGCGGGACGTCCCGCCCGAGAACCGCGAGGACATCGGTCTCCAGGCGGTCTTCAAGAGCGTCTTCCCGATCAAGGACTTCGGTGAGACCAGCTCGCTCGAGTTCGTCAGCTACAGCCTCGACCGTCCGAAGTACGACGAGGACGAGTGCCGCGCCCGCGGCATGACGTTCGCCGCGCCGATCAAGGTGATCGTCCGCCTGGTCGTGTGGGACGTCGACGACGAGACCGGCACCCAGTCGATCCGCGACGTCAAGGAGCAGGAGGTCTACTTCGGCGAGATCCCGCTGATGACGGCGCACGGCACGTTCATCATCAACGGCACCGAGCGCGTCGTCGTCTCCCAGCTCCACCGCTCGCCGGGCGTGTTCTTCGACCACGACAAGGGCAAGACCCACGCGTCGGGCAAGAAGCTCTACTCGGCCCGCATCATCCCGTACCGCGGCTCGTGGCTCGACTTCGAGTTCGACCACAAGGACACGATCTTCGTCCGCATCGACCGCCGCCGCAAGCTGTACGCGACGGTGCTGCTGCGCGCCCTCGGCTTCAACACCCAGGACCTGCTCGACTTCTTCTACGACAAGGAGACGATCAACGTCGAGGAGGACGGCACGCTCTCCCGCACGATCGACTTCGAGCTGCTGTCCGGCCAGCGCGCCTCGCACGACATCAAGGACCCCGAGACCAACGAGACGATCGTCCGCAAGGGCCGCAAGTTCACCAAGGCCAACATCAAGCGGATGCGCCAGTCGGGGATCCGCACCCTGCCGATGGACGCCGAGAGCCTGGTCGGCAAGGTCTCGGCCGAGGACGTGATCGACGAGAACACCGGCGAGGTGCTCCTCAACTGCAACGAGGACCTCAGCGAGGACCACATCCGCCGCCTCGCCGACGCCCGGATCAAGAGCTTCAAGATCCTCTTCATCGACGACTTCAACGTCGGGCCGTACCTGCGCAACACCCTGCTGCAGGACAAGCTGCACACCGCCGAGGACGCGCTGCTCGAGATCTACCGCCGCCTGCGCCCCGGCGACCCGCCGACCCCGGACACCGCCCGCGCGCTGTTCGAGTCGCTGTTCTTCAAGCCCGAGCGCTACGACCTGTCGACCGTCGGCCGCCTCAAGCTGAACCACAAGTTCAACCTCGAGGAGAGCCTGACCTCCACCGTGCTGACCAAGCGCGACATCATGGAGACGGTCAAGTACCTGGTCGAGCTCCGCAACGGCCGCGGCCAGATCGACGACATCGACCACCTCGGCAACCGCCGCGTCCGCGCCGTCGGCGAGCTGATGGAGAACCAGTACCGGATCGGCCTCGTCCGCATGGAGCGGGCGATCAAGGAGCGCATGAGCATGTCCCAGGAGATGGACGCGCTGATGCCCGCCGACCTGATCAACGCCAAGCCGGTCTCGGCCGTCGTCAAGGAGTACTTCGCCTCCTCGCAGCTGAGCCAGTTCATGGACCAGACCAACCCGCTGTCCGAGGTGACGCACAAGCGCCGCCTGTCGGCCCTCGGTCCGGGCGGCCTGACGCGCGAGCGCGCCGGCTTCGAGGTCCGCGACGTCCACAACACGCACTACGGCCGCATCTGCCCGATCGAGACGCCGGAAGGTCCGAACATCGGCCTGATCGCGTCGCTCTCGACCTACGCGCGCATCAACGAGTTCGGCTTCATCGAGACCCCGTATCGCACCGTCGACGGCGGCGTCGCCTCGGCCCAGGTCGACTACTACTCCGCGCTGCAGGAGCAGGGCCACTACATCGCCCAGGCCAACGCGACCACCGACGAGAACGGCAAGCTGCTCGCCGACCTGATCCAGGTCCGCCACAACGACGAGTTCGAGTCGGTCCCGCCGGCGTCCGTCACCCTGATGGACGTCTCGCCGAGCCAGCTCGTCTCGGTCGCCGCCTCGCTGATCCCGTTCCTCGAGCACGACGACGCCAACCGCGCGCTGATGGGCTCCAACATGCAGCGCCAGGCCGTCCCGTGCCTGCGCACCGCGGCCCCGCTGATCGGCACCGGCATGGAGATGCACGTCGCCCGCGACTCCGGCTCCACGGTCGTCGCCCTGCGCGACGGCATCGTCGAGCAGGTCGACGGCGCGCGCATCGTCGTCAAGCCGGTCACCGGCAAGACCGAGGAGAACCGCGGCATCCTCGGCGCCAAGCCCGACATCTACAACCTGACCAAGTTCCAGCGCTCGAACCAGAACACCGCGCTGAACCAGAAGCCGATCGTCCGCGTCGGCGACCGCGTCAAGAAGGGCGACGTCATCGCCGACGGCGCGGCGACCGAGCGCGGCGAGCTCGCGCTCGGCCAGAACGTGATCGTCGCGTTCATGCCGTGGCAGGGCTACAACTTCGAGGACTCGATCCTCGTGTCGGAGCGGATCGTCCGCGAGGACGTGTACACCTCGATCCACATCGAGGAGTTCGAGTGCATCGCCCGCGACACCAAGCTCGGCAAGGAAGAGATCACGCGCGACATCCCGAACGTCGGTGAAGAGGCGCTCGCCAACCTCGACGAGGCGGGCATCGCCCGCATCGGCGCCGAGGTCAAGGCCGGTGACATCCTCGTCGGCAAGATCACCCCGAAGGGCGAGACCCAGCTGTCCCCCGAGGAGAAGCTGCTGCGCGCGATCTTCGGCGAGAAGGCCGGCGACGTCCGCGACACCTCGCTCCGCCTCCCGCCGGGCGTCAGCGGCATCGTCATCGACGCCCGCGTGTTCGCCCGCAAGTCGGTCGAGAAGGACAGCCGCGCCCAGCAGATCGAGGACGCCGAGCGCGAGAAGCTGATGCAGGACCGCCGCGACAACGTAGCGATCGTGTCCGACGGCTACTACAACCGCATGAAGGAGATCCTCGTCGGCAAGACGACCGCGGCCAAGCTGGTCGACGACGCCGGCCGCGAGCTCCTCGGCGCCGGCGTCGTGCTGACCGAGGCCAACTTGGCCGACGTCCCGCGCGGCGAGTGGGGCCGGATCACCCTGACGACCGCCGAGGACACCGAGGTCGTCGAGGCCCTGGCCCGCCGCCTCGAGAAGGACCTCGACGAGATCGAGACCATCTACCGCGAGAAGATCGCCAAGCTGACCAAGGGCGACGAGCTGCCGCCCGGCGTCATCAAGATGGTCAAGGTCTACGTCGCCATCAAGCGCAAGCTGCAGGTCGGCGACAAGATGGCCGGCCGCCACGGCAACAAGGGCGTCATCTCGCGCATCCTGCCGATCGAGGACCTCCCGTACCTCGAGGACGGCAGCCCGGTCGACCTGGTCTTGAACCCGCTCGGCGTCCCGTCGCGCATGAACGTCGGCCAGATCCTCGAGGTCCACCTCGGGTGGGCCGCGTACGAGCTCGGTCAGCAGATCGACCGCTACATGCAGACCAAGTTCTCGCCCGAGGTCCTGCGCACCCAGCTCAAGAAGATCTACGAGACCAAGGAGGCCCAGCGCTTCATCGACGGTCTCGCGGACGACGACATCATCCGCTTCGCCGACAAGCTGCGGCGCGGCGTGCACATGGCGACCCCGGTGTTCGACGGCGCGCTCGAGACCGAGGTCAAGGGCACGCTCGGCAAGGCCGGCCTGCCCGAGAGCGGCCAGGCGATCCTGTTCGACGGCCGCACCGGCGAGGCGTTCGAGGAGAACGTCACCGTCGGCATCATGTACATGCTCAAGCTGCACCACCTCGTCGACGACAAGATCCACGCGCGCAGCATCGGCCCGTACTCGCTCGTCACCCAGCAGCCGCTCGGCGGCAAGGCCCAGTTCGGCGGCCAGCGCCTCGGCGAGATGGAGGTCTGGGCGCTCGAGGCCTACGGCGCCGCCTACGCGCTGCAGGAGCTGCTGACCGTCAAGTCCGACGACGTCGTCGGCCGCATGCGGATGTACGAGTCGATCGTCAAGGGTCAGCCGACGATGCAGCCGGGCGTGCCCGAGTCCTTCAACGTGCTCCTCAAGGAGCTCCAGGCCCTGTGCCTGAACATCGAGCTGGTCGACGTCAACGCCGAGACGGGTGTCATCACCGGCGTCTCGCGCGAGGCGATGTCGGCGGCGGAGTGATCAACCGGAGAACTGCGAACGAAAGGGAGCTTTGGCCATGCGAGACATCTTCAGTTTCTTCGAGAAGCAGAAAGAGGCCACCTACTTCAACGCGCTCCGGATCGGCATCGCCTCCCCGAAGGTGATCCGCGACTGGTCGTACGGCGAGGTCAAGAACCCCGAGACGATCAACTACCGCACCTTCAAGCCCGAGCGCGACGGCCTGTTCTGCGCCAAGATCTTCGGGCCGATCAAGGACTACGAGTGCCTCTGCGGCAAGTACAAGCGCATGAAGCACCGCGGCGTCGTCTGCGAGAAGTGCGGCGTCGAGGTGATCCACTCCAAGGTCCGCCGTGAGCGCGCCGGCCACATCGACCTGGCGACCCCGGTTGCGCACATCTGGTTCCTCAAGAGCCTGCCGTCGCGGATCGGCAACATCCTCGACATCCCGCTGACCAAGCTCGAGAAGGTCCTCTACTGCGAGGCCTACATCGTCATCGACCCGAAGGACTCCGGGCTCGAGGAGCGCGAGCTGCTCAGCGAGGAGCGCTACGACCAGCTGATGGAGGACCTCGGCCCCGAGGCGTTCGCCGCCGGCATGGGCGCCGAGGCGATCAAGGAGCTGCTGTCGCGCATCGACCCGGTCGTCGAGGCCCGCAACCTCCGCACCGAGATCGCGTCCGCGACCAGCGAGGCCAAACGCAAGAAGGCGGCCAAGCGGCTGCGCGTCGTCGAGGCGTTCCGCAACAGCGGCAACAAGCCCGAGTGGATGATGCTCGAGGTCATCCCGGTCCTGCCGCCCGACCTGCGCCCGCTGGTCCCGCTCGACGGCGGCCGGTTCGCCAGCTCCGACCTCAACGACCTCTACCGTCGCGTCATCAACCGCAACAACCGCCTCAAGCGCCTGCAGGAGCTCGCGGCGCCGGAGATCATCATCCGCAACGAGAAGCGGATGCTGCAGGAGGCCGTCGACGCGCTGTTCGACAACGGCCGCCGCGGCAAGACGATCACCGGCCCCAACAAGCGCCCGCTGAAGTCGCTGTCGGACATGCTGCGCGGCAAGTCGGGCCGGTTCCGCCAGAACCTGCTCGGCAAGCGCGTCGACTACTCCGGCCGCTCGGTGATCGTCGTCGGCCCGGAGCTGCGCCTGCACGAGGTCGGCATCCCGAAGAAGATGGCGCTCGAGCTGTTCAAGCCGTTCATCTACAACCGGCTCGAGGCGCAGGGGCTCGTCACCACGATCAAGAGCGCCAAGCGCATGGTCGAGAAGGAGGCCCCGGAGGTCTGGGACATCCTCGACGAGGTGATCAAGGAGCATCCGCTGATGCTCAACCGCGCGCCGACGCTCCACCGCCTCGGCATCCAGGCGTTCGAGCCGGTGCTGA
>ERZ1066117.561-NODE-561-length-26843-cov-46.733239_pt1 | contig 26843 bp, 18 predicted proteins | sample MGYA00382764_ERZ1066117 | MGnify/ENA primary metagenome ERZ1066117 (study PRJEB33369, sample SAMEA5778347) | biofilm metagenome | biome: Industrial cooling water; feature: Water cooling tower basin; material: Biofilm | place: United Arab Emirates | collected...
ATGAACTTTCACTAAACTCAACCAAACTGTGTCTCAAAGTCATTGACAGGCACCGATGGTCGCGCGGCGGGAGGCTTTAGATCGCTATCCGATCGCGGAAGGCGATCAGAAACTCCCACGTCGTGCTCGGGCGCGGAATGGGGCGGGCGCTACAGGTCGCCGAGGCGGGCGTCGTGCGTCGGAGCGCGCAGCCACTCGGCCACGTCCTCGGCGAGCTCCTCGACGGCTTCCTCGAGGAGGCTGCACGTGGTGCCGCGGGCGCTGACGGTGAACGCCGAGGTCTCTCGTCGGGCGGTGAAGCTGCCGACGACCTTGCCGGCCTCGACCAGACTGCCGGTCACGGTCGCGCTCTTGGAGCCCGAGATGGCCCCACCCCATGCGCCTTCGACTTGGGCGAAGCGCAGGACGAGGACGCGTTCGTGGACACCGCGCGGATCGGGGACGCGGCGGATCTGGAAGGAACGCTCGGCCTCGTCCTCGAGCTCATCGAGCAACTCGTCGACCAGATCGCAGTCGCGGATGTGCGACGAGGGGTCGCCGCTCGCGGCGACTTCGACCGTGGTGACGAGGGCGAGGTGCGGGCGCTCGCCGGAGGGGATCCGGCCGGCGCACGCGGCGAGCGTCAGGCCGAGCACCACGGCGGCGGGGTGCAGGAAGTTCAGTCGCATGAGGGAGTCCTTTCTCGGGGGCGGATCGCCGGGTGCACGCGGGGCTATATCAGGAAGCGCGACGCCGCACAGGTCGCGGGGGAGGTTCGATGCGGCCCACCATGGTGCGGGCCATCAGCGTGAGCACGTCGCCCGAGGCGAACGCGACTTGCACGACGCCGTGCGGCTGCGCCTGGACCATGAGGGCGCGGCTGCGGATCGACCGGCCGGGGAGCGAGACGATGATCGTTGCGGTGCCCGGCGTCAGCGCTGAGGCGGGGATCATGCGGTGCATCGTCATGGCTTTACCCGCAGCTCGGTGTGAAGGTGCCTTGCCCTGGCGGCGCGATCGTGCGGGCGCGGTGGTGCAGGCGGAGGACGACGTCGGAGATCCGGGCGACGTCGAGGTCGAGGTTGGCGGGGGCGCGCTCGGGCGACGGGATCGTCAGCGTCCACTGCTCGCCGTGGACGGGCCAGGCGGCATAGCCGGCGTTCGGGCCGGCGGTGCCGAAGTCGGAGGTGCCGGCCTGGATCACCAGCTCGTCGCGCTCGAAGCTGAAGGGGACGTAAGATGACCATTGCGGCAGGTCGGCGCCGTCGCACCGGCGCACGCCGGCGAGGCCCTGGCGCGTCAGCATGACCTCGGCCTCGCGGTCGCCGAGGTAGTCGCCGACCAGCTTGACCTCGATCGTGTCGAGCCGGTCGTCGCACAGCGAAGACGAGAACTGCGCGTTCTCGAAGGCCGAGAGCGCGAACGGCAGCGCGACCGTGCCGTCCGGCAGGCGGTGCAGGGGGTCCTGCAGGAGCGCGCCGAACTGCTCGGCGGGGGTCGCGGGGGAGCCGTCGACGTCGGGGACGTCGGTGGTGATGCCGAAGATGTCCGCGCGCAGGCTGATCTCGGTGACGTAGGGCTGGGCGTGGCCGTGATCGAGGCGGTAATCCTCGGCGATGCCGACGAGGCAGGCGAGGAGCGCGGCGAGCTCCTCGGGGGAGCGCGCGGTGGCGAGGCTCGCGCGGAGCGCGGGGAGCTCCTGGTTCAGCTCGTACTCGAGGGCGCGCAGGGCGAGGTAGACGCGGCGGATCGCTCGCTCGCGCACCGGCAAGACGCGACTCGCGGCCTCGAGGCGGGCCTGCAGGAAGTGAGGATTGGTCAGGGCGTTGTCGGGGCTGTCGTCGACGAGGAGGCCGAGCGCGCGGGCCTTCTCCTGAACGAGCGCGGCGGCCTCCTGGTAGGCGCTCCACAGCGAGGTCATCGCGGCCGCGCGCGCCAGCTCGGCCTCCTCGATCTCGATCTGGAGCAGCAGGCCCTCGGCGCGCAGGTTCTTGATCAAGGCGACCGACCCAGCGCGGCGGATCTCGAGGTCGCTGTTGCGGATCGCCTGGTCGATCTCGGCGTTGATCGCCATGATCTCCTCGTCTTCGGCGCGCTGGAGCTGATCTTGCGCGGCCTGAAGGCCCGCTTGACCGAGGACGCTCTCGCACTGATTGTCGGTCTGGATCGTCAGGGCCTTCTGTTTGGCGTCGCACTCGAGCACGGTGAAGGCGACCTTGGCGGCGTTGGGCGTCGAGACGCCGAGGATCGCGGGGCCGCTGACCATCGCGTCCGAGATCTGGCCGTAGCAGCCCCAGGTCATCGCTTCGCTCTCAGCGCGCGCGTTCTCGCGGAGACGGCCGCACTCGGCCATCGCCTCGGCCTGCACGAGCGCGGCGTGTTGCTCGCCGTAGTCGTCCTTGACCTGGAAGATCCGGCCCTGGGCGACCGCGATCTCGGCGGACAGGCCGAGGTGGATCTCGACCTCGCGGGCGAACCGCTCCTCCTCGACGGCGATCGCGTGCAGGTTGTTGTCGCTCGCCTGGGCGGCGTGGCGGATCCGCAGGCCGGCGGCCTGCACGGCGGCGCGGAGGTCGGCGATCTGGCCGCCGTGATCGCCGCAGGTAGCGATCGCGGGCTCGGTCTCGCCGGGCTTCGAGCCGCACAGTGCCCGCAGGCGGCCGTTGTATTCGGACTCGATCTGCAGCGCGGTCGTTGCGAGTGCGTGGGTCTTCTGGGCGTAGTCGCGGGCTTTTTGCCAGGCGTCGGCGGCGACCTGCTCGAACTGCGCGACCTCGTCGGTGGCGAGCGCCTGCACGGCCTCGAAGTTGGTGCGGCCGTGGGCGATGTCCTCGGCGCTGAGGACGAGCGGGACATAGGCGGCGGCGTAACCGAAGGGGCTCGCGTCGGGGGCGAGGTCTTCGTGTGCGCGGCGCAGGGATTCGAGCGCCGGGCCGAGGGCGTGCAGGTCGGTCGCGGCGGACGGGTTGTCGGCGAGGCGGGCGTGCAGCTCGGCGGCCGCTGCGTGCAGGGCGATCGCGGTCAGGCGTACGGCGGCGCGGACGTCGCTCGGGTTCTGGCCGGCGCGGTGGGCGAGGCGCGACCAAGAGGCGGTGGCGCGCGCGTAGTCGGGGACCAGCGGGAGCGGTGCGAGGTGGGCGCGGGCGGTGCTGGTGTCGGGGTTGCTGTCTTCGATCTTGGCGAGGCCGGCGGGGTACGCGGGGGCGAGCGTGGGCGCGAGCGCGGCGGCGAGGTGCGAGCGATCGGTGGCGAGGATGCCGAGCTCGTGGCCGAGGGCGTCGCCGACCGGCTCGCCGAGGTCGTTCTTGAAGGCGAACGCTGCGTCGACCTGGGCCTCGGTCGACGTGAGGGCGGCGGCGTGGGCCTCGTCGGCGGCGTACAGCGCGGTGAGGGCGCGGAAGCCCTCGCCCCAGGGGCCAGGGATCTCGGCGCTGCCGCGGCGCATCAGGGCGTGGCCGCAGCGCAGGGCGGCGAGGTCGAGGCACGTGCGACCCGTCGGGTCGTAGGCGGGGGGCTCGGCGGTGCAGTCGTCCCAGGTCCATCCGATCGCCGGCGGTTGGATGTCGTCGCCGGCGAGGGGAGCGAGCACGTCCGTGAGGTTGTACGCGGCATCGCGCAGGGCGACGCCGCAGAGCATCCGGTCTTCGGGCGAGCAGCTCCCGCTCGCGCATGCGTCGCAGGCCGGCTCGGGCTCGACGAGCGTCAGGTCGGTGCCGTAGTCGGTGCCGAGGCCGTCGCAGGCGTCGCTGTCGAGGCCCGGGGGCGCGAGCCAGGTCGGGGGCGCAGCGTCCTTGGGGACGTAGTCGGCGGCGTGGACGAGGCCGGTGAGCGGGCCCTGGCGACGCAGGGTGAAGGTGCCCGCGAGCTCGACCGGCTCGGCGCGCAGGCCGGTGATCGTCTCGGTCACGGCGCCGTCGATGCCGGCGGCAGTGCGCGTGCCGGTGAGGACGAGGGCGCGGCCAAGCTCTCGCGCGACGGGGCTGTGCCGCCAGGGCTCCGCGGGTAGCAGGTCGCGCAGCTCGATCGTGAGGTCGCCGCTCGGCGCCCACGTGCCCGTGATGGCAGGAGGAAGCGGCCACAAGAGGCTCGCGTCGGTGTCGACCCGGCCGGCGATCGTGCCGTCGGCGCGGAAGTCGAGGTCGACGGCGAGGTCGCTGCTGCCGAGGCCGTAGTCGCCGGCGGAGAAGCTGACCGCGCCGCGGAAGTGGCCCGCCTCGAGCGGCACGGCGGGCTCGATCGACCAGAGGATCGCGCCGCCGCTGGTGAGCAGCTGGACGGGCAAGACCTTGTCCGTGATGGTGAGGGCGGCGAGGTCGACGGTAACGACGAGTTCGACCTCGCCGCTGTGGGCGAGCTCGGCCGGGGTGGCGTCCAAGGTCAGGGCGGGGTGATGGGCGGCGAGGCGGTAGGTGAGGACGCCGGGGCCGTCGTTGCGGAGAGTCGTGCGCGCCTCGGTCTCACCGAACTCGAGCGCGGTGACGCGGTCGGCCAGCACGGGCGCCGCTGCCAGTGGCGCTGGCCCGGGGCTGTCGGCCGTGATGCAGCGGCCGTGCGGGTCGCAGGTCGCCCCGGCCTCGCACGCGTCGTCGGCGGCGCAGCCCTCGACGCAGATCCGCAGCTCGCAGAACGTGCCGGCGCCGCAGTCGGCGTCGACCTGACAGGGCGCGCCTGGTTCAGGGATCGATGATGACGTCGACCCTGGGTCCGGCTTCGGCTCGTCCGGAGCAAGCATGCCCGTGGAGGACGAACTGGCCTGCAAGACTTCGTCGGGCACGCAGGCCATCGTCACGAGAAGGGCCGATGTGGCGGCCCGAAGAAGAGTTGAACTCACGACAAATTCCTCCCGTGGCGCTCGTTCGAGCGCGGTCTCGTCACAGCAATTCGGCGGATCTGCTCGCCGTCGGGCGCCCGGGGCGGGCGCGGCGTGGTTCAGGGGGCCGAAGCCTCCGTGTCAGGGGGCGGGGCGCGCTCGCTGGCGAGGATCAGGTCGGCGCTGCTGCCCGGCCTTCCGAAGACATGCACGGCGCCCTCGTGCTCGATCGTCCAGATGTCGCCGCACAAGTGCAGCTCGCGGGCGATCATCGTCCGCTCGGCCGGGGAGAGCCCCGCATGGACGCCGAGGGCGCTGCGGAGGCAGTTCCCGAGCTCGGCCATCGAGGTGAACGCGCCGCGGTAGTTCCCGTGATGGCGGAACCATCGCAGCGAGCTCGGGAGCGGCGCGGAGTCGTCGTGGACGCTGTATCGCTGCCCACGCAGGTTGATCCGGGCATCGTTCAGGGAGCGATGCGCCGCGCGGCTCGCCTGCATCGCCTGGTCGACGCGAGCCCAGAGTTGCTCGGGAGACTGCGTGCTCGGACCCTCGGTGATGCGGCGCAGCGCGGCGAGGAGGGCGTCCGCGACGACCTGGCCGTCGCGTCCGATCTCTTCATGGCGCGCCTTGCGCCGCTCGGCAGACGACGAGATCAGGGGGAGACATGGGCCTCGGACGACTTCGAGCGCTGGCCGCGAACCTGGCGATAGGGCCGCATATTCGGGCCCGAAGCGCGCGCCTTCGCACAGATGCTCCATGTTGGACGGTTCCACGAGAAAAACTGTACTACAACAATTCAACATCTACAAGGATGGCGGCAGGGAAATTCACGGCGCACGGCGGCCTGGTGTACGCTTGCACACGTCATGCCGAACGAAGAACGCTGGGTTCCCAAGCAGCTCCCCAGAGACTTCGTGACGACCGAGGAGATCTCGGCCGCCGGAGGGATCGAGCGGAACAGCGTGTATGACTGGTTGCGCTACGGGCTCTTGCCCGAACCGCAGACCTCGGGCGGACGCGGCATCATCTCGAAGTGGCCGCCGGTCAGCATCGAGCTGGCGAAATTCATCCGCAGCCAGCGCGAGCTCGGCTACGGGCTGCCGGAGATCCGACCGCGGATCGTGCTGGCGTTCGGTGAGGCGATCCTCGAGGTGATCGCCGAGCCGGGACCGCCGCGTTCACGCGGGAAGGCGGGGGCGAAGAAGAAGGCGGCGAAGAAGAGGGCGAAGAAGTCGAGCGGCGAGGACGAGGCGCCGTAGGACACGACGCGGCGCGCCCTCAGGCGCCGTCGGTGCTCGGCTCGGACTCCGACCATTGAAGCATCGCCTGCTTTTGCGCTTCGGCACGGGCCCGGGTCACGTCTGCCTCGGTGTGCTGTGCTGTCTTGCGCACGGCGATCTCCGCCTCGGCCTGGCGGAGGGCCATGTCCAGGTCGATGATCATCCGCCGCGCGCCAGCGATCGCCTCCTGGGTGGCAGAGAAGCCAGCGTGCGCGTTTTTGCAGATCTCCAGCGTGTCCAGGACGACGGAGCGCACCTTCAGCAGATCGGACTTCTTCTCGGTCAGCGCTCGTCGGAGCTTCTCGTTCTCGGCGGTCTGAGCAGCCAGTTCGGCAGCGAGTCGATCTCGATCGGCCCGCAGGGCGGCCGACCGCAACGGGCGAACCGCAGGTGGAGCCTCGGTCACGGCGAGCTGACTCGCAGGTGTGCTCCGTCGGAGCTTGCCTGCGACGCGTGACCCGGCGTCGTGGACCTGCGCGAACCATCCGGTCCAGAGCCGTGCGCTCCTCGACTCGAGCAACGGGGACACCTTCGCTACCAGGTTAAACGCAGCCGGGATGACCCGCGGGCTGGGCATCGCCGGCATCAGCCCGCGCTCTACCAGGAACTCCATCAGCCCTGGGGCGGTCGCGGTCGAGTCCGGCAACCGGCGTCGGCACGCCTCGACGAGCGCACCGAGGAGTTCCACGGCCGTCGCCGCGCCGATCTCGCCGCGCGGTAGCTTCGCCGCGGCGTGGCGCCGATGCGCCTCGAGCAGCACGTCGAGGTCCACCGCGGCGGGTGCCTCATCGTCGGTGCGTCGCCGGGCCCGTGGCCGCTTGGCGCCTGCTGGCTCACTCCCGCCCTCACGCGACTCACCCAAGGATCCCTCCTCGCTCATGCCACCCCCTCCTGCAACCGATCCTTCCTATCTTCCCGCCTCCGAGACGACACGACAACTGCGGGAGAACGAGCGCGCGATCTGGGGCGAAGAACGACGGGCGATCCGACGCCCATTTCGGCCTGCGACAAGGTCTGGGAGAGACAAACGACCCCGCGGGCCATTCACCCCTTGTTCTGCATGTGCTCGGTGAGCCGATCCGACAGGCGATCCGATGCCACGGATCCGCGCGGGGTGTAGCGCACGCGGGCGCGACTGCTCACGTCAAGCGCTCGGCCGCGCGGCCCCGGCGCCCGAGAGCCAGCGCCGGATCACCTCGTCGAGGGGGCCGCCTGGACGGCAGCCCGCGGGATCGACGAAGACCACGGCGTCGTCCGGGCGAGGCGGTCGAACCGCGGGCAGCAAGCTGACGAGCACGCCCCTGGGCCCGCGCGGCAGGAAGACGCCGGGGCGATCGGCGAGGTACGAGATCATCTTGTGCAGCGAGCCTCGCAGGTACTGTGGCCGCTCCGAGAGCTTGGCGTCGACATACAGCTCGACCCGGCGCTCGGGGCCCTGGAGGACCAGACGAACATCGGGCCGAAGGACGGCGCGGAGATCGAGGTAGTGCTCGAGCAGGTCGCTGTACTGCCCGCCGGGCGACCGTTGATCGTAGATCAGGCGCAGCCTCCACGCGCCGTCGGTCCACACGGCGATCGCTTTGCGCCGGCTGGAGATCAACGTGTCGATGCGGCTCGCCGCGGGCCACGCCCGATCGACCGCCTCCATGACGGCGAGCAAGGTAAAGAGCTCGAAGCGACGCTCGGCCGCGACCGGCGCCAGGGCGAAGCGCGAGAGGCTGTCCTTCAGGACATCGTCGTGCGGTCGCGGGAAGAGCAGGTCATGGCGGGCGACCGCGGCGGCGGCGGCCCGCAGCGCCTCGAGACGGCTGAACTGGCACTGCCGCCGCTCGTCGAGCGACGGGCGGCGATTCGGAACGTCGCGGAGGGCGGCGTGTCGCAGGCACTCCGTCGCGCCCTGGTGCAGCTCGGCGAGGGTGCCCGACCAGCCCTCCCGCGCAGCGCGTCGATCGCCGAGGCCGGCGAGCGCATGCACGGTCTCGATGTGCTCGAGGACCCGCTCGAGGAGCCACCGGAGCAGCGGGAGCTCGGGCGCGGCGTAGGTCCGCCGGGCGACGCTGGTCGCGAAGAGGATCGGGTCGCGCGTCCGCTGGCGCAGCGCGAGCGTGCGGCTCCAGGCGATCCGGCCCCGCATGCCACCGCGTGAGGTCTCGTCGTCTCGGAGCATCATCGGCGCGACGTGCTCGAGGTGCCGCGGGATCAGCGTGCCGACGAGCCGCGTCATGTCGTGCGCCGGGTCGAGGAGGAAGCTGATCGCGGCCAGATCGGCGAGCGCGTTCGGCGAGCCGCTGAGGCGCGACAGAGCGCGGGCGACGTCGACGCCGCCTCGTCGCTCGACGGCGGCGGCCCGGAGCAGGTACGCGGCGAAACGCTCCCCGAGCCAGGCTTCCCATGCGGGCAGGTCGCTCATGTTGGGAAGTCGAGGTGCGGGAAGTAGCCGCGGAGGTCGTGACGAAGTTCGGCGAGGAGCAGCGGATCGCCGGCGAACAGCTCACCGAGGCGGACGTCGATCGCCAGGGCGTCGCGGTCGAGGCCATCGAGCTGCGGGAAGACGAGCTGATCGAGGCCCTCGCCGACCGCGCGCAGCGGCGAGGCCGACCGGCTGGCCGCGTAGGCGATGACGTCGCGCAGCATGCTGGGGCCGAGCTCGAGGTACGCGCCGAGTCCTGACTTTTTGGACAGGCTGCGGTGGGCGAGCTGCCAGATCTCCGGGGCGACGCCGAGACGCTGACCCTCGCGCGCGGCGAGCTCGCGGAGGCGGTCGTCGTCGAGGCCGGGCACGGCGATCACGGCGAACCGGCGCATGAAAGCGTACGACAGGCGAAACAGGCTCGCCTTGTCGCGCACGTTCATTGTGGCGACGATCCGGAACCAGGGACCGAAGTTGAATGGCTCCGCGTCGGGGCCGATGACGACGCGCTCCTGGCGGTCACCGACGCGGCGCGTGTACGCAGTCGTCACGGCGCCGCTGCCCGCGAGGACGGTGAACAGCTCGCCGAAGCACTTGTCGATGTCGGCGCGGTTGATCTCGTCGAGCACCAGCCAGCGGCCCTCGTGGAGGGCGCTCGTCACCACGCCCTCGTGGAAGTCGAGGGTCTGGTCGCTGCGTTGAGCCCAGCCGCCGATCGTCTCGTAGGTGGTCCAGTCGGCGGTGGCGGTGGCGAGCAGCGGCGGGCCCTCGGCGCCGCCGTGCGCGTGGACGTGACGAGCGAGCGCGCACGCGAGCGTGCTCTTGCCGGTGCCGGGCGAGCCGAGCAGCAGCAGGTGCTTGCCGGCGTTGAGCGCAGCGGCGCAGCGCTCGACGAGGTCGGGCGCGACGAGCATGCCGCCGAGCTCGACGCGCTCGGCGTCGATCGGCACGTAGTTCGGGCGGACGCGTCGCGCCGCCGGACGGGGGGCCGCTGGCTCGTCCGGCGGCGCAGCCGGAGACGGGCGCGGCTCGTCGTCGGTGGGAAAGAGCGGCTTGCCGACGACGTAGCGGTTCGTGCCGCGATCCATGAAGTGCGCCTTGATCAGCGCGAGCTTCAGCAAGTTGTGGAAGATGTCGTCCCGGTCCCATGTACGGCCGACGAGATCATAGGTCCCGAGGGTGATCGACTTGTCGCCGCCGAGACCCGCGCGCGCGGCGACGGCACGCGAGCGACGGGCGGCGACCTCGTTGAAGTCGTCGTCCTCGTTGTCCTTGCGGTTGACGTAGATGTGCTGGAATACTAGCGGGACGTCCGTGCGACGCTCTCGGAGAGCGTCGCGGACGGCCCACTCGAAGGTGGTCCACAGGAAGGAGCGGTTGCCCTTGCCGAAGATCCCGAGGCCGAGGATGTGACCCTCGTCGCCGCGCTTGGCGGCCGCCCCGGCGGGACCGTCGGGCCCGATCTGCAGGCGCAGCGCGACTTCCCCGCCCTTCCACCGGACGATGAGTGGACGGACGTCGCCCGAGGTGTTCTCGCTGTCGTCGACGACCTCGAAGGGGCGGCCTTCGATCGTCAGGTCTTCAGGCACCGCGGACCTCAGGAAGGCCCGGAGGGCCTCGCGCGCGATGGCTTCGGAGCGGTCGAGGTTGGGGGCGGCCACGACGGCAGGTGTAACACGTCGTCCTCCGAGGACTCACGGTCTCGGCCGGCACGCACGCTCGGTGCGAAATTGAGCTCGGGGCCGCGGGGACTCCTGCTCATCCACGCAGTTGGCGTAGCTGATCCCATCCGACGAGTTCTTGCGGCAGGCGCCGGCCCTGCCCCAGCAATCGACTCACAGGGGGTTGCAGCCGTTCGGGCAGCCACTGGAGGGCGGACTGGGGGACGAACGGCTCCACCGTCGGGATGTTCTGCTCTGCACCGCGGGCGAGCAGCAGCTCGTACCAGCGCTCCGCGGCGAGGAGCGGCAGGTCGCCGAGCATGCGGGCGGCAGCGGCGGGGATCTGCAGCCCCTCCGCGTCGAGGTCGCCGAAGTACTCGATCTCGAAGGCGCCGAGGTCGACGACGATCCGCGCGAGGTCGTCGAGCATTCCGGCGAACGCCTTGCCGCCGCCGTAGACGACCGCGAGGTAGGCCCCTTCGCGGGCGTTCCAGCGGCGGAAGGAGTCGTAGGTGTGCAGGTTCTCGAGGACGAGCAGGCGCGTGGCTGCCGACTCGCCAGGGCCCGGCTCCCAGACGATCGGCACGGGGACGTCACGGGTGCGCAGCAGCGTGGAGTCGAGTCCGAGACGGAGGAACAGGCGCGAGCGCAGGAGGTCGTCGAGTCGTTTCTCGTCGCCGAAGAGCTCGACCGAGCGCTCGCGTACCGGCACCGGCTCGCGCTGACGGCCGCCCGCGGCGAGGAAGCGCTGGACGGCCAGGAGGTCGCGCAGCAGGTCGGGCCGGATCCGCGGCTCGTCGACGAGGGACGCGAGCTCGGGGGCCCAGGCGATCGCGCGATGATCGATCGGAGCGCCGTCGCCCGCGGGGGCGGCGAACAGGATCCACTGCGGGAGCGCAGGTTGCGGCGTGTGCTCCCACAACTTCGACTGCCGGGGCAGTTGGAGCTCGCCGCGTTCGTCGAGCTCGGTGAGGTAGCGTGCGAGGGCCTCGCGTCCGTGATCGCTGTAGTCGATCGGCAGCGCGGCGCGGAACACCTGCCGCACGTCGTCGAGCGTGAGTCGCCGGCGCTTGCCGGCGTACTCGCGCAGGGCGTGCAGCAGGGTGTCTGCCGCGCTCACGCGGTCCTCGCCTGGATCCGCACGCCCTCGACGGCGTCGGTGTCGTCGGTGACGTGGAGGTCGCCGGTGCGGCGGTCACGGTGGGAGTTGCGCAGGCGGATCGTGTTCGGCAGGACGGCGATCGCGTCGGCGTCCTCGACGCCGGTGGTGTAGACGAGCTGGACGCCCATCTTCTGCGCGATCATCCGCTGCATCTCGAGCAAGGCGCGGCTCGAGCAAGTGCCGATCGGGTTGTCGAGGATCAGGGCGCCGGCGTCGGCGACGGCGCGGCCCCGACCGCGGCGGCGGGCCCGGATCTGGACGATCGTGCAGTAGAGGAGGATCGCCGCGGTGAGCTGCTGGCCGCGGCTGAAGGTGCTGAGCAGCTCGATGGCGATCGGGTCCGGTCGGAGCACGGCGTCCGGCTTGAGGACCGTGACCTTGAAGGCGTCGTGGCGGCCGCCGGCGAGCTCGAAGATCGCCTGGCGGACGAGGCCGAGGGCGTTGGGCACGGTCGAGCTGTCCATGAGGCGATCGATCAGCGGAGCGATCCGCGCCTGACGCTCGGCGTCGTTGTCGGGGATCTGAAAGTCGATCTTGAGGTAGCTCCGGCCGCCCCACGGGCCGAGCGTCTCGGGGAGCAGGCTGGCGCGGGCGGCCTGGCGCAGGAGGCTGGCGGCGTCCTCGCCGAGGCCGACGAGGTTGCCGATCAGGATCCTGCGATGATCGTCGAGCTCGGCGATCGCGTGGTCGAGGATCTCCTGCGCCTTGGTGAACTCGTCGACGAACTCGGCGGCGCGGGCGGCGAGCTCGGCGACGTCGCTGCGCAGGCGGTCGCGCGCCTGGTGCTTGAGCTCGGCGAAGCGCTCCTCGGAGGCGATGCCGCGGACGATGTCGACGCCGGCGCGCACCGCCTCGGTCGCGCGCTTCTCGGCGGCCTCGGCATGCTTCAGGTTGGTGCAGAGCTCGTCGACGCGTGCCCGGAGGTCGGTGTCGGCTTCGGGGAGCTCCCGCGGCGGGCGCTCGGTGAGCGCGCCGGCGACGGCGGACAGCAGTTCGAGCAGGTGCGTGCAGGTGGCCCGCCGCGCGTCGAGTTGCGTCGCCGCGGCTTCGTGCTCCTGCGCCTCGGTGCGCTTCTCCTCCTGGCGGGCGAACGCGGCCTGCGACTCCTCGTGGAGCTGCGTGGCGAGGCGGTCGGCGTCGGTGCTGGTCGTCGGCTGCGGTCGGTCGCTCGGGAGATCGTCGGCCTCGCGCTTGCGCTGGAGCTCGGCGACGGCCTTGTCGGCGAGCTTGTACGTGTGGTCCGCGGCGGCGTGGCGGGTGATCGCCTCGTCGAGGACCTCCTGGCCGCGCGCGAGCTGGCCCGGCAGGTCACCGCGCGCGAGGGCCTGGCGGACCTCGCTCTCCTCGAGGCCGCGCCGGAGTTGCTCGGCGAGCTTGCTGCGCGCACCGAGGAGTTCCTTTTGCAGGTGCTCGATCTCCCACTGAAGTCGGTTCTCGCTGGTCTTCTGCTCGTAAGTGGCGCGGAGGCTGTCGTAGATGGCCTCGGCCTCGGCGAGCGCGGGGACGTCGTCGGGTTCGCTGGCGGCGGCGTAGACGATGGCGTCGATCCGGACGCGCAAGGCGGCGCGGTCGCGGGCGAGCCCGTCGAGCCTTACCTGAGCGGCGAGGGTCCGCTCGGCGGCCTGCTCGATCTCCGGGGCGAGCTGTTCGAGGCGCCGGGCCAGCGCGTCCGACTCGCGCTGCAGGCGCGCGAGCTCGTCGTTCCAGGTCGAGAAGTGGCGGTCGAATTGCTCGATGAAACCTGCGACGCGGTCGGCGTGCTTGCGCGCGGCTCCGGCCTCCCTCTCGGCGGCCTTCTGCTCGTCGGCGAGGGACTGGATCTGTTCGTCGAGGTCGTGGATCCGCTGCTGGGTCTCGGCGATCCGCGCGGCGAGCTGCTGCTCGTGGTGGATCCACGAGTGGAGCAGGGCCTCGTGGTGCTCGAGCTTGCCGGCGCCCCAGGTCGAGAGGTAGGTGGCGAGCTTGCCGGCCGTGGCGTTGCAGGTCTGCTCGTGTCGCCGGAGATCTGCGACCTCGCGCTGCCGGGTCTCGCTCGCCATCGTGAGCTCGTGGCGGCGCTGCTCGGCGGCATGGCGGTCGTACAGCGCGGGATCGGGCGGGAGCACGCACGCCGGGGCGACGGCGGGCTGCTCGTCCCGGACCCACGAGACCTGGACCGGCGTGCGCAGGCGGGTGTCGGAGGCCGCGAGGGTGCGAGCGATGTCGAGGTCCTCCTTGCGCATCACCACGACGCCGGCGTGGCGCGCCGGATCTTCGTGGATGCGCGCGCGGCTGTCGGCGGCGGGGTTGTTCTCGGCGAGGTAGCGCAGGCCTGCGTGCGCGTTGACCTTGCGGTCGCGGAGCAGACGGACGGCCTCCTCGACGTCGCGCGAGGGTGGGAGGAAGCCGTCGTTGCGCAGGGCGACGAGGGCGCGCTCGTCCTCGGCCGCGTCGACGCCGAGCGCGAGGATCCGGCGACGGGCGTCCTCGGCCTGCTGGAGCAGCAGGTGCTCGAGGCGCGGCTGCTCGAGGTCGGCCTCGTCGACACCCTGCAGCTCGCAGAGGATCGGCGTGCGACGCAGTTGGTCGCGCCACGCGAGCGCCTGCTTCAGCTCGTTGCGGGCGCCCTCGAGCCGCACCTCGATCTGGCCGCGCTCCTGGGCGCGGGGTCCGAGCTCGGCGGCGAGGCGCTTTCGCTCGAGGATGCGCTCCTCGCGGCGCTGCCCGGCCGACTCGGCGCGCGCGGCGGCGGCGGCGGCGGCCTCCTGCCAGCGAAGCAACGCGTCGTCGGCCTTCTCGTAGCTGACGAGCGTCCGCGCCTGCGTGAGTGTCTCGCGGGCGGCGTCTCGCTCCTTGAGCCGCTGGCGTCGAGTCTGGATCTCGGCGTTCAAGCTGCCGGTGCGGATATCGCCGCGGCTCTTCTCCTCACGGAGGGACTTCTCGCACGCCTTGCAGTCCTGCAGGCGTGCGCGGGCGTCCCGCTCGTGACCGGCGATCAGGTCGTCGCTGCGCCGCAGGGCGGCTCGCAGGCCCGAGCCCGCGCGGTCGAGCTTCTCGCGCAGGGGGACGAGCTCTTGCATGCTGCGGTCGAGGGCGATCTTCTTCGCGGCGACCTGGGCGTCGAGCGATTCGACCTGCCCCAGCGTCTCGCCCGCCCGGACGGTGTCGAGGCTCCGCTGGCTGCGCTGCTTGTGCGCGAGCGCTTCGGCGAGGGCGTCGGCGGCCTCCTTCTTGCGTAGGCGTACGGCCAGGCGCTCGACGCCGTAGGCCCAACGGCGTTTGGACGAGCCGTCGTTGTAGGCGGCCTGGGCCAGGTCCTGCGCCACCTTCAGGGCTGCGCGGCGGTCGGCGGCGCGGCGCTCGAAGCTGGCGGAGCGCTGGCGCAGACCGGCGACCGTACCCGCGGCGATCTCCGTGATGTCGACGAGGTAGCGGCGCGCGGCGGTCTGGGTGTCGACGGCGGCGGCGAGGTCGCGGAGCGGCGGCAGGACGGCGTCGAACAGCTTGCGCTCGAGCAGGAGCACCGGGCGCTGTTGGAGGCGGCTGCGGAAGGTCTCGAGGTTGGCCGACAGCTCGGTCGCCTTGTCGAGGTCCATCGCCAGCTCGAGGAAGAAGTCGACGAAGTCGCTGGCGTGCTTGAAGCGGAAGCTCTCGTCGGCGGCGCCCTCGCGGGTGTTCATCTGGATCTGCACCTTCATCAGATCGGGGTCGAGCCCGAGCTGGCCGAGGTAGGTGCGCCAGGTCGATGCGGCGTCGGTGTGGATCACCTCGAGCGCGGGATCGCGGCTCTTCTGGGCGGTGAGCCAGTCGCGGAACGCCTCGAAGGAGGCGACCGGCTCGGCGAGGCCGCGGATCGGGAGGTCGTCGAAGCCGAGCCCTGCGTTGGCGCGAAAGCCGAACAGCAGCTTGCGCAGCCGCGACTCGTCGGGCGAGCGCTGCAGGCCCTTCCAGCTCAGCATCTGGCCGAGGACGTGGACGTGCCGCGGGGTGGTGTCGAACAGGTCGACCTGCGGGGCGAGGTCCCACTCGGAGACGACGAACGCGAGGTCATTGTCCTTTACGTAATCGGCCAGGCGCCGGGTCTTTCCCTCGGCGGCGGTGCCGAGGAAGTCGCGCGCGCCGGGTCGCATGAGGGAGAAGAACAGGTTGAGGATCGACGACTTGCCGCCGCCGTTGCGCAGCCACAGCACGGTATCGGTGCCGGTGCCGCGGCCGTGCTCGCGGAGGTCGAGGGTGAGCGGAGAGAGGCGGGCGTCGCGGTGGCCGATCGACGCGAAGTGGAGGCGCATGAGGCGAGCCATGGTCGTTACTCCTGGGAAGCGGTGGCGGTTGCGCGGACGCCCGGGCGGGCCTCACGCACGAGGTTGAAGGCGCTGTGCGCGGCCAGTTCGCGCACGTGGATCCGGTAGGCGGCGAGGGCCTGCCAGGTGCCGCCGTCGTCGTCGGACACGCGGCGGACGAGGCTCCCCTTCTCGAGGACCTCGAGGGCGTACTCGATCATGCCGTGCAGGGTGCTGGCGGCGCGGCGGCCGTCGGGGGTGGCGCGAGTCTCCGGGCGCTGGAGGATCGCCCGCCAGGCCTCACGCAGCTCGGGCGACCCGAGCTCGGGGTCGTGCTCGCTGCGGCGCTGGAGCTCGTCGCACAGGCCGACGAGGTAGGTGACGACGCGGTTGGTCGAGAAGCGGATACCGGCGCTGTCGTCCGACTCGGCCAGCTCCTGCGCGGTCGGGAAGCACCACGCGGCGAGCGCGAGCTGGACGAGGCCGTGGCACATGCGATCCTCGACGCTGAGCGTGGTGCGGCGATAGTCGCTCAGCCTGTGCGCGAACGGGCCGACCTCGTCGGCGCCGAGGACGATGCCCTGCGGGGTGAAGCCGAGGACGGCGAGGTGCAGGCCGCGCGCGACGACGTCGGTGCACTGGCGCATCACGCTGTCGGTACGATAGCGCTCGATAAGGGCGGCGTAGGCCGGCTCGCGCGCGGGCCGGAGGCCGGGCGTGAGGCCGAAGGCGACGAGGCGGGCGGCGGACTCGATGGCATCGATGTGCAGCGGTTGCATGATCAGGTCTGCTCCGGTCGGATGTGGAAGACGAGGTCGTCGCCGGTGAAGTCGGGGTCGTGGAGCGGCTGGCCGGAGCCGGTGACGTGGAGCCGTCGGGCCTGGGTGTCCTCGCCGTGGCCGTAGGCGGCGAGCAGGCGCAGGGCGAAGAGTCGGAGGACCCGCGGTGGCACACCGTCGGCACGAAGATCGGCGAGCCACCTGGAGAGCGTGTGCTCGCCGGGTGGGATCGCGTCGAGCAACGACGTGACGGCGGCGTGGTCCTCGGGGGTGAAGTAGGTGCGATCGGTGTCGACGGTCTCGAGGTCGGTGTCGTCGGGGAGGACCTCGAGGCCGTCGCTGGCCCGACGTGGGGCGAGCAAGCGATCGATCAGGGATACGAGGCGGAGCTGCGGTGGTGGTCGCGGAGGTTGAAAGCGCGCGAGCAGGGCATCGGCGAGATCGGCGAGGGCGCCGGCCGGCCGCGCGAGGGCGTCGCGCAGGACGTCGGCCTCGAGGTCGGGGTAGGACGCGGCCAGGCGCGGGCGGAATACTTGGCGGTCCTGCTCGCGCAGGTAGTCCTGGTTGGCCGGGATGATCCGCCCGTGTAACTGCATGTGCCGGCGGTAGCACTCCTCGACGGTATCACGGAGCCCCGCGAGCTGGGCGGCGTCCTTGTCGCTGGCGACCTCCTGGCGGGCCTCGATGCTGCGCAGGAGATCCTGATCGTGGCGCAGGCGCTCCTCGAGGTGGGTGCGGGCGTCAGTCAGAAAGCGGAGGACCTCGTGGACCCAGTCGACCTGCTTGACGTCGCGGCGCGCCGTCTCGAGGTACGCCTGGATCTTCTGCTCGTACTCGAGGCTGCGCATGCGATAGGACTTCGCGGTGCGCACGGCGTCGGCGATCAGGCCCCGGTGGAGCTGCGAGCTAAGGACCGCCTCCACAGCGATCTGGGCGTCCTCGACCGGGTACTCGAGCATGCCCGCGTAGATATTGATCGCCTCGGTCGTCGCCTTCAGGATGATCGTGCCGTCGCCGAGCTCGGTCTCGCGGAGCAACCGCAGGCTGATCTCGCGGTGGACGACCCGCTGGCCGTCGAAGGCCGCGTAGCGCTCGCGGAACTCGCGGCGACGGTCGCGCTCGTTGAGGAGATCGAGCACGACGGCCTCGGCGACGCTCCGATGCTGCTCTTCCGACAGGTCGGGACGCATGCAGGCGACCATCGGCGCGAGCTCGTCGCGCAGTTCGTCGTGGGTCATGCCGGTGCCGAGGCCCATCCGCTCGATCGTGAGATCGAGCGCTCGCAGGCACAGCGCGCGCAGGTCGATGTCCTCGAGGTCGTCGTCGCGGAGCTTCTTGACCGCCTCGATGCGATGCAGCGGGCTGAGGCGCACCAACGTACGGAGCCGGCGGGTCAACGCGTCTTGCCAGGTGTCCGGGGCGGATTCGCTCATGGTCGTGGTAAGTGTTCGCATGGGCTGGCAGCGGTCGGCTACCCGGCGCCGCCAGGTGGTCGAGGAACGGTCTCTGCGGTGGTCCGCGGCATGCGCTGCAAATGCCGGACGCACGTCGGGTATTTCGGTCGTCTTCTCCACCCCTCAATCCCGCAAAGTCGGTGGATCGGCTCACGCACCGAGAATTTTTTTGACGTTGCAGCTCGTTGCGCCGGCAACGTGCCGTGACGACCCTGGAGAGCGCTCTCCGCGCGGAGATCATGGCCGCGAATCCCACGGGGGAGGCGGTCGCAACTCGCGGCCGCGGTACAACCGCTCCGTCAAGGCGCCGACCTCGGCCGTGCTCGTGCAACGGGAAAGCGGCGCTGGCAATCTCTGCGATCTTCCCGTCGAGGGACCGCCTTATGGCGCCCGCTGCGACTTCGCCCCGGCGCTCGCTGCCGAGATCGACTTCGGCCCCGAGCGCGTCCATGTTCGCGCGAGCAACCCGCGGATCGTTCAGCAGGCGAAGTTCATGTGCGTCAGCGGCGACGCCCACAACGCAGCACCGTCCGTGCGCTGTCGGAGTCTCAGCGCAGGCTCGACAGGTAGTCGAGGTCGTCGTAGATCGCCTGGACCTCGTTCTTCGCGTCGACGATCTGGTCGGTCAACGCCCGAGCCTCGGTGGCGGTCGGGGCAGTGCAGCGTAGCTCCTGCATCCAGCGGATGTGGTCGTTCATCTTGTCGAGCTTGGCGCGCTCTTCGGCCAACACGCGGGCCAGCTCGCGGGTGTTGTGGGCCAGGACGTTGACATACCCCTCCGTGCGTCGCGCTTCGAGCTGTTCGGCACGCCGATCTCGGCGCTCGTCGGCCGCGCGCGCGGTCTGGTCGCGCTGAACCTCGGCACGTCGCGCTCGCTGGTCGCGCGCGCGCTCCGCCTGTGCCGCCCGAGCGTCGCGGCCGTCCTCCCGGCGCTCGAGCTGCTCGAGACGCAGGTCGAACCCGTCGAGCTCGCCACGGATCGCCCCGAGCAGCCGCATGAACTCCGACTGGCGCTCGTTGAACAAGGCGACGGCGGAGGCGATCCGAGCCTGCTCCTCGAGCGCACGCGACTGGGCTCCCCACAGGCGAGCGGCCCACACCCCAACCCCGACCGCGAGCGGGGCAAGAAACGCCAGGATCGGAGCCCACGACGAGGTGCCCGGAGTTTGACCCACGACCGGCACCAACGCGGTGGGCGGCGTCTGGACTGCTGCGACAGGCGTCCTCGACCTCTCCTCCAACCACTTGGCGCCGATGGCTACGGCCGCAAACGCGATAGCCCCGGCCATCTCGAGGCGGCTCATGGGAGGCGACGGAAGCGGCGCCGGTTCGACCGGTCGGAGGTACCGCCTCATCGTTTGCCGCACGGCAGGTGCAACGCTACCGCTCTCGATCTGCCTCGCTTGCGCGACGTGGGACGATGACGGCGGCAGGAACTGAGCCAAGTACTGCCGAAAAGCCGGATGAAGATCGCGGCCGTCGAGTGGTCTTCGCGCGGTCACAGACCAAGTCCCGCAGGATCCGAAGCGAAACGCAAGTCGGACGCGCGGAGCAGGGCAGCGACGGGCCGCATCGGCACGCACCATCGTCGTTCCACGGGGGGCGTGTATCTCGAGCGGATGGGATTTCTTGGAGGTCCAGCACAGACTCGCGCGGAAGCACGCGCGAGGCTCTCTGTTATCTCTGTCAGACTCTCACAGAGATGCAGCTCGGTCGGTTGATGCGGCGACTGCGGGACGACAGGCGTTCAACCACTCCACAGGGAGGGCGATCGGATACCCGAGCGGCTCGCCTTGCACAGCCCGATCCGTCATGCGATCCGACAACCAGATCTCTTGAAGCGGCCCTGACGTCGCGCGCGAGCGTGAGCCGAGTCGAGGGCGCGATCCTACAGGCTTCCGCTCGGCGCCAGGCTCCGCGACAATCTCTGCTGGTGTCGCCTGTTCAGGCGACAGGAGGTGGGCTATGGGGCGGCAGAGACCGGAGTCGGGCGACGGTCAGGTTGATCTTGGACCTGTTCCGAAGGCCAGGAGAGAATCGGCCGAGGGGCCTTGCCTGACCGGCGTCAACCATGCTCATGTCCGCCCACGCGCAGGAGCGCGCGGCCCATCTGTCGCCTCCACCACGGAGGTCCAGATGATCACCAAAATCGTCGTGCGGCCCTACAAGCAGGCCCCCGACCAACTGGAGGCGGACGTGTTCATGCTCGTGAACGGCAAGGAGGTGCGGAGGCGATGGCGCTCGCCGATGCCGTCCAAGCTCGCGACCGAGCGGTGGGCCCGAGAGAAGGCCAAGGGCTTCCTCGCCGAGCTCGTCACGTCGCCGACGCCCGTCTACGAGGAGAAGGAGGAACAGAACGTCCCACCGAAGCCGGCTGTCCCATTGTTCAGGGACTACGCCATGCGGTGGATGAACGAGTACGTCCACGCCAACCGCCATAGCCCGGCGACGGCCGAGGGGCGCGAGAAGTGCCTGCGCAACCACCTCGTGCCGCTGCTCGGCGACCTGCCGCTCGATCAGATCGGCGCCGCCGAGTACCAGAAGATCCGCGCCAGGCGGGCGGACCACGACATCGGCACCGTCAACAAGATCTGCGACCAGCTCACGACGATGCTCCGCGTCGCCGCCGACTGGAAGCTGATCGCGGCGGCGCCGAAGGTCAAGCGGCTCAAGGCCGAGCCGAGGGAGATGCCGGCGCTCACGGCCGAGGAGGGCGAGCGGCTGGTGGACACGGCGCTGCGGTACGGCGCCAAGTTCCACCTCGTCGCGCTGCTCGGCGTCGACGGCGGCCTGCGCAACTCCGAGATCATCGGGCTGCGCTGGTCGGACATCGACTTCGAGGCCGGTGAGATCGTCGTTCAGAACCGGGTGTGGAACGGCCAAGAGGGCCCGCCCAAGCACAACAAGATCCGCCACGTCCCGCTCACCGCGCGCCTCCGGGACGCGCTGCGAGCGTTCCCGCGGACAGCCGAGCACGTGCTCACGACCTACAAGGGCACGTACATCAAGACGAACCAGACCCTACCGGAGTGGTTCGAGCCGATCTGGGCCGAGGCCCAGGTCCCGCGCGGGATCCACGTCCTGCGCCACACCTACGCCACGGACGCCCTCGAAGCCGGCGTCCCCCTGCGGACGGTGCAGGCCCTCCTGGGCCACAGCAGCATCGTTACGACCGAGCGGTACTTGCACAACAAGCGCAAGTCCGACCTGCGCAAGGCCGCCCAGACCCTCGAGCAGGCGCGCAAGCAGCGCGTTTGGAGAGAGCCTGGAGACGGCTACGCGACCCGCTGAATTCCGCCGTATTCGCCAGAATTGGCGGCCTTCACCGCGTTGATCTTCGGCACTGTCATGGTGTCGATCGGACTCAGCTCTAATCGAGCTCGGATCGTATAGAGCTTACCAAAGCGACACACCCTCGGCGAGGCGGTTGTTGACGATCGGACGGTCGAGCCAATGGCTGCCGGATTCGACGAGCGAGCTGAGGAAGCTCGCGCGGACCCATTTGAGGCGCTCGAGGACGCGCTCGTCGTCCTCGATCTTGATGTACACGCCCTCCATCGCATCGTGGCGGTCGGTCTCGGCGAGGACTTGCGCGGGCGGGACACCGGCGGCGGCGCCGGCTTCGACGAGGCGGTCGCGCCACTCGGGGGTCTTGAACAGGGAGGGGCCGACGAGGCTCGTCACCTCGCCGAGCTTCTGCGGGCGGCCTTCCCAGAGCACGGCGACCGAAACGACGGGGAGGCCGGCGAGCATCTCGCGGCGGCGGGCCGTCGAGAGGAAGAGGTCCTTCTCACGGTCGTAGATGTCGAATTCCATGAAATAGTGGGGAAGCTTGTCGTAGAAGCACGTGTGCTTCGCGTAGAGCCACTCTCCGTACATGATGTAGCGGTCGCCGAGGGCGAGGTAGAGGTCCTCGGCATGCGCGGCGGCCCACTGCTTGAGCAGGTCGAAGTGGCGCTCGCGTGGGCCGCCCATGAGGTAGTGGCCGCGCGACTGCAAGAGCAGCTTGCCGTCGGGGTCGAAGCTGACGCCGGCGTTGGCGCCGTCCATCTTCTCCTCGACGACGAAGAACTGGCCGCGGACGTCCTTGAAGGGGACGGCCTCGAGGTCGTGGTCGCCGTGCTGGAAGCGCGAGCCCTCGAGGTGGCGCGTGCGCGGGTACTTCCGGAGAGGCGGGTGAGCGGTCGACATGATGTGGTCCTAAGGTCAGGTGAAGATCGAGCCTCGGAAGCGCTCTCGAGCGGGGCGGATTTTTGCTTGACCGGCCCGCCGGTTTGGCACAAACTGGACACGCGCTTCGGCAGTGAGACGACTTCAGCAGTGATTTCCGCCTGTTACATGCTCTCCGGCTGCTCCATGAAGTAGTGCGGGAGCTTGTCGTAGAAGCAGGTGTGCTTGGCGTAGAGCCATTCGCCGTACATGATGTAGCGGTCGCCGAGGGCGAGGTAGAGGTCCTCGGCGTGGGCGGCGGCCCATTGCTTGAGCAGGTCGAAGTGGCGCTCGCGCGGGCCGCCGGTGAGGTAGTGGCCGCGCGATTGGAGCAGGAGCTTGCCGTCGGGGTCGAAGCTGACGCCGGCGTTGGCGCCGTCCATCTTCTCCTCGACGACGAAGAACTGGCCGCGGACGTCCTTGAAGGGGACGGCCTCGAGGTCGTGGTCGCCGTGCTGGAAGCGCGAGCCCTCGAGGTGGCGCGTCCGCGGGTACTTGCGCAGCGGGGGGAGCATCGGAGTCCTGCGAGGGTGGGTGTTGTCCGCGGTCGGGGCAGACGGGGGTTCCGCGCCGCGGAGGCGACCGGCGGTCCGCAGGCGCCGCGGGTCGGCCGCGCGGCGGATCGCGGACCGGAGCGGCCGAGCAAGGTGCCCGACGGGGCCGCGAGCGTCAAGCGAGGGGGCGCGACGCGCGGGCGAGCGAGGCGGCGAGGGGGCGGTGGGAGGAGCGCAGCGGGGTGGTGCAGGACCGCGGCGCGCGCGTGGGCGCGGGCGCACGCGTTGCTGGCCCGTGGGGGCGGGCTCTTGCGCTACAAAGGGCGCCCGTGCTCCGCGTCTTCGAGCCAAAGACCCGCGCGCTCGTGCCCCTCGCCGGGGCGTTCGAGGGCGGGTGGCTGCACGTCTCCGATCCGACCCCCGACGAGGTCACCTGGCTCGAGCGCCAGGTCGGCGTGCCGCCGATGTTCCTGCCGCACGCGCTCGACGTCGACGAGGTCGCGCGGGTCGACCGCGACGGGGGCGGGGCGGTGCTGGTGATGGTCCGCGCGCCGCTGCACCAGGGGCCGGGGCACGACCTGCCGTACCGCTCGACGTCGCTCGCGCTGGTGATCTCGGGCCCTCGGCTGATCACGATCGCCCGCCGCGAGCCGCCGGTGATCGACGTGCTGCGGATGAGCCCGGGGCTCGACCCGGCGCGGCCGCACCGGTTCATCCTCCAGCTGGTGTTCTGCCTGGCGGAGAGCTTCTTGGTGCACCTGCGGCGGCTCGACGCCGACGTCGATCGCCTCGAGGACGAGCTGCAGGCGTCGCTGCGCAACCAGGCGGTGCTGGCGCTGCTCAAGCTGCAGAAGGGGCTGGTGCACTTCACGACGGCGCTGAAGTCGGACGAGATCCTGCTCGAGCGCCTCGAGGCGGACCCGCCGCTCGAGGTGGCGCCCGAGGACCGGGCGCTGCTCGAGGACGCGCAGGTCGAGCTGCGCCAGGCGATCGAGACGTCCCGGGTGACCAGCGAGATCCTCGGCAACATGATGGACGCGTTCGCGTCGATCATCTCCAACAACCTCAACGTGGTGATGAAGGTGATGACGGCGCTGATGATCGTGATCTCGATCCCGGCGACGCTGGCGGCGTTCTACGGGATGAACGTGGCGCTGCCCGGGCAGGCGCACCCGTGGGCGTTCGCCGGGATCGTGGCGGCGTCGGCGACGGTCGCGGTCGCGGTGCTGTGGGTGTTCCGCCGGCGGCAGTGGCTGTGACCGCGCCGGTGCGGTGATTCGCGCGGCGCGGCGCGAATGTCAATAGACGTGGACGCGGCGGCAGGCGAGGCGGAAGCCCTCGCCTGTCATGCCGGCGGCGCGGGCGGCCCCGATCTTGGTCCGGTGGGTGTCGATCTGGTGGCGAAAATAGATCGACTCGAAGGCGCTGACGGCCTCGTCGTGGGTGGTGCGCAGCAGCGACTCGACGCGCGCGAGGCCGCTCGCGGGGCCGCGGCCGAGGCCGAGGTCGGCGCGGGCGATCGGGCCGCGGTCGGCGGCGAAGAAGGCCCGCTCGACGACGAAGCGCAGCTCGCGGACGTTGCCGGGCCAGGTGTGCTCGCGCAGCGCGGCGACCGCGTCGGGGGCGAGGGTGCGGCGCAGCGACTCGCGGGTGTTCAGGCGCTCGACGATCCGCTCGGCGAGGAACTGGACGTCGCGGCCGCGCTCGCGCAGCGGCGGGAGGACGAGGTGGAAGCCGGTCAATTGGCGGTAGAGGCCGCGATCGAACAGGCCGGCGGCGGTCGCTTGCTGGAGGTCGCGGCGGGTGGTCGCGACGACGCGGGTGGGGGCGCCCTTCAATCGTGGGACCAGGGCGGCCTGGGCGGCGAGCGGGAGCTCGTCGATGTTCTCGAGCACGAGGGTGCCGCCGCGGGCGGCCGCGAGGGCGCTCCGGCGGGCGCCGGCGCCGAGCAATTCGCCGTCGATCCGCTCGCGCGTCAGGGCGCCGAGGTCGAGCGTGACGAGCGGGCCGTGGCGATCGGCCGAGAGGAGGTGGAGGCTGTGGGCGGCGAGCGTCTTGCCGGTGCCGGGCTCGCCGGAGAACAGGCCGCGGCGGCGGTCGTCGCGGGCGGCGAGGTCGGCGAGGCGGTGGAACAGCTGGCGCATGCAGGCGCTCTGGCCGTCGAGGTCGCCGAAGTGACAGAACGGCGCGGGCGGGAGCTCGGCGAGGTCGACGGCCGCGAGCTCGAGGGTGGTGCCGCCGACGCGGAAGGTGGCGCCGGGGGCGAGCCAGGCCTCGCGCAGGCGCAGCTCGCCGGCGTGGACGCCGCCGGCGCTGTCGAGGTCGCGGACGAGGACCTGGCCGCGCTGCTGGACGAGCTCGAAGTGGACGTCGCTGACGCGCGGGTCGCCGAGGACGAGGTCGCAGAGGTCGCTGCGGCCGCCGCGGAGCGGGCGCGCGGCGGGGCCGTCGAGCTCGAGGTCGAAGCGGCGGCCGGCGTCGGGCCCGGCGGCGACGCGGACGGTGCAGCGGCGGAGGACGCGGTCGGTCGCGGCGGCGGCGAGGTCGGCGGCGACCTGGTCCGAGGGCCTGGTGCGCGCGGCGATCGCGAGGTCGGCGGGGTACGGTGAATCGGTGCAGCGGGTCTCGGCCATGGTGGTCGCGGCCCCTTGCACGCGGCTTGCCAACGGCGAGGAAGCGGCCCGGGCGGGGTCCTTGCGGCGATCGTCCGGGGGGACCAACTCCGGTTGGGCAATCGGTCGAGGGGGCACCCAAGCGGCGTTGGGATTTACAGGCGGGGCTGCGTCGGTCATCTTGAGCGACCGTATGATTCGATTGGTCCTCGAGCGGCCCGGCCTCGTGCCGGTGTTGATGGCGTTCAATCAGCCCGTCGTGGTCGTCGGGCGCGGCACCGGGGGCGACGGGGGGCCCGAGGTCGACTGGCGGGTGCCGTTCGCCGACGTGTCCCGGCGGCAATGTCGGTTCAGCCAGGTCGCCGATCGCACGTACGTCGAGGGGCTGTCGGAGCGCAATCCGACGCGGGTCAACCAGCGGCCGATCCGCGGTCTGACGCGGCTGCACCCCGGCGACCTGGTCGCGTTCGGTGGTTGCACGATCCGGCTCGCCGGCGAGGACCTGGGGCCGCGGCCGCCGGAGGTGCGCCGGAGCGCGGCCCCGCGCCCGCCCGCGCCGGCCGCGCTGCAGACGGAGGAGGCTGTCTCGGAGGACATGTCGTCGATCCTCGAACGGGCGAGCCGGTGGGCGGCCCACGGGCAGGCGCCGGAGCTGCTGCTCGGCGGGGCGGAGCTGCGGCGCGGGCGGGCGTGGCTGCGCGGCGGGGCGGAGCTCGGCGAGGCCGGGGCGCTGGCGCGGCGCTACGTCGAGGCGAGCCTGCGGGCGCGGCGGGCCCGGGGGCAGCGCGCGGCGGTGATCGGTGCGGCGGTGGTCGCGGCGGTCGCCGGCGGGTCGGCGGCGGGGCGCGAGATCCTCGGGCCGTGGGCGATCGAGCGGGTCGTCGCGGCGGGCCGGCCGTTCGAGGACGGGTGCCGGCGTCCGGCGCTGATCGACGCGGAGGAGGTGTTGCAGGCGGCGCGGCGCGAGGACGGAGATGTGGGGCTGCTGATGTCGGGGTACGCGCTGCTGGTGGCGGAGCGCGGCGGCTGTGCGGCGGTGTCGCGCGCGGAGGCGGCGGTGCGCGAGGCGCTGGCGGGGCGGCGGGCGCGGGTGGTCGGGCGGCACGCGGGGCCGGTGCGGGCCCTGGCGGTCCGCGACGACGGGCGGGTGATCGCGTCGGCCGACGCGGCGGGGCCGGTGCGGCTGTGGGACGGCGCCGGGGGGCCGCCGGTCGAGCTCGCGGGCGACGGCGGGGCGACCGAGCTGCTGGCGTTCGGCGGCGACGGGCGCTGGCTGGTCGCCGGCGGGGCGGCGGGGGAGCTGCGCGTGTGGGACCTGCGCGGCTACCCGCAGGTCGAGCCGCCGCTGCAGCTGCTCGGGCACCGCGGGGCGATCGCCGCGGCGGCGTTCGACGCCGCGGGCGCGCTGCTGGCGACGAGCGACCGGCGCGGGGTGTTGAAGCTGTGGGACATGTCCGGAGAGACAGCAGGGACGGAGGTCGGCGAGCAGGCGGTCGCCGCGGGGGCGGTCCTGGACATGACCTTCGGGGCAGGTCGGTTGTTCGGGCGCGCGAGCGGGCGCGTCCACGCGTGGCGGGTCCACCCGCCGGGGGCGGCGCGGCGGCTCGGGGCGCTCGAGGTGCTGCCGTCGACGGCGGCGGTGACGGCGGTCGCGGTCGTCGGCGAGCGGGTGGTCGCGGGCGACGCGGACGGGGCGGTCGTGGTGTGGCGGGCGGGGCGGGGCGGGTGGCGGCG
>ERZ1066117.563-NODE-563-length-26677-cov-11.171813_pt1 | contig 26677 bp, 19 predicted proteins | sample MGYA00382764_ERZ1066117 | MGnify/ENA primary metagenome ERZ1066117 (study PRJEB33369, sample SAMEA5778347) | biofilm metagenome | biome: Industrial cooling water; feature: Water cooling tower basin; material: Biofilm | place: United Arab Emirates | collected...
CACCGGGGTCGAGACCAGGGGGGTCGCCAGGGCCAGGGCCTCGACGATTTTGAGCCGCGTGCCGCCGCCGATGCGCAGGGGCACGATCGCCAGGGCGGCGCGCTCGAGGTACGGCCGCACCGCAGGCACCGCCCCGACCAGCTCGACCCGCGGGCCGAGCAGGGCCTCTATCGGCGCCCCCGCGCCGCGGCCGACGAGTTCGAGCACCACGCCCGGTCGCCGTGCGGCGAGCAGCGGCAGGATCTCGGACACGAACCAGGTCAGGCCGTCGACGTTGGGGGCGTAGTCGAGGGAACCGACGAAGCACAGCCGGTCGGTTTGGCGCTCGGGCGGCGGGTCGCTGGGGCGGAAGTCGTTGGTGTCGAAGCCCGAGGGCAGGGCCGTGACCTCGAGGCCCGGGTGCCGGCCGAGCAGCAGGGCGCGGTCGCCCTCGCTGCAGGTCAGGTGGTGGCGGAAGCGCGCCGCGGCCAGCCGTTCGAGGCGCGCCAGCTTCCACAGGTCGAAGGCCGCGGCGGGCGAGCGCGGCGGGCGCGTGAGGCGCTGGAATTCGAGATCGAGCTTGTGGTGGTGCACCAGCGCTGCCCGGGCTCGTCCGGGGGCCAGGCGTCGGGCCAGCAGCAGCTCGTCGAGGTGCACCAGATCGAAGTCGGGGGCGGCGCGCTCGAGCGCCCGATCGAGGGCCGCCGAGGCAAACCAGCGTTCGATTTTGGGCTGGGACCAGCGCGCCACCGGCCCCGGACGGGAGCGCGGAAACAGCTCGAAATCGAGGCCCAGGGCGCGCAGCTCCCGTTCGGCGTCGGCGTGGGGCCGCGGGTCCTCGACGGCGAACAGCGTCAGCCGGCAGCGCTTGGCCGCCTGCTCGAGCAGCCGGAAGGTGCGGATGCGGCCGCCGGAATCGAGCGGCCAGGGCAGCGCCGGGCTGACGAACAGGACGCGCATCAGCGCACGGCTCCCAGGTGCTCGTCGCGCGCCGTGAAGGCGCCCGGGTCGTGCAGGTTGAGCGCCACCAGCTTGAAGCCCGCGGGCCGGTCCTCGAGCAGCAGGGCGCGGGCCTTGTCGAGGCGCAGCGCGAAGGAGCGCGGCGGCGGCAGCCCCAGGGCCACGCTGCACAGGCAGCGGATCACGTTGTAGTGGCACACGAAGACCAGCGCGGCGCCCGGATGGGCGCGCGCCTCGCGCTCGAGGAGCGGCCAGGCGCGGGCGGCCACATCGCTGTCGCTCTCGCCCCCGTGGCCGCGGAAGGTCCAGGGATCGGCATGGAAAGCGGCCACCTCCTCGGGATGACGCCGGTGCAGTTCGGCCACCTCCAGGGCCTGCCAGCGGCCGCGGTCGACCTCGCGCAGGCCGGCTTCGATGAGCGCCGGCTGGCCCAAGGCCCGGGCGGTTTGCTGCGCCAGGTACAGCGCGCGCTGCAGCGGGCTCGAGAGCAGGCGCGCCGGCCGCAGCCGGGCCAGGCTCTGGGCCAGTTCGTCGCTGCGCGCGAGGCCCTCCGGCGCCAGGGCCACGTCATCGGACCCATAGGCCCGCGAGCGGGCGCTGGCCTCGACCTCCGCGTGGCGCACGAGCCAAAGCCTGGTCCCCGAGCCGAAACCCGGATGCGGACCGGAGGGCGGCGCCACGGGCGCGCCGCGCTGGTCGGAACGCTCGCCGCGCGGGTCCAGCTCCATGCCCTGAGCTTGCCGGTCCCGGGGGTCCGGTTCCAGGGCCGACGGGGGCCACAAATCGCGGCCGGCGGCGGGCCTCGCCCTTGCGGCGCGGACCGGGCAGCGGCGACGATACGCACCCGGCTACCGACCCCCGCGCCCCGCACCGAGGCGCCCCGGCGCCGGCCTCCCCATGCCCAAGCTCACCTACCAGCACACCGGCCAGACCTTCGAGATCAAGGCCGGAGCGAACTATCTGGATTTCTGCCAGGACCACAAGGTGCCCCAGGACTTCGGCTGCACCGTCGGCTCCTGCGGCACCTGCCGGGTCGAGATCCTGGCGGGCATGCAAAACCTCAACCCGATCAGCGCGGAGGAGCAGGAGACCGTCGAGATGTGCACCGACGCCCCCAACGCGCGCCTCGGCTGCCAGCTGACCATCAACGGCGACGTGACCCTGCGGCCCGCGGATTGAACCGCGGGCCCGGCCCCGGGCCTGGCCCGTTCGCGCGCCGGGGCCGATTCCCTGACCGCGGCCCGGCCCACCCCGCCCCATGACCGCTCTGCTCCCGTTCCTGGCCGTGGCGGCTGTGCTCAGCCTGGGAGCTGGGTACCTGGTGCTGCGCGCGGAGCTGGCCGCTCTGGTGGGGCGGCAGCGAGCCCCGCTGCTGCGCTGGGCGCTGCTCGGCCTGCAGGCGATCCTTTCGGCTTGGGTGCTGTGCCTGCTGCCGATCCTGAGCCTGTTCGACGACCAGCGCCAGGACCCGAGCTGGGGCCCGCGGTTGTCGGCCCTGGCCCGCGGCAGCGCCGCCGGCCTGCTGGCCTTCCTGCCCGGGGCTGCGGCGACCCTGTTTTTGGCCGTGCAGCCCCTGTACGGGGGGCAGCGCGACGACCGGCGCATCGTGGGCCCGCTGCTGAGCGCCGGCCTGTACGGGGCCGGCCTGTTGGCGATCGCCCTGTCCCGCGACCGCTTTTTCGGCTAGCCCCCCGGCTGCGCCCGCTCCGCGGCGGTCCGCTGGCCCTCTGGCTCGCTCAATCCTTGCGCGGTTTGGCGTAGGCCAAGGCCAGCAGCAGGGCCGCCGTCAGCAGGTGCTGCAGGCCGTGGTCCCCGGGCCCGTAGGCCCAGGCGTGCAGGGTCAGCAGCAGGCCCAGGGCGCAGGTCGCCCGGCGGCGGATGTCGAGCGCCAACAGGGCGCCGCAGGCGATCAGCAGGATCGGCCACAGGAACGCCAGGGCGGCCGGGTTGGTGAGCAGCACCTTCTGGCCCCACAGCCGCAGCGGCGCGAACAGCCCCGCGGAGCGCCCTTCGATCGCCGCGCGCAGGGCAGCACCATCCGGCTGGCCGCTGCTCCAGGCGCCGATCGCGGCGTAGACCAAGAGCAGGGCCAGGAACAAGCGCAGGCCGCGCAGGGCCTGCAGGCTGAGGTCGCTCTCGCGTTTGGCCATGGCGTCCAGAGGGTATCCCCAAAGCCCCCGGGACCGAGGCCCGGCCGGGACGGCCCGCCGCTCCGTCCGGGCCGCGGGGGCCCAGGACCGATCCCGGGACGTATCCTGCCCGGATGGCTATCGCTCCGATCGCGGCCCTCCTGGCCCTGGCCTGGCTGCCCGCGCAGCCCCAAACCGCGGCCCCGCAGGCGCCCCGGACCCTGCCCGCGCAACGCCTCGAGGACGTGCGCTTCCGACCGGTCTTCACCGGCCTGCCGGCCCTCGACCGGCCCCTGGCCTTCGGGGCCTGGCCGGATGGCAGCGGCCGGCTGTACGTCGTCGAGCAGGGCGGGCGCCTGTCGAGCTTCGAGCGCGGCCCCGACGGCAAGGGCGCCGGCCTGCGCCGGGAGCTCGAGTTGGAGGTCAGCCGCCTGCACAACGAAGAGGGCTTCCTGGGCATCGCGTTCCACCCGCGTTTCGCGGAGAACGGCCGGCTGTTCGTGCACCGCTCGCTGCGCGGCGAGAGCCGCGGCCGCATCTCGGAGTTCCAACGCCGCGCCGATGGCCGCATCGATCCGGCCAGCGAACGGACCCTGATCGAGGTGCGCCAGCCCTGGCGCAACCACAACGGCGGCCAGCTCGAATTCGGCCCCGACGGCATGCTCTACATCGGGCTGGGCGATGGCGGCAGCGCCGGCGATCCCCAGGAGAACGCCCAGGATCTCGGCAACCTGCTGGGCAAGATCCTGCGCATCGATGTCGATGGGCGCGACGAGGGCCTGCCCTACCGGGTGCCCGCGGACAATCCCTTCGTGGGCCCGGCCTTTCCCGGCAACACCCGCGGCGAAATCTGGGCTTTCGGCCTGCGCAATCCCTGGCGCTTCAGCTTCGATCCGGCCACCGGCGCCCTGTGGTGCGGCGACGTGGGCCAGGACGCCTACGAGGAGATCGACGTGGTCGTCAAGGGCGGCAACTACGGCTGGCGCCTGCTCGAGGGATTCGCCGATTTCTCGCCGCGCAGCAAGCGCGGACCGGGGGATCCGATCGCGCCCGTGGTGGTCTACCCCCACAGCCTGGGCTTGTCGGTCACCGGGGGCTACGTCTACCGCGGACCGGCGCTGCCCTGTCTGCAGGGCCACTACGTCTACGCCGATTACGTCACCGGTCGGGTCCGGGCCCTGGGCGTGGCCGCGGCCGGTGCGGCGGCCGAGGCGCGCCCGGTGGAGCTCGGCAAGGTGCCCCAGCCGGCCTCCTTCGGGCTGGACGACGCCGGCGAGCTCTACATCACCAGCTTCGACGGCCGCCTGTACCGCGCCGGCTAGGGCCGGGCCCCGTCCAGCGCCGCGGGGCTTGTGAGGCGCTGGACGGTGCCGCGGGGCCGGTGCCAAGCGCGACGCCCCGGTCCGGGCTGCAGCCCGGACCGGGGCGTTCGCATGGCCGTGCGGGCGCCGCCTGCGGGCGCCCGCGGCGCGGGCTTCAGCCGCCGGCGCGCACCGGCGCCGGCTTCGGGCGGGCCGGGGCCGCGGGGGCCTCGCTGGCGTAGGCCTCGAGGGGCGGGCAGGTGCAGACCAGGTTGCGGTCGCCGTAGCCGTTGTCGATGCGGCCCACGGTGGGCCAGAACTTCGACTCCCGGGTCCAGGGCGCCGGGAAAGCGGCCTGCTCGCGCGGGTAGGGGTGCTTCCACTCCGCCGCCAGGACCACGCTGGCCGGGTGCGGCGCGTTCTTGAGCGGGTTGTCGTCCTGGGGCAGGCGTCCCTGCTCGATGGCGCGGATCTCCTCGCGGATCGAGATCAAGGCCTCGCAGAAGCGGTCGAGCTCGGCCTTGGATTCGCTTTCGGTGGGCTCGATCATGATCGTGCCCGCCACCGGCCAGGACATGGTCGGCGCGTGGTAGCCGTAGTCCATCAGGCGCTTGGCCACGTCCTCGGCCGTGACGTGGGCGCTCTTCTCGAAGGCGCGCAGATCGACGATGAACTCATGGGCCACGCGGCCCTTGGCGCCGCGGTAGAGGATCTCGAAGTGACCCTCCAGGCGCTTGGCCATGTAGTTGGCGTTGAGGATCGCCTGGGCCGTGGCGTCGCGCAGGCCCTCTGCGCCCATCATGGCGATGTAGGCGTAGGAGATGGTCAGGATCGAGGCCGAGCCCCAGGGCGCCGCGGAGACCGCCCCTTCGCGGCCGCCGTTGGGCACCACCGCGTGGCCGGGTAGGTGCGCCGCCAGGTGCTTGGCGACCCCGATCGGGCCCATGCCCGGGCCGCCGCCGCCGTGGGGGATGCAGAAGGTCTTGTGCAGGTTCAGGTGGCAGACGTCGGCGCCGAAATCCCCGGGGCGGCACAGGCCCACCTGGGCGTTCATGTTGGCGCCGTCCAGGTAGACCTGGCCCCCGTGCTGGTGGATCAGCCGGCACATCTCGCCGATCTGCTCCTCGAACACCCCGTGGGTCGAGGGGTAGGTGACCATCAGGGCCGAGAGCCGGGCGGAATGGGCCTCGGCCTTCTGGCGCAGGTCGACCAGGTCCACGTTGCCGCGCTCATCGCAGCGCACGGTCACCACCTCGAGCCCGGCCATCACGGCGCTGGCCGGGTTGGTGCCGTGGGCCGAGGTCGGGATCAGACACACGTTGCGGTGCTCCTGGCCGATCGCGCGCTGGTAGGCGCGGATGGTCAAGAGGCCCGCGTACTCGCCCTGGCTGCCGGCGTTGGGCTGCAGGGAGACGGCCGCGAAGCCGGTGATCTCGCACAGGGCGCGCTCGAGACGGGCGAACAGCTCGCCGTAGCCGCGCGCCTGCTCGCGCGGCGCGAACGGGTGGATGTCGGCGATGCCCGGCCAGGACAGGGCCACCATCTCGCTGGTGGCGTTGAGCTTCATCGTGCACGAGCCCAGGGCGATCATCGAGTGGACCAGCGAGAGGTCCTTGGACTCGAGGCGCTTCATGTAGCGCAGCAGCTCGTGCTCGGTGCGGTAGAGCTTGAAGACCGGGTGGGTCAGGTACTCGCTTTGGCGCGCGAACCGGGGTTCGAGCGGCGGGGTCTGCCGCGCGGCGGCTTCGATCGCCGCCAGGCTCGAGCGCAGGCCGAAGCACTCGAGCAGCGCCATCACGTCGCCGAGCCCGGTGCGCTCGTCGAGCGACAGGCCAACGCGCAGCGAGTCGATCGGGCGCAGGTTGATGCGCCGCTCCTGGGCCCGGGCGTGGATCGCGGCGGAGCTCTCCGGGCCCGGCCCGACCACCAGGGTGTCGAAGCGCGCCCCGGGGCTGACCGCGAAGCCCGCCTGGGACAGCAGGCTCTGCAGGGCGTGGGTCAGGCTGCGCACCTTGAGGGCGATGCGCGCCAGGCCCTCGGCCCCGTGGTAGACCGCGTAGAAGCCCGACATCACCGACAGCAGCACCTGGGCGGTGCAGATGTTCGAGGTGGCCTTGTCGCGGCGGATGTGCTGCTCGCGGGTCTGCATCGCCATGCGCAGGGCGCGCTCGCCGCGGCTGTCCTTGCTGACGCCGATGATGCGTCCGGGCAGCACGCGCTTGAACTCCTCGCGCGCCGCCAGGAAGGCCGCGTGCGGGCCGCCGTAGCCGAGCGGCACGCCGAAGCGCTGCGCGGAACCCACCGCCACGTCGGCGCCGAACTCGCCCGGGGCGCGCAGCAGGCACAGGGCCAGCAGATCCGTGGCCACCACCAGCTTGGCGCCGCTTTGGTGCACGCGCGCGGCCAGGGCCTCGCCGTCGAACAGGTCGCCGTAGGTGTCCGGGTACTGCACCAGGGCCCCGGCCAGGGGGTGGGCCCCGAAGTCGAAGCGCAGCGGGTCGCCCACGTGCACCGGCACGCCCAGCACCGCGGCGCGGGTCTTGACCACGTCGATCGTCTGCGGGTGGCAGTTCTCGGCCACGAACCAGCCCTGGCGGCCCTTCTCGGCCACGGCCAGGGTCATCGAGAGGGCCTCGGCGGCCGCGGTGCCCTCGTCGAGCAGCGAGGCGTTGGCCAGCGGCAGCGCGCACAGGTCGCTGACCATGGTCTGGTAGTTGAGCAGCGCCTCCAGGCGTCCCTGGGCGATCTCGGCCTGGTAGGGGGTGTACTGGGTGTACCAGCCCGGATTCTCGAGCACGTTGCGCTGGATCACGCCCGGCGTGTGGCAGGCGTGGTAGCCCATGCCGATGAACGAGCGGAAGTTCTGGTTCTGGCTGGCCAGGGCGTGCAGGTCCGCCAGGGTTTCGGTCTCGGACCGGGCGGCGGGCAGGTCCAGGGGCCGGCGCAGGCGGATCGCCGCCGGGATGGTCTCATCGATCAGGGCCTCCAGGGAGGCGAGTCCCAGGCTGGCGAGCTGGGCGGCGCGGTCGGCGGACCCGGAACCGGTGTGGCGCGGGCCGAAGGGGTCGCTCGGGCCGAGGTCGAGGGGCTGTTCCCAGACGTGACGAGATGCCATGGCGGAAGCGCGGCGGGTGGGTGACGGGGCTGACCGGCTCCATAGGCCGGCGAACGCCCGGGGGCCACGATGTTAGCGCTGGGGGCGGCCGCAATGCTGCCGCCCAAGGCCGGTCCCCGGGGCCTTTTCGGGGCGCCCCGGGGCGTACACTGCGCCGGCGTGTCCGAGCCCACTCCGCCCGCCGCCCCGCCGCGCGCCCCGACCCTGAGGGTCGAGCGCCTGGTGCGCCGCTACGGCGACCTGCTGGCGGTCGACCAGCTCTCCTTCGACCTGTATCCCGGCGAGATCCTGGGCCTGGTGGGGGCCAACGGGGCCGGCAAGACCAGCACCCTGCGCACCGTGGCCGGGGTGCTGCCGATCCAGTCCGGCCGGATCCTGGTCGCCGGGCACGACCTCGGGCGGGAGGAGCTCGCCGCCAAGCGCCTGCTGGCCTGGGTGCCGGACGACCCCCAGCCCTTCGACGCCCTGACGGTCGAGGAGCACCTGCGCTTCACCGCCGAGCTGTACCGGGTCCGCGACCCCTGGCCCCTGGCGGAGTCCCTGCTGGAGCGCTTCGAGCTGAGCCACAAACGTTCGGCCCTGGGGGGCGAACTTTCCCGGGGCATGCGCCAAAAACTGGCCTTCTGCTGCGCCTTCCTGAGCCAGCCGCGCCTGGTGCTGCTGGACGAGCCCCTCTCCGGGCTCGACCCGCGCGGCATCCGCGCCGCCCGGGAGGCGATCCTGGAGCAGGCCCGGGCCGGGGTGGCCGTGCTGCTGTCCTCGCACCAGCTGGAGCTGGTCGAGGCCCTGGCCACGCGGCTCCTGATCCTCGACCGCGGGCGCGCGCGCTTCGACGGGCCCCTGGAGCAGGGCCTGGCCCAGGTCAGCGCCGGCAGCCTCGAAGACCTGTACTTCGCCCTGACCGCCGAGGGCCAGGGCCGGGGGGAGGGGGCGGCCCCGTCCGCGCGGGAGCCGGCCGGCTGAGCTCGCTCCCATGGCGCTGCTCCGTGGCCATCCCGCCCTGCGTTATCTGGCGCGGGCCAAGCTGCGCGGCCTGTGGCGCCGCCAGCAGCGCCGCCTGAAGAGCGTCTCCGGGGCCCTGTTCGCCCTGCTCGGCGCCCTGATGGGCCTGATCTGGCTCAGCTCCCTGGTGCTGACGATCATGGCCAACCGCGGCGGCGCCGTGCCGCCCGAGCTGACCGAGCCCGTGGTGCGCCTGGCGGTGGCGCTGCTGGCGGCCCTGTCGATCAGCGGCAACATCACCCAGCGCGGCCTGTACCTGCCGCCGGGCGAGCTCGAGCGCCTGTTTTCGGCCCCGATCCCGCGCGGCGCGATCCTGCGCTACCGCCTGAACACCCTGCTGCTGCGCTCCCTGTTCGGCGGCCTGTTCGTGGCGGCAGCCGCCGCCGTGCGCTTGCCGCAGGCCCTGCCGGCGGCCCTGGCGGGCCTCCTGGCGGTGGCCTTCGTGACCGTGCTCGGGCAGGGGGTCGCGCTGCTGCTGGGCGCGATCGAGAACCGCGCTCGCGCCGAGCTGCTGCGCTTGCTGTCGCGGCTCGTGTTCCTGGCGCTGCTCGGGCTGTCCTTGGGCGTGCTGTTCGTGGCCATGACCCTCGACCAGATGCCCGATTTCCGCGATTTGCCGCGCTTTCTCGAGCATCCCTGGACCCGGCGCCTGACCTGGCCGTTCACGCCCTGGGCCAAGCTGGCGGCGGCCGAGGGGCCCGCGCAAACCCTGGCCTGGGGCGGCTGTTGCCTGCTGCTGCTGCTCGCGACCTACGAGGCCGTGGCGCGCCTGCCGCTCGATTTCCGCGAGTGGGTCCTGGAGAGCTCCCAGGCCCTGGCGCGGCGGCTGCGGCGCCTGCAGAGCTCGGGCACGGGCGCCGCCGCGACGCTGGTGTCCGAGCGCAGCGCCGGCCGGCGCGTGCCCTGGCTGTTCGGGCGCGGCCCCCTGGGCGCGGTGGCCTGGCGCAAATCGGCCGGGCTGTGGCGCCGGGCGCGCTCCACCCTGGGCTTCAGCGCGGTGATCCTGACCCTGCTGGTGGCGCTCAGCGAGGCCACCATCGGACGCCAGCAGGCGCCCGGTGCGCTGCTGCTGTCGCTGCTGACCACAGCCCTGCTCGGGACCCTGTACCTATGCAGCGGGCTGCGCTTCGACTTCCGCGAAGACCTCGACCGGTTGGACGCGATCAAGTCCTGGCCGCTGCCGCCGCGGCGCCTGTTCCTGGCCATGCTGCTGCCCGAATGGTTGGCGGCCACGCTGCTGCTGGCGCTGGCCCTGCTCCTGCAGCTGCTGGTCGGCCGCGGCGCGCCGAGCGGCCCGGTGTGGGCCGAACTGCTGGCGGTGGGCATGCCCCTGCCCCTGGTCGTCGGGCTGTGGTTGGCCCTCGACAACGCCATCTTCCTGGTCTGGCCCGTGCGCTTGGTGCCGGGCCAGGACGGCCCCTTGCAGAACGTCGGCCGGGCCCTGGTGTTGCTGCTGCTGCGCGGCCTGTGTTTCGGTCTTTCCGGCCTGATCGCCGCCGGCTGCCTGTGGGCCTCGTGGGGGCTCTTCGGCCGTCCGCAGAGCCCTGCGGCGCTGTGGCTCGGGGGCGCGGCGGCGGTCTCCGTGGGCCTCGCCCTGGCCCTGTGGGCGGCGATTTTCGCCGGCGGGCGCGCCCTGGCCCGCTTCGACCCAGCCATGGACAGGCCCTGAGTCCTGACCCGTGGTGCGCCTGGCGCCCACGGAACCCCTTTGCCACCATGCCCCGATGAGCTCCAAGAATTCCCTGGGCCTGTTCGGCGCGCTCGGCGCCCTGCTCTTGCTGCTGGCCGCCTTGGCCGTGGGCGCCTTCAGCGCCCAGGCCTTCGGTCTGCTCGAAAGCCTGCCGTTCCTGGGCACCGAGTCGGCCAAGCAGATTTTCTTCTACGCGCTCTACGCCCTGCCCGGCGCGGCCGCCCTGTGCGGGTTCTTGAGCCTCAAGTTCGCCGACCGCGGCGGCCAGAAGGCCAAGGCGTTCCTGATCCTGCTGGGCGGCCTGGCGCTGCTCGGCCTGGTGCTTTGGATCAGCCTGCGCGGCGACGGCGCCTGACAGATCGAGAAACAATCGACTCGGGCTGCGCCCGCCCCGCTCCGCACCCTCTCCCAACCCCCCGCTCCTCGATGGCCAAGTTCCTGACCGCGCCGATCCCCACCACGGGCATGCCCCCGGGCGTGCCCTACATCGTCGGCAACGAGGCCGCCGAGCGCTTCAGCTACTACGGCATGAAGGCCATCCTGCCGGTCTTCATGTCCCAGTACCTGCTCACCAAGCACGGGGACCCGGACTTCATGACGGCCACCCAGGTCCGCGAGACCATGGCCTGGTTCTCGTTCTTCGCCTATTTCGTGCCGCTCTTCGGTGCGATCCTGGCCGATGCCTTTTGGGGCAAGTACAAGACGGTGCTGTATCTCTCGCTGTTCTACTGCTTGGGCCACGGCACCTTGGCGCTGATGGATCTGCCCGAGGCGCTGCTCGAAAAGACCTTCGATCCGCGCACCTTCCTGTACATCGGGCTGGTGTTGATCGCCCTGGGGGCCGGCGGCATCAAGCCCTGCGTTTCGGCCAACGTCGGCGATCAGTTCGGGCAGAGCAACGGTCACCTGATCGAGAAGGTGTACGGCTGGTTCTACTTCTCGATCAACGTGGGCTCGTTCTTCGCCTACCTCTCGATTCCCTGGCTGCTCGACCGCTACGGACCGGGCTGGGCCTTCGGCGTGCCGGGGATCCTGATGGCGATCGCCACCTTCGTGTTCTGGCTCGGCCGGCACCGGTTCGTGCACATCCCGCCGGCCGGCCGCGAATACTTCAGCCACGTGTTCACCGGCGAGGGCCTGAGCGTGCTGCTGCGCCTGACCCCGGTCTACGCCTTCGTGGCGGTGTTCTGGTCCCTGTACGACCAGAGCGCCTCGGCCTGGGTGGTGCAGGCGGGTCAGATGGACCTCAAGTTCCTGGGCATCGAATGGCTCCAGAGCCAGGTGGGCGCGGTCAATCCGCTGCTGATCCTGCTGTTCGCGCCGATCTTCACCTACGCCGTTTATCCGCTGCTCGGCAAGCTGTTCAAGCTGACCTCGCTGCGCAAGATGTTCCTCGGTTTCCTGCTGACCGCGGCCTCCTTCGCCCTGGCGGCCAAGATCGAGAGCGACATCGCCGCCGCCAAGCAGGACTTCGAGGCTTCGATCGCGCCCCAGATCGCCCCGGAGACGATCGATCTCGCCGCCAGCCTGGCGGCGATCGAAGCCTCGGGCCGTCCGGGTTCCGCCGAAAACCTGCTGGGGTCGCTGTTCGAGTCCGGGGCCGTCTCCCTGGTGCGGAGCGCGCGCCAGCTCGCGGATTCCGGCCCCGCCGCGGTCCCGGCCTCCAAGCTGCCCCTCGACGAGGTCGCCGCGGTCTCGCAGGCCCTGGCGGCCGAAAAGGCCAGCCAGTCGGCGGAGAGCCAGGCCAAGCTCGGCGCGACCCCCAAGAAACTGTCCGAGAAAGCGGCCTTCGAGGCCCAGCACGGGGCCGAGCTCGAGGCCCTGGAAGCGGCCTTCGCCCAGCGCACCCGCGAACAGCGGCGCCGGCTCGAGGACGCCCTGCGGGGCCTGCCCCCCGGGGCGGACCGGGCCAGCTTGGCCGCCGCCCTGGGGCTCGAACAGGCCCGAAGCGCCGACGCCATCGCCGGCTCCGAGGACCAGCGCGGGGTCTGGCTCGGCGCCAGCCAGGTCGCGCTGCGCAACGGCCAGCCGCCGCTCCCCGTGGAGCGCCCCAACATCGTCTGGCAGCTGCTGGCCTACGTGCTGCTGACCGCCGGCGAGGTGATGGTCTCGATCACCGCCCTCGAGTTCGCCTACACCCAGGCTCCGCTCAAGATCAAGTCGCTGGTCATGTGCCTGTACCTGCTGGCGGTCTCGGCGGGCAATCTGCTGACCGCGCTGGTCAACCGCTTCACCATGGATGAGTACGGCGATTCGACCCTGGTCGGCGCCGACTACTACTGGTTCTTCACGAAGCTGATGCTCGGCGCCGCCGTGGTCTACATCGGCGTGGCCGCGCTCTACAAGCCCAAGACCTACCTGCAGCAGGAGCAGCCGGCCGCCGGTTGAGGGGCTGAGCAAGCATCAGCTCGGGCGGCCCCCGAGCCGCAGTTCCAGTCCGGCGGATGCCTTCGGGCCGCCGCCGGCCGCGCGCTGTGGAGCGCCAGCCCGCGGGGCTCGCGGCGCGGCTCCGCGGCGGGGCTCAGAACGCGCCGCGCAGCGGACCGCTCTCCAGGATCGCCGCCAGGAGGTGCGGTTCGAGCCTGGCGCGGGTGGCGGCGTTGGCGTAGCCGGCGTAGCCCACCGGCGTGTGCACGTCGAGGGGGAACTCGAGCGGCGCGCCGGACAGGTCGGTGAGCTCGACCCCGACCTCGCGCGCGCAGACCAGGGCCCCGGCCAGGTCGTAGGGCTTGGTGGGCACGCTGCGCTTGCCCTCGCGGCGCGCCACCAGCGGGCGCAGGTCGGCCACGAAGCGGTACAGCCCGCGCATCAGCAGCACCAGGTGCCCCGCGGAGCAGATGTACTGGTCGTCGAAGCAGGCGCGGGTGTCCAGGCCCTCGTGGCGCTCGAGGCGCTCGAAGAAGGCCGCTTCCACGCGCGCGATGCCCGGGCGCAGGTCCGGGGCGTAGCGGAAGAAGGGCAGGAAAGCGTGGGTCAGGCGCAGCTCGCCGTCGGCGTAGAGGCGGCGCTCGGAGAGCTTGGCCCCGAGGCCGCCGTCGCTGCCCAGGAAGCGGCGCTCCTCGATGCAACCCAGGCCCCGCCGGCCCACGAAGCGCCGCGCCCGGCCGCCGTCGCTGGCGGGCAGCTCGCTGACCACCCCGGCGATCAGGTCGCCGCTCCGGGGCGCGGCCGCGGTGGGCCGCGCGATCCCGATCACGCTGTAGGCCGAGCGCAGATCCGCCATCAGGTTGCGCGTGCCGTCGATCGGGTCGATCACGAAGGCCGGACCCCCGTGGCCGAAGCCGCCGAGCTCCCGGACCCCGCCCTGGCCGTCCGGGCCCAGGTGGCGCCAGCCGGTCTCCTCGGTCAGCAGCGAGAGCGGCCCGCGCCGGGCCAGGGCCTCCGCCCAGCCCTCGATGGCGCGCTCCGCGGGCACGTCGAGCCCGTAGCTGATATCGCCCGCGCCCTGGCCCGCGGGCCGCCCCAGGGCCAGGCGCTCGGCCTCGTCGGCGCCGGCGAGCGCCCCGCGCACCACCGCACACAGCCGGTCGGCCAGGCGCTCGGCGGCCAGCAGGGCCGGCTCGTCGCTGTGCAGGAAGCGGGGCTGGTCACCTTGATCGGGGTTCACGGGAGGCAGGTCACCGGGGGGGCCGTCGGTCGTAGGGTCAGGATTGGGCAGCCCCTGCGCCGGAACCGGCCTAGGGGCGAGGGCGACCGGCGGCCGAGGGTAGGTTTCGCCGCCGCCCAGCGCCAAACTATCCGCACCCCTGCGCCCCCCGTCCCACGTCCCGCCCGCATCCGTGCGCAACGTCATCCTGATCGGTTCCGGCCCGGCCGGCTACACGGCGGCCATCTACGCGGCCCGCGCCAACCTGAATCCGCTGGTGTTCGAGGGCGAGACCTCCTCGGAGGCCCCGGACCTCTTGCCCGGCGGCCAGCTCATGCTGACCACCGAGGTCGAGAACTACCCCGGCTTCCCGAGCGGCGTCACCGGCCCGGAGCTGATGGAGAAGTTCAAGGCCCAGGCCGAGCGCTTCGGGGCCGAGCTGCACTCCCTCAACGTCGAGGAATGCGAGCTCGCCGGCAAGGTCAAGCGCGTCAAGACCACCGACGGCGTCTGGCACGAGGCGCGCGCCGTGATCGTCGCCACCGGCGCTTCCGCCAAGTGGCTGGGGCTGCCCAGCGAGACCGCGCTCCGCAATCGCGGCGTATCGGCCTGCGCCACCTGCGACGGCGCCTTCTTCAAGCAGAAGGCCGTGGCCGTGGTGGGGGGGGGCGACACCGCCATGGAGGAGGCCCAATTCCTGACCCGCTTCGCCTCGCGGGTCTACGTGGTCCACCGGCGCGACAAGCTGCGCGCCAGCAAGATCATGCAGGAGCGCGCCTTCAAGAACCCGAAGATCGAGTTCGTCTGGAACAAGGAGGTGCGCGAGGTCCTGGACGTGCAGGCCGGCCGCGTCACCGGCCTGGCCCTCGAGGACACCGTCAGCGGCGAGCGCAGCACGCTCGAGGTCCAGGGTTTCTTCCTGGCGATCGGCCACCAGCCCAACACGCGCTTCCTGAAGGGCCAGCTCGACACCGACGAGCTCGGCTACGTCAAGGTCAAGCGCGGCACCTACACCAACCTGGACGGCGTGTTCGCTGCGGGCGACGTGGCCGACCACGTGTACCGCCAGGCGATCACCGCCGCGGGCATGGGCTGCCAGGCCGCGATCGACTGCGAGCGCTGGCTCGAAGCCCAGGGGCACTGAGAGCGCCCGCCCCGGCGGGGGGGGCCGACGCGCCGCCCAGGCCCGTGCAGGGTCTGGCGCCCCCGGCCCCCCAGCCCCCCAGCACCCCCGCGCCCCAGCGCCCCAGCACCCCCGGGGCCGAGGGCCGCGGCCGGCACCCCGCCTGGGGCCCGCCGGCCGCTATCCGCCCGCTCGATTCCCGGCTCCGCCCCGGATCGAAGCTCCCCAGCGATCCGCCGCACCGGATCGACCCCTCCGCCCTGCCCAACGCCCCCCCGATGCAGCGCTTCGCCCACAAGCACGTCCTGGTCACCGGCGCCGGCACCGGCATCGGCCGCGCCATCGCCCAGCGCCTGGCCCGCGAGGGCGCGGCCCTGTCCCTGGCCGGCCGCCGGCCGGAGCCCTTGGCCGAGACCGAGCGCCTGATCCGCGCCGCCGGCGGCCGGGCCCAGGTGCTGCCCTTCGATGTGCGCGAGCTGAGCGCGGTGCGCGCGGGCGTGGCCCAGGCGGCGCGCGCTTTCGGCCCCCTGCACGCCCTGGTCGCCAACGCCGGCATCGGCGGCCCCAACCAAGCCGGCCCCGAGGACCGTTTCGCGGAGCTGGTGCAGACCAACCTGCTCGGCTCCTACCACTGCGCCCGCGCGGCCCTCGAGCACCTGGCCCCCGGCCCGGGGCCGCGCCACCTTTTGTTCATCGCCTCGATCCTGGCGCGCATCGGCGTGGGCGGCTACAGCGGCTACTGCGCCTCCAAGGCCGCGCTCCTGGGCCTGACCCGCTCCCTGGCCATGGAGCTGGCCCCGCAGGCGGTGCAGGTCAACGCCCTGTGCCCGGGCTGGGTCGACACCGCCATGGCCCGCCAGGGCATCGAGGGATTCGCCGCCGCCACCGGCCAGAGCTTCGACCAGGCCAAGGCCATGGCCATGTCCCAGGTGCCCCTGGGGCGCATGGCCAGCCCCGAGGAGGTCGCCGCCCTGGCGGCCTACGCCCTGTCCGACGAAGCCCGCGGCCTGACCGGCCAGGCCCTGGACCTCAACGGCGGCGCCTGGATGGGCTGACAGGTTGAGGAACGATCGACTCGGGCTGCGCCCGAGCCGCGATACCAACCTGTCAGATGCCTTTGGGCCGGCATCCGCCGGCCACACAGCCTGGGATCGGCGCTGCGCACCGATCTTTTTCCAGGCTGTGACAGGTTGAGGAACGATCGACTCGGGCTGCGCCCGAGCCGCGATACCAACCTGTCAGATGCCTTTGGGCCGGCATCCGCCGGCCACACAGCCTGGGATCGGCGCTGCGCACCGATCTTTTTCCAGGCTGTGACAGGTTGAGGAACGATCGACTCGGGCTGCGCCCGAGCCGCGATACCAACCTGTCAGATGCCTTTGGGCCGGCATCCGCCGGCCACACAGCCTGGGATCGGCGCTGCGCACCGATCTTTTTCCAGGCTGTGACAGGTTGAGGAACGATCGACTCGGGCCACCTCCGGCGGCCCCGGAGGGGCGGGGATCGACGCCCTGCGCCGATCCCCGCCCGTGGCGCTCGGCGCTGCTCGAACCCCGGGCGCGGCGCCGCCCTGGGCCCCGATCATTTCTGCGGCCGCTTCGACTTGAGCCAGAACTTCATGTGCCGGGCGAAGCTCTTCACCGGCTGATCGGCGCGGCCGATGCCCTCCAGGTATTCGATGTGCTTCTTCATGTCGAGGGCCCAGCTTTCGACGCGGTGGAAGTCCTGCAGCAGGGCGTCGGTGCAATGCAGCCCGTCCAGGTCGACCGGCCGGCGATGGCCGCGGCCGCGGCGTTTCGCCGCCGCGTAGACCTCCAGGATGGCGCGCATCGGCGTGTCGGCCTCGCGGGAGGCCGCGGCCCGCAGGCAGCCGGCGACGCAGCGCTCGTAGAGCTCGGGATCGCCGAGCAGGCGCAGGATCGCCGCGGCGAGCGCCTCCGCATCGCGTGGCTCGACCAGCAGGCCGCTGCGTTCATGCTCGACCAGCTCCGCCATGCCGCCGATCCGGCTGATCACCGGCGGCAGCCCGGCGCGCTGGGCTTCCACGATGGTCAAGCCGTAGGCTTCGAACCAGATCGAGGGCACGACCAGCAGCTTGGCGCGGCGCATCAGGGCGTCGACCTCTTCGTGGGGGATGCGCCCCTTGAAGACCTGCTGCGGGTCGAGGCCCGCCTGCGCTGCGAGCTGCTCGAGGGCTGCCCGCTCCGGTCCTTCGCCGGCGATCAACAGCTCGGCCGCCGGAAACGCGGCCCGGACGCGGGGCCACGCGCGCAGCAGGTGCACCACGCCTTTCTCCGGGACCAGCCGGCCGATCGACAGCACCAGCGGACGGCGATCGGTGCTTGCGCTCCGCGGGGTGCTCGGGGTCGGAGACCACAGCGGAATGCACGCCGCCGGCGCGAAGCCGTGGCGCTCGCACAGCTCGCGGTAGGTCTGGCTCGACGTGATCCAGTGGTCGACCGTGGCGCGCAGGGCGGCGCTGCGCGCCGCGACGGAGGTCAGGATGCGGCCGTCGTAGGGGTAGTTCTTTTGGCAGCCGCTCTGCAGGCACTTTTGCCCCACGCCGCCCGGGCAGATCTGGCCGTCGGGCAGGGTCAGCCAGGCGTTGGCGCAGAACGACGAGGCGTCGTGGATGTGTTGGACCAGGGGCACCTCGGCGGCCCCCAGCGCCGCGATCGCGCTGATCGGGAACGCGTGCAGGTTGTGGAGGTGGATCACGTCGGGCCTGAAGCGGTCCAAGAATCGCCGCAGGGCGTCGGCCGCGGGGGGATCCACGAACAGCGCGGTCGGGTCCCAGTTCTGGCGCTTGATCAGGCAGGTTTCGGCGTCCTCGCGGGGCTCGCCGGTCGTGCCGGCGAAGAGGCCGGTTTCGATGCCCTGCTGCCGTTGCCAGGCGAGCAGGTCGTACATGAAGACCTCGGTGCCCCCAGCCTTCGCGGCGGTGGAGTTGACGTGCAGAACGCGCATGGGGAGGGGGCGTCCGGGGGTCTCCGGGCGGGAATGACGGCGGTCGGCCGGCCGGCCCGGGCCGGCCGTAGGGGCTGTAAAGGATATGCTTTGGCCAAGGATGCGCATTTGCCTGGTCGTCCACGGCTTCCCCCCGCACGAGCTCGCGGGGGTCGAGGCCTACACCCTGGGCTTGGCCCGGGCCCTGGCGGCCCGGGGCGAGCGCGTGGACGTGCTGGCCCTGTGCCGCGACCGCGGGCTGCCCGACCGCGCCCTGCGGCGCCAGGAGCGCGACGGCTTTGCGCTGCACTGGCTCAACAGCCTGCGGGACCCCCAGGACCCCGCCGAGGCCCTCGATCCGCCCGGACTGGCGCAGCGCTTCGGGCAGTTCCTCGACCGCGAGCAGCCCGAGGTGGTGCATTTCCAGCACGTGGTCAAGCTGGGGCTCGGCCTGATCGAAGCGGCCCTCGAGCGCCGCATTCCGACGCTCTACACGGCCCACGACTACTTCCCGATCTGCCACCGCATCACCCTGCTGCGCCCGGACCTCGAACGCTGCCCGACGCCCGGCCAGCCGGCCCTATGCACGCGCTGCGACCTGGCGCTCGGTTGGCTCAACCGCCAGCCGGACCTCGGGGATTACCACATGGGCGTGCGCCCCGCTCAGCTCGCGCCGGAAGCCGCCGCGGGGCTCGCGGCGATCCTCGCGGCCGAGCCCGAAGCCGGGCCCCTGCCGCGGGCGGAGTGGGAAGCCGCCCTGGTGCGCCGCTACGACCTGGACCTGCGCCGCGCCCAGGTCTTCGGCCGCCTGGAGCGCATCCTGGCCCCGACGCGCTTTCTCGCGCAGCGGCTGGCCGCCGGCGGCCTCGATCCGGCGCGCATCCGCCACCTGCCCTACGGCATCGAAGTGCGCGGGCTGAACGATCTGCCGGCGCCGGATCCCGCGGGTCGACCGCTGGTCGTGGGCTACGTGGGCAGCGCCACCAAGCACAAGGGCGTCGATGTGCTGCTCGAGGCCTTCGCGCTCCTGCAGGCCGAGCCGGGCCGGCGCGGCCGGTTCCGGCTCGAACTCTTCGGCGATTCGACCGACCGGGCCTTCGTCGGCCAGCTCGAGCGCCGCGCCCGCGAACTGGGGGCGGGCTGGAACGGCGCCTACGATCCGAGCGGTCTGGCGACGGTGCTGGCCGGCCTCGATCTCCTGGTGGTGCCCTCGATCTGGGTCGAGAATCAGCCCCTGGTGATCCGCGAGGCCTTCGCCGCGCGCCGGCCGGTGCTGGCCAGCCGCGTGGGCGCCCTGCCGGAGAGCGTGCGCGACGGGGTCGACGGTCTGTTGTTCGAGCCCGGCGATCCCGCGGACCTGGCGCGCGCCTTGGCGCGCCTGCTCGACGAGCCCGGGCTCTTCGGGCGCCTCGTGGGCGGCATCGCGCCGGTCAAGACGTCGGCCGAGCAGGCCGCCGAGCTGCTGGCCGAGTACCGGGATCTTTGCGCGGGATCCCCGCCCCGGATCGAGCTGGGTTGGAGCCGCGACCTGCCGCACTTGACGGACCTGGCTCAGCGCCATGCCGAGCTTTCCAGCCTGCCGCTGCGCGACCTGTTCGCCCACAGCCTGGCCGGGCTCGAAGGTCTGCGCGAGCTGTTCGGATTGCCGGCCCGGGCGACCCCGGAGCTGCTCGCCAGCGCGTTCGGCCCGCGCAGCCGCATCCAGGAGCTGCTGCGCGACCAGGGCGCCGAGCTCGAGCACCTGCGCCTGGCGCTGCAAGGGCGGCAGCAGGCGGAGGGGCACCTTGAACGGGAGAACCGCTATCTGCGCGAGGAGCTGGCCAGCCGCGCGGCGGAGCTGGCCGGGCGCGCGCGGCAGGTCGAGGAGCTCGATGGCGAAAAGCAGCGCGAGCGGCTCTGGCTGGACAGCTTGATCGCCGCGCTGGAGCGCGAGCGCGACTGGCTGCGCGAGCAGGTCGCCGGGCTCGAGCGCGAGCGGCAGTGGCTGAAGGACCAGCTGGCCGGGCTCGAGCGGGAGCGCGACTGGCTGAAGGGCGAGGTCGATTGGCGCGAGCGCGAGCTCGTCTGGCGCCGCGGGCAGGTGCAGGACTTCGAGCGCGCCCTGGGCGAGCGCGAGGCCGCTTCGAGGGACATCGCCCGGCACCTATCCGATCTCGAGACCCGGCTGAGCGCCGCAGCGGCGGAGCGCGACCAGCGCCAGGCCCTGGCCGCCAGCCTGAGCGCAGCCCAGGGCGAGGCGGAGGCGGCCCGGCGGGCGATCGAACAGGCCGCGCTACGCTCGGCCCAGCTGTTGACGCGGCTTGGAACCCTGCTCGGCGAGGGGCCGGGCCCGGGGGAACGTCCAGCCGCCGAGGCCTGGCCGCGGCTGCTCGGGGAGCTCGAGGCGCGGCTGGCGCAACTCGAGCGCGAGCTGGCCTGGCGCCGCGAGCAGATGGCCGCCATGTCCGCGGACCTTTCCGGGGGCGCGCGGCGCTGGCTCGCCGGCCCCGCCGCCCGTCGGGCGGACGGCTGGAGCCGCTTCGCCGCCGAGCGTCCGGCCAACGGCCGGGGAGGCGAGGCATGAAGCCGCCGCCGGTCTCCGTGGTCATGCCGAGCCTCGAGGATCCCGAGCTGCTCGAGCGGCACCTGCCGCTGTTGCGGGCGGAGTTCGAGCGCCGCGCGGTGGGGGACGAGCTCGTGCTGGTCGACGACACGGGGCGCGGCCTGCTCGCGCCTTTCGCCGCCGAGCGCTGCCCCTGGGCGCGGCTGCTCATCAACCCGAGGAACCTGGGCTTCGCCGGGGCGGCCCGAGCCGGTGCCGAGGCCGCCGTCCACGGATTCGTGTTCTTGATGAACCCGGACATCCGCGTGCGCCCCGGCTTTCTCGAGCCTTTGCTCGCGGCATTGGCCGATCCGCGCGTGCACAGCGCCGTGCCGCGCATCCTGCTGCATGGCGACCCCGAGCGCATCGAGTCCTTGATGGAGATCGACCAGCGCCAGGAGCTGCACTTCGTGCGCCAGCGCGGGCTGGAGGGCGGCGCGCAGCGCTTCGCCAGCGGCGTGTTTCCGGTGGCCTACGGGGTCGGCGGCGCGCTGCTCTTGCGCCGCGACGATTTCCTGGCCCAGGGCTTCGATCCGCTCTACGAGCCCTTCTACCACGAGGACACGGACCTGGGTCTTTGCGCCTGGCGCCGCGGTTTGTCGGTGCGCTACGTGGCCGATTCGGTGGTCGAACACCACCACAGGAGCACGATCAAGAAGCGCATCCCGGCCGATTTCGTGCGCGCCGTGATCGAGCGCAACCTGTTGTTGCTGCAGTGGAAGTTCTTCGACCACCCCGAGGAACAGCAGCGCCATCTCGAGGTGCTCTACCGCTACGCCCTGGATGCCTACCAGCGCGACAACCGCGAGGAGCTGACCTGGCTGCTCCTGGCCCTCGACCGCCTGGGGGAGCTGGCCCGCTCCCGCGCCGCCCTGCCCCCGGCCGTGCGCGACTTCCATCAGGTGCGCACCTTCGCCCGCCCCTTCCCGCCCCCGCAGGCGGATTGACGGCCCGGCTGGGCTGGGGGCCCCCGCACGACCCGCGGTCGTGGGGAGCCCTGCCGAAACGCCGGCGGCCGGTTCCTTAGCGCGGGCGGCCCCTTGGACCCGGCTGCCCGCGCCCCAGCGCGCTCCTCAGCCGCCGATCGTCATCAGGAATTCGGCGTTGATCTTGGTGCGGCGCATCTTCTGGATCAGCATCTCCATGGCCTCGACGGGGTCGAGTTCGTTGAGCACCTTGCGCAGCATCCAGACGCGCTCGATCTCCTGCTTGGTGAAGAGCAGCTCCTCCTTGCGGGTGCCCGAGCGGTTGATGTCGATCGCGGGGAAGATGCGGCGGTCGGAGAGGCGCCGGTCGAGCACCAGCTCCATGTTGCCGGTGCCCTTGAACTCCTCGAAGATGACCTCGTCCATCTTCGAGCCGGTCTCGATCAGGGCCGTGCCCAGGATCGTCAGCGAGCCGCCGTGCTCGATGTTGCGGGCCGAGCCGAAGAACTGCTTGGGCATCTGCAGGGCGGTGGCCTCGATGCCGCCGGAGAGCAGCTTGCCGTCGCTGGGGGCCTCCTGGTTGGAGGCGCGCGCCAGGCGCGTGATCGAGTCCAGCAGGATCACCACGTCGTGGCCCGCTTCGACCATCGAGCGCGCCTTCTGGATCACCATCGTGGCCACCTTGAGGTGCCGGGCGGCGCTTTCGTCGAAGGTCGAGCTGACCACCTCGCGGTTGCCGCCGGCCAGGTTGCGCTCGAAATCGGTGACCTCCTCGGGGCGCTCGTCGATCAACAGCACGATCAGGTGGCAATCGGGCGAGTTCTCGACGATCGCGTTGGCGATCTGCTGCAGCAGCACGGTCTTGCCGGTGCGCGGCGGCGCCACGATCAGCCCGCGCTGGCCGCGCCCGATCGGCGTGATCAGGTCGGCGATGCGCATCTCCAGGGGGTTTTGGCGCGTGCCTTCGAGCAACAGGCGCCGATTCGGATAGAGCGGGGTCAGCTCCTTGAAGGGCGTGCGCGAGGCCAGGTGCTCGGGCGGGCGGCCATCGACGCTCGCAATGCGCTCGAGGCACAGCTGCTGCTCGCCTTCGCGCGGGGGCCGGATCGGGCCCTCGAGGGTCATCCCGGTGCGCAGGCCCAGGCCCTGCACCAGGGAGCGCGGCACGAACACGTCCTCTTCCGTGGGCAGGTAGGAGGCGTGGTGCGTGCGCAGGAAGGCCACGTCGTCGCCGAGCACCTCGAGGCAGCCGCTGGCGATCAGGGGCGTGCGCCGTTCGATCAGGTCGGTCGACAGGCGCCAGAGCACGTCGACGCGCCGCTTGGCATGGCCCAGGTCGACCCCATCGTCCTCGGCCAGTTCGATCAGCTCGGGCAGCTTGCGTCCGACGAGCTCGAGGTAGCGCACGGGCTCGGGCTCGCCGCGACCGGCGCGCGGCAGGGCCGCCTTCAGTTCGGCGATGGCCGCTTCGTCCAGGTCCGCCGGCAGACTTTCGAGCTGCACGGGTCCGGAATCTTCGAGGCCCAGGGCGGCCCCCGGCGCCAGGTTCTTGCGGCCGAAGGGCTTGAAGGGGGGGCGATTGCGCTTCTTGTGCACGGGGACTGCCTGGGAGGGGACGGGAGGATTCGGGGGGTGCAGCGGCGCAGGGGCCGATCGAGTCTCTGCAGCGCCGGAGCGCCGGCGCTTCGGCCGCAAAAAACGCGGGGGCTGGAGCCGGCCTAGCGGCACCCGCCGAGGCGGGGCTGGGAGCGAACCCCGGACGGGCGCCGGGGATAGGGCAGCGCGGCCCGCCCCGGCCGGGGCGCGGGCCCGGCCCGGGGGAGCCCGCCGGAGCGCCCGGGGCGGGCCGCGAGCGGGGCCGCAGGGGCCGGGGCGGATTGTGCATTGGCCGGCGGGGTGGATCAAAGCCGGGCCGCCCGGCCCGCGGCCGGCGCCCGCGGATGGCCCCGCGCTCGCGGCCTGGGCGCTGAGCGGGGTCGGGGCGGGGGGCGGGGGAACGGCGTGCCCGCGACTGGCGCTAGCGGGGCCCCTCGGCGAGGCTCGATGGGCTGCCGCTGGGCCCGGTTTTGCCCTCCGGCCGTGCGGCCGCGACGGCGCTCTCTCTCCAGGGCACGTCGTCCCCGGCCCCGGCCGGGGGACCCTCGACCTGGCCCACCCTTCCCCGCGCCCTCCGATGCTCTCGCCTGCCCTTCGACACGCCCTGCTCACCCCGTTGCCCGCCGCCCTGGCGAGCTTGGCCTGCGCCGCGGTCCTGTCCGCGTCCCGGGCCTCCGCCCAGGCCAACCTGAGCGGCTGGCACCGCGACGGCCAGACCTTCCTGGTCTTCGACGTGGACCAGACCTACAGCGGCCTCGAAAGCATCACGATCCTGCGCTCCCCGCAGCCGATCGCGACCCTCGAGGACCTCGGCCGAGCCGAGCTGGCCGGCCGCCTCTACCCGCAGGATTGGCGCGCCGCGCGCCTGTCGGCCTCCCATCCAGGGTCGACCTGGACGATTCCCGACGCCGCCGGCCAGCCCCTGTCCCTGGGGGCCCAGCAGGGCCTGTTCGTGTACACGCCCCACGCCGCCGAAAGCGAGTACTTCGCGGTGGTCAAGACCGAGCTGCTCGGAACCGGCCCCTTTTCGTCCAGCGCCGCGATCGCCCAGGGGCTCGGGCCGGTGAAGCCGCACCTGCAAAAGTCGGGCAGCGATGGGGGACACCCCTATCGCCTGTACGCCCTGTGGACCGACGGGCGCGCCGACGCGGACTCCGGCCGCGCCGATTTCCCGGTGATGGGGCCGGCCCACAGCGCCGGTGTGGCCCACCTGTTCTGCGTGTTCGAGCCCCAGGGACCGCTGCCGCCGGCGCCGCGGCCCCTGGTGGTCTTCCTGCACGGGGGCGGCGGCTCCTACTGGACCTATCGGCCCTCCGCGGCCGGCCAGAAGAAGATCGATCTCGAGGTCGACAACGGGCTCTACGTGACCTTCGATTCGCACCTGTTCCTGCGCGCCGGCGGCCAGGTCAACACGAACACCGCTGGCTGGTTCGGGTGCTGCGAGAACTACGATCGTTTCCAAGAGCCATCCCTGGTGCCGCCCGCAGGCACGCGGGTGATCGACTTCTACCAGCGCCGCATGGCCTGGCTCCTCGACTGGTTGCAGCAGGACCTCGGCGCCGATCCGCAGCGCACCGCCATGGCGGGCCTTTCCGGGGGCGGGCGCGGCACGCACCTGTTCGCCCGCGCGCGGCCCGAGCGGCTCTCCGCCAGCCTGTCCTTCGTGATGCCGATCAACGTCTTCAACGATGAAGGCCCGGCGCTGTGGGGCACCTTCGCGCAGAACCTGCCCACCAACCTGCCCGGCGCCCCCGGCGCGATCGACACCCTGCTGGCGACCACGCTGCTGAGCCCGTTGGACCTGCCCTTCCAGCGCTTCGTCGACGGCACCACCGACAGCGAGGTGCCCTGGCCCGGCAAACCGCCCACCTACGCTGCTTTCGATGCCTGGCGCAGCGGCGCCGCGATCTACTGGGACGAGCGCGGCCACACCGCCGCCAGCCCGACCGGCTGGGTCGGCGCCAAATTCGTGGGCTCGCCCAAGCACGCGCTGGCCGAATTGACCCGCCACCGCGCCGATCGCTCCTTCCCGGCCTTCCACTCGGTCGACCACAACCTGACCCAGCCCCAGCAGCAGCCCGATCCGGGCGATCCGGTCCTGCCGCCGAACGGCGCGCCCTTCGGCACCTGGGGCGGCTGGTTCGACTGGGATCCCGCCTCGCTCGTGGATCAGCCCGGGCTCTGGTCCGCGCGCCTGTGGCTGGTCACCGCAGCGCCTTTTCCCGCCGACAACGCGCCCCTGCCCCAAGCGCGGGCCAGCGTCACCCTGCGCCGCCTGCAGGCCTTCGCGCCGGCGCCGGGCGAAGCGCTGCGCTTCAGCCTGTCCCTCGACCAGGCGCCCTTCACGCTGCTGTCCAGCGGCTTGATCGCGGCCGATGCCGAGGGGCGCTTGACCGTGCCCAACCTGACCTTCGGCGCGGCCCCGCTGCGCCTGCGCGTCGAACGCCTGGCGGCCGCCCCGGGCCTATCGCTCTACGCCGCGGCCAGCCCCGGCTGCGCCGGGCCTCCGGCGATCGGCGCCAGCGCGGCGCCGGCGATCGCCAGCCCGGCCTTCGCTTTGCTGGCCTGCAATCTGACCCCGGGCGCCCCGGGGCTCTTCGCCCTGGCCGCGGCGCCGGCCGAGCTGCCGCTGCTCGGCATCGAGGTCGCGGTCGAGCTGTTCGCGCCGCCGGCGCTGCTCGGCCCCGCCCTGGCCGGACCGAGCGGCGGCGCCCAGTGGGCGCTGCCGATTCCGAACCAGCCCCAGCTGATCGGGCGGCAGCTCTACGCCCAGGGCGCCTGGCTGGACGCCTGCGGCAGCGCCGGGTGGGCGGCGACCCGCGGGCTCGAGCTGACCCTGCAGCCCTGAGGTGCCAGGCGGCGCGGGGCCCGGGCCGTTCAGGGCCCGGCCAGCAGGGCGCGCAGGCGTCCCAGGCGCCGCTCGAGCTCGGCGAACTCGCCCTGGTTCAGCACGATCAGGTCGGCGCGGGCGCGTTTGGTCTCGAGGGGCCACTGGGCCGCCTCGCGGCGCGCCAGCTCCCCGGGGGCCCAGCCGCGGGTTTCGATCGCGCGCCGCTCGCGCTGCTCCAGCGGCGCGTCGACGAACACCAGCAGGTCGCAGGCCTGCGCGAGCCCGTGTTGGGCGTCGTTTTCGAGCAATAGCGGCACGTCGAGGCACACCAGCGGCAGGCGCTCCGCGCGGGCGGCCTCGATGCCCGCCCACAGGGCCGTGCGCACCCGCGGGTGGATCCAGCCTTCCAGCGCCCGCCGGCCCTCGGCGTCGGCGAACACGCGCTGCGCCAGGGCCGCCCGGTCGGGCAGGCCATCCGGCCCGAGCACCCCGCTCCCGAAGCGCTCGCGCACCAGCGCCACGACCTGCGGCTCCGCCAGCACCCCGTGGGCCAGGGCGTCCGCGGACAGCCAGCGGCCCGCCGGGCCGGCCAGCAGCCGGGCGGCCGCCGATTTTCCCGAGGCGATCCCCCCGAGCACCCCGATCACCGGGCAGGGCGGCCGCGCGGGGCGATCGGGCGGGGTCGGAGGCATGGGGGGGGGCCGGCGCGCGCGGCGCCCCGATGCTACGGGGGCCACAGCTCCGGGGTGCTGCTGTAGCCGAGCGGTCCCAGGCGGTTAGGGACGCTGCCGCGCCCCGGGCGCGGAGGCCGCCGGCCCCCTCGGGCCTTGCTCGGCCCTCGCCCCGGCGGTATCTAGAGGCCCCGCACGGCGGCGCCCGGTCTCCCCCGAGCGCCGTCCGCCGCGTGCCCAGG
>ERZ1066117.573-NODE-573-length-26447-cov-16.740944_pt1 | contig 26447 bp, 26 predicted proteins | sample MGYA00382764_ERZ1066117 | MGnify/ENA primary metagenome ERZ1066117 (study PRJEB33369, sample SAMEA5778347) | biofilm metagenome | biome: Industrial cooling water; feature: Water cooling tower basin; material: Biofilm | place: United Arab Emirates | collected...
CGTTCACGTCGCCTGCGTCCTCGTCACCATGCGGGCTTTGTGAAACCGCTTCTACGCACTGCACTCCGCGGCGCACCGCAGGGGCGCAAAAGTGCCTTGCCCGTTACCGCCGCCGGTCGAACGAGTCGGCAGGCCAGAACTGCCCGGCCCCGAGTCGCCTACCCGTCCGCGTCATGGAGCGACCCCTTAGCACAACCCTCGTTCTACGAGGATGGAGGTCGCGTCTTGTGAATCTCGACGGACTGGTAGCCGCGACGAAACGTCGCCCCTTGGGGTGCCCGCAAGGTAACGACAGCGTCGTCACTCGATTCCAGCCCCGCAGGATCAGGCTTGGCCTTCACATGTTCCACAACGAGTTGGGAGACCTCAGTGCTGGCGTGTCGGACAACCACCCACATACCAATGATGGGCACGCCGACATCCTGGACATGGCGGAACCCGGGAATCGCTTGGCCAACTCGGAAAGAAGCGCCTCTGTCAACTTCGGCCTCCACGATGCAATCGCCACAATCGCCTTTCGCCACGTCGGGGTCGAGAAGCTCAATCAGCCTCTCAGCTCCGCGCAGGTCCGCGTCGCAGAGACCAGTTGGAAACGCAGATGGAAGCGCCAGATCACAGTGGCTCCATCCAGAAATCTGTCGCATCGCCTGCAGGAACCGAACGACGACGTTCGCAGACTCTATGCTCTCATCTCGGTTGACGTGGCATCGCCAGCCCATAGCTCGGTTCCCATCCACCTCGATGAACATGTCCATCGGGAGCCCCGAAGTGGCTTGCTTCGTGAAGGCAGCAACCTGATCGAAGTAGCTAAGCGAGTTAATCGATTGCCCTGCCCACCCACTGAGCAACACGTCCATTTTCACGATCACGCGCTCGATAGGAGGGTCCATTGTAGGGTCGATGCCCAGGTGAATCCGGAGCGGGTGACGGGACGGGGACTGTTCGAATCGTAGTTGCCGTTGACCACCGACCAAGAACCCCGAGAGCGGGTCTATGGCCACGCTGCCGCCATCGAGAACCACTTTCAAAGTCGCCGCGATTCGCTTCGTAAAAGATACGCTCACAGCCTTGCTGGCAACATCGCTCAACAAAGGTGAGCCCGTCACCTCCAGCTTCAGATCGGCCAGAGAGACTTCCTTTCCTTCGTCGAAGAGTGCGCCCTTGGCCGCAGCCAATTGGGCGGTCGGCCCCGAGAGCTTGAACTGCAGGGCGACCTCTTCAACGGCATCAAATGTCCAAATCTCCCTGCCACCAACAACATTCACGCGAGGCCGAAACCGATTGTCTAGTTCGGAGAATCGCGATGCTTGATGCGTGATCGCATCACGGACCGTCCCAGGACGTAGCGATGTCATGAATGCAATCGATTGTGCGACCGCCTTCCGGAGCAGTCCGTGGTCGGCCAGCTTCTGCGCGACCGGTATGGAAACCGTCATCGTGCTGCTTGACCACTTGATCTGCTTCTGCTCTGCCACCCAGCCTTGCAAGAAGAGCCACACGGCTTCCCTGGCATTTACATCTACAACAACAAGGAACACCGGCTCGCGAACCTTCTCGAAATAGTATTGAAGGTGCCTTGTATCCATGCGGAAATGCACTTGCGACTTGCCACGACTGAGTCGGTAGCTGGCTGTTCCCTTCAACTGGACCATGAAGGCCACGCCACTGACTCGATCACCTTCAACCAGTTCGACTCGGAAGTCCTTGCCGTAGTCGTTTGCGAGACGATCCGCGACACCAAGATCCTTGGTGAGATCCTGGAAGATCGCTTGAGCTGCCGCATCGGTAACGTGGCTCGGGGGGCGCTTCATGTTCGAACTCCGCCAGCGCGGCAGTCAGTCTCTGACTCGCCAATGGGCGTGCGTCGACATGGACGGTGAGTGGCTGCTATGCGCAGGCCGCTCGAATCGTGCTCTTGGTCTGACAGCCATGATGCTCTGGCGACTTCACAGCCGCGATATCGTCAATCCGAACACGAGGGCATCGAGTTCGGCCGTCGGGATGTGCAACTCGCGCGCGAGGTCGCGGCGCGAAACGCCGTCGCTAGCCAACGCCGCGAAGACCTTGGCTAGGATCTGCGAGGACTCCCAGCCCGTGCTTTCGGGCTCGCTCCTCCGGTAGCCGCGCCGCGACGCCTCCATCCATAGCGCGCGGTGCCTCCACTCCGTCAGAACGTCGAGCGAATGGAGGCGCTGGATCAAGGCTCCGACCGACACCTTCCAGACCTTCTTCATCTGCACCAGCCGGTCCAACGTCACGAGGGGCGGCACGTTCGCCAGCACGCTCGACTTCGGCATCAGGAACGCCGAGGCGAAGCGGTCCGCCTCAACTTCGGCTTCGCGACCACCCTGTCCGGCGTGTCCGTGCAGCACAAGGTGCCCCAGTTCGTGGCAGGCATCGAAGCGGCTGCGTTCCGCGCTCTTCCTCGTGTTTAAGAACACGAAGGGCACCTCGTCGCGGCGGAAGGAAAAGGCATCGACCGCATCACAGTCTTCGACCAACGAGAACACGCGCACGCCGTGGCTTTCGAGTAGATGCACGACGTTGCGGATCGGCTTCTCGCCAAGGTCCCACAGTCCGCGAAGCTGATCGGCGGCAAGCTCGGGATTCGAGACGCCGCGCATCACGGGCACATCTGGCACCGGGAGGTCGAAGCGGTCACCGATGAACTCGGCGAGTTCGATCGCGACTTCGGCTGCGCCGAGTGCAGCGTCGCGCCGGGAAGCCGTCATCTTCGACAGCGCACGGAAGCTCACCGCCTCCGTGCGGACCTCAGGCGGATCAGGCTGTTCGAAAAACGACAGCGGGAAACCAAGCTCGCGGGCAAGAGCGGCCATCGTTTCCGGTGACGGTTCAGCTCGGCCCTTCTCGATCCGGCCTAGATGGTCGGCGGTGACGCTCGCAGCTTCCGCGAGGGAAGTCTGCGTCCGGCCCCGTCGCTTCCGCGCGAGGGCGATGCGCTTTGGATTCACAGGCATGGCGGTGCTCTATGCCTGCTGCTTCTTGCGCACGTCGATCTCGATTTCGCCGGTGTCCTCGACCGGCAAGACCTCGTTCGTCGGCTCCGTGTTGATCGGCGCGAACAAGATGCGCTGCTTCCAGTCGACGATGCGGCCGTCGGCGTCGACGCGCCAAGGCAGCGACAACTCGAATCGCACTTGATCGCGATCGCGGCTCACCAACAGAACCCAGGTCTCGACCGGCGGCGGGTCCTTGGGGGTCAGCACGTCGCCCCACAGCAGCCGCTGGTTGTTGTTCGCGACGGCGAGTTCCACGGCCGGCCCCTTCGGGTTCTTTCTGCGTGGCGTGCCGCGTTGCATTCCGGTGGCCTCGTCGCCGGTCTGGACGATGATCGCAACCTTGCCATCCGGGCTCACCGTGGGACAGCTTCCGCCCTGGATGGCCTGCCAGCCTTTCCCGACCAGCCCCTCGCGAATTGCCCGGGTGGTCTCCGCCCAGGCCGAGTAGCCGGCACGAGTCGGTGGATCCAACTCGGTGCAACCGCGGCGGGCGATCTCGCCGCGTTCGACGGCGTTCCGGAGGATCTGCTGGGTGACGCCGATCCGCTCTAACGTCGTCGGCAACTGGGGGAGGATCTGCTCCATGTCGGGTTTTGGCTCCTCAAATGAGGGAGGAAAAGTCGACATGCAGCCTACGGGCAGCCGGGGCTCACGCAAGCATCTGCGCCGACATTCTTCCCCCGGCCCTGGCGGGCCGCCCACCCCGATGCCGCTGGCGGTCCCGGTTCGGGACTCGTCGTTGGCGCTGCTCGAAGGTGCCGCCACCGCGATCGATGTGCTGGACGTGAATCCGAAGAACCCCGATCAGAAGCCGCAGCAGGAAGCCCCGGTCGCACCGGCATCACCCGATAAGTGCCCGCCGAAGACGCCCAGGGCGGTCAGGTATCTTCGGGTGAGTGGCCGCGGGCAGGTCGGCGGCGACGGCTTCCCGCGGCAGCGCACAGCCATCGCTGCGTTCGCCACAGCCAAAGGGATCGACGTGGTGCAGGAGTTCCGAGACGAAGGCGTGTCCGGCACGCTCGGGCTGGCTGACCGACCCGGCTTGACCGCGCTGCTCGAAGCCGCGACGGCCGCCGGAATCGACACGGTCCTGATCGAGCGCGCTGATCGACTCGCTCGCGACCTCGTCGAATCCGAGCTGCTACTGCGGACCTTCCGCGAGCAGGGCATTCGCGTGGTCGAGGCCGAGGGCGGCACGGACCTGACGAACGGGAGCGACGACGGGAATCCGACCGGCGTGCTCATCAGGCAGGTCCTGGCAGCGGTCGCGCAGTTCGAAAAGAGTGGCCTAGTAGCGAAGCTGCGGGCAGCCAGGGACCGAGTTCGGCGGCAGCGTGGCCGCTGTGAGGGGCCGCCTGCCTACGGCGTGCGAGATGCCGAGGCGGCGGGCCTCAAGCGGCTGCTCGAACTGGCTGCCGACCCCGCCGGCAACCGGCGCTCGCTGGCCGAGATCGCCGCCGCGCTGAACAGCGAGCAAGTGCCGACCCGGAGTGGTCGACCATGGGCAAGGTCCACGGTCCAGACCGTGCTGGCTCGGCACCAGGAGCGACGTTGACTCGATGTCACCGACGGTTCAGCACCAACATTCGGACAAGCGCGATGCTGCCACCGATCGCCTGGGTTGACTCCAGGAGGCCGTGGGTCGTGTATGCGGCCATGGACCACGGAGTGGCACGATGTGGGTGAGTTCGGTTGCCGGGACCATCTCGGTCGTCCAGGCCGGCCCAGAGCCCGGCAAGCGGCCCGGCGCGCCCAGGAAGCTCATGGTTCGCGCCAGGGTCAGGAAGCACTTGGAGCTGCTGCATCGAGACCACCCGATCCTCCGGCGCTACCCGATCATCCAAAGCGAGCCGGGACGTGACTACGCCTTCCGCATGATCGTTCCTCGCACGACGTTCGCCAGGGTCGTTGCAGCGATGGTGGCGGGGATCGAATATGGCAATTTCAAGGCTCGGTGCGCCGCGTCGCCCGATCTGGACCCGGCCTACAACACGGCCCTGCACGACGTGTGGGCCGTGTTCCGCCGGCTACAGGAGTGACCGGAAGCCACTCTGCTGATGCTCTGCCGTCACACCTGAAAGCCGATTTGGCGGAAGGAAGCGCGTAGCACGTCGGCGATCTCGGCCTCAGCATCCGCGGCGTAGGGGAGCGCGAGTGCAGCATGGAACCGCAGCCAATCGTGACCAAGGACACGCTCGAAGCCGGGAAGTTCCGAGAGCACCTTCGTGAGGTGTTGCTCGTCGCCCATCGGTCGCCACAGGGCCGAAAGGTGGGCGAGGACGCGAAACAGCTCCGTGGTCGCTCGCTGCGCGCGCACCTCGTCGCCGTCCTTCGCCAGCAAGTCCGGGGCCGCAAGTTCTTCGAGGAGGGTTCTGACGTTCGTAGCGAATCCGTCGACCAAGAAGTTCCCAGGGCCTCCCGTTCCTTGCGTCAAGCCGCGGATCATGTGATCCGAGAACACGTCGGCATCGTGCTCGCACCACAGATAGTTGGCCTCCCGAAGCAGGCTGTCCCAGACTGATGACACCGACTGTCGTGATGCCGCCCACTCTTCATCCGACATCTCGGCGGCTTGCACGACGTGCCTGAACTCGTGGAAGAGCAGGTAGCAGCGCAACACGCGGCTCTCGGTGTCATCCTTCGTCCAGTATCCCCCGTCGAGAACGATCGTGGAACGCAGGGGTGAGCGGCGATCCGCGTAGAGAGTCACTCCACGCACGCCAACCGTCCCGTAGACGCTGCCACGCCGCGAAGTCCCGTGATAGCCCTTCTCTACTCGCGCGATTCGCTCGGCAAGATCCGCAGCGAGCACGACATCGAGGTGAACTGGCTCGAACGACCACTCGACTTCATCGAACGCAGCGAGCAGAGCGCGAACTTCGAAAGCCGCTCCTTCTCGGAACTCCCCTGGCACGTCACCCGCGCAGACGTTGATGACCCCAAAGTTGCTCGCCGCCGCTCGATCCGCCATCGGCGCATTCTAGCGAAGCGGACGAGGTAAGCGACCGCTCCCGCGGAGCTGCGCTAGCGACTTCAAGAGTAGTCGACTTCTCGGACCCGCTTCCGATCGCGCAGGTCCTCGACAAGGTTGCGGATCTCTTCGCGCAACTCCCTCGTCCGGTGCGCCGGGATGCTCGCGATAACCGCGATCGGCGAGGACTCGTCCGACGTGGCCATCGCGATCGTGGCGAGTCCGAACAGGCGCTGGAACAGGGTCTGCGAGAACTCCGAGTCCTTGCACCGATACAGCTCCAGCTCGTCGGTCCTCCGGGCCAGCACGCCAGACGTCACGCGGAATCGCTGCGTGGTCAGCTCGTAGCGCATCGTGCGGACAAGCAGATACCGCCACACCGCGACGAAGATCGGGATGACGAGCCAGCAGAGTAGCGCGCACCAGACGAACGCACCCAGGTTCGCGATCTGAGAAGGACGGCCGGTCCACACATGGGTCTCGACCCGCGTGGATGGCTGGGCGGCGCGTTGTCGACCCGGGTTGACGGGGCGTTCGACTGCGCGAGCGGGTTCGGCTGCTTCGGTCTGCGTGGTCATGGTGATCTCCGTGTCCTCGGGCGATTCAGCGGGTCGGTGCGGCGGTGGTCGCGGCGCTGCTGGTGGGCTGCTCATCGCAGGCCAGCGGAATCGCGGCTGACCCGCTCTGGATCCTGGCCGTCGTGATGGAGCGCCACGGGATCGGATTCACGAACACGATCGGCATGATCGCGGTAGTGCCGGGCAGCACGGTCTGCGCGTGGCCGCCGAACCGCTGCATGACCGCTGCGAACCGGAAGCCCTGCTCCTGCTCGTAGGTGCGCCCTTGCGCGGCCAAGACCACGCGGTCGCGCGGCGACCACGACACGTCGGTCTTGCCCTTCCGGTTGTCGATCTCGACGAAGTAGATGCTGGGGTAGTTGCCGAACTGGCGCGTCCATCCGACACCGCAGAGTTCGCTCGTGATGACGTCGACCGCGTGGTCTTCGACCGCCGCAAAGGACTCGGCGCGCCCGAACGTGATCCGTGCGCCGGTCGGGAACGTGGTGCTCCACGTCGGCGGCGGCGGCGCGGGCTTGGCGGGCGGCGAGGCCGGCGGCATCGGCGCGGTCTTGGGTGTCGCGGCAGTGGAGCGCGCTTCCGCTGGTCGCGGCTCCTTGCCTTCCAGCTTGTCGAGCCACTGCTCGAAGCTGGCGCAGCCAGCAAGCACGGTAGCCAAAGCGAGAAGAGCGAATCGACGAATAGAGCCCATCGGTGAGGTCCCCCAGCCTCCTGGTCAGCAAGAAGCACGCGCTACGCGGGACTTTTCAGGCGATTTTCGCATGTCTCGGAGCGCCATCTAGGTTTCTTCGGCTTCGTCAGCCCTGCACTTGAGTCGGTTGCCGAGGCTCAAGGATGGGCTCGGCACAGTCAGTCGAATACAAGCGGTTCCTCACGCGCCTGATCCAGGCCCGTGAAGAAGCCGGCCTAACGCAGAAGGAAGCCGCCGAGCCCTTCAGCCAGGATCAGGCATGGATGTCGAAGGTGGAGCGTGGCGTGCGTCGCCTCGACGTGATCGAGCTGTCGAAGTTGGCGCGGCTCTACAAGAAGCCGGCGCGCTACTTCGTGCCCGAGTTCCCTCCTGAGTAGCAGGGTCGGCCACAGTGCCGTCGGCGGCAGAGACCTTCGTGCGCCGACCGCACGGATCGGTTGAGCCGCGACCGCCGACCGAGCACCAAGAACCGCCACCGAAGCTCCGCGTTTCTGTCCGTCGTGCGATCCGCGGCACCAGCCTTCGTCCTGTTGTTCGCGTGTGCGGGCCGCACCACCGCGCCTCGCCGGAGTCACTTGATCGGCTCCCAACCGCAGAAGGGGTCGCGACATGGCCTGAGGATGCGCAGGGTGCTCGCGAGAAGGCCATGGCCGTGACGCAACCCGAGCCCGATCGGTTAAGGGTCGCGGTCAACGCGGTTGCCCGGACCGGAACGCCGATCTGGCGCGTGTCCGCGAGCAACCTGATCCCTGGCGGATGGGACGTCGAGATCAACCCGAGAATGGGCCTCCTGATCTCGGCGAGGCGGCGACCCGGACGGTAGCGCGGCTCTCGGCCGTCAGAGGCTCGACGAGCGCCGCCAGAACGAAGTCAACCGTCGAAAGAGTGGCCGGGGCAAGCTTCGGGAAAAGGGGAAGAAAAGGAGAGTCAAGCTTTGACGTCCTGTGCGGACAACCCGGCCGGGTGTTCGGTCTTGCTTCAACTTACGCGGCTCCGGGGAGGGTGCCAGGGGCGGGCGCAGGTTCTCGCTGGACGACGACCAACGGGGCATCCGGGTCTGCGTTTGCCAGCGGCGCGTTCGTCTCGGGCCGTGGTCATCGAGCCCCGCGGTAGCTTGTTCGGCCCTGGCTGTGCCGAGTCAGCCCGCCACTTCTCATCAGCCTCCCGACACGCTCACCCGTCGATGTAGTCGGCCAGGGCGGCGCGAAAGTGCTCGATCGTCCTGGCGGACAGCCCGGCTTCGCCGAGACGTCTGAAGAAGTCCTGCACGAGTTGGTCGCGCCGCACGGGCCACTCGAACTGATCGGCCCGGCGTGCCGCCGCGAGCGCCGAGCGGAACCCCGGTTCGTCCTGAAGCAAGGCGAGCGCGCCGTCGTGCCTGACCTCCTGCACGAACATCGCGCGCAGATCCGGCGACTCGGTCAAGTAGCTGTCGTCGAGCAGGCGCATGGCCTGAGCGAGAACGAGAGGCTGTTCTGGAGGAGCCGTAGCGACCAGCATCGAGGCGAACCGCGTGGTGCCCAACTCCGACCGGAGCCGCGCGATCTCGGCTTCCAGCTCGGCGATGCGGCTCGATTGCTTCGCGTCACCGTCATTGGCTGTGCTCGCAGCCTCGCGCACCACGGCGACGTCGGACAGGTCCGAACTCGCCGGGCGCACCTGTTCCACGCTCGCCACGACCAAGCTCATGCCACTATGGTCGTCGGCCCGGACCAAGGCATCGCAACCGCAGCAGCGGCGGCCGAACGCCGCGCCGATCGAGCCCGAGAGGATCGACAGGCAAACGACGAACGTTGCGAAGGAGGATGTGCTGCCCACGTCGCGATTGTAGCAGCGGCGGCCCGCGCACGCACTAACACAACATGCCCAGCAACTACCTACCTCTCCCTTCTCAGAGGCGGTCTTGGCGATACAATTCACACGGCATTCGCATTACACACCAGTGCATAGCGAGAGGACTCCCTCAGTGATGGTCAGGATCCCATTTCTCAGCAAGAGCGCGGACCGCGAGTCTCTGGCGCGTTGTCTCGACATCTCCGCCGAGCGCAGCGGCGTGGGAGCTGACGCGGCTGTTCGGGTCATGTCGCTCTTCTTCGAGGCCGTCGCGGACGAGATAACCAAGGGTCGGGCGGTTCGGATTCCCGGGTTCGGCGTCTTCGTTCCGGCCCCGATCCCGGAGCGCCACCGCCGTGCCTCCCGGAACCCGACCCCTCGCTGCAAGCCCGTGTTCTCGCCGAGCCGAGGGCTGCGCGCGCAGGTCGCATTAGGAGTCGGGCCACGCCCCGAGAACATCAAGGCGCTCGCACGACACAGGAGCAACCACGCGAACTCGACTGGCACGCAGCGGGTGTTCACCGCGATGCAGGCGCTGCGCCAACAGGTCGCGGCTCAACTCGGTCGAGCAGGCGCGTAGGACCAGGATGACTCGCATGACGAGGCACGCACCAGAGGCTGCGAGACGACTGACCACGCGCGTCGAGCTGCGCGCTCCGGCCGACAAGCTGACGGCCGCGCCCTACCTGACGCCGGATGATCCTGGTCGGCGATTCTTCGACCTGCGCGCGCATCCGGAGCAGATCGACCTGATCGGCGAGCTGGATGGGCGTCCCGCGATGCGTGAACAGATCATGCTGCTGAACGCGCGTTCCAGCCCATTCTTCAGCATCGGCTGCGAGCGTGCGGTGAGCAGGCTGCGTCGTCAGGACGGATCGCCCGTCTGGAAGACCACTTCCTACGTTCAGTTCGCTTTCGTCGATCCCGCACGCTGCCAGATCGCGAGCTACGAGCCGATCGTGCGGGCGCTGCACGAGGCTCTGGACGGCCGGAACACGAACGAATGGAATCGGCTCGTCGAGCTTGAGCCCGACCCGGTCGTGTTCCAGCCGGCCGGTCGCCGTGCCTGGAGCATGACCATTTGGACCAGCGCCTTCGCACAGGATTGCGAGACCTCGGTCCACGAATGGAGCCTGTGCATGCTGGCCCAGACCGCCGTGATGGGGTCGTGGATCCGGATCGGGAGCCCCATGTGACAGTGCATCTGACTTCGTGTCAATGTCGAACGGGGTCATGCGTCCCCGACCACCACATCACGCAGCGGGACGCCCCGGCCGACGAACAGGTCGTCGCAAAGTTGGCCCGCGTCCGCGAGGAAACGCGCGTGTAGGTGCCGGAAGAGCGTGTCGACCTGCTGCAGGTCCAGCGGGCCGAGCGGGTCGGACAGGACCATCCAGGCGATCCGACCACCGGGTGCGACGTGCGAGTCCTCGCTCCTGCCACGAGCAGGACCAACTTGGACGCGACGCGCGCTGGATGCGACGTGCTGACGCTGCAGGTTGTGAATGCCGAGTAGGTGCAGGTGGACGGTGCGCAACCGGCCTTCGGGCTCGTAGTGACTGGGCAACCCACTCGCCTCGTCCTCGGACCGGAAGAACAATCGGCCGTAGGCCACGACCATCGCGCTGATCAGGGCGCGCTGGACTTGAGATGACGGACCCAGATCGGGCTGGCTTGCGAGCCGGAGACACGAGATCGCGACGCGCAGGTCATCGAGCCCAAGCGCCACCCGGGCGAAGCGGCCGGCGCGACCACTACGACCCGGAACGACATGCTGGCCGCTCGGTGACACAGAGTCACGCGAGCCCTCAACTTGACCATCTGGCAGGCGCGTCACGCGGACCTGCTTCTCGGCGACTTGCGCGGGTTGCTCGACCCAAGCCTCGGGGCGACAGGGTTGACCTCGCGCGTCCAGTCCAGGATCTGCCGCGCGCTGAACTCCTCGAAAAACAGCAGATCGAAGATCCATCGGATCTCGCCGGACGGCTGACACCCGACGACCGTGCTGTGCAGCGAGCTTCTGCGAATCTCCCACCTGTGTTGTGGCATGTGGACAGACGCAACTTCGACGGCCCAATCGACGAGGTAGTGGCATGCGTGCTCCACTTGGAACCACTCGACGGATTCGGCCTGCGGCAGCCGCCTGTTCATCCAAGCACTGCCCGCTCCGTGAGCATAGGGGTGGCAACTTCGGGTCGTAGCGAAACCACCCGTTGATATGGAGCTGCCGCAGTTCCGGATGCTGCACCAAGAAGATCTCCTTGCGCACCCGCATCCAGTGCCCCAGGGAACGCGCCAGGAGCTTCCGGATTCGTGGCATCTGAACTATCGGCTTGATCCTCGACCACTGCCTGCGCAGGTTGAGCACCTTTGTCCTGGCAGACGCGAACGGGATCGGGGGACATGCACTGCGGGTTCGGTTCATGGGTCAGCTTCGCTTCGATTGATTTGCTTGTCACTTTCTCATCGTTGAGACAGGCTTGTTCCGCTTGATCTGGCGAGTGCGCGCTCGCAGCTCTGCCTCCGCCATGTCTACGGCTCGCCGCTGTGCGATCTGCGCCTTCGACGGTCTGGCCAAGCGAAAGGCCCCACAGCAGCCAACCGTGCGCCCGATCCGAGCCACCTGCAGGTTGACCCAGTCCTGGTCGCTCATCCTGCGCGCCGATTCCTTCGCTCGGCTCGTGGCATACCTAACAATGTTTCCTGCGTGCCAGCCAAGTGACTCTGCGTCACTCGCCCAGAACTTCGTGTCCCATTCCGCCGCATTGTGCGGATCTAACGGCTTCGCGTGAACCAGACCCGCCTGCAGCAGAAGCCTCTTGGGCACGCCTGCCTTCGCGGCTACCACTTGTAGAACCTTCAGTGACGCATTGCGCAGCGCGACGGCCGACAGCGGAAACCTCCGCTTCGTGCGCTTGCGAAGCGACGGGGGCATCTGTTCCCGGCGTCTGTTCCACCGGCGAACCCGCGCATTCCACTTCGCTCCGACCGAGCCTTGGACGTAGACGATGACGTGGAAGTGGATACGCCATAGGCGAGGGTTCGCAGCTCTCGCTGGTTCCAGCACGGCCACCATCCCGCCGAGGCACGACAGGACGCCACTGCGCTTTCGCCAGATGCCACGGAGCACCTCGCGCAACAATCGGACCTGCCGTCTCGCCGCCTTCATCCCGGGCGCGGCGATCGTCATGAGGAAACACCGAGCTTCTGGATCAGCTCGGCGCACAGCCTCGACGCGCAGCGCGATGACGTGCTGGTGCTGGCAGGCGATCACGAACCCGCAAAGCTCACAGCACCACATCACGTTGCATGGGAACCGGCCGTGCGGACTAGACCCTCTCGCGCAGCATCGCAGACGGTACGCCAGTTTCTCTCGGCCGAACTTTTCCAGCATCCGAGCCCTCGCCATCCGACCCTTGAAGTCGCGATCGCATAGCGGATGGCCCTCACCCCAACGGGTAAGGACCGACTTGATCTCGACCGGCTTGTTCACGCCAAACCTCGCTGTTGAAGCTCCTGCGTCAGCCCCTCCCGAGCCCCTGGACTGCCGCCCCTCGTCAGGCTGGCGAAGAACCTGTCTACCTCTTCCTTTGTCGTGGCCATGCGACCACCGACCATGAACGCACGCAGGCATACACCGTGCAGCCCGGGGTTCACCCAACGATAGACTGAGGCGACGTGAACGCGGCGACCGCTTCGGTTCCGAGGCAGGAGCTTGGGCAAGCACGCCAGAAAAACGATCTGCTCTCTTGCCCACCAAGATGCACAGTCAGCAGTGCGAGTCACCATGCCCCCGCAATACCCCACGCGACTCAGCACAAAGAGCATCCGTCACGTTCTAGGTATCACCTGCTTTCATGCTACTTCCGAATGAAGGCGAGGCACTCGCTGCCGAGGCCCGTGAGCTGCCAGAGAAAGAGCTTTCCTTCCTTGCCAACGTAGCGAATCAGCCCACGAGCGAGTGGGATCTTCAGCGCGTTGCGAACAGCGTTCACACTGCTCTTTCTCTGCTTCTTGGTCGCGCTCTTTCCCCAACAAGACGAAAGACGCTCGTATGAGCACGGTCCATGCTTCTGCATGGCGCGGAGGAGCCTCCTCGACATCGATCCCATGCCCTGCACGTCGTCCCAGATGTCGCCGAGGGCAACAGACATGAAGATCTGCGATCCGTCGATCGTTCTGATCGGACCGACGTCCACCGGCAGTTTCTCAAGTCGCGAATGGACCGTTGTCAGGACCCCGTGAAAGTCCTCGGTCAAGGCGTGGATCTCGGTATCGCCAGTCCACCCATCACCGATGAGCAAGAGTAGGTATCCAACCAAGGGTTGGCTCCGCTGCTGGCGTAAGACGACCCAAGGCGGCATCAGCTCGCGAGCACGCTGATCGTCATCAAGCGATGACCGCTCGATGACAGGCTGGTGCTCCTCCCACTCATCCTGATTCAGCAATGTTCGTTGCAGGAACCCCAGCTCTTCGAGGTTCTCGACAACGAGCTGCAGCAGGGGGGAGAGAGTCAGGACGACACTCTTACGGCCATCATCGTCACGACGCTCCAGCGACCGAGAGAGCGCCATCTGGTCGATTCGCTCGAACTCAAGCCAGATGGACTCGACCAGCTTCCTGGCGAGCGTTTGCGAGAGCGGGATCATGTCCCTGCGGCATCGGCAACCCCGCTTCGCAAGCTCAAGAGGCGCGGAGCATCCTTCGCGGTCTTGGGGTCGTTGTGCACGTAGGTGTCGGTCATCGACCTACTCTTGTGGTTGCCGACCGCGCTCGCAGCCGCCGAACCGCCCTGGGGATGGTTCGCGATCAGCGTTATCGCCAAGTGCCGGATCTGGTGCGCCGTGAACTCTGGCACGCCCGCTGCCTTGGCTGCAGCCCGGATCTTGCGCGTGAGAGTCTTGGTGTCGAAGCGCGCGCGCCGCTTCGTCCGGAACACGAACTCGCCCTTCTTCAGCCGGATGTGGCGACGGAGGATCTCCTTCGCCTCGTCGTTGATCCAGTAGACCGTCTCGACGCCGTGGTGGCTGGTCTTGGCATCGGACACGAGGTAGCGCCACGGTTCCGCAGTGTCGGCGATCGTGAGATCGTCCCAGCGCATCCCGCAAACCTCGCCGGGCCGGCACCCCAGCAGGAACTGCAGCCGCACCATGTCGGCGAAGTGGGGGCGCAGCTTCGCGATCGCCTTGGTCAGGTCGGCCAGCGGGACCGGCTCGCGACGCTTCTTCCCGGTGACACGAAGCGAACGAACGGCACGGATGACCGCTGCGTTCGTCTCAGGCATGTGGCCGCGCTCCGCCGCCCAGGCGACGAACTGCTTGATGAGCCCGACCTTGCGATTCACGCCTTGCGCACTGAGCTTCGGCTTCGCCGCCAGCTTGTCCCGGTGCGCCACGAGAGTGGCCGACGTGAACTCGTCGGCGGCGAGGTCACCGGCAAAGCGGTTCAGCTCCCGAAGCGCGACGCGAATCAGGCCGCGCTGCGTCGTCGCCTTGCCGCCCTTCGAATAGGCCCGCGTCTCATCCATCCACTTGTCGTAGAGGAGCACGACCTCGGCCACCGACCTCGACGCCTCGACAACGGTGCGGGGCCGCACCTCGCGAACCGGCTGTCCAGCCTGCCATCGCTGGACGACCTCGGCGTAGCGGGCGTGCGCCTCCGGGGTCCCGAACTTTCCGAGGTAGACGGTCTCGCCATCGAGGACGACACGGGCCTGCCCGCTGGCGTGGCGGAGCATTCCGGGCGGCGCGCTGCGGCGACGCTTCTTGCTGAAATGCGGCATGGAACGACCTTCACTTGGCAGTCGACTACCAAGTTTGGGGACTCACGCGCCGCACCGTCCGAAGGACGGGTGTGCCCGATGTCGAGCACTCAGCAGAAGTTAGAAAGTGGTCGGAGCGAGAAGATTTGAACTTCCGACCCCCTGCACCCCATGCAGGTGCGCTACCAGGCTGCGCTACGCTCCGACCCTGTTCGATCGTTCGAGACCTTGCGGTCTCAGGGGAGCGAGGATGGTAGCGGCGGCGGACCGCGCAGCAAGGGCCGAGACGAACGGGCCGCCGCGCGGAGCGAGCCAGCGTCGTCCGACCGACCGCGCCGAGCCACCCCGCTAGAGTCCGGCGATGCGCAGTTCGCTGCCGGCGCTCGCCGCCCTCACCGCCATCCTCGCCCTCGTCAGCGCCCCCCTCCGGAGCCAGGCACCGACGCTGACCCTCCCCGCCTTCACCGGCTACGCGCACCCGGACGCCGACGCCATCGAACGGCGCGACGACGGCAGCGTGCCGCGCTGCGACGGCGAGCTCCGCTTCTACGTGCAGTTCGCGACGGCGGGCGAGCTGACGGTTCGGATCGAACGCACCGACGGCGGCAAGGTGCAGCCGGTGCACATGAGGATGTGGCGCGTTCCGATCGAAGGATCGGACGCGACGGACGATCTGCTGCAACACAAGACCAAGACGGACACCGTCGGATTCTTCGTCGCCGTCGGCAGCTACTGCCTCGCACTGTGCACCGACGACGGCAAGCCGCTCCGCGACCTGCGCGCACTGCACCTGACCGGCCCCGCCGTTGCGAACGCGCACGCCAACGTCGCCGAGCGCCGCAACGCCGCATCCGTCCACCTCGGCTACGAAGTGCCGAAGGCTCACCGCGACGAGGTCGCCTGGTTCTACGTCGAGCTGACGCCGCGCACCGATCCGCTGTGGACCTACTACATGGCGACCGGCTGGCACCGCGGCTACTTCGGCATGCAGGTCAACTCGCCGCGCGAACGCCGCCTGATCTTCAGCGTCTGGGACGCCGGCGACGAGGCCGTCGACCGCAAGAAGGTCGACGCCACGAACCGCGTGACGCTGGTCGCGAAGGGCGAACGCGTGCACGCCGGCGACTTCGGCAACGAAGGCACCGGCGGCCACAGCCACCTCGTGCACGACTGGCGCCTCGGCGACACCTTCCGCTTCCTGCTGCACGCGCAGAAGGACGGCGACGCGACGATCTACAGCGGCTTCTTCTGGTTCGCGGCGGAGAAGCGCTGGGGCCTGATCGCCAGCTTCCGCGCGCCGAAGGACGGCAAGCTGCCGCACGGCCTCTACTCGTTCTCCGAGAACTTCCACGGCGGCAACGGCGACCGGGCACGCGACTGCGAGTTCGGCAATGCCTGGGTGCGCACGACCGCGGGCGAGTGGCTGCCGCTGCGATCGGCGAAGTTCACCCACGACGGCACCGGCAAGGACGTGCGGCGCGATCGTCTCGGCGGCGTGCGCGGCAACCGGTTCTTCCTCCGGCATGGCGACTTCGCGACGCCGCCGGCGAACGGGCCGATGCGCTACGGCCACGCACTGCAGGTGGAGAAGAGCGACGGCGAGCACCCGCGCGACGACGAGCTGCCGACGCCGCCGATGCCGACGCCGCGCTGAGCGCGTTCACGCCATCGCGGGCTGCATCTTCGCCAGCTTCGCGTCGACGCTGAGATTGCCGGCGCCGCGCACGACCAGCCACACCAGCCCGACCAGGAACGGCATCGGCGTCACGTCGGCGAAGCTCTTCGCGAACACGAACGCCGGGCCGAAGTCGCCGCGGTGCGCGGTCGCCAGGGCGACGAACATCGTCGACACCAGCAGCAGCGACGCATAGCGCGTGCCGAGGCCGAGCAGCAGCAGCAGCCCGCCGACGAACTCGATCGTCGCCACCATCGGCGCCTGCACCGAAGCGAGCGGGATGCCGAGTTCGGTGAAGAACGCGCGCACACCGTCGAGGTTGTTCAGCTTGCCCCAGCCGGTGACCACGAAGGCCTGGCCGAAGACCAGGCGGGTCAGCAGAAGTGCGTAGGGCTCGAGCTTGGGAGCGAGGTGATCGACGGTGTTGGTGAGGCGAGCGAGCATGGTGGCAGTGTGCGTTTCGAGGGAAGAGGAAGGCGCGGTTGATACGGCGGCGGCGACGCGACGTTCCGCGGCCGCTTGGCGACGACGACGCGCGGAAATCGCGGATCGCGGCGACGGGGCGCTCGTATCCCCTGCCCGTTCGCCGGCACGCCGCCGGCGCACGAAGCGAACCTCCACCCCTCTCCTCTCATGAAGAAGCACTCCTCCGCCCTCCTCGCCGCCGCCGTCACCGGACTGCTGCTCGGCGCCACCACGCTGACCTCCTGCAGCAGCAGTGCACAGACCAACAGCTCGTCGGCGATGGCCGACAAGCACGCCTGCAAGGGCATGAACTCGTGCAAGGGCCAAGGCGGCTGCAAGACCGGCAACAACGGCTGTGCCGGCAAGAACTCGTGCAAGGGCCAGGGCGGCTGCGCCACCGCCTCGCGCCACTCCTGCAAGTCGCAGAACAGCTGCAAGGGCCAGGGAGGCTGCAAGTCGGGCAACAACGGCTGCGCCGGCAAGAACTCGTGCAAGGGCCAGGGCGGCTGCGCGGTGCCGGTCAAGCACTGAGCCGGTGCGCTGCCTGCGCACGGTCCTGGCGCTGGGCGCCGGCGGCGTGCTCGCCGCCGTCGGCTGCCACGCTGCGAACCGCCGCCTCGATGCGGAGCGCTGGCATGCCACGCTGACCTGGGACGCCACACGCACCACGCTGCACGGCGAACTGTCGGCGCCCGCGGGTCGGCACTTCGCGTTCCCGCGCGCGAACGACACGTCGCCGTTCGTGTTCGCCGACGCGAGTGCCGCGGCGACGGAACCGATCCAGACGCTGCGCTGGTCGCTCGACCTGCGCGAAGCGGTGGCGAAGCTCGACGACGCCGACCTGCTCGCCGCGCGCGGCCGGGGCTTCGTCGGCGCGCTGCCGAGCCTGCTGTGGCTGCCGGACGACGCCCCGGACGACGCGAATTTCTCGCTGCGCGTGGCGGCACCCGCCGGACAGGCCTTCGTCTGCGCCGGCGGCGACGACGACGGCAGTTGGCACGGCTCGCTCGGCGACCTGCGCGCGGGGCCGGCCTGCGCGTTCGGCGACCTCGCGGTGCGCCATCTGCGGATCGCCGGCGCACTGGTCACGGTGGCGGAGCCGGAGGCGCGAACGGCGACCGCCGCCACGGCGCTCGATGCCCACGTGCAGGAATGCGCCGCAGCCGTGGCCACGTTCTACGGCGCCTTCCCGGTCGATCGCCTGTTGCTGCTGGTGCTGCCAGCGCACGGCAACTCGATCGCCAACGGCTCGGCTCGCGGCTACGGCGGCGCCAGCATCCGCCTGTTCGTACCGCGACACCTCGGCGCCAAGCAGTTCGCGCAGGATTGGGTGCTGATCCACGAGATGGTGCACCTGGCGATGCCGTCGCTGCCGCCGGCCCACCATTGGCTCGAAGAGGGCGTCGCGACGTATCTCGAGCCACACATCCAGGTGCAGTCGGGACGCATGCGCGCCGAGGACGTGTGGACGGCGATGCGGACGGACTACGAACAGGGCCTCGCCGAGCCCGCCGCCGGTGGCCTCGACGACGACGCCAGCTGGGGCCGCACCTACTACGGCGGCGCCTTGTTCTGCCTGCTCGCCGACCTGCGCATCCGCGAACGCACGAACGGTGTGCGTTCGCTGCGCGATGCGCTGCGCGCCCTGCCGGCGGCGGGAGCCGACCTGCGTACCGAGAGTTCGATCGAGGCCGTGCTGGCCCGCGGCGATGCGGCGACCGGGACGACCGTGCTGCGCGAACTGTACGAAGCGATGGGCCGACAGCCGATGGCCATCGACCTGCCCGGGCTGTGGCGTGAGCTCGGCGTGGGACTCGTCGACGGTCGCGCCGTGTTCGACGACACGGCGCCGCGCGCCCGGCTGCGTTCGACCTTGCTGCCGGCCGCGGCGCGATGACGAGCCCGCCGCCGCCGGATCTTCACGACGGATTTCGCCGCGGATCGCCGTCGCCGCGGAACGCCACCGCGGCTGCTTCGTAACCCAGGCCCGTGCCGCGGCACGCCGCCGTCGCACGAAGCAACCGCGACTCCCACTCTCTCATGAAGAAGCGCTCCACCGCCCTCCTCGCCGCCGCCGTCACCGGACTGCTGCTCGGCACCACCACGCTGACCTCGTGCAGCAGCGAGGCCAAGACCTCGAACAGCAGCAACGCGATGGCCGACAAGCACGCCTGCAAGGGCATGAACTCCTGCAAGGGCGCGGGCGGCTGCAAAGCCGGCGACAACGGCTGCGCCAGCAAGAACTCGTGCAAGGGCAAGGGCGGCTGCGCCACCGCCGCGCACCACGCCTGCAAGACGCACAACAGCTGCAAGGGCCAGGGTGGCTGCAAGTCGGGCGACAACGGCTGCGCCGGGAAGAACTCGTGCAAGGGCAAGGGCGGCTGCGCCGTGCCGGTCAAGCACTGATCCGGAACTGATCGGCCCAGTGTTGTCGCTGCCAGAATTCGAAGAACACTGCGACCGCGGGCGGGTGAGCGGACACATAGCACCTTGCGCGCGCCATGTCGGCGCGGGCGAGGAGAGCTCATGGAATTCCGTCCACCGTTCTGCCCGAACACCGACTGCAAGCAGCATCTGAACCCAGGGATCCGATTCTGGATCCGCTTCGGCTTCTTCAAGCCGTCGAGCCGCCCCGAGCGCGTGCAGCGCTTCCGCTGCAAGACCTGCCGCATCACGTTCTCGAAGCCGACGTTCTGCCTCGACTACTGGGACCAGCGGCCCGACCTGAACCAGCGCCTGTTCGAGAACCTGGTCAGCGGCGTCGGCTACCGTCAGACCGCGCGCACCGTGCACGCCGCCGTCTCCTCGCTGCAATACAAGGCGCGCAAGCTCGCGGCGCACGCCGGCTTGCTGCACCACAACCTCAGCCCGCGGCTTCCGGGCGAACGCGCGTTCCTGCTCGACGAAGAGGAGACCTACGAGCAGGCCTCGATCCGCACGCTGACGATGCCGGTGCTGATGGAACGCGAACACTGGTTCGTGGTCGCGACCGACGTCGGCACGACCCGCCGCCTCGCTGCGTTGGGCAGCAAGCGGCGCGAGTGGCAGCAGTGCGAGGAGCTCGAAGCCGGCCCGCGCCCCGACCAGAGCCGCGACTGCGTCACGACCGTGCTGAAGGATCTCGATCGCCGCCTCGACGGCGCCAAACTGACGCTGCAGACCGACATGAAGGGCAGCTACGCGACGATCGCAAACGAGGTCTTCGGCGATCGCGTCACGCACGAGACGACGTCCGGCAGGCTGCCGCGCACGACGTTCAACCCGCTGTTCCCGATCAACACCACACTGGCGATGACGCGCGACAACCTCGGGCGCCTGCGCCGGAAGTCGTGGCTCGTGACCAAGAAGCGCGAGTGGTTGCAGAGCCACATGAACCTGTTCCTCGCCTACCGCAACTACGTGCGTGTGCGGTTCAACCGCGACAAGGACGGTGAGAGCCCCGCAGTGAAGCTCCAACTCCTGACCCGGAACCTGACCGTCGCCGAAGCGCTCGGCTGGCGACAGGACTGGGGCCCGCGCAGCATCCATCCGCTGAGTGCCGACTGCAGTCGCTTCATCGGCACCCCGGTGACTGCGAGCGCGTGACGGCGTGCCGCATGAGGCCCGCGGGAACGGCGAGCACGACCCCAGCAACAACACTGGGCCGATCAGTTGCGGTCAGGAATCTGGTTGTTCGGTGACGGCTCGCTCCACCGCGGGCGGCAGCGCGCGCTTGCCGCCACCACGCGCTTCCCCGGCGAGCAGCGACGCCACGTCGTCGTAGGCGTAGACCACCGGCGGCTTGTCCTTGGCGAGCCCGCCGGTGTCGGCCGTCGGCCCGTAGGTGCTGTGCAACGAGCGCCCGAGCACACGCAGCAGCGTCGTCTGCTGGCCGCGATGGTGCGCGGTGTGCGCGATGCGGCGCACGAGGATCCAGGTGCGCGGACGCTGCACTTCGAAGAACGGCACCGAGGCTTCCCACCACGCGTCGTCCTTGCCGGCGAGCGCTTGCCGCCGGAACTCGGCCGCCGCGGCGTAGTGGCGCAGGAACGCTTCGCGCGTCGGGTGCGCCGGCAGCACGTCGCCGGGCGCCTGGATGCCGAACATGCCGGTGAACCAGCCGTTCTCGCTCTGGCACTGGTGCACCATGTGCTCGCGCAGCGTGCGGCCGCGGCGATCGCCGGCGCGCGGGCGGGCGTCGAGGTCGGCGTCGTTCGCCATCGACCACACCGACAGCACCTTCAGGATCTCAGTCGCGTAGGTGTCGACGAGGAACGCGTAGCGGCTCGGCATCGGCGCATGCTCGCTGGGCGACACCATGGCGGCAACGACTGGCGCGCCGGCTTCACAGCGCGGGCGTCACGGCCTCTGCCGGGTGCGTTCGATGCCATGCTCGCCGCACGGGAGGCCTGTCGATGCGCCAGCGCGGCTCGAGCGCGAGCCGGACCCGCAACTCGGTGGTCGTCGCCAGCGCCGCCGGCGGCACCACGAGCTGCAGACCCGCCTGATCGCCGTCGTCGACGCGCAGCGTGCCGCCGTCGGCACCGATCGATCCCGCGACCAGCACCCTGGAGCTCGGGGCCCTGCCGCCGCGATCGCCGGAATGCGCACAACCTGATGCAAAGACCGACAGCGCGATCGATGCGAACAGCAACCGGTGGGCGTTCCTGCTGCCAGGTGCTCAGCCCCGCGCGCGGCGCGGCCACGCAGCCTCCGGAAAGCCACCTACGCCATCCAGCGACCTAGGGGAAATCCCCGGGTTCGAGCTGCAGCACAGCCGGGGACGGCGCCGATATGCCGACGGTCCGGGACGACATCCAACGGTTCCGACACGCCATCCGATGCTCATTCGCACGAAGCTGCTGATCAACAACCTCGGCCTCGCCGGCCTGGCCTTCACCGCCGGACTGGTGGGCATCCTCGGTCTGCGCAACCAGATCGACACGATGCACGACATCGCCGGGCCGTTGTGGCAGACCGCCGACGCGACGATGGAGCTGCGGCTCGCCCTGCAGACGCAGAACCTCGCGGTCGCGTCGATGAAGGGCGATGAGGGCGAGACCGCCACGCTGCGGCAGCAGGTCGCGGACGCGAGCAAAGCAGCCCAGGAGCACCTCGCGGAACTCACCCGGTTCGGCATCGCCAGCAAGGACGAGGTCGCGAGCTGCCAGCAGGCGGTGTCCACCTACGACTCCCGCCTGGCCGAGTTCCTCGCCGCCCACACGGATTGGGCGAAGGTCCGCCGCGAGCTGAAGGCGAACACCGACACGTTCGAGGCGCTCGGTACGGCGATGGAGGACACCGGCGACGGCGCCGTCGAGCAGTTCGAACGCGATCCGAGCAAGGCGCTGACCTGGGAGCAGGACGTCGCGCCGGCCTGGGCCGCGGCCGACGGCTGCATGGAGGGTCGCATCTACATGCTCGAACAGGTGCACTGGCTCGACAAGCTCGACGCCGGCGACAACCAGGCGTTGGCGCGGCTGACGAAGGCCCTGGAGACGCAGCAGGAGGCCTTCGCGCGCATCGTCGAGATGCCGCTGTACCAGGGCCTGCGCAGTGGCGGCCGCAAGCTGCTCGACGTCTACCGCGAGGAGCTGACGAAGCGCATCGGGCTGCTGCCCAGGTACTCCGCCGAGGTCGCCCGCTTCGCCGCCGCACAGCAGGCGCTGGCGACCTCGATGCAACAGGTCGAACAGCTGCTCGCCCGGCTCGAGGCGTCGGTCGATGCCCAGCAGGAACAGCGGCTGCAGGCAGCGAGCGGCACCGCCACGTGGCTCAACGGGTTGTTGACCACGACCGCCGTCGTCACCGTCGCGGCCGGCATCGCGCTGGCGTTCCTGCTGAGCCGCTGGCTCGGCCGCCGCTTCGACCAACTGCACACGCGCGTGCGCGACATCGCCGACGGCGAAGGCGACCTGCGCAAGCGCCTCGACGCCGGCAGCGACGACGAGCTCGGCCGCATCTGCGGCGCGTTCAACACGTTCCTCGAGAAGCTGCAGCGCACCGTGCAGCAGATCGCCGAGAAGGCCGAGCGTGTCGCGCACTCCGCCAACGAGACGACGGCGACCGCGCGTTCGCTGGCGCAAGGCGCCGAATCGACGCGTTCGCAGTCGACGCAGGCCGCCGCCGCCGCCGAGCAGATGGCGGCGAACATGGCGACGGTCGGCTCGTCGAGCGATGCGATGACGGCGACGATCCGCAGCGTCGCCGCCGCCGTGGAGGAACTGACGGCGAGCATCGGCGAGGTCGCGAAGAGCGCCGAGAACTCGGCGCAGATCGCCAGCTCGGCGGCGCAACTGACGCGCGCCAGCAACGAACGCATGGCGGCTCTCGGCACCGCGGCGAACGAGATCGGCCGCGTCATCGAGTCGATCCAGGACATCGCCGAGCAGACCAACCTGCTGGCGCTGAACGCCACCATCGAGGCGGCACGCGCCGGCGAGGCGGGCAAGGGCTTCTCGGTCGTCGCCAACGAGGTCAAGGACCTCGCGCGCCAGACCGCCGAAGCGACGATGGACATCCGCAAGCGCATCGAGCGCATCCAGTCGTCGACGGCGGCGTCGGTCAGCGCGATCGGCGAGATCGACCAGGTGATCGCCAAGGTCAGCACCTCGGCGCAACACATCGCCGGCTCGGTCGGCGAGCAGCGCAGCGCCACGCAGGAGATCTCGGCGAACCTGGCGCAGAGTGCGCGTTCGATCGAAGCGGTGCACCAGAACGTCGGCCAGAGCGTCGCGGCGACCAAGGAGATCAGCAAGGCGATCGCCGAGGTCGACGGCCAGACCCGCTCGACCGCGTCGGCCGCCGAGGAGGCCTCGGTCGCCGGCAAGCAGCTGACCGACCTGTCGCACGACCTGAAGCAGCTGGTCAGCCAGTTCCAGGTCTGACGCGTCCTGAGGTCGGCGCCACCCGGCGCCTGGCCCGGTTGCGTCTCCGCGCATCGCAGGCGCGGAAGGCAGGCGCGGTCGACGCCGATCGTGCGCCCGCATCGCACAGGCCGCGGCCGGCGCCCCCAGCCACCGTTCGCTGCGGCCCGGCAATTCGCGCCCGCGGCTGGCCTTTGGCCTGCGAGCCGCGGGGCCTACCGTTGCGGCTCGCCCGCAGCCCCCTAACCTTGTCGCCCCCATGACGCCCGCCGTCACCGCCGATCCGATCCGCCTGCGCGACCTGGCCCAGAAGGCCACCGCCGGCGGCACCCTCACGCCCGACGAAGCCCTGCTGCTGTTCCGCGGCCTCGACCAACCGTCGCTCGGCCTGCTGGCGAACGACGTGCGCCTGCGGCTCAACCCGCCCGGCCCCGACGGCAAGGTGCGCGTGACCTACATCGTCGACCGCAACCTGAACCCGACGAACGTCTGCGTCACCGACTGCGGCTTCTGCGCGTTCTACCGTTCGCCCGGCGACGCCGACGCCTACGTGCTGCCGCGCGAGGTCATCTACCAGAAGGTCGAGGAGCTGATCCAGAAGGGCGGCATCCAGGTGCTGCTGCAAGGCGGCCACCACCCGCGGCTGAAGAGCGACTGGTACGCCGAACTGTTCCGCGACCTGAAGCAGCGCTACCCGCAGGTGTGGATCCACGGCATGAGCCCGCCGGAGATCACGCACCTGAGCAAGCTCGAGAAGCGCCCGGTGCACGACATCCTGGTCGACCTGAAGGCCGCCGGCCTCGACAGCATCCCCGGTGGCGGCGCCGAGATCCTGGTCGAACGCGTGCGCAAGATCATCGCCCCGAAGAAGGCGACCACCGAGGAATGGCTCGAGGTCTACCGCCAATGGGCGAAGCTCGGCGGCAAGGGCACCGCGACGATGATGTTCGGCCATGTCGAGACCGACGCCGAGCGCATCGAGCACATGACGCGCATCCGCGAACTGCAGGACGAGACCCTGCGCGCCCACGGCACCGGCGTGTTCACGGCGTTCATTCCGTGGACGTTCCAGCCGGAGAACACGGCCATGGGCAAGGTGATGCTCGTCGACCGCGGCGGCATGAAGGCGACCGTCGCCGAGTACCTGCGCACGCTGAGCTTGTCGCGCCTCTACCTGCAGAACGTGCCGCACGTGCAGTCGAGCTTCGTCACGCAGGGCATGAAGACCTGCCAGGTCGGCCTGTCGATGGGCGCCGACGACTTCGGCTCGGCGATGCTCGAGGAGAACGTCGTCAGCTCGGCCGGCTGCACGCACCCGACGTCGATTCCGGAGATCGAGCGGCACATCAAGGACGCCGGCTTCGTGCCGCAGCGCCGCAACATGATGTACGAGCCGGTCGAGACGCCGGCGACCGACAAGTTCGGCAACCCGGCTGGCCAGAAGAAGGCTGTGGTCTCCGCCGTGCAGGCCTGAGAGCCGGGCCCGCGCGGTCGATCCTCGCGCCGCTGCGATGCAGGATTTCGCCGCGGGTCTCCCTGGCTCCAGCGCATGACGCTCCCGGCGAGCCTTCCTCGCAGAGCTCCCATGCGAGCAGCGGTTCCGAGGCGTGGCGCAGCCTCCGGCTCCCGGAAGCGAGCCCCCCGGGAACTCCCTCGCTGGGTGAGCTGGGGCTGATTCCGATCAGGGTCGTGATGACCCACGAACCGCCAGCGAGCCGCGCCGGCCACTTCGAGCCTTCGCGCATCGCCGCGGTGGTCCTGTTCGCCGCGATCGCCCTGGCCGCGATCGCCTGGGTCTTCTGGGACCAGGACGTGCGCTACTCGCTGCCGACGCCGACGCCGCAGGGTCTCGAGCAGCCGCCGCTCGGCACGCCAGTCGATCTGTCCACGCGGTTGGCCTTGCCGGCGGCCTGGCAGGGCCGGCCGCTGCTGTTGCACTTCTACAACCCCGACTGCCCCTGCTCGCGCTTCAACGCCGACCACGTGGCCGGCCTGCTGCAGCGCTACCGGGATCAGGTGGTGTTCTGTGAAGTGCTCGAGGCCGATCGGGCGCACGCCGACGAAGACAGCGGGCTGGGCCTCCGGCAGTTCGTCGACGCCGACGGCAGCCTCGCGGCGGCGCTCGGCGTCTACTCGACGCCGCAGGCGGTGCTGCTCGACGGGCAACACCGCATCCGGTTCCGCGGCAACTACAACACCAGTCGCTACTGCAGCGACCGCAACACCGAGTTCGTGCGGCTGGCCATCGAAGCGCTGCTGGCCGGCCAGACCTACGAGCCGCCGCCCGCCGCCACCGTGAGCTACGGCTGCGAACTGCCCGACGCGGAGGCGCGGCGATGACGGCCGTGCTCCAGTTCGACGAAGCCGAGGTCATGCGGCAGACCTACTGCCGCGGCGACCGGCTCATGGCCATCCTGCTGGCGATCCACGCGCTGGCTGCCCTCTGCTTCGCCAGCTTCTACGAGACGTGGCTGGTTACGTTCGTGGTCACCGGCCTGGCGGTATCCATGTTCGCACTGTCGTGGATCCTGCTGCCGGCCACGCTGACCACGCTGTGGGTTCCGGAAAGTCTGGCGTGGGGCGTTCCGGAAAGTCTGACGCGTGGCGC
>ERZ1066117.575-NODE-575-length-26437-cov-13.760481_pt1 | contig 26437 bp, 20 predicted proteins | sample MGYA00382764_ERZ1066117 | MGnify/ENA primary metagenome ERZ1066117 (study PRJEB33369, sample SAMEA5778347) | biofilm metagenome | biome: Industrial cooling water; feature: Water cooling tower basin; material: Biofilm | place: United Arab Emirates | collected...
ACAGCAGCACGCGCGCATCGGTCGACGCGCGCGCGAGGAAGCGGAACGTCGACAGCTCGCGGCCCGAGTCGGCCTCGTCGCGCAGTTGCCGGAGCAGCAGTTCGGTCGCGCGCTGCAGCAACGGCGCGCTGCGCTCGGTGGGCAGGTAGCGCAGCGTCGCGGTCGCCAGCAGGTCGAGCAGCACGCCGTGGGTGTCGGGGTCGCGTTCCTGCGCCAACAGCCGCAGCGCGACGTCGGCGAACTCGGCCGGGTCGAGCTCGGCCTCGCGCACCGCCTCGAACAGCGCCGCGGTGCCGGTGGCGCGCAGCAGCGCGTCCGGCTCGTCGGGCAGTGCGCGCAGGAGCCATGCGCGGGTCGTCGTGTCGGGCACGAACTGGCCGTAGGCGACATCGTCGGGGTTGACCAGCACGGCGCTCGGGGCGGCGCGGCCGACGAGTTCGGGCAGTGGCGTCGCCGCCTCGTCGCTGCGCACCGACAGCGTGCGGCGCCCGCCGTCGCCATCGACGACGACCAGCTGCAGTTGCAGCGGCCAGGTGCCGTCGCCGCCGATCGGTCGTTGCTGCAGCCGCGCCGCCGTCACCTTGCCGTCGTCGCCCATCTCCCAGGCGACACGCACCTGCGGCATCGACGGCGACAGCAGCCAGCGCTGCGACCAGCGCGCGAGGTCCTTGCGGCTGCTGTTCTCGAGCGCGCCGGCGAGGTCGCGCCACTCGGCGGCGCCGAACGCGTGCGCAGTGAGATAGTCGCGCAGGCCGCGCTGGAACGCCGCCTCGCCGAGCTGCTCGTGCAGCGCGCGCAGCACCGCCGGCGCCTTGTTGTAGACGATCGGCCCATACGCGCTCTTCGCGTCGGCGAGGTTCTGCAGCTGCTGGAACACCGGCACCGTGCCCGGCGTGCCGTCGACCTCGTAGGCGCGCGGCTTCACGCGCTGCTGGAAGCGCAGCCACGCCTGCTGCCCTGGCTCGAGCGCCGCCAGTGCCTGGTGGGCGACGAACGTGGCGAAGCCTTCCTTCAACCACAGGTCGTCGAACCAGCGCATCGTCACCAGGTTGCCGAACCACTGGTGGCTGAGTTCGTGGTAGACGAGCGTGCTGCGGCGCACGCGTTCGGCCGCGGTCGGCGGATGGTCGAACACCAGCGCCTGCTCGCGGTAGAAGATGGCACCGGCGTGCTCCATGCCGCCGTACGGGAAGCCGGGCAGCAGGACGAGGTCGAGCTTGTCGAACGCGTACGGCACCTGGAAGCGCTCGGCCAGCCAGCGCAGGCCGTCGCGGTGCAACCGCACCAGCGTGTCGACGTCGGCGAGGCGGCGCTGCGAACCACGCAGCAGCATGCGCATCGGCGCGCGCGTGGTGATGCCGGGCGCGTCGGGCTGCGGTGCTTCGATGGTCTCGAACGGGCCGCACGCGAACGCCGCCAGATAGGTCGGCAACGGCTTCGTCGGGGCGAACCGCCAGAACACGCCCTGCACGCCCGCCGGCGTCTGCTCGACGTCCTCGCGCGCGGTGTTGGCGACGGCGGTCCAGTCGCTCGGCAATTCGAGTTCGAAGCGGAAGCGCGCGCGCACGTCCGGCTGGTCGAAGCACGGGTAGAGCCGGTGCGCGTCGGCGGGCACAACCAGCGTGTAGAAGTACTCGCGCAGGTCGGCCGGATCGCGATACACGGTCAGCGGCGTGCCGGTCGGCGCCACCGGCGACGTGAACTTCGCCTGGATCGCGTTGCGATCGCGGTTCAGCAGGTCGGCAGGGATCAGCACGTGGTCGTGCACCGCGCGCGGCTGGCAGTCGCGCGCGTTGACGCGCACGTCGCGCAGGCCGCTGCCGGCGAAGTCGAGCACCAGCGGTGCGGCCGGATCGCGGTCGGCGGGCAGCCGGAAGCGCAGCGTCACGGCGCCCTCGACCTCGCGCGTGCCCGGCGCCAGCCGGAAGCGCAGGTCGTATTCGACGTCGCGCAGCAAGGCGGCGCGCGCGCGGGCGAGTTCGCGGTCGATGCCGGGAGCCGGATCCTGCGGCGGGAGCGGGAGCATCAGCAACGTGGTCAACAGCATCGAGGTCGTGGTGGGGCCGCGGGCAGGAGACGAGGTGGCGCGCGGGGGCGCAAGGTGGGGTGCTGGCTTGTCGGTCCCTTGCCCCGAGGCATGATCTGGCGATGGACGGAAGGGCCTTCGTCGCCGTGTTCGCGCTACTCGCCGCGGCGTGTCCTGCGCCGAGTCGTCACCAGCGCTGCCGGGAGCTCGCGTTCACCGGCGAGCAGTTGGTGGCGATCGCCCTGCCCGGTTCGCAGGATCTGGAGCTGATCGTGTGGAACTGCGGGCCGACCGAGATCACCGCGGAACTGTGCGTTCCCGCTGCCCCTGGGTTGCGGGCCATGCAGGCGGTGGTGCTCGCCGACGGCGAAGGGCGCACGCTGCGCGGCCACGGTCCGAAGTTCGTGCTGCGGCTGGCGACGAGTGGCCTGGCCCTGGTCGCCTACCACCCGCGGGGGCCGAACGGCCTGCGCTGCGAGGCGCCGCGCCCTGGCCCGTTCGTCGGCGATGGCGTCGATCCGCCGGCGCGTCAGCCGTGACGACCGACGGGGCCTCCGGCATCGGTGGCGATTTATCCTTCCTGGAAGGATAAAAGGTCGATAAGTTGTCCTTCCTGGAAGGATAAATGGACACCTACGACGAGCGCACCCTGGCCCGCTGGCGGGAGTTCGTGGCGGACGGTTCGCTGCCGCCGCCGGCTGCGATCACCCGCCGCGCGGTCCGCAAGCCCTGGCATCTGGCCGGCAAGGCGTCGGCGGTGATCGGCATGCGCCGGGCGGGCAAGACGACCTTCCTGCACCAGGTGCGCGCGGACCGGCTCGCCGCCGGCGTCCCGCTGGAGCGGTTGCCCTACTGGAACTTCGAGGACCAGCGGCTGACCGGGATGCGCGCCGAAGACTTGCCGGTCCTGCTCGACGAGTACTACCGCCTGCATCCGGAGCTGCGTCGCACGCAGGTCGTGACGCTCTGCCTCGACGAGATCCAGGTCGTTTCGGGTTGGGAGCGGTTCGTGCGCAGGCTGCTCGACACCGAATCGGTGGAGGTGTTCGTCAGCGGCTCGTCGGCGGCGATGCTGAGCCGCGAAGTGGCCACGTCGATGCGCGGACGCGGCTTCGAGATCGTCGTCCATCCGTTCTCGTTCGCCGAAGCCCAGGAACATCTGGGGCGGAGCCTTCCAGGCGGCACGGCGCCGCTCGCGGGCAAGCGCCTGAGTGCGATCGAACACGACGTTCGCGCCTACCTGACGGTGGGTGGGTTCCCCGAGGTGCAGCGGCTCGACGCGGCCACACGGTCCAGGGTGCTGCAGGACTACGTGGACATCGTCGTGCTGCGCGACGTGGTCGAGCGACACGAGGTGACGAGCGTGACGGCGCTGCGGTGGCTGGTGCGGCAGGTGCTCGGCAACGCGGGGGCAGCGTTCAGCGTGCAGAAGTTCTTCGACGCGTTGAAGTCGCAGGGTCTTCGCGTCGGCAAGGACACGGTGCACGAACTGCTCGCGCACCTGACCGATTGCTTCCTCGTGCGGACCGTGTGGCTGGAGACCGACTCGGAGCGCCGTCGCATGGTGAACCCGCGCAAGGTCTACCCGGTCGACCCTGGCTTGATCCCGGTCTTCGATCGCTACGGCAAAGCCAACCTCGGCCACGCCCTCGAGACCGCGGTGCTGATCGAACTCGAGCGCCGCGGCGCGGCCGTGACGTACGTTCGTACGGCGGAGGGCTTCGAGGTCGACTTCTGCGCCGTCCATCCGACCGGCGAACGCGAACTGATCCAGGTCGCGGCCGATGCGAGTGCCGCCGACACCGGCGAACGCGAGCTGCGGGCGCTGCAGTCCGCCAGCAGGGAGTTGCGGGCCACGACGGCGCACCTGATCACCGCGACCGCGGATGGCTTTCCATCCACGGTCCCCAAGGGGATCGCCGTGCATTCGGCCGCCGACTGGTTTCTCGGCCGCGTCTGACGCGCGCTCAGCAGCGCGGGGCCCAGGCGGCGTGCAGCGACCCGGTCGTGATCGCGTCGTGCGAGGCGTTCCACACCGGCTTGCCCTGTTCGAACAGGATCGCCTGCGGCGACTGGTGGCGCACGCCGCAGCGGTCGGCGATGCCGCGCGCGACCGGGCGGTCGCCGATCACGTCGACGAACATCGTCGGCGCGTCGGGCAGCTCGGACTTCCACTGCTCGTACTCCTCCCGCGCGGCGGCGCTGACCGGGCAGGTCGGGCTGTGCTTGAACAGCAGCACGCGCGGGTGGGCGGCGAGGGCACGTTCGTAGGCGTCGAGGTCGTGCAGAACGAGTTCAGAGCGGGACATGCTGGCTGGCATGATGCCAGAGTCCCAGCTCCTCTCGCATGCGCACGCTGTCCTCGTCGCCCTGGCTCGTCCTGTTCGCCGTCCTGGCCGCGTCGTGTGCCTCGCCGCCGCCGCCGCTCGGCGCGCTGCCGGGTGAGCAGGTGCACACGTTCGTCGCCATCCGCACCGGGCCGCGCACGACGCCGCTGGCCAAGGCCGAGCGCGGGGCGATGTTCCAGGGCCACTTCGACAACATGAACCGCCTGGCGCGTGCAGGGGACCTGGTGATGGCGGGGCCGTACGGCAAGCAGAAGCATGCGAACGACCTGCGCGGCATCTTCGTGCTGGCGACGGCCGACGCGGCGGTGGCGAAGACGCTGGCCGAGACCGACCCGGGCTTCCGGCAGGGCGAGTTCCGCTTCGAGTACACGCGGATCGGCACCACCGCCGACCTGCGCGCCCAGCTCGCCGCCGACCTGGCGCGCGAGGACGCGATCGCGGCGAGCGGCAAGAAGCCGGCACCCGGCGACGGTGGGCGGGCCTACGTGTGGCTGTGGGTGCCCGACTTCTTCGCGGCGTCGGCGGCGTTCGCCGACAGTCCTTCGGTGCTGCTGGCGGCGCGCTGCGACGATGGTCGCGGCCTGTTCCTGCTCGATGCGCTCGACCTCGCGGCGGCGCAGGCGCTGCTGGCGCCGAAGCAGGCGCAGCTCGGGACGTGCGAGCTCGACGAGTGGTTCGGCAGCGGGCTGCTGGTCGACCTGCCGAAGCGTTCGGCGCGTTGATCGCGGGCTCCAGCGATCCGCGTCGCGCTACGGCAGCACGCGCACCTTGCCCTGCGCATCGCCGACGACGACGCGGCCGGCCATGCCGACGAACAGGCCGTGGTCGACGACGCCTGGCAGCGCGTCGAGCGTGCGCTGCAGCGCCGCTGGATCGGCGATGCCCGGGTAGCGGCAGTCGAGCACGTAGTTGCCGTTGTCGGTGACGAACGGCGCGCCGTTCTTCAGCCGCTGCACGACCTCGCAGCCGGTGGCGGCGACGCGGCGGGCTGTGTGCTTCCAGCCGAACGGCACGACCTCGACCGGCAGCGGGAACGCCTTGCCGAGCACCTGCACCAGCTTCTTGTCGTCGACGATGACGACCAGTTCGGCGGCGGTGACGGCGACCAGCCGTTCGCGCAGGTGCGCGCCGCCGCCGCCCTTGATCAGGTGCTTCTTCGGATCGACCTCGTCGGCGCCGTCGATCGCGAGGTCGAGGCGTTCGACCTCGTCGAGTTGGGCCAGCGGGATGCCGAGCTTCTTCGCCAGTTCGGTCGTCTGCTGGCTGGTGGCGACGCCGCGCACGACGAGGCGCTCGTCGCGCATGCGCTGCGCCAGGCGCTCGAGCACGAACGCGAAGGTCGAGCCGGTGCCGAAGCCGACCGTGGTGCCGCTCTGGATCAGGTCGGCGGCCGCGAAGGCCGCGGCGCGCTTGCCGACGTCGGGATTGCTCATGCGGGCACGCTAGTCGGCGGGCCGGGGGGCGGGCAAATGCGCAGCCGGTCAGGCCTCGGGTCTGCCAGCCGGCCCGGTTCAGGACTGCAGGTCGTGCTCGGCGTGCGCCAGCATCGCCGCGTAGTGCCCGTGCTTCTGCACCAGCTCGTCGTGGCGACCACTCTCGACGATGCGGCCGCGTTCGAGCACCAGGATGCGGTCGGCGGCGCGCACGGTCGACAGGCGGTGGGCGACGACCAGCGCCGTGCGCCCGCGCAGCGACACTTCGAGCGCCTGCTGCAGCCGCGCCTCCGATGCGCTGTCGATGCTCGCCGTCGCTTCGTCGAGCACCAGCACGTCGGGGTCGACGACCAGCGCGCGCGCGAAGGCCAGCAGCTGCCGTTCGCCCTGCGAGAAGGTGCCTCCGCGTTCCTGCACCGGCGACGCCAGGCCCTGCGGCAGCTTGCGCACGAACTCGGCGGCGCCGACCGTCTCCAGCGCCCGCCACACGCGCGCTTCGTCGATCGCCGGATCGAACAGCCGCACGTTGTCGAGCACCGAGCCGGTGAACAGGAACAGGTCCTGCGCGACGTAGGCGACGCGGCGGCGCAGGTCGGCGAGGTCGAGCTCGCGCACGTCGGTGCCGTCGATGCGCACCGCACCGCGCGTCGCCTCGCGCAGGCGCGCGACCAGCGCCAGCACCGTGGTCTTGCCGGCGCCGGTCGGACCGACGATGGCGATGGTCTGGCCGGGCTCGGCGGTGAACGAGATGCCGTGCAGCACCGGTGCGTTGCTGCCGTAGGCGAAGCCGACGTCGTCGAACTCGATGCGCGCCCGGCCGCGGCGGGGGCTCGGCACCGGCGCGCGGCCTGCAGGGGGCGGCGGCGGGAAGCGCGGTTCGGCGAGCAGCTGGAACACGCGTTCGCAGCTGGCGAACGCCGCCTGCAGCACGTTGTACTTCTCGCCGAGCTCCTTCACCGGCGCCGACAGCATGCCGTAGTAGAGCCAGAACTTGACGAACTGGCCCGGCTGCATGGTGCCGTCGAGCACGGCCGAGCCGCCGAACCACAACAGGCCGATCGTGGTCGCGCGCAGCGCGAAGTCGACCAGCGAGAAGAACACCGAGAAGTGCAGCACGGTGTCGCGCCAGGACGACGCGGTGTCGGCGTTGCGCTCGGCGTAGCGGTCGGCGACCGCACCTTCGCGGCCGAACGCACGCGTCGTGCGCACGCCGCCGATCAGTTCGGTGGTGTAGGCGTTCTGCAGCGCGAGGCGCCCGCGCACCGCCCGATAGGCACGCTGCGCGTTGCGTCGGAACAGCACGCTGAGCAGCACCACGACCGGCGTGGTGGCGACGGTGAACAGGGCGAGCTCGAGGTCGAGGAAGAACAGGGCCACCAGCACGCCGACGATCTTCAGCAGGTCGAACACCGACTGCAGCACGCCGGTGGCGATCAGCTCGTTGATGTTCTCGACGTCGGAGGTGACGCGCGTCGTCAGCTTGCCGGCGGGGTGGCGTTCGTGGAACGCCAGCGACGTCGACAGCAGGTGGTCGAACAGGTGCCGGCGCAGATCGCGGATCACCCGCTGGCCGTTCCACGCGGTCAGCAGGCCGTAGACGTAGCCGAGCACGGCGCCGCCGACGGTGGTGCCGACGAAGCCGAGGCCGCACCACAGCAGCGCCTGCAGGCGTTCGTCGCGCGGCAGCGAGGTCTGGCGCATCGGACCGTCGATCGCGACCTGCAGCAGATGCGGACCGAGCAGCTCGAGGCCGAACGACACCAGCAGGATGCCGAGGCAGGCCAGGAAGCCGCGCCGGTAAGGGCGGACGAACGGCCACAGCTGCCGCAGGAAGCCGAGCTGGAAGCGGCCCTCGGGCGCGTCGTCGGCGTACGGATCGCTCACGACGTCGCCTCCGGTTCGCTCTCGAGCGCCTGCGCTTCGCTCTGCCGCCGGAACGCGGTGGCATAGAGGCCGCCGTGGCGCAGCAAGGCGCGGTGGTCGCCGCGTTCGACGACGGCGCCGCCGGCGAGCACGAGGATCAGGTCGGCGTCGACCACGACCGACAGGCGGTGGGTGGCGACGACGAGGGTGCGGCCGCGGCGCTCGCGACGCAGGCCGGCGAGGATGCGCCGTTCGGTCGCCGGATCGACGGCCGACAGCGTGTCGTCGAGCAGCAGACCCGGTCGGTCGCCGAGCAGCGCACGCGCCAACGACACGCGTTGCTTCTGGCCGCCGGACAGCGTGACGCCGCGTTCGCCGACGACGGTCTGCAGGCCGTTCGGCAGCTGCGGCAGGTCCTGGTCGAGCGCGGCCCCGGCCACGGCGGCGTCGATCTCGGCCGGTGTCGCCGAGTCGCGGGCGAAGGCGACGTTGGCGGCGACGGTGTCGCTGAACAGGAACGGCTCCTGCGGCGCCAGCGCGTACAGCGCCCGCAGCGCCCGCGGGTCGAGGTCGAGCACGTCGTGGCCGTCGACGAACAGCGTGCCGCGCGGCGGGTCGTAGTAGCGCAGCAGCAGAGCCAGCAGCGTCGACTTGCCGCTGCCGACCTCGCCGACGAGGCCGAGCTTCTGGCCGGGGGCCAGCGTGAACCAGAGCTCGCGCAGCGCGGGTCGTTCGGCGCCCGGGTACGTGAACGTCAGGTTGCGGGCTTCGATCGCGCCTCGCAGCGCCGGCCGTTCGCCCTGCTGCGCCTCGGGCGCCACCTCGAACAGTTCCTCGATGCGGATGCCGGCGGCGTAGGCGCGCGGCAGCGTCGCCAGCGTCCAGCCGAGGATCTCCAGCGGGAACGTCATCAGCGCCAGGTAGCCGAGGAACTCGAACAACTGGCCGACGGTCAGCTTCTGGTCGACGACCTGGTAGCCGCCGACGAACAGCACGCCGAGCATCACCGCACCGCTGGCCGAGTGCGTCAGCGCGTTCAGCAGCGAGCGCAGGCGCACGAGCCGCAGGTTGGCGAGCAGGTAGCGGCGGTTGCGTGTCGCCATCGCCGCACGTTCGCGCGCGACCGCGGCGAACTGGTGCACGACGCGGATGCCGGCGAAGTCCTCCTGCGCGCGCTGCGAGACTTCGGCGATCGCCTCCTGCGACTTCTTGCTCCAGCCGTGCAGCCGCGGCAGCACGAGCCGCATCAGCAGGAACAGCACGCCGAACGCACCGAGGCTGGCGAGCGTCACCGGCACGTCCATCTGCAGCATGCGCCAGGTGCCGGCGGGCAGCAGGCACAGCGTGCTGCCGCCGTGCAGCAGCAGCGGGCCCATGACGAAGCGCACCAGCTCGACGTCCTGCGTCAGGCGGCTGGTGACGTCGCCGGTGCGCGAGCGGTCGAACCAGGCGACCGGCAGCCGCTGCAGGTGCGCGATCGCCGCGTCCTTCAGGTCCTGTTCGACGTGGCGCGAGGCGTCGATCAGCGTCTTGCGCGACACGTAGCGGCTGCCCGCCTCGAGCACCGCCAGCAGGCCGAGCCACCAGCAGGTCTCGCGCAGCAGCGCGTGGTCGCCGCCCTGGCCGAGCTGGTCGAGCGTGCGGCCGAGCAGGGCCGGCATCCACAGCGACACGTAGGCGTGCACCGGCACGCAGGCCGTGCCGACGAGCACGATCCACCAGTGGCGGCGCAGCAGGGCGAGGGGCCGACCGAAGGCGCGGCGGAGGGAACGGAGCCAGGACAAGACGCGCAGCATGGGTCGCGACGCCCGGTGTTGCAAATCACGACGGCTCGGGCGGGACCGGTGTGCGGTCCCGGGACGGGACCGGGCGCACGGACGGCACCAAGCCGAGACGGCGGACTGCCGATAACCCGCCGACCATGCCGGAGCCCGGACACCTGGAGATGCTGCCCATGCGACACAGACATGCACGGAACGACGCCGGCTTCACGTTCGCCGAGCTGGCCTTCGCTCTGTTGATCCTGGTGATCGGCGCAGTCGTGCTGATCAACCATCTCGCGGTCAACTACCAGACGACCAACACCGAACGCGATCGTGTGTGGGCTTATGCCAAGGCCCAGGCGATCCTCGCCGAGATCCAAGGCTACGTCGATCGTGGCCAGGTGGACGCGGCGGTCGACCTCGACGTGCTCGACGACGGCATCGTCAGCAAGGGCGTCATGTCGATCCAGGAAGACGCCAACGGCGCCTTGGTCGCGGCCGACCATCCGGTCTCGGGCAACTACCAGCGCGACGGCGACTGGCACTGGTGGCGCCGCATCACCGTGCAGCCGTTCCTCGGGCTCAACAACCGGAACGTGCGCTACGTCACGGTGCGCATCTTCAAGAAGGACCGCAACGGCATCGAGCATCCGATGGCCGACCTGTCGGCCGTCATCAACTCGGCCGGCAGCGCCTTCCCGACCACGCAGGTGTTCGACGTCTACCTGCTGGCGATCGAGAACATCCCGGGCTGGTGGGTCTTCATGGACTCGATCAAGCCGTTCGTCGAGTCGATGATCACCGACCTCGAGAACCGCAACCCGGGCCTGATCTTCCGCACGCACTGGATCACCAAGGCGAGCTTCGGCCGCAACCAGACGTACCGTCCGTACACCAACGACGACACCGACAGCCACGCGGTGATCCCGGACGTCTACCACTATCCGGGCCGCATGCCGGCCGGCAACGCGTCGACCTACTACTACGTGCCGGACAACATGCGCGCTCGCATCAACTGCGACGGCGTCGAGCGCAACGGCTACGACGCGGACCTCAATCCGCACCCGTACGCGCTGGCGGACTACTTCAATCACGCGATGCGCTATCCGGAGGAGCTGGCCCTGTGGCAGCGGCGCGTCCAGGCCATCGAGGCGCGTGAACTGGCGATCGCCGAGGCCAAGAAGAACGGCACGGCGATCCCGGCGGAGCTGAACGACATGTCCAAGGAGCCGACCATGCGTCTGTTCCTCGAGGACCTGGTCACCAGCCCGGACAAGTACAAGAACGCGTTGGTCATCAACCTGCACGGCGAGCTGCTGCCGATGCCGGCACTGCGCAACTTCAGCGACCCGGCGAAGAGCCCGTCGGCCTATCCGAACCTGCGTGTCGTCACGCATCCGGAGGAGCTGCGCACGAGGCGCAACCAGGCGGGCGTCACCGACTCGGTGCAGCTGCGCATGTACGCGTTCAGCCAGCACACGGCGACCTACACCGGTCCGACGATCATGCCGGAGCCGATGGTCGTCGAGATCCTCGGCGTCAACCTCACGGACTCGTCGGACCCGTCGAAGCTGGCCTCGACCTGCACGCTCAACAACGTGCCTGGCGGTGTCCCGGTCGGTGGTTCCACCAACTACGCGACGTCTTGGCAGCTGGCGAAGCACAGCAGTGACTCGCCGGTCGCCGACGAGATGTACTACACCGCCGAGTTCGTGCCGGCGACAGGGACGGAGGAGGCGCTCACCCGCGTCTACCTGTTCAACACGCCGGTCGGTGCGCCGCCGGTCACACAGAGCTCGCTGCAGTACGGCCTGGCCAACAGCACCCGCGCGCGGCTCTACGCGATGGACTACATCCCGTGCCCGATCGGGGCCGGTCCGTCGTTCGCGCCGGACCTGACCAGCTCGGGTGTCGGTCCGAAGAACACCGCGCGGTGGACGCTGCGCATCGCGCCGGATGTACTGACCAACGACTCGTTCGTCGGCGGCAATCCGCCGGGCGACGTGCTGCTGCGCATCCGCACCCGCATCGCGGCCGGCTACAGCGGCGGCGACGAAGCGTGGAAGAGCAGCGGCTCGACCTGGCCGCTGAACGACCCGGACAACCTGTCGATGACCTACACCTGGTGGGCCGACAGCAGGGAGGACGTGCCGGCCACCGAACGCGCGCAGTTCAACGGCGATCCGCGGCACCTGCCGTATCGGGACTGCTTCAACAACGGCGACGACTTCCCGAACTCGTACAACTGGTATCTGGACAACCTGAACAACACGAACAACGCCGCGGTCGACTTCCCGGCGATCAGCTCGGCCCTGCTGCGCAATCGGTGGGGCGTCGGCCAGATGGCGTGTGACGTGCCGCGCTACTTCGACGTGCTGCGCCGCGCCATCGTCAACAGCGCGGTCGTGTTCACCACGTTGACCGGCTACTCGTACTACTACCTCGGCATCGGCAACGACATCGGCTACGACGCGGCCAACGGCTACGCCAACTCGATCCCGAGCAACCAGGTGCCGCACGGCGCCACCGGCAACGGCTTCATCAACACCATCATCGGCGCGCGCCGCTACGTGCGTGCGAACGGTGCCGGCTACTGGTGGGGCATTCCGTGGCTCGGCGAGCTGTATCCGGACAATGCGGTCGCCACCTGGACCAACGGTACGACCCCGCGGGGCAACCTCGGGGCCGGCAACACCGTGGGCAACTTCTACCAGCAGCCGTGCCAGACGGTGTACTCGGGCAGTGGTCGCCTCGCCTTCGGCACGGCGATGAACAACAACCACCAGCGCACGAACCTCTACGGCTGCACGACGCTGTTCAACATCGGCAGCTCGGCGTCGACGTTCAACCACGCCAGCTCGTCGGGCAACGGCACGCTGACCACGGTCGGCTCCGAGCTCGCCTCCAACTACAGCATGACGATGCCGAGCGCGGCGCCGATCACGCGCCCGTTCCGGCTCAACATGACGTCGGCGGTGGCCGAGCACTGGAACTTCCCGCCGTACACCACGAGTCGCCACACGGCGTCGCTGTACCGGACCTACTACACCCACTCGGCGGGCACCGGCTCGGGCCTCGTCAAGCTGGTGAACGAGACCAACTCCAGCGCCGGCTACATCGTCGTCAACGGCATCAGCAATGCCGTCGACAACGGCACGACCTTCATCGCGAAGTTCGCCGTGCTGTCGCTGGTGCACTCGTTCTTCGAGGCCGGCAGCACCACGAACACGCTGCGCATCCCGCAGCTGCCGCGGCTGGAGATCGACTCGCCGACGGACATCACCGAACTGAACGATCCGGCGACGATCGACATCCAGTACTCGACGACCTGGCGGCGTTGGGACGGTCTGGAGTACGCGCAGTCGGGCACGTTCAGCGAGAGCGAGCTGCTGCTCCAGTACGTGATCATGTTCTCGCCGGACAACGGCACGACCTGGCTGCACGTCCAGGACGGCACGGAGGCGACGCCGGGCACGCGTCCGACGGACAACGCCTACCTGGTGACCGACGCCGCGGTCGGTGGCGAGACCTACTCGTGGCCGGTGCCGGAGGCGCAGTTCCCGGAGGGCAGCTACCTGCTGCGCATCGACTGCTACCGGCAGGGCGCGCAGGTCCACTACGCGTACCACCAGACCAAGATCTTCATCCAACGCTGAGGCGCACCACCATGAACACATCCGTGCGTTCGCAAGCAGCCGGCTTCAGCATGATCGAGTTGGTCATCGCCTCGAGCCTGCTCGGGCTGATGATCATGGCGGTCTCCACCCTCGCCGTCAGTGGCGGCGAGGCGCAGGAGTTCGCGAAGCGCCTGGGCCGCGCCACCGAGGTCACGCAGGACATCGTCGACCAGATGCGTCTGGAGATGGTCTCGTGCGTACGCGTGTTCGGCAACGACACCGAGGGCAACGCCAACCGGGCGTTGCTCGACCTGGCGGGCGCGCCGGCGCCGCTGAGCACCGCGCGGCTGCCTTCGGTCAGCCCGAACCAGACGCTGCAGAAGGACACGGCCGCGCTGGAGATCACCGGCAACTCGCTGTTCTTCACGCGCCTCGCGTGGAGCGACCGCTTCGTCTGCACGAGCGGCAAGGAGTATCTCGTCGACGTCTATCGTTGGGTCTACTACTACCTGACGCCGGTCGACGGCGGGCCACAGCCCGACAACGGCATCGGGCTCAACCTCGTGCGTGTGCTCAGCGAGCCGCTGGTCGATGCGGCGGGAGTCGACCGCATCGCGGACGCCACGGACCAGGCGGAGATGCTGATGCACCTGGCTCTGGGCACGGCGGACGCCAGCGGTGTGGTCCATCCCCCGGCGACGGTGGTGTGGGTCCGCGGCGGCTTGCCGGCGACCGCCGGAACACTGCGCCAGATCGACGTCGACGATGGCACCCTCAGCGACGATCCGATCGACGGTCGGCCGGACCCGTGGCAGATCCTGCGGTCGACCGACGATGCCGACGAGCTGCTGACCTACCGCCACCACAGCGTGGGTACCAACTACGCCCGGTCCTCGTTCGGCGTCGGCCGCTACGGCCTCGTCAGCAACGTCGGCGAGGGCTTCCCGCACGGGTTCGAGGTGCAGATCGTCGGTCCGAGCTCGGCCCGGCAGGTCATGCTGCACCTGGTCGTGATCGGCACGCAGCGGCGCGGCCAGCAGGCCTGGGCGGACGTGCAGGTCAGCGTCGACGCTCGCGATCTCTGATCCGGGCCAGCCGGTCCCCGGCGGCGCGATGGCGTCGCCGCGGGGCTTGGCTTGCGGCAGACCGCCGCCAGCTGGCCATTGACTGGCCGGACGGTCGCCCTACTCTGCTCGGCCCTTCCGGTTCCAACCCGGGAGCCCCACAGCCTCATGGAACAGAGCCTCCCCCAGGATCTCGTCAAGCAGGTCGGCGGTTCGTTCCGCCTCACGGCGCTGCTGCAAAAGCGCGTGCGCGAACTCGTCCGCGGCCAGAAGCCGTTGTTCGAGACGCGCGAACGGAACTACATCCGCATCGCCAGCGAAGAGCTGAAGCGTGGCCTGATCGACCTGGTCGCCGACGAAGAGCAGACCGGTCCGACCAAGCTGGAAGTGTGAGTCGGCCCAGCGTCGACTCGTTGCCGACGCTCAGCGGCTCGTCGCCCCGGAAGTCCTGAAGCCTAGCCGTCCTTCTGGCGCTCGCGTTCGATGCGAGCGATCGCGTCGATCAGCTCCCGCGGCGTGCGCGCGGTGCCGCGCGGCTCGTTGCCGACCGCGAGGTGCACGACCGGTGCCGCCTCCGCCTGCAGCCCAGCGCGCCCGAGCAGGATCGGGTCGTGCTTCGGATCGAGCGTCTGCACGATGCGCGACGGCACGTAGGTGCTGAGTGCCGTCCGCCTCAGCTCGACCGTGCCCGCCGCGTCGCGATCACCGACGATGGTGACGAACAGCGGCGCGTAGAAGATCAGGTCGACCGCGCGTCCGTAGCCGGCGACGTAGTAGCCGTACTCCTTGTAGTCGGTGGCGAACGCCTCCAGCGTCTGCACCGCCTCCTGGTAGAAGACCGGCCGGCGCGACAGGTAGGACAGGCGCACCAGCGACTCCGCCATCGTCGCGTTGTCGAGGATCGAGCGGTTGCGGCGGCCCATCGCCGCCTCGGCGCGCGGGTCGTGCAGGATGTCGTAGAAGCCGCCGTTCGGCGCCTTGTGCTTCTGGATGGCGTGCTCGGTGATCGCTTCGGCCGGCAGCAGCAGGTCGGCGTCGCCGGTGTTCTGCGACGCGTCGATCAGCGCGCGGATCAGGTGCGCCTGGTCGGCCAGCATGCCCGGCAGGTGGTAGGTGCCGTCCCAGTAGTGGTGGACCTCGCGGCCGTCGTAGAGGTTCTCCAGCAGGAAGCGCAGCGTCGCCATCGCCTGCGTGCGCCACTCCGGCCGCTGCAGCACCGCCGCGGCCTTCAACAGGCCGGAGACCGCCAGCGCGTTGGCGTGGCAGTAGACCGTGCGATCGAGCGGCGGTGGTTCGCGGCGGGCACGGCCGGCCGCGTCGGCGACGAAGTAGTCGGCGTCGCCGTCCTGGCTGCCGGCGAACGCTCCCGTGTGCGCGTCCCGCATCGTCGTCGTCATCCAGCGCACGATGCCCTCGGCCGCGGCGCGGTACTCCGGCTTGCCGAACACCTGGAACGCCTCGAGGTAGGCGCGCAGCACCAGCGCGTTCTGGTCGAGCAGCTTCTCGTGGTTGGGGGTGTGCCAGTCGGGCGTGCGCGAGAAGCGGAAGAAGCCGCCGTCGACGGGATCGTGCAGCGGGCTCGCCAGCATGTGGTCGAGCGTCAGCGTGGCGACCTCGCGCATGCGCTCGTCGTTGCGCTTCATCACCTGCACCAGCGCGAAGTCGATCGCCTCCGGGTGCGGGAACTTGATGCCGTCGCCGAAGCCCCCGTGGCGGTGGTCGAGCTTCTCGTAGACGGCGTCGACGATGTCCTCGACCATCTGCCGGCGCAGCCGGCTGCGCGCGGCCGACGGCCGGTCGCCTTGCGCCCAGAGCTCGCGCAGGCCGCGCTGGATCTCCTGCTTGTTCTTGCGCCAGCTGCTGCGCACGCGCTCGAGCCGTTCCCGCATCGCCGCGGCGTCGAGGAAGTTGTCCTGCGCCAGCAGTTCGCCCTCGGGTGTCAGCCACGCCAGCGTCGGCCAGCCGCCGGTGCCGTAGCGCTGGTTGACGTCGGGGCGCCGTTCGGCGTCGACGTGCACCGGCACGAAGTGCTCGTGCACGGCGGCGACCACCTGCGGATCGGCCAGCGTCGTCGCCAGCAGGTCGCGGCAGTGCTGGCACCACGGCGCCGTCAGCAGCATCAGGATCGGCTTGTCGGCGGCGGCCGCCGCGCGCAGGGCCGCCGCATCGAAGTGCTGCCAACGGATCGGGTGGTTCATCGTCGTGCTCGCCGTCGCTCGACCTGGACGTTCGTCTCATCGGCGGTTGGGCCGCCGGACCAGCACTTTCCAGCCCGCGCCGGCCGCCGTCGCGGTGGCCGTGGGGCGAATCCGTCCCGCCGTCAGCGGTCGCCGTCGCCCTGCTCGTCGTCGTCCTGCGGCTGCAGGGCGCCGAACCCGTCCAGCGTCGGCTGGCGCACTTCGGCGTGCCGCACGGCCGGCTTCTGGCTCGGCGAGAACGGCAGCCGCGGCACGTCGGCCCAGAGCGTCTCCAGGCCGTAGTAGGCGCGGGCCTCGGGGGTGAACAGGTGCACGACGATGTCGTCGAAGTCGAGCAGCACCCAGTTCGAGTCCTCGGATTCGAGGCCGCCGGTGTTGCGCCGCCGCGCGCCGCGCTCGGCCTTGTGCGTCAGGTCCAGGTCCTTCGCCAGCGACTGGCCCTGGCGCGTGCTCTGCACGGTGGCGACCACGAAGTAGTCGGCGATCACCAGCGGCCCCGACACGTCGAGGATCACGATGTCCTTCGCCTGCTTCTCGTCCAACAGCTCGGCGATGCGCAGGGCCATCTGCCGGGTCTCGGCGTCAGGGGAACGGATCGGGCGTGCGGACTTGGCGGGGGCGGGCTTGCTCAACGGGCGTTTCTCTTGGCGAGTGGGGACAGGCGGAAGGTGATGGCCGGAGGATAGCGGCTCGTTCGCGGGGCGTAACCCCCGACCCAGGCCGCCAGAACCGATGGCCCCGAAAAGCAGAGAACCCCGCCGGCGTGAAGGCCGGGCGGGGTTCTCGGGAAGAGTCGGTGGGGACCGGTCGGTCCGATGGCGGCGCGCCTTGGGCGCCGCCGGGCGACTTGGCTCACACGTTCTTGAACAGCGGCAGCGCGATCAGGGCCGCGATCGTCATCAGCTTCATCAGGATGTTGATCGACGGGCCGGCCGTGTCCTTGAACGGGTCGCCGACCGTGTCGCCGGTGACCGCCGCCTTGTGCGTGTCGCTGCCCTTGCCACCGAGGTGGCCGGCTTCGATGTACTTCTTGGCGTTGTCCCAGGCACCGCCGGCGTTGGCCATGAACAGCGCCATCATGACGCCGCCGGCCGTCGCACCAGCCAACAGGCCGCCGACCGCCGCCTTGCCGAAGATCATGCCCATCGCCAGCGGGGCGACGATCGCCAGCAGGCCCGGCACGACCATCTCGCGCAGTGCACCCTCGGTCGAGATCGCGACGCAGCGCGCGTAGTCGGCCTCGCCGCCGGTGCCGTCCTTCAGGCCCTTGATCTCACGGAACTGGCGACGGACTTCCTCGACCATCGCGTTCGCGGCCTTGCCGACGGCCTTCATCGCCATCGAGCTGAACACGAACGGCAGCATGCCGCCGACCAGCAGGCCCATGACGACGTTGGCGTTGTCGAGGCTCAGGTTGACGTTGCCGGCCGCGACCTTGTAGGCCGAGAACAGCGCCAGCGCGGTCAGCGCCGCCGAACCGATGGCGAAGCCCTTGCCGATCGCCGCGGTGGTGTTGCCGGTGGCGTCCAGCGAGTCGGTGCGCTTGCGCACTTCCGGCGGCTGGTGCGACATCTCGGCGAGACCGCCGGCGTTGTCGGCGACCGGGCCGTAGGCGTCGACGCCGAGCGAGATGCCGAGCGTGCTCAGCATGCCGACCGCCGCGACGCAGATGCCATACATGCCGGCGAGCTCGTTGCAGAGGTAGATCGCCAGCGCCAGCAGGATGGTCGGGATCCAGGTCGAGGCCATGCCGGTGGCGAGGCCGTAGATGATGTTGGTCGCCGCACCCGTCTGCGACTGCTGCGCGATCGTCTGCGCCGGCGCCATCTTCTCCGAGGTGTAGTACTCGGTGACCTTGCCGATGATCACGCCGACCACGAGGCCGATGACCATCGCGAAGTAGACGTTCCAGTGGCTGACCTGCACGGCGCTGCCGATCGTCATCAGCGGCGTCGGCTTCATCACCGCGGTGACCAGGGCGCCGCCGACGACCAGGGCCGCCGAGGCTGCGATCAGGCCGCCGAACAGCGCCGACGACAGCTTGCTCTCGTCGTCCGCCTTGACGCGGAACGTGCCGAGGAAGCTGGCGACGATGCCGATCGCTGCGAGCACGACCGGGTAGAGCAGCAGCATCGACAGCGCGTCGGCGTAGGCGCCCGCGTCGTCGATCTTCGGCACCAGCGAGAAGCCGATGATCGCCGTCGACACGATGGCGCCGACGTAGCTCTCGAACAGGTCGGCGCCCATGCCGGCGACGTCGCCGACGTTGTCACCGACGTTGTCGGCGATGACCGCCGGGTTGCGCGGATCGTCCTCGGGGATGCCGGCCTCGACCTTGCCGACCAGGTCGCCGCCGACGTCGGCCGCCTTGGTGTAGATGCCGCCGCCGACGCGCGCGAACAGCGCGATCGAGCTGGCGCCGAAGCTGAAGCCGAGCACGTAGTTGACGAAGTTCGGCGAGCCGGCCTTCATGTCGCCCTGGTAGATCAGCATCAGCAGCGTGATGCCCATCAGGCCGAGGCCCACGACCGTCATGCCCATGACCGTGCCCGACTTGAAGGCGACGTCGAGCGCCTGGCCGAGGCTGGTCTTGGCGGCCTGCGTCGTGCGCACGGCGGCGCGCGTCGCGCAGTGCATGCCGAAGTAGCCGGCACCCGCCGAAGCGACCGAGCCCATCAGGAAGGCGATCGCGGTCTTCCAGCCGAGGAACTGGTTGACGCCGTCGTTCGGGCCAAGCCCGATGGCGAGCGTCACCACGGCGACGAACACGGCGAGCCACTTGTACTCGGCGTGCAGGAACGCGCGGCCGCCCTGCTGGACGGCGGCGGCGATCTTCTGCATGCGCTCGTCACCGGCGTCCTTCGCCATGATCTGCTTGAAGAGGTGTACGGCGTAGCCAATGCTCGCCGCAGCAATGAGAAGGGAGAGGACGTTCCAGAAGATGTACATGCGGGATCGAGGGGCCTGGCGACGTCGCCAGACGCGAAAAAGCGGGCCGGCACGTTAGCCGTGGCGACACCCTGGGAGCAAGCGCGCCGAGGCGCTAGCTCGACGATGGCGGCGAATCGTCCGCCGGCGGTGCGGATGGCGGTGCGGATGGCGGAGCGCTTGTGGGCGGACTCGCATCCGCGCCCGGGGCGGGTTCGGCGTCGGCCGTCGGGGCGGCCGCGCCCGTCGCCGGCTCCGGGCAGGCCGGCGGTTCCTGCACCGGCACCTTCGGCTGCACGAAGCTCTCGGTCGGCCGGTTCGCCTGCGCCAGCAAGCCCTGCCGCCGGCGCCGCAGCCACCACCAGAGCGAGCCGAGGACCGCCACACCCGCGGCCGTCCACAGGATGCCGCGTTCGACCTCCTGCACGGTCTGGATCATCGTCTTGATGAACGGCGCGCCGTGGAAGCCGAGCCAGACCAGCAGCGGCACCATCAGCACGATGCCGAGGCCGTCGAGGAACAGGAACCGCCGCCACGGCATCTTCATCGTGCCGGCGGTGAAGAACGCGACGACGCGCAGCCCGGCCAGGAAGCGGGCGATGATGATGACCATGTCGCCGCGCCGGCGGAACCAGCGGTCGAAGCTGGCGAGGCGCTGGCGGGTGATGAAGTAGCGCATCCAGCGCAGGCGCAGGAGGCGCACGCCGAACACCCGGCCGCCGAGGAACGGCAGCAGGTCGCCGACCAGGATCGCCGTCGCACACGACGTCATCATCAGCGGCAGCGAGATCTCGTTCGGCTTCTGCGCGCACAGGAACCCCGCCGCCAGCAGCACGATCTCCTCCGGCAGCGGCAGGCCGAGGCCGCACAGCACGAACACGATCGCCGTGCCCAGGTACGGGTGGCTCTCGAACTCGGCGAGGAGACCTTCGAACATGGGCCGTCAGCGCAGGAAGGGGTGGAGCGCCTCGAGGCGGCGGTCGGCGAACACCGCGGTCAGGTCCTGCGGCTCGCCGGCGAGGTGGGCCGCGACCTCCTGCAGCCGCTGGCGCCATTCTTCGGCCAGCAGCCGGTCGCGCACGTCGTGGCTGCGCTCGATCGCCTGTTGCAGCACCAGCAGGGCCGCCTGCCGCTGGCCGTTGCCGAGCAGCGCCGCGGCGACGCCGGGCAGCTGGAACGTGCGCTGCTCGCGCAGGGCCGCCGCCGGGAAGCGGGCCTCGAGCTGGGCCAGGTAGCGGTCGGCCATGCCGGCGGCGCCGCCATGGGGTCGCAGCCGTTCGGCGAGGCCGGGTTCGGAAGCGAGTGCTGCCACCGGCAGCATCGCCAGCGACTGCAGCAGGCTCTCTTCGCGCCGTCCGGCGTCGACGCGCGCCGCTTCGAGCCAGGCGAGTGCGAGCTGCAGGCGTCGCCAGGCGTCGTCGGTGCGTTCGTCCGCACTGGCCGCCGGGTCGTGCCGGGCGGTCAGGAAGCCGACCGCGAACACCAGGTAGCCTTCGCTCCACGTCGGCAGCAGGCGCATGACCTGCTGCGCGCGCGCGAACTGTTCGTCGATGCTGCCGTGGTGCCTCGCTTCGTCGAAGGCGCGCCAGGCGAACGGCATCAGCGCCGGCCGCGCCAGCCAGGTCGCCAGCGTCGCCAGCGGCGCGAGGCTCGGCGGCTGCAGGGTCAGGGCACCGGCGGCGCAGGCGAGGCCGAGGCCGGTGCGGAGCCGGCGAAGGGTCACCGCCGACGCCATGGCTGCACCCGGGACGCGACGAACATGGCGGCGCAGCCTACCAACAGCAGCGGCAGGCCGGTGCGCAAAACTCCGCCGCCGGTCAGCGACGCGAACAGGGACTCGCCGAGCAGCCATTCCCCGCGCAACACGCGGCGCAACGCCGATGCCGCCGGACCGAGCTCGCCGACGGTGGCGACGAACAGCAGGGCGGCGACGACCGTGGCGGTCGTCGGCAACGCCGCCGCGCGCCCACACAGGCAGCCGAGGCCGAGCGCCAGCCAACTCGGCAGCAGCAGCACGAGCACCAGCAGCAGCGCGTTCGCCCAGGTCGGGTGCGCCGCGTCGAGTTGCACGGTGACGCTGCCCGGCGGGAACAGCAGCGGCACGGTGCCGCCGTTGCGCACGAGGCGGAAGTGTCGGAGCGGTCGCGGTGCGAAGCGCAGCTGGAACACCTGCAGCGAATCGTCGACGGCGATCTCGTGTTCGCTCAGCGCGCCGTCGTCGCCGTGCAGATGCAGTCGCGTCGGCACGAGGCCGTCGGCGGGGGCGCCGGCCAATGGGCGGATGGTCACGGCGCGGTAGGTGCGTCCGGCCGGCACCGTGAACGCGAGCTCCCCGACGCTGCCGTCGCCGGGCAGCAACACGTCGCGGTCCGCGGTCGCCGTCACCTGCGCGTTCGCCTTCGCCGGGGCGCCGATCGCGGGCAGCAGCGGCAGCAGCACCGCGGTCGTCAGCAGCGCCTGCGCCACCAGCGCCGCGGCGATCGCACGGCCACCGCCCTGCAGCCGCCGCGGGTGCAGGCGACGGACCATGTCGGCGCCGGGCCGGCCCTGCGCGAACATCGGCCAGAATCCCGCCGTCGCCAGCGTGCAGATCGCCGCCGCGCACAGCAACGGCAGCGCCACCCAGGGCTCCGCCGCGGCGGCGGCGGCGAGCGGTTCGCCCTCGCTGCGAGGAGCCAGCCACCACGCCAGCAGCGTCGCCAGCAAGGTCGGCAGCGTCGCCAGCCCGAGGCAACGACGCAGCACCAGGCCGAACGGTCCGCGCCCCTTCGTCATCGCGGGCTCGCGTCGTCGCCTTGCTGCGCCAGTCGCCGGAACAGCGCGAACAGGTGTTCGCGCGCGCGTTCGACGCGCAGCACTTCGCCGCCGCGCGCGACCACGGCCGCCTTCACTTCGTCGACCGCCGCGTCGTCGAGGCCGCGGAACACCAGTGCGCGGTCGCCGGTCGCCAGCAGTTCGGCCAGCGTGCCGCGCGCGCACAGCCGACCGCGGTGCATCACCAGCACCTCGTCGCAGATCTCCTCGACCTCGAGCAGCTGGTGCGACGCCATCAGCACCGTCGCCCCGGCAGCGGCGCGTTCGCGCAGCACCTGCATGACCAGCTCGCTGCCGAACGGGTCGAGGCCGCTGGTCGGCTCGTCGAGCAGCAGCAGCTCGGGCTCGCCGAGCAGTGCCGCCGCCAGGTTCAGCCGCTTCTGCATGCCGGTGCTGTAACCGCCCAGCGCCCGGTCGGCGGCGCCGTCGAGCTCGAGGCGGCGCAGCCAGTGGGCTATGCGTTCGTCGGCGACGCGGTTCGGCAAGGCGATCGCCGCGCCGACGAAGGCCAGGAACTCGCGGCCGGTCAGCACCGGCATCGGCAGCATGCCTTCGGGCTGGAACGCGACGCGCTGGCGCATGGCTGTGCTCGTCGGCAGTTCGCCCAGCACGGCCACCGATCCGCCGGTCGGCTCGAGCAGCCCGGCCAAAACGCGCAGCAAGGTCGTCTTTCCCGAACCGTTCGGGCCGAGCAGGCCGGTGATGCGCCCGCGCTCGAGTTCGAGGTCGAGCGGATGCAGGGCCGTGACGTCGGGCCTCCTGCCGCGGCCGCGGAAGCTCACCGTCAGTTGCTGCGCCGAGATGGCGGATGCCATGCGAGGCCGATGGTATATCTGCATCGATGCCGATTCCTGCGCAGCTCGTGCACCGCGCATCCCAAGCGGAGTTCGTTCGATGAGCGGCTACCTGACCCTCGCCGACGGTTCGCACCGTCCCGTGCACGACGGCTTCACGATCGGCCGCGTCGCCGGTTGCGACCTCGTCATCGACGACGGCAAGGCGTCGCGCCGCCACGCGCGGCTGGTCGTCGCCGGCGGCGTCGTCGAGATCGAGGACCTCGGCAGCAGCAACGGCACGCTGCTGAACGACAAGCCGGTGCAGAAGCGCATGCTGCGCGACGGCGACGAAGTGAAGATCGGCAAGACGGTGTTGGTGTTCCACGAAGGGACACCGCCCGGCGCCGCGCCGGCTTCGGCGAAGGGCGGCGGGGCGGCGGTGGTGTTCGCGGACGACGACGACCTGCTCGGGGGCGATGCGCCGGTTGCCCCGGCCGCGACATCGCCGTCGATCGGTGGGCCGCCGCCGGTCGCGCCGCCGCCTCCGCGTCCGGCTCCGGCTCCCGCTGCCGCGGTCCCGCCGCCGCCCGCTCCGCCTGCACCTGCTGCACCTCCCGCGGCCCCGCCCAAGGCGGTGGTCGAGTTCGCCGACGAGGTCGTCGAAGTGCGCCGCGCCGAGCCCTCGGCACCGAAGGCTCCCGCCGGCAAGGACGCGACCGCCGCGGTGCGCAGTGCTGGCCGCGTGCTGCAGTTCCACAAGAAGGACGGCGGCGGCGGTGTGCTCGGCGACGACCTCGGCCAGGTCGGCGGCAGTACGAAGGTGCTGCTGTACGTCGGCGTGCTCGTGCTGTGCGCCGGGCTGTTCTGGCTGACGATGACCTTGATGGGGTGAGCGGGCGCACCGCCGTCGGCGACCGCGTGCGGGTGCATGCGCAGCCCCGGGCATTGTCGGTGACAACGGAATCGGTCACGTTGTCGCAAGGAACGGAGTCGTCCTGCTGCTCGTCCTCGCGTCCACGGTCCAATCGGTCTGTGCGCAGATGACGGTTCAGATCACCTGCACGATCATGGCGGGCCAGGGCTTCAGTGGCGGTTCGACGATGTTCCCGTATCTCGTCACTGGCCCGGGTGCTCCCTGGAGGTGCGATGGAGCCACCGCGGCGGGCTGACGCTGCCGTGATGGCTGCGAGCCGCTCGCGCTGACCTGCACACGTGGTGGCGCCGCAGCCGCTCGACGAACCATCAGGGTCGCGGGGAGAAAGCGAGGTGTTGGCGCCGCCAGATCGCCAGCAGTCGCTGCGCGGCCGTAGCCCACGGCCAGCGAGCTGCGTGGGCGCGGCGGCGCGCCGCTGCCTCGGGCGAACGGTTCGCTGGCGCGATCGCTTCCCGCAGCGCCACCGCCCAGGCGGACGCATCGTCGGGTGGCAGCAGCGGAGCCGCGTCGCCGACGACCTCCGGCAGTGCGGTGGCATCGCTGGCGAGCAAGGGCGCGCCGTGCGCCAGCGCTTCGAGCGCGGGCAGGCCGAAGCCTTCGTGGTGCGACGGCAGCACGACGGCGCGCGCGTTCGCGTAGAGCCCGGCGAGCGCTGCGTCGTCGACGCGGGTGAGGTGCCGCAGCCGGACGCCGTGCGGCGCCGCGTGGCGCTGCAGCATCGGCAGGGCGCCGGCGTCGGCACCGGCGAGCCACAGCTCGGGCCGCGTCGTCGTGGGCAGCTGCGCCAGTGCTGCGACGACGACGCCGAGGTTCTTGCGCGCTTCGACGTGGCCGACGTGCAGCACGAAACCGTTCGTTGGCGACGGCGTCGGCGTCGTGCTCGGCGCGGTGGTTCGGAGATCCGGCACGTCGACGCCGTTGGCGACGACTGCGAACGTGGCTCGCGGTGCGATCGCCGCCAGCCGCTGCTGCGTCCACGCACTCGGCGTCACCACCACCGCCGCATCGCGGCACGCGCGCGCGAGCGTGCGCGCCACCAGCCAGCGCGGCCACCTGGTCAGCCCGTCGAGCCCGCGCACGTCGTGCACCAGCAGGCACACCGGAATCTGGAGCTTCGGCAACGGCAGGAAGCCGTGGTCGAGCACCGTGGCGCCGAGTTCGCGCAGCGCGCGCGGCAGCACGCGCCGCTCGGCGAACGCGCGGCGCAGGCTCGGACCCGCCGGGATCGGCACCGGCTGCCAGCCGATGCCAAGCATCGCGGGGGGAGCGAAGTCGGCGCGATGCAGCACGGTGACGCGTTCGCCGGCGGCGAGCAGCGGGCCGAGTTCGCGCAGCAGCGCCAGCAGGCGGCGGTTGGCGCCCGACGGCGGGCCGAGCAGCCAGCCGGCGACGGCGACGTGCAGCGGCTGCGGGCTCATCTGCACAGCTCCGTGTGCAGGCGATGCCAGGCGTTCGCGACGGCGGCCGGCGCGAACGAACGGGCGCGTGCGTGGCCGCCATGGGCGAGCGCGCGACGGCGATCGCGATCGCGGTCGAGGCGCACGAGGCCGGCGGCGATCGCGTCGACGTCGGTCGGCAGCACGAACTCGGCGTGTTCGCCGGCGATCTCGCGATGCGGCGGCAGGTCCGAGCACAGCACCGGCGCACCGTGCGCCAGGCCCTCGAGCACCGGCAGGCCGAAGCCCTCGAAGCGCGACACGTGCACGAGCGCGCGGCAGCTGGCGAGCAGGCGCAGCTTTTTGGCTTCGTCGACGTAGCCGTCGGGCGGGCCGACGAAGCGCAGCGGCGGCAGCGACGGCCGCACCGAGAGTGCGCGTTGCCAGGCGGCGACGAGGCGAGCCCGGTTCTTGCGCGGTCGGTCGTCGCCGAGCACCAGGAACGGTTCGCTGCGTGCGTCGATCGCGGCGTCAGTCGGGGCCGGACCGAGCGTGGTCCCGTGTGGCACGACGACGAGGCGCGCGTCGCGGCGCTGCATCGCGATGCGCGCGTCGCGGGCGGTGAACTGCGACGGCGCCAGCACCGCGGCGGCGCTGCGCAGCGCGCGCACAGTGGCGAAGATCCGCCAGCGGCTGGTGCGTTCGCCGACGTCGGGGGCGCGCAGCTCGTCGTGCAGCCACGGCAGGTCGTGCACGGTCGCGATCGTCGGGCACGGGGCACGCAGCGGCACCGCGGCCACCGAGCTGTGCAGCAGGTCGGCGCGCAGCGTGCGCAGCAGGTGCGGCAGCTGCAGCTGGCGCCGCAGGGCGCCGCGCGGTGCCTTCACCGTGCGCACGCCGGGGATCGCCGGATCGGATGCGTTCGCCGGCAGCAGCAGCACGCAGTCGGCATCGCCACGCGCGGCGTAGGCGGCGAGCCCGGTCGCGAACGCGCGGCCGACGCCGGTCGTCGGGCCGTCGCCGAAGCAGGCGCCGTCGAACGCGATCGTCAGCATGCCGCGACCTCGCGGTAGACCGCGGCGTGCGCCGTGGCGCAGTCGGACCAGCGGAACTGCTGTGCGCGGCGGTGGCCTGCGGCGATCGCAGTAGCGCGTGTGCCCGCGTCGTGCACGGCGCGATCGAGGGCCCCGGCGAGCGCGCTCGGATCGTTCGCGTCGGCGAACAGGAACGCGCCGTCGCCGAGTTCGCGCAGCGGGGCGATGTCGTTGGCGACCACCGGCACGCCGAGCTGCATCGC
>ERZ1066117.577-NODE-577-length-26335-cov-39.533143_pt1 | contig 26335 bp, 22 predicted proteins | sample MGYA00382764_ERZ1066117 | MGnify/ENA primary metagenome ERZ1066117 (study PRJEB33369, sample SAMEA5778347) | biofilm metagenome | biome: Industrial cooling water; feature: Water cooling tower basin; material: Biofilm | place: United Arab Emirates | collected...
GGCGAGGCGGACGGCGCGGTCTGCCTCGCCGTCGAGGACGACGGCAGCGGCATCCCCGCCGCGGAGCTGACGCTCGCGGCGATCCGGCTCGACGCCGCCGACCTGCGGCTGTTCGCCGCGGCCGCCCGCTGGCACCGCGGCCGGCTGTGCGGCGGCGACCGGGGGGCGGCGATGGTCGCGACCGCCGAGGCGGCGATGCGGGCCGCCGGCGTCGTCGCGCCGGCGCGGCTCGCCGTGGCGCTGATCCCAGGCTTCCCGGGGTGAGTGCGCCGGCTTGCGCGGGCGCGCGGGACGAGGCTGCGGGCTTTGCTGGACGTGGCCGGCGAAGAGGACGTCGCGCGCGATGCGGGCGGTGCGGGCTCGGCGGGTCACCGGGCGGGGGCGCCGAGGGACGCGCGATCGAAGGGCGCCGCGGTCCGCGGTCGAGGTCGCGGGCTGCGAGGCTGGCTCGCCGGGGCGATGCCGGCTGCGACGGGCGGCCGCGGGTCGGGCTCGGCCGTCGCCGCGGGTGCGCGGGCCCGCCGGCCAGGTGTCCCGGAGGACAGGTCGGCGGGCTTGCGCGGGCGCGGCGGATCGTTCACCCTCCGCGCCCATGCTGCTCGAGGGTCCGCTGTTCGCCGCGCCCGCGCTGCGCGTGCCCGTGTGGGCGCTGCGCTGGCGAGCCGTGCGCTCGGGCGGCCCGGGCGGGCAGAACGTCAACAAGGTCGCGTCGAAGGTCGAGCTGCGGGTCGCGCTCGCGTGCGTCGAGGGGCTGACCGAGCGGACCGGCGCGCGCCTGCGCGCGCTCGCCGGGGCCCGGCTGACCGACGGCGGCGAGCTGGTGATCACGTCGACCCTGACGCGCGACCAGGGCCGCAACCTCGCGGACGCGCTGGCCAAGCTGCAGGCGCTGCTCGAGGCGGCGCAGCGGCTGCCGCGGCCGCGGCGGGACACCCGGCCGACGCGAGGGTCGGTCGAGCGGCGCCTGGCGGCCAAGCAGCGCCGCGGGGACGTCAAGGCGGCGCGCCGATGGTCGTGCGACGACTGAGCCGGGTCGGGCTCGCGCTGGTCGCCGCGTGGGCGGGCCCGGGCTGCGAGCCGAAGGTCGAGCTGAAGCCGGGCGATCCGGCGCTGGTGCGCGCGGCGGCCGAGCTGTTCGTCCGCCGCTGCGCGACCTGCCACGGCGAGCGCGGGCGCGGCGACGGGGCGGCCGGGCGCGGGCTGTTCCCGGGGCCGCGCGACTTCACCGACGCGGCCTGGCAGGCCTCGGTCGACGACGCGCGGCTGCGCGCGGTGATCGTCGGCGGCGGCGCGGCGGTCGGGCTGTCGACGCACATGCAGGCCAACCCGGACCTCGCGGACAGCCCGGTGCTGGTCGGCGAGCTGGTGGCGATCGTACGCGGCTTCCCGAAGGGACAGGTCCCTTCGGTCAGCCCTTCGGATCGTCCTTGAGGCCGGCGCGGGCCGCCGCGGCGCGGGCGGCGTCGGCGATCCCGCGGGGGAAGAAGCCGGAGCGGCTGCGGCTCATCGACAGCGACAGGTCCTGCGGGTCGGTGTAGGGCAGGCGGACGGTGAAGACGGTGCCGACGCCGAGCTGCGACTTGACGTCGATCGAGCCGCCGAGCATGTCGCAGAAGGCCTTCGAGATCGCCAGGCCGAGGCCGGTGCCGCCGAACCGGCGGGCGGTCGAGCTGTCGCCCTGGGTGAACGCCTGGAACAGCTTGCCGAGCTGCTGCTGGGTCATGCCGATGCCGGTGTCGGCGACCATGAACTGGATCGCCGGCAGGGTGCCCTGCAGCGTCTTGCCGACGGTCAGCCGGATCTCGCCCTTGTCGGTGAACTTGACCGCGTTGCTGAGCAGGTTGAGCAGGATCTGGCGGATCTTGGTCAGGTCGGCGTGGATGAAGCCGATGTTGTCCGGGCAGGTGACGGCGAGCCGGTTGCCGCTGCGATCGACGACCGGGCGGATCGTGCCGACGACGGTCTGGACCATGTCGGCGACGTCGAAGGTCTCGAGGTGGATGTCCATCCGCCCGGCCTCGATCTTCGAGAGGTCGAGGATGTCGGAGATCAGGCCGAGCAGGTGCTTGCCGGCGAACTGGATCTTCTTGAGCTCGTCGATCGACGACATCAGGCCGCGCTCGTCGGACTCCTCGATCAGCATCTCGGCGTAGCCGATCACCGCGTTGAGCGGGGTGCGCAGCTCGTGCGACATGTTGGCGAGGAAGCGGCTCTTGGCGAGGTTGGCCTCCTCGGCGAGCTCCTTGGCCTCGCGCAGCGAGGCCTCGGCGCGCTTGAGGTGGGTGATGTCCGAGGCGACGCAGACGGCGCCGACCGGCTTGCCCTGCTCGTCCAGCAGGTCGGTGCGCGCGAACAGGACCGGGACCTCGCGGCCGTCGGGCGCGCGGAAGGTCCGCTCGACCGGTGTCGGCTCCTGGCCGGCGCGCGGGCGGTCCTCCGGGCGCGCGCCGTAGTCGGGCAGGAGCGCGGTGAAGGGCTGGCCGAGCAGCTGCTCCGGGCGCGCGCCGAGCAGCTGCAGCGTCGCGCGGTTGACCGTCTGGATCCGGCCGCGGGCGTCGAGCACCGCCAGCGACTCGGCCATCGAGGCGAGGATGTTGTCGGCGTAGGCGCGCGCGCCCTGGGCCTCGCGCAGGACCTGCTCGGCCCGCGCCTCGCCGGTGCGCGCCCGCTCGAGCGCGCCTTGCAGGTTGTGGACGACGAGATAGAGGAGGGTGCCGGCGGCGAGCAGCGAGAACAGCCGGCTGGCGTAGACGGCCTCGGTCGGCTCGACGACCGCGGGCGGCAGCAGGCCGGCGAGATCGAGCCAGAGGGCGGCGGTCAGGGTGACGACGCCGAGCAGGATGAAGCCGAGCAGCGTGCGCCGGCCGAACAGCAGCGCGGCGGCGATGACGAGCAGGACCAGCGCCGCGCTGGCGTTGCTGCGCACGCCGCCGGTCTCGTAGGCGCTGAGCACGAGCGCGGCCCAGGTCGCCAGCAGCAGCGAGAGGCCGGCGAGGCGGACGTGGCCGCGGTGCAGCACGGCGAGCAGGACCAGGCAGACGGCGGCGAGCGGGACGTACAGCGCCTGCGAGGCGGTCGCCTCGCCGATGACGACGAAGTGCGCGACGGCGCCGGCGAGGCACAGCGTGGTCGCCATGACGAGGCCGATGTGCAGGATCCCGGCGACGCGGGTCGACTCCTCGTCCGCGAGGCGCGGGCCGGCGAGCAGGCGGCTGAGCCGCGCGAGGAGAGGCCGTGTCATCCTGTCCGTTCGAACGCTACGCAGGGCCGCCGGGGCGGTCAAGCGCGCATATGCGGGGCCCGCGCGATGGATGTCCCCAGGGACACCTTTCGCGCGAGTTCGCCCGTCAGCGCGGGCCCGAGCCGGACTTTGGAGGTGTTTCTTGGGCCAGGTTGGCCGGCGGCGCGGCCGCGAGTCCGGCGCGCCGCGCGGCGGCCCGGGCGGCCTCGACGAGGTCGACGTCGATCGCGCGCTTGCTGCCGGAGAGGTCGCGCGGGTTGATGTACGGCAGCCTCACCGTGAAGACGGTGCCGACGCCGAGCTGCGAGGCGACCTCGATCGTGCCGCCGAGCATGTCGCAGAAGGCCTTCGAGATCGCCAGGCCGAGGCCGGTGCCGCCGAACCTGCGAGAGGTCGCGCTGTCGCCCTGGCTGAACGCCTGGAACAGCTGCGAGAGCTGCTTTGGCGTCATGCCGATGCCGGTGTCGCCGACGATGAACTGCAGCATCGGCGTGCTGCCGCGGAGGACCCGCGCGACGGTCAGGCGGACGGTCCCCTTGTCGGTGAATTTTGCGGCGTTGCTGAGCAGGTTGAGCAGGATCTGCCTGATCTTGGTCAGGTCGGCGTGGACGAACCCGATGTCGGCGGGGCAGGTGACGTCGAGGTGGTTGCCGGTCTTGGCGGCGAGCGGGCGGATCGTGCCGAGCACGGCCTCGACCATGTCGGCGACGTCGAAGGTCTCGAGGTGGATGTCCATCCGCCCGGCCTCGATCTTCGAGAGGTCGAGGATGTCGGAGATCAGGCCGAGCAGGTGCTTGCCGGCGAACTGGATCTTCTTGAGCTCGTCGATCGACGACATCAGGCCGCGCTCGTCGGACTCCTCGATCAGCATCTCGGCGTAGCCGATCACCGCGTTGAGCGGGGTGCGCAGCTCGTGCGACATGTTGGCGAGGAAGCGGCTCTTGGCGAGGTTGGCCTCCTCGGCGAGCTCCTTGGCCTCGCGCAGCGAGGCCTCGGCGCGCTTGAGGTGGGTGATGTCCGAGGCGACGCAGACGGCGCCGATCGGGCGGCCGCCGGGGTCGCTGAGGACGGTGCGGGCGAACAGGACGGGGATCGTGCGGCCGTCGGGGGCGCGATAGGTGCGCTCGGCGAGCGCGGGCTCGTCGCCGGGCCGGGCGGCGCCGGCCGGGTCGGGGAACTCGGGCAAGATCCGCGTGAAGGGCTGGCCGAGCAGCTGCTCGGGGGTCGCGCCGAGCAGCTGCAGCGTCGCGCGGTTGACGGTCCGGATCCGGCCGTCCTCGCCGAGCACGATCAGCGACTCGGCCATCGAGGCGAGGATGTTGTCGGCGTAGGCGCGCGCGCCCTGGGCCTCGCGCAGGATCTGCTCGGCCCGGACCTCGCCGGTGCGCGCCCGCTCGAGCGCGCTCTGCAGGCCCTTGACCGCGATCGACAGGAAGAAGCCGGCGCAGGCGAAGTGGACGAGGTGGGAGATGAGGGCGACCTCGGGGGTGTCCGGGGTCAGCTGCGGGACCGCGACGCCGGCGCGCTCGAGCGCGAAGAAGACGGTCAGCGCGGCGGCGCTGAGGCCGATGAACACGAACATCCACACCTGGCGGAAGAGCAAGGTGGCGATGATGACGATCAGCGTGTAGCCGCCGACGCTCGGGCTGCGGATGCCGCCGTAGGTCAGCGAGCCGAAGGTGACGGCGAGCCAGACGGTGCCGAGGAACAGGCCGCCGGCGAGGCGGATCCAGCCGCGGTGCACGAGCGCCAGCAGGCCGAGGCTGAGCAGCGCGACGGTCGGGTAGACGATCAGCGTCGCCAGGTCGTCGGCGAGCAGCGCGACCTGCACGGCGCCGGCGACGACGCACACGAGGAACGCGGCGAGCAGGACGGTGTGCAGGATCCGGGCGACGCGGGTCGCCTCCTCGTCTGCAAGCGCCGGCTCGGCTATCAGCTCGCGGAGACGCCCCGCCATCTCCCTGCGCTAGGCCCCCCTCAAAGCTCACGCTACGGGCCGGGGCCGCGGGCTGTCAAGGACGCGGCGGCTGCGGGGCCACGGGCGCGGCCGCGCGAGCGGCTCGGCGGCGGGCGAACAGGCTGTCCTCGGGGCCAGGTAGCTCCGGCGGCGCGCTCAGAAGCGAGCCCGCAGGTGGCCGGAGATGGTGGCGATGAACAGCTTGTAGGTGCCGTTGCCGAGGTCGAAGTCGGAGTCCCTGGCGGTCCGCGGCGTGATCCCCTGGAAGCGCGCGTCGCCGAGGAGCGAGATCCGCTCGCTGACGTCGACGACGCCGCCGAGGGCGCCGAGGAGCCGGTGGCCGTCGGGCGAGGCGGTGTCGATCGTCGTCGTCGGCGAGGCCGGGGACTGGTAGCCGAGCGTGGCGCTGACGAGGAGGCGCTCGCCGAGGCGGACGCGGCCGCTCGCCTCGACCCACACGGTGTCCCGCCAGTTGCGCGGCAGGTTGACCTTGAGCGTCTCGCCGATCCCGAACTTCGGCTGGGCGAGGTCGGGCGAGCTGACGGTGACGCGGAAGGCGTCGAGCTCGGAGTAGCGGACGTACTGGACGAAGCCGTCGACGCGCCAGCGCTCGCCGATGTCGTAGCCGAGGCCGAGGGTGATCCGCTTCGGCATCGTGAACTCGAGCACCGCGTCGCCGGCGACCAGCGGCTTGAACTGCAGGCCCTGGGCGGCGAGGTCCTGGGTGAAGAACGGGTCGTTCATGTCGATGGCGAAGCGGCCGCGGTAGCGCATCGCCGTGCTGTGGAAGTAGGTCAGCGCGATGTTGAGGCGCTTGGTCGGGTTGACCGTCAGGCCGACGTTGAAGGTGACGCCGTGGCTGATCGCGCGCTTGAGCGAGAGCGGGCGCGACAGGACGTCGAGCTCGCGGACCTCGGTCGGGGCGTTCGGGCCGAACGAGTTCTGCTGGCCGAGCGCCTTGAGGCCGTCGGAGAACTCCTGGACGGCGGAGAAGTCCTGCAGCTTGCTGAGCTCGGCGAACCCGAGGACGTAGGCGATGCCGGCGCCGAGGCCGACGTAGTCGTTGATCCGCACGCCGGCGCCGAGGTGGACGTGCGAGGTGGCGATGAAGGCCTGCTGGACCTGCCAGGCCTGGGCGCCGCGCTTGGGGAAGTTGAGCGCGGCGGCGGCCGGGACGTAGACGCCGACGCCGAGGGTGAGGCGTTCCTTGACGACCGGGTAGGCGAAGAACAGGCTGCCGGTCGGCGCGACCGGGTTGGTCTTGACCATGTCCGCCGGGCCGGTCTTCGCGCCGTCGAGGTAGGCCGGGTCGATCGGGGCGTTGAACTGCAGGGTGTCCGGGGTCTGGTAGCTGCCGAGGCGCTCGCGCGTGTAGCGGATGTCGCCGACGATCAGGCCGACGCCGGCGAACACCTCGCCCTTCTTGAGGTAGCCGAGGTTGCCAGGGTTCCAGTAGATCGAGGCCGAGTCGCGCAGCGTGGGGCCCGACTGGCCGCTGGTGACGGCCGGCGCGTCGAGGCCGGACGCCCGGGCGCGCGCGGGGACGGCGAGGGCGAGGAGGGCGCAGGCGGGGACGAGGGCGCGGACGAGCGGCGAGGCGGAGGGCTGCGGCATGACAGGTCGCTTGAGGGACGGGGGGACAGGTGCTTCGGGACAGGAACTTGAGGGCAGGCAGAGGCGGGCCGCGGGGAGCGGCGGCCTCAGCGGATCCGGGTGATCTCGAGGGCGAGGTTGTGCTCGCTCGGCTTTTCGAGGACGACCAGCTTGTAGCGGCGCTGGGCGTCGTCCTCGACGTACAGGACGTCGCCGGGGGCGACGCGGACCTTCTCGTGGGCGGTGTCGCCGCCGAGCGGGTCGGTGGTCGAGCGCTTGTCGGTCAGCTCGGGGTCTGCGAAGAAGCCCGGGCGCTGGTAGCCCGAGTACGGGCGGACGGGGTTGCCGGCCTCGTCCTCGCGGATGTCGGCCTCGGTGACGAAGAACAGCCAGTCGCCGAGCAGGTCGGCCGGGCTGGTCTTCGGGTCAGGCTTGAAATAGAAAAAGTCGGCGTCGCCGTCGGCGTTGTCGTTGAGCTGCTCGGTGATGCCGGTCAGCGCCTCGGGGTTCTGCTGCAGGTTGGCCTTGATCTGGGCGACGATCTGGGCCTGGTCGAGCGGGATCTGGACGTCCGCGAGGGTGAACTCGACGTCGGCCTCGCCCTCGGCGAGCCCGCCGTCGTGCAGGCGGACCTGGGCGACCTCGAGCAGCAGGTCCCACAGGTAGGCCGGGGGCGGCGGGTTGCCGATGTCGGTGAAGGTCGTCATCGTCGTCCAGCCGGTGTCGTCGATGCAGCCCTCGAAGGCGACGACGTCGGTGCCGAGCTTGTACTGGTCGCAGTGGGCGCCGATCACCCCGACGGTGCGGCGGCGCGACATCTCGGCCATCAGGCGCTCGAACTCCCACGGCGGGAGCTGCCAGGCCGGCGAGTTGCCGTTCGGCAGCGGGTCCTTGGCGGTGCCGCCGGCGACGAAGCCGTCGTTCTCGTTGACGCGGACGGTCATCTCCGAGATCACGAGGGTGTCGCTGAGGCCCTCGACGCGCATCCAGTCGGGGTCGCTGAAGTCGAAGACGCCGTCGATCTGGCTGGCGGTGCTGTTGACGCTGGCGATGTAGTTGGTCGTCAGGTCGACGCCCTTGTACGGCAGGGCGTTGAGGCTGGCGCGCACGTACATCGTGAACGCTTCCTCGGTGATGCCGGCGGCCGAGAGGACGAAGCCGGGGTGCTCGAGGCTGTTCGGGTCGTTCGGGTCGAGCCGGGCCGGGCCGAACCGCTGCGGCAGCGACTCGAAGTTGTAGACGATGTCGCCGAGGGTGATCGGCAAGGAGCGCGGGGCGATCGGGTAGAGGCCGTCGGGGTGCTCGGCGTCGACCGGGCCCTTGCGGACCTTGGCGGCCGGGTGCGAGCCGAGCAGCTCGTCGAGGAACACCTCGGAGACGACGTCGAACGGGACGGCGCGGTCGGTGACCTCGATCTGCATCAGCGCGGCGAGGACCCTGGCCGGCGGGATCCCGACGGCGCCCGACAGCGCGATCAGGTCCTCGAGCTTGGTGCCCTTGAGGTTCGCGTTGTCGGCGGTCATGTTGAGCAGCCGCCGCATGTTCTGGGCCGCGGGGGCGAGCTGGTCGGCCTCCTCGGGCGAGAGGCCGGACAGCTCCTCGAGCACGATCCGGACCGAGTCGGTCAGGTCGAAGTCGACGAGCCACAGGTCGTCGAGGACCTTGCGCGGGATCGTGCGCAGCTGGTCGAGGCCGACCGCCTGCTCGTAGTTCTCGACGTCGAAGCGGAGGAACCGCAGCGTGACGGTGGTCGGCTGGCCGATCGCGGCGTCGACCGGGGGCTCGGGCGCGGGGACGGCGACCTCGTCGACGCATCCGGCCGCGCACGCGAGGGCGAGGGCGGCGAGGGCGAGCGGGCGAAACGGGCGCTGGCGCGGACGAGCGGGCACGGCACGGGCTCCTGGTCAATGGGTCATGGTGGGATCAGCGGACGCGCTGGATGTCGAGGACGATCCGGTGCGGGCTCGGCTTGTCGCCGACGTCGATGCGGAAGATCCGGCCGTCGTGGTCCTGGGTGAACAGGACGTCGCCGGGGGCGATCTTGACCTTCTCGTGGCGGTCGTCGCCGTCGATCGGGGTCTTCTCGGACAGCTTCTGGCCGAGGAACGCGTCGGCGAAGAAGCCGGGGAACGAGTAGCTGTACGGGCGGACCGGCTCGCCGTCCTCGTCGTTCTCGATGTCCTCGGGGGTGACGAAGTAGAGGTAGTCGCCCTGCAGCTCGGCGGGGGTCGCGGCGGACGGCACGTAGTAGAAGAAGTCGGCGGCGCCCTCGGTGTTCTCGTTGAGCAGCTCGGCGATCGCGCTCAGCGCGGCGGGGTTCTTCTGGATGTTGGCCTTGATGTCCTCGACGAGCGTGGCCACGGTGACGCCGACGGGGACGTCCTTGAGGGTGAAGCTGATGTCGCCCTCGCCCTCGGCGAGGCCGCCGTCGTGCAGGCGGACCTGGGCGACCTCGAGCAGGATGTCCCAGAAGTAGGCGGGCGGCGGCGGCGGGTCGCTCAGCTTGACGGACTCGTCGATCGCGATCGTCGTCCAGCTCGCGGGGACCTCGGCGGCGGGGTCGAACGAGCAGATCTCGTCGCCGGGGATCGGGGTGCAGCTCTCGCCGGTCTTGCCGTTGACGAAGTCGCCCTGGCCGATGCAGGCCTGGACGGCCTCGAAGGGCGGGTCGACCTGGCCCTGCGGGGCGTAGGTGGTGCAGTGCGGCGGGATGTCGCCGGCCTTGGCGACGGCGACCTCGGCGATCAGGCGCTCGAACTGCCAGCCGGGCAGGTCCCACACCGGCGAGTCGCCGAGCGGCGCCGGCTCGCGCGCGGCGCCGCTGGCGACGAACTGCTCGTTCTCGTAGATCGCCATCGTCATCTCCTCGACGACGAGCGACGGGACGAGGCCCTCGATCTGCATCCAGTCGTCGGTGCTGAAGTCGAAGGCGTCCAGGATCTGGCTCTTGGTGCTGTTGACGCTGGCGACCGTGCCGTCGGTCAGGTCGACGCCCTTGTACGGGAGGGCGTTGAGGTCGACCTTGACGGTCATCTTGAAGTCGGGGGTCGTCGCCTTGAACTTGAAGTCGCCGGCGATGAAGCCGGGGTGCGTCGGGGCGTTCGGGTCGGCCGGGTCGGGCTTGGCGGGGCCGAAGCGGATCGGCATCTCGGCGAAGTCGGTGACGACGTCCCACAGGCTGACCGGCAGGCCGCCCGCACGGACCGGGTAGCGGCCGTCGGGGTGCTCGGGCGTGACCGGGCCGAGCCGCGTCTGCGCCTCGGGGTGGGTGCCGACGACGTGGTCGATCACGGCCGTGGTGGTCAGGTCGACGGTGATCACCGACTCGTTGACGCCGAGCGCGAGCAGGTCGGAGAGGATCGTCGCCGGGCCGAGGCCGACCGCCTCGCCGACGCCGATCAGCGGGGCGAGGGTGGTGCCGTCGAGCGAGGTCGACTTCGGCGTCATGTTGAGCAGCTTCCACATGTTCTGGGCGCTGCGGGGGAGCTGCGGGACGTCCTGCTCGGGGGTGGCGATCAGGGTCGTCAGCGCGTTGGTGATCAGCGGCTCCAGGTCCATGTCGAGCAGCCAGGTCTCGCGCAGGATCTTCTCCGGGAACCGGGCCTTGATGTCCTCGAGGGTGAGGACCTGGACGAAGTCCTGCGCGTCGAGGCGCATGAAGCGGAGCTCGACCCGGCGGGTCTCGCCCTCGCCGATCACGGTCGGCTCGGCGGGCGACGGGACGGTGACCTCCTCGACGCAGGCGGGGATGGCCGAGAGGACAGGCAGGGCCACCAGGGCCGGGGCGAGGGCGGCGGCGCGGTGCTTGCGGGGGGAACGATGGGACATGGCGGATCGCGCAGCTTGGGGGTTAGAGCTTGGTGACGCGGACGACGATCTCGACCGGGTCGGCGCCGGGGGGGACGGTGAAGTCGAGCTGGTAGACGGCGTCGGTGTCGTCCTGCATGTAGAGGGTGCTGGTCCCCTCGGGCAGCTGGTACTTCTCGTGCTCGGTGTCGGGGACGCCGGGGATGTCCTTCGCCGAGAGCTTCTGCGTCAGCGCGACGTCGGCGAAGAAGCCGGGGTTCTTGTAGGCGTAGCCGTCGAGCTGCGCGGGGTCGGCCTCGGTCGGGCGCCTGTCGTTCGGACCGACGAAGAAGAGGTACGGCGGGCCGCCGTCGCCGGCGCGCCGGTAGTAGAAGTCGAGGCGCGCGTTCTTGGTCCAGTAGTTGCCGAGGATCACGTCGGCGATCTTGTCGGACTGGGTCTGCAGGGTCTCGCGGATCGCCGTCAACAGCTGCGTGGCGCTCAGGCCGAGCGGGACCTTCTTGAGCGCGAAGACCGGGCGGGCCATGCCCTCGGGGATGTTGTCGGCGGTGTTCTTCTCGTCGCCGACGATCTTGCCGTTGGGGTCGCGGTCGAACGCGTCGTTGCCCCGCGGGTCGTGCAGGATGTCCTGGGCGACGTCGAGCAGCATCTCCCACAGGAACTGCGGGGCTGGGGCGTTGAGGTTGTCGATCTTGATGTCGAAGAAGGCCCAGCCGACCGGGGCGCCGGGCTGGCTGGGGCTCGGGCCGATCGAGGCGCCGGCCTCGCAGGGGAGGCCCGGGGCGAAGCAGTAGAACGGGTACTCGAGGTCCTTGAAGGCGGCGTAGGCGGCCTGGGCGACGATCCGCTCGAGCGCGTGCAGCGGCTGCGCCCACACGTACTCTTCGCCGGCGGGCGCGTCGGGCAGGTTGCCGCCGCAGGTGTCGAGCCCGGCGGTGCACGAGGGGACCTTGGTCGGGAGCTCGGCGATCATCATCCGCATGTCGACGGTCGGGACCTCGGTGACGCCCTCGAACACGACCTTCTGCTCGTCCATGAAGTCGAAGGCGAGCGGGGCGGGGGCGAGGCTGAGGAACATCTCGCCGGCGCCGACCGAGGCGTCGATGCCGTCGACGCGGCGGAGGTTCGACTCCGCGGTGGCGATCATCTTGAAGGCGGGGGTCAGCGCGTCGCTGTAGGTGGTGAAGTCGACGTCGTCCTTGACGAGCAGGCCGGGGTGGACGTCTGGGACCTCGCCGAACTTGTCGGACAGCGGCTGCATGTCCTTGAGCGCGTCGTAGAGGGTGACGGGGAGCTTGCCCTCGGTGTTGGCGATCTGCGGGTGCGAGGCGAGCAGGGTGACCTTGAGGGTCTCCTTGAGCACGTCGACGGCGATGAAGGGGCGGGTGTGCAGCTCCTTCTCGTGGGCCTTGTCGAGCTTGGAGTCCTTGAGCTTCTCGGTGCACTGGACCGGGCCGAGCGGGTGGTCGCCGCAGAACAGCGCGGCGGCGAGGACGTCGCTGAAGGTCAGGCCGTTGACGGTCTCGTTGTCGTAGAGCGAGAAGAGGTACTGGAAGTCCTCCATGACGGTCGTGGCGACGACGGCGTTGCGCGGCGTCATCGTCAGCAGGCGGACCATCGCGAACTGCGCGGAGCGGCCCCAGTACTTGTCGGAGTTGGGGTCGTTCGAGCCGTAGGTCTTGCCGAGCTCGGTCTTGCTGCAGTCGTGGCCGGCGCTGACCGGGAGGCTCGCGTTCGGGACGTCGACGTAGTCGTCCCAGGCGTCGCCGCACGAGCTCTGGATCCGCGCGAGGACCTCGGCGAGGAGGGCGTCGCTGTCGACGTCGATCAGCTTGATGTCCTTGGCGGCCTGCTCGCCGAAGATCTCGAGCGCCTTGGTCTTGTTCATCTCGAGCACGACCGGCGGCGGCGGCGTGTCGTCGATGCGCAGGAAGTAGCGGTTGGTCGGGATCGTCGGCGGGAGCGGCTCGCCGGTCGTCGGCTCGGGCTCGCCGCTGCTGCCGATGTCGGTGGTGGCGCCGTCGGTCTCGGTCGTGTCGGCCGGGCCGCCGCTCGGGCACCCGGCGAGCGCGGGCAGGAGCAGGGTGACCGGGAGGAGCAGGCGAGGATGTCTCATGGCACAGCCGTCCGAAGCCGCAGTATCGCAGCTTGTCGCGGCGCGCGATAGCGGCAGCGCGGCCGACCGGTGCGGCCCGGCGATCACGCCCGGGCCCGCGGCGCTTCGAGGCGTGGGCGCAGGTTCAGGGCCAGGCCCGGCGGCCAGGATCACTTCGCCGCGGCCGGGGCGGTCGGGCGCGGCGGCGGGGCGGGCGAGGGCGCGGGCGACGGGCTGGCGAGCGGCGCGGGGGCGAGGGACGACGCGGCGCCGCGGGCCTCGAGCTCGACGCCGCGGACGCAGAAAGCGCCGGCCTGGCGCGGATCGGGCTGACGGTCGACGATCAGGAAGAACTCGCTCTGGCGCGAGAAGCCGGTCTGGAGGATGTGATAGACGCGGTCGCTGATCTCGGGGCAGCCGCGGCCCCAGTAGAGGCGCGCGGGGCTGTCGGTGGTGCCGCCGAAGTCGCGGAAGAACCCGTAGAGGTAGCCGCTGCCGTTCTCGTAGACGACCATGTTGGAGAGGTTGACCGCCCACATGCGCGGTTTGGCCTCGTTCGCGCCCTTCGGCGCGGCGAGCGGGAGCGGCGGGGCCGGGGGCGGGGCCGGTGCGGCGGAGAGGGTGGCCGGCGCTGCTGCGGTCGACGGGGCCGCCTGGACCGCGCCGGCGAGGACGACGAGGCCGAGGGCGGCGGCGGCGAGCGTCAGCGGACGGGGACGGAGGCGGAGGGACGTGACGGGCATGGGACGATTTGACACGTTGCTCACGCGGCTTGTAAAGCCGGCGGGGCCGATTGTCCCGCCGGTGCGAAGGCCGGTACACTCCACGGTGATGCCCGGCACTCCGCTGCGCGGGCGCGCTCGCGGGCGCGTCCTCGTATTGTTCGCGCTCTGCTCCGTCCCGACGCTGGCGCGTGCGCAGGAGCCCGCGCCCGCGCCCGCGAGCCCCGACGCGCCGCCCGCGGCCGGGTCTGCGGAGGCGCCGCCGTCCGCGGACGCGAAGCCGACCCCGCCGGCCGTCGAGGTGAAGCCCCTGAAGCGCGCGCGCCACAACTGGTACGCGGGCTTCGGCTTCGGCCTCGGGGCGGGCAACCTGCGGCGCGACGACACGGGCGCGAACCGGGTCTCGTTCGCGGTGATCGGCAACGTGCGCGCCGGCGGCCGGATCCGCGACAACCTGCTCGTCGGCGGGCTGCTGTCGTCGACGCTCGGCGGAGCGCGCCGCGGGCAGACGCTGACGAGCGTGCTCGTCGAGGTGATCGGGTACCCGATCAAGAACCGGGGGCTGCAGCTGTCGGCGGCGGTCGGCGGCGGGCTGTTCGTACAGACGCGGGTGTCGGGGACGACCGGGACGCCGGAGATCGGGCCGATGGGCACGGCGGCGGTCGAGGACGCGGCGCTCGGGCTCGCGTTCGGGCTCGGGCTCGGCTACGAGTTCTGGCTGGCGCGGCGCTTCAACCTCGGGCTCGTCGCGCGGGCCGACGGGCTGGCGGCGCGGCGGATCGGGCTGCGCGCGGCGGGGACGATCGGGCTGTCGTTCACGTGGTACTGAGGCCCGCGCGGGCGCGCCGGGGGACATGTCCCCGGGGTCAGGCGTTCGCGGCGCGGGCCGAGCGGCGCGAACGGGCCTGGACGATCAGGTCCTGGTAGGTGACGTCGCCGAGGACGTGCACCTCGCCGCGGTCGACGCGCTCGAACAGGTCGGTCAGGCTGTCGTTGCGCGGGGCGTCGACGTCGGCGCGGAACAGGCGCAGGACGTCGAGCAGGCGGATCTGGTCGAGCGGGCGCGCGGGCACGTAGCAGTTGTCGTCGCCGACCAGGCGCAGCAGCACGCCGGCGGCCTCGAGGCGGCCGAGCACGTCGGTGAGGCGGGTCGGCGCGACGTGGAAGCGGGCGACCAGCGCGCGGCTCTCGATCGGGGCGCCGCGGCGGTCGTAGTGGTCGCAGATCGCGAGGACGAGCCGGGCGGCGAGCCGCGCCGCGCTGACGCCGCCCTCGGGGTCGCGGCGCAGGCGCGGGTTGACGAAGCCGTCGCGGCGGACGACGTCGATGTGCTGGACGACGTAGGCGACCTCGGCGGCGAGCAGGACGATCAGCCACGAGAAGTAGGCCCAGACGCAGAAGACGGGGATCAGGGCGAGCGCGCCGTAGGTGCCCTCGTAGGTCCGGAAGGTCTCGAGGTAGAGGGTGAAGCCGCGCTTGCCGACCTCGAACAGGGCCGCGCCGACGAACCCGCCGACGAACGCGCCGCGCCACGAGACGGCGGTCGCGGGCAGGAACTTGAGGACGAGGATGAACGCGAGGTCGGTCGACAGGTAGGGGATCAGCGAGAAGCCCTGGTCGGTGATCCGGGCGACGATCGGCTGCGCGAGGCTGAAGAAGATCACCAGCGGGGCGAGCGTCGTCAGCGTGTAGAACATCGCGAACTTGGCGATCAGGCTGCGGCGCAGCTTGGCCCGCCAGATCTCGTTCATCGCGTCCTCGAGGGTGATGAACAGCAGCATCGCGCCGCCGATCGAGCCGAGGAAGCCGACGACGCCGAGGTTCTCGACGGTGACCCGCGAGGCGAGGCCGTAGACCTGCTCGCTGATCATCACCGACTGCGCGGGGTCGGGGATCAGCGCGCGCGAGACGGTGCGGATGAAGCTGCGCCCGCTGTCCTCGCCGAGCAGGCCGAGCAGGGTCAGGACGAGGCCGGCGAACGGGACGATCGACAGCAGGGTCTGCAGCGCGAGGCTCGAGGCGAGGGTGGTGCTGCGGTCGACGAACAGCCAGCGGCGGACCGCGTAGACGGCGGCGAGCCAGACCTGCCGCCAGCGCGGCGGGTCGAGCACGGCTGTCCGCGGGAACAGGTACTCGAAGACATGTCCCAGCGAATAGCCCCGGCCGCGGGGGGGCGGCGGCGCGGGGGCCTCGAGGTCGGGCGGGGCTTCGTCCATGGCGCGCGGCTCCAGTGTGACCGATCTGCGCGCGGGGCGAGCGGGGCGACTCCCGGGGGCTGGGCGAGAGGGGCGAGAGGGGCTGGGCGAGAGGGGCTGGGCTAGACGGGCTGGGCTAGACGGGCTGGGCCGCGGCGACCCGCGGGGGGGCGACGCGCTTGCTGGCGCGCGCGAGCTTGTCACGCAGCGGCTCGGCGAGCGCCTCGATGTCGTCGCGCAGGGCGCCGAGCTCCTCCTCGAGCCGGCGGACGCGCTTCTCCGGCAGGCCGTCGATGTCGGGCAAGAGCTCGGCGAGCTTGCGCGCGGCGGCGGAGGCCTTGTTGAGCAGGTCGAGCCGGTCGGCGCCCTTGGGCCGCGGGTGGAGGACGGGGTCGAACCGCTTGCGCAGCTCGGCGACCGGCTGGCCCTCGTCGAACACGGCGCTGCGCAGCTCGCCGAGGACCTCGGCCGGCGGGGCGGGCGGGCGCTTCTTGCTCGGCGGCTCGTCCTCGGCGTCGTTGGCCGGGCCGTCGCCGATCGCGCGCGAGAAGTAGTCGATCGCCTCGACGCTCGGGATCGTGCGGGCGACGCCGTCCCACTCGAGGACCTCGGGGGCGTGGCGCTCGATCGTGGAGTAGCTGACGGTCAGCTTGTCGACGGTGGCCCGCTTGAGGGTCAGCTCCTGGGTGCAGTAGGCGTAGAAGTCGCTGTAGCCCCAGCGCTCGTAGGCCCGGCCGGCCCGGACCTTGATGAGCGCCTCCGCGAGCTCGATCCACGAGCGCTTGAACTTCTGGGTCCGCCGCACGACCTCGAGCCGCTGGGCGTCGCCGCCGGTCCGCTCGAGGAGCTCGGCGAGGTCGTCGATCTTCTTGGTTCCCTTGGCCACGAGCGCTCCTATATCACCGCGGCCGCGCCCTTTGGTACCGTGACGGAGGTGGCCCCCGAGGCACACGCGCAGGCGACGCTGGCCCCGAACGCGGGCGGGAGCCCCGAGGCGGCGGACCCCCCGCTCGCGCCGGGGGCGGTCGTCGATCGCCGCTACCGCGTGATCCGGCCGATCGGCGAGGGCGGGATGGGCCGGGTGTACGAGGTGGAACACCTGTTCATCCGCCGCCGCCTGGCGCTCAAGCTGGTCCGCCGCGACGCGGGCACGGGCGAGGCCGCCGCCCGCCTGCTGCAGGAGGCGGTGCTCGCCGGCAAGGTCCCGCACGCGACGGTGGTGCCGGTGTTCGACTGCGCGGCGCTGCCCGACGGGCAGGTCTACGTGGCGATGGAGCTGTTGCGCGGCGAGAGCCTCGAGCAGGCGCTCTGCCGGCCGTTGCCGGCCGCCGAGCTGCTGCGCTGGCTGGCCGAGGTGGCGCGCGGGCTGGCGGCGGCGCACCGCGCGGGGATCGTGCACCGCGACGTGAAGCCGGCCAACCTGTTCCTCGCGCGGACCGCGGAGGGGGCGGTGCAGCCGCGGATCCTCGACTTCGGGATCGCCAAGCTGCTGCCCGGCGGCGGCGGGACGACCGAGATCGTGCAGACACAGGCCGGGTCGCTGCTCGGGACGCCGTTCTACATGGCCCCCGAGCGGGCCCGCGGGGAGGCCGGCGGGCCGCGGTCGGATCTCTACAGCCTCGGGGTGATCCTCTACGAGGCGCTGACCGGGTCGGTGCCGTTCGTCGGCGAGACGTTCATGGCGATCGTCGGCCGGCACCTGCGCGAGCCGCCGCTCGATCCGCGGCAGGCCGCGCCCGAGCGGCCGATCCCCGACGCGCTCGCCGAGCTGTCGCTGGCGCTGCTGAAAAAGGATCCGGCGGAGCGGCCCGCGGACGGGGAGGCGGTCGCGTTGGCGCTGCTGGGGCTCATCGAGCGCGAGCCGGGGATCGGGCGGCTGGTCGTCGGCGCGGGCGCGCGCGGCGGGGCGGCGTCGGCCGAGGCGGCGACGCAGGCGGTCGCGGAGGCGGCGACGCGGCGGCTCGCCGGCGACGGCGCGGCGACGGAGCGGCTCGCCGACGGCTCGGGGGTGCTGTGGCGCGGGGACGCCGGGGATGGCCCGGGGGACAGCTTCGGTGGGCGGGTGGATGGCCCTGGGGGGCGAGCCGGCGCGACGCGACAGCTCGTCTCGGGGGCGGCCGGGGAGCTGGCGACGGTCGAGGATGGTCGGAGGGACAGGTCGGGGGCGGAGACGCAGCGGCTCGGGTCGGGGGCGGCGGTCGAGGACGGTCCGCGGGGCAGGCCGGGGGCGGGGACGCAGCGGCTCGGGTCGGGGGCGGCGGTCGAGGATGGCCCGAAGGACAGGCCGGGGGCGGGTGGCCCGGAGGACAGGTCACGGCGGGGCGCGGCGGCGCGCGACAGCCCGTCGGCGACGCTCGAGCTCGGGTCGGGGCAGATCGGCGGAGCGGCGGTCGCAGCGAGGCCCGGCGTGTCGTCGCCGGATCGGCGGGTGCGCACGCTCGGGCTCGTGATCGCGGCGGTCGCGGCGGCCGGGCTCGGCGGCTGGGCGGTGCGGGCGTGGTCGGGGGCCGGGTCGTCGCCGGACGGAGGGGTCGACTCCTCACGGGTGGGGGCGACGGCGGCGCCGGGCGGTGCGACGAGCCGCGAGCCGGAGGGGGTGCGGGCGGGCGGTGCGACGAGTGCGGCGCCGGAGGGGGCGCGGGCGGGCGGTGCGACGAGCTCCGCGCCGGAGGGGGTGCAGGCGGGCGGTGCGACGAGTGTGGCGCCGGAGGGGGTGCAGGCGGGCGGACCGGATCCTGGGGTCGGGCCGCCCGGGGCGGTGACGGTCGAGGGCGCCGGGCCGCCGGAGCCGGTCGGAGATCGGCCGGCGGTCGGCCCGGAGCCGGCTGCGGGCGGTGAGCCGTCCGCGAGCGCCCGGGCGCCGACGCGGCGCGAGGGGGGCAAGAAAGCGCCGCGCAAAGCTGGTACAACCGGCAAGGCCGAGCAGGGGCCGAAGATCAAGATCGATGTCTACGACGAGTAAAGCGATCGCGTGCGCGCTGGCGCTGGTGTGCGCGCGGCCGGTGGCGGCGGCGCCCGGCGGCGAGGCGCCGGCGAGCGTCGAGGCGGCGCTGGCGGCGGGCGATCTGTCGACGGCCCGCGCGCTCGCCGAGGAGGCGCGCAAGGCCGAGCCGAGCCCGGCGAACTGGCGGCGCGAGGCCGAGGTCTGCACCCGGCTGGCCGACTACGCGTGCGCGCGCGCGGCCTGGCAGGGGCACCTCGCGGCGACGCCCGCGGGGGCGGATCGCGGGGCGGCCGAGGCGGCGCTGGCCGAGGTCGAGGAGCTGTCCCGTGGGACAGTCGGCGACGAGCCGGGCTCGACGCACCGCGCGAAGCTCGACCAGGCGCGCGCCGACAAGGCGGCGGCGCTGCGGCCGAAGCCGGCGCCGAAGGAGGCGCCGAAGCCGGCGCCGGTCCAGCGCGAGCGGATCGTGAAGAAGTGGTACTTCTGGGTGTCGATGATCGCGATCGCGGCCGCGGCCGGGGCGATCACCGGGATCGCGGTCGAGGCCGCCCGCGACGAGCAGGCCGACGACCTCGGCGAGCGCACGCCGGTGCCCCTTCCGCCGCCGCAGGGGCTCGGGCTGCGGTTCTAGTGCGGCGCCCAGGGCCTAACGACACCACCTCGCTTGGTCTCATCGCCGCTGGCTTCGTTGGCGAAACTCGTAGTACGGTCCAGTACAACTTCGTTTCGCCGCCTCGCCAGCGACGATGATCCCGGCGCGAGGCGGCGCCGTTAGACCCTGGGCGCGGCACTAGGCCGGTCGGGCGCTGGACCGCCTCGCTCCGGTCCGTGGTGCGAGATCCGGCGTCGGGCCGCGCGGCACGGTGGGCGTCGCTGCGGCGCGCGTGCTGCTGGCCGATGAGACAGGTAGAGCGAGCGCCGCCGCGGGTGGTGGTGTCTCGGTCGGTGGCGGCGACGGTGGTGCTCGCGGCGGCGCTGTCGGTTTGTGGCGGTCGTCGCGGCGGCGGGCGGCGCGGAGGTGTCGTCGTGGGTCGGTCGGCCGGTGGTCGCAGCGTCGGCGGGCCCGGGGCGCTCGCGCAGGTGGGATCGGCGCACGCGGGGCGCAGGACGGGTGCGCGCCCGTGTGGTCGCACGGGGGCGCGCGGAGAGAGGGCGAAATCGTGCCACGCGGGGCCGCCCGTCGCGCTGTCCACGGGGCACTTTTGCACCATGGACAGGGCCGGTGGCGCCGCAGTTTCGTCGACCGAAGCGGGTCCATGCTACGTTGGTTCTCACGACGACCCCCGGACCCGTAGACGCCGGTCTGCGGGCCCGTTCCCTGCCAACGCTCACCGAGGGCACGATGCCGGCCAAGAGATCCACCCCCGCGTCCGGGACAGACGCCCTGATCGGCCAGACGATCGGCAGCCACTACACCTTGCAGCGCTTCCTCGGGCGCGGGACCAAGACTCTCTCGTTCCTGGCGACCCACCGTACGATGCACCGGACGGTCGTGGTCCAGCTGCTCAACGTCGGGTGGGCGGACGACGCCGCGGCGCTGACGAAGTTCGATGAGAAGGCGAAGTCGCTGGCGGGTCTCGAGCACCCGAACATCGCGGCGGTCCACGACTTCGGCCACGAGTCCGGGCGGGTGTGGGTCGCGGTCGAGTACGTCGAGGGCGAGCTGCTGGCCGATTACGTGCGCCGGATGGGTCGCCTCCATCTCGAGGCGTTCGTGCCGATCGCGGCGCAGATCCTCAAGGGGCTCGGGGGCGCGCACGCGCGGCAGATCGTCCACGGCGACCTCAAGGCGAGCAACGTCGTGCTCGTCGAGGAGCAGGGCCGCGCCAACTACGTCAAGCTGCTCGACCTCGGGATCGCGACGCTGCTGCAGGGCCCGGCCGGGGCCGACGAGGGGCCGATGTTCGGCGACCCGGCCTACCTCGCGCCCGAGGTGATCATGAACAAGCCGGCCGACGCGCGCGCGGACGTGTACGCGGTCGGGGCGCTGTTCTACCTGATGCTCGCCGGCAAGCTGCCGTTCGAGGGCGACAGCCCGAAGGACGTGCTGCACAAGCACGTCAACGACAAGCCGGCCCCGCTCGCGCAGGCGCTGCCGCCCGGCCACAACGTGCCGGACGGGCTGATCGAGATGATCCACGACTGCCTGGCCAAGAACCCCGACAACCGGCCGAGCGACGCGAACGAGATCGTCGAGCGGATGATCGACTGCGTGCCGGCGGCGATGTTCCGCCTGCCGGTGGCGGCGCCGCGGCCGAAGACCGGCGGCCACAACGTCGGCAAGCTGCAGGCCGAGGCCGAGGCCAACAAGGCCCGCTCGGCGACCCTCGCGGCGGCGGTCGAGGCCAGCGGCTCGCGCCCGATCCCGGCGATCGAGCACGCGGGCAACGGGGCCGGCGCGACCGAGCACGAGGCGAAGCAGGGCGGCGGCGGCGGGTGGCTGTTCGCGGTCCTGGCGCTGCTGGCGCTCGGCGGCGGCGGGGTCTACTGGTACATGCAGAACCAGGCCCAGCAAGCCCCCGTCAAGCCGGCGGTGACGCAGCCGGCCGCCCAGCAGCCGCCGGCGCAGGTCGCCGCGGGGCTGGCGAAGGCGGAGGAGTTCGAGCGGGCCGGCAAGCTGCCCGAGGCGCTGGCGGCCTACGAGGTGGTGCTGGTCACCGACCCGAACAACGCGACGGCGAAGGAGCGCGTGGCTGCCCTGAAGGCCATGATCGAGAAGGCGGGCGCGACGCCGCCGCCGGGGGACACGAAGACGGAGACGCCGCCGGGGGACACGAAGGTCGAGGTGCCGCCGGGGGACACGAAGACGGAGACGCCGCCGGGGGACACGAAGGTCGAGGCGCCGCCCGAGACGAAGACCGACACGCCGCCGCAGCCGGCCGTGATCAAGGTGTCGGTGTCGTCGACGCCGAAGGCCGAACTGTTCGTCGACGGGGTGTCGAAGGGCAAGACGCCGGTCGAGGTCGAGCTGGCGCCGGGGCCCCGCAAGATCGAGCTCAAGGCCAAGGGCTTCCAGACGCACACCGAGACGATCGAGGTCAAGGCCGACGGGGCGAAGCCGCTCGCGGTGACGCTCAAGAAGGCGGAGCGGGCCAGCTTCCGCGACCAGGAGAACGCGGCGTCGGAGGAGCTCGACCCTGAGGAGGGGGTCGGGACGAACGTCGAGATCCCGCTCAACAAGAAGCGGTGAGCCGGACGGGCTCCGGAGCGGCGCTCGGCCCCGCGCGCGGGCGCGCAGGGTCGACGCCGACGGCCCCGGACGGGCCGGCCACGCGCGCGCGAGGCTGGCCGTCAGGGCATGAGCCCGGGGACAGGGCCCGCGGGACAGGTCAGTCCCAGTGGCAGACGTTGTCCTTGGTGCACTTCTGGCCGGGGGCGCAGTCGGAGATCGAGTTGCAGCTGAAGTAGCAGGTGCCGCCCTCGCAGCGCATGCCGGCGGGGCAGTTGGGGTCGGCCTCGCACTTGAAGGTGCACATGCCGTTGGCGCAGCTGTCCTTCTCGCAGCAGTGGCCGGAGGCGCACTCGTTGTCCCGGTCGCACAGGCCGCCGACGCCGCCGGGACAGGCGGGGTCGAAGCGACAGTCGCCCCCCGGCGGGCCGGGCGGACCGCAGGTGACGCTGAGCAGAGCGCCGAGAACGAGGCCGAGGAGCGAGGAGTGCCAGCGCGTCATGGGCGAAGAGGATCGATGCGCCGGTGCGCGGCGTCAACTGGGGCGCGTCGATAGGGCGCGTCGTCCCGCCGGCCGGCGCGGGCGAGGTCAGGCGCCCAGGGCCGCGAGCAGGCGGGCCGGGAGGTCGGCGCCGGGCAGGGCCCAGACCGCTCGCAGGCCGGCGGCCCGGGCGCCGGCGAGGTTCTCCCGCTGGTCGTCGACGAGGACGACGTCGGCCGCGGCGGCGCGGAGGATCTGCCAGAAGCCCGGGTCGGGCTTGGCGACGCCGAGCTCGCCGCTGATGAACCAGCGGTCGACGAGCGCGGGATCGGGGAGCTGCGCCCGCACCACCGGCGCCCACGCGCGCGCGAAGTTGCTGGCGACGGCGATCCGGTGGCCGCGGGCGCGCAGGTGGGCGACGAGGGCCAGGCGATCGGGGCGCAGGCGCAGGCAGGCGCGGTAGGCGGCGGCGGTGGAGCTGTCCCAAAAGTCAGGCTCCTCGAGCGCGCCGACCTTGAGCCGCCGCCAGCGGGCGAGGTCGGGCGTCGGCGCGAGCTCGCGCCACGAGGGCTCGGCGAGCACGCCGATCAGGTCGAAGGCGACGAGGGTGTCGGAGGGCGCGAGGGTCATGGTGCGAGGGACATGTCGCTCAGAGCATGCCGTAGCGGACGAGGTGGTCGCGGCTGGTGTCCCACAGGTGGCCGACGACGGCGGTCGCGGCGGCGTCGAACCGCTCGGCGCCGTCGCGCAGGCGGCGGAACAGCGGGGACGCCTCGCGGTCGTCGTAGCCGAGCTGGTCGAGCGCGCGGCGGGCCTGCGGGTCGGCGAGCGCGGCGAGGAAGCCGTCGTAGGCGCGGACGAGGCCGGCGCACAGGCCGAGGCCGCCGAGCGGGCGCAGGGCGTCGGCGGTGCGCAAGAGCGGCGGGCGCGGGAGCTGCTCGGCGAGCCAGCCGTCGCGCTCGTCGTCCGGCAGCAGCGCGGCGCGGCAGAACACGGCGAGGTTGGCCAGGTGCCACAGCTTGCGCGAGTGCCGGAGCTTGAAGTAGCGGATCGCCCAGTGCTTGCCGGCGCTCTCGACCTTGAAGCGGTAGTCGACGCAGATCGTCCGGTAGTAGCGCTGGAGGTCGTTGCTGAGCGAGGTGAGGTAGCGGCCGCGGGTGATCGCGCCGCGGGCGTAGGCGCCGAACAGCGACTCGACGACCGCGGCCGCCTGATCGGCGTTGCACAGCCACGCGCCCTCGGTCAGCAGGAGGGCGCGGTAGGTGAGGTGATCGTTGGTGTCGTTGCGCCCGCCGATGTCGCCGAGCAGGGCGCCGAGCGCGACGGCGCTGTGGAAGGTCTTGTCGGCGACGTCGTAGCCGCGCGCGCGCAGGTCGGCGGCGAGGCGCTGGCGGGCCTGCTGCGCGGCCGCGGGGTCGATGCGATCGGGCTGGTAGACGACGGCGAGATCGAGGTCGCTGGCGGCGCTCGACTCGTAGCGGCCGAGCGAGCCGAGCGCGAAGGCGGCGCAGCCCGGCGGCAAGGCGTCGGCGAGGCCGGCGCGCAGGGCGACGAGGCGGGCGTGGGCGTCGGCGGCGGCGGCGAGGACGTTCGCGGCCTCGTCGGCCGTCAGGCCGAGCTCGGCGAACAGGGGCGCGTAGTCGACGGGGCCGCGCATGGGCTCAGATGTCCGGGCCCTCGACGCCGGGGGGCAGGGTGGACCATTCGGACAGGTTCCCGAGGACAGGACCGTCGAGCAGGCCGGGCAGGGCGAGCTGGGCGGCGGCGTGGCGGGCGCTGACGAAGGCGAGCTGGCGGGTGTGCCGGTAGCGGCGCGGCCAGTCGCGGCGGTGCAGGCCGGCGGGGCCGGGGCCGACGGAGGGGTCGACGTAGTAGCGCTTGCGGACGCGCGGGACGCTGAGCACGCCGTCGCCGCCTTCCGGGCCGTCCGGCGGGACGCGCGAGGTCTGGAAGCGGTCGTCTTGCCCTTCGGACAGGCCGCTCTGGCGCGCGACCGAGGCGGCGAGCTGGGCGAGCGCGTGGTCGTCGAACTCGGCGAAGCGGGCGAAGATCCCGCGGTCGAACGCGCCCTCGACGGCGCGCGAGAGGGCGGCCTCGGCGACGATGTTCGAGGGGAGGTTGATGACGTCGCTGTACATCCGATCCTTGAGCGCCCAGAAGCGATCGAGCGCGGGGAGGGCGTCGGGGGCGAGCAGGAGGTCGTCGCCGCGGCGGACGAAGATCGGGTCGGGGAGGCGCAGGCCGCGGTGGTGGAAGGCGCGGGCGGTCCGGACGATGCCGTCGAGGGTGTCGAGGTTGATCGGGGCGAGCAGCAGGGCGGAGAGGTCGGTCCGACCGAGGCGGCCCTGGCCGCCGATCAGCGCCCACAGCAGCGCGGGGTCGAGGCCGGCGCGGACGAGGACGGGGCGCAGCGAGAGGTCGTCGGGGATCGCGCCGTTGCCGAGCAGGATCCACTCGGAGACGCCGTGGTGAGCGACGCCGAGGGCCCGCTCGAAGCCGGGCTCGGCGGCGTGCGAGAGCGGGTAGTGGCCGATGTCGTGGAGCAGGCAGGCGGCGACGAAGTGCCGCAGGTCGCCGCGCGGGAGGTCGAGCGCCTCGCCGACCTGGAGGCCGAGCGCGGCGACGCCGAGCGAGTGCTCGAGCCGGGTCGTCGGCTTGCGGCTGCGCGGGTGGAGGTCGAGGGTGCCGAGGAAGCTGACCCGCCCGAGCCGCTGGACCCACGGGGAGGCGAGCAGCGGGGCGCCGAGCAGGTCGGTGATGGCACGGGCGGCGTGCTGCACGGCAGGGGGACGCTGGCACAGCCGCGGCGGACTGCCAAGAGGTCGCACGCACGGGGCGTGCGAGGGGCGGAGATCCCGGAGCCGTGGCGGCCGCCGCGAGGGAGGCTTGCCAAGCCGCGCGCGAGTGTGCGATGGCGGGGTCCGCCATGAGTGCCGACGCGCGCCGCTACTGGCTCCTGAAGAGCGAACCGCACGTGTTCTCGATCGACGACCTGAAGGCCCAGGGGAAGACGCCCTGGGAAGGGGTCCGCAACTACCAGGCCCGCAACTCGATGCGCGACGCGATGAAGGTCGGCGACCTGGCGATCTTCTATCACTCGAGCTCGGACCCGTCGGGGGCCGCGGGCCTGGCGCAGGTGTGCAGCGCGCCGTACCCCGACCCGTCGCAGTTCGATCCGAAGAGCCCGTACTACGACGAGGGATCACCGCGCGAGGCGCCGCGCTGGATCTTGGTCGACGTCGCGTTCGTCGAGAAGTTCGCGGCGCTGGTGCCGCTGGCGGCGCTGAAGGCGGACCCGGCGCTGAAGGAGATGCTGGTGGTGCAGAAGGGCCAGCGCCTGAGCGTGCAGCCGGTGTCGCCGCCGCACTTCGCCCGGGTGCTCGAGCTCGCCGGCTCGCGGCGCGCGGCGGAGGTGGCCCGTGGTTGAGCCGCGCAGGAACATCGAGCTGAAGGCCCGCTGCGCCGATCTGGCGGCGGCCCGCGCGGCGTCGGAGCGCTGCGGGGCCCGCTTCGTCCACGTGGAGGAGCAGCGCGACACGTTCTTCCGCGCGGCCGAGGGCCGGCTGAAGCTGCGCGAACGGACATGGCGCAACGCGCAGGGCGCAGTGGACAGGTCGGAGGCGGAGCTGATCGCGTACCGCCGCGAGGACGTCGCGGGCGCGCGCGAGAGCCGCTACACGGTGGTGCCGGTCGCCGACCCCGGGCTGCTCGAGACGGCGCTGACGTCGACGATCGGGATCCGCGGGGTGGTGGCGAAGCGCCGCGAGCTGTGGATGCTCGAGAACGTGCGGATCCACCTCGACGCGGTGTCGGGGCTGGGGTCGTTCGTCGAGTTCGAGGCGGTGCTCGGGCCGGGCGACTCGTCGGAGGTGGCGCACGCGCGGCTCGAGATGCTGCGCTCGGGGCTCGGGCTGACGGCGTCGGCGATCGTGCCGGTGGCCTACGCGGATCTGCTCGGGATCTAGTGCATCAACCCCCAAGTTCTTCGGGGGTACTGGCGCCCGCTCCGCCGGCGTACTCATCGCCGGACGCCCTTGCCGCCGTGACCTGGACCCCCGACGAACTTGGGGGCGGCTGCACTAGTGCCGCGCCCAGGGCCTAACGACACCACCTCGCTTGGTCTCATCGCCG
>ERZ1066117.579-NODE-579-length-26202-cov-37.180021_pt1 | contig 26202 bp, 22 predicted proteins | sample MGYA00382764_ERZ1066117 | MGnify/ENA primary metagenome ERZ1066117 (study PRJEB33369, sample SAMEA5778347) | biofilm metagenome | biome: Industrial cooling water; feature: Water cooling tower basin; material: Biofilm | place: United Arab Emirates | collected...
CAGCGGCGATGAGACCAAGCGAGGTGGTGTCGTTAGGCCCTGGGCGCGGCGCTAGTTGACCACGCACACGCCGCCGCCGCCGGGGCCGGCGTGCGGGCAGTGGGTCGCCGGATCGCTCATCGCCGGCGCGCCGCCGTGGTACAGGCGGCAGCCGACCGAATCGCCGTCGGTCGCGTCCTTCACCCCCGGCCACCAGCCCGCGCACTGGTTCAGGCAGTCGGCCTCGTCCTGGTACGCGTTGAGTTCGTCGACGCAGTTCTTGAGGTACTCGGTGCAGTACTCTTGACAGGTCGGCGCGGCCGGGTCGATGCACACGCCGGCGCCGTTCGGGCTGGCGTGCGGGCAGTGCACGTTCGGGTCCGCCTGATTGGCGACCGTCACGTGGTACAGGCGGCAGCCGAGGCTGTCGCCGTCGGTCGCGCCGAGCACTCCGGTCGGCCACTGCGAGCACTGGTCGAGGCACGCCTGGGTGTTGTCGTACTCGTTGAAGTCGGCGCAGCCCGACTCGAACAGCGCGCAGTAGCTCTCGCAGCTCAGCTCGCCGCCGTCGGTCGTGCTGCCGCCCATGGTCGCGGTCGGGTCGGTCGTCGTCGGGCTGGTCGTCGTCGTGGTCGCGTCGGTCGTCGTCGCGTCGGTCGTGGTCGCGTCGGTCGTCGTCGCGTCGGCCGTCGTCCCGGCCGTCGTGTTGCCCGTCGTCGCGGTGCCGGTCGAGTCGGTGTCCCTGCCGTCATCGCCGCAGGCGAACAGGCCGAAGACGAGCACGGGGGTGAGAATCCAAGAAGCAGTACGCATCCGAAGGTGTCCTTGTAGGGTGTCGCGTGAGGATAACGCAAACGGCCCGCGTGTGGTGCGGCCTCCTCGTACGCTCCCGTGCATCGATCGGATCGGCGTCGACCGGGCCGCGAATACGACTGCGCGCCCTCGGGTTCGTCCGCGCCGCGCGGGAGCGCCGAGGCTCCGTCGGCGCGCCGCGGCGCACCGTCGCTGCGCGAGGGGCTGCGGCGCCGCGGCCGGTCTCGCCGCCGCGAAGGCGCGTCAGTGCGAGTGATCGTCGCCCGTGTAGCGCGGGTTGATCGCCAGGCAGAGCGAGACCTGCTCCTCGGCGGCCGCCTTGTTGCCCAGGGCGGTATGAGCCTTCGCGGCGACGTCGTGCAGCCGCGCCGTGCGGTACGGCGAGGCGAGCGCTCGCTCGACGACCGCGAGCGCCTCGGCGGCCTTGCCCGCTCGCAGGTAGGCCCGCGCCAGCGTCACCTGCGCGTCACCGCCCGGGCGCGCCGCGTGGTTGGCGAGCGCGAGCTCGAGCGCCTTCTCCGGCGCGCCGAACTGCAGGTGGTGTTGCAGCGCGTGGCCGATCGCCGCCTCGGGGAGGCGCGCGAGGAGCTGCTCCCACCGCGCGGCCGACCGCGCGATCAGCTCGTCGGCCCGCTCTCGCTCGCCGGTGTGTCGGTACAGGCCCGCCAGCGCGTCCATGTGCTGGGGCAGCTCGGTCGTGCGGACGAGATCCTCGTAGATCTCGATCGCCTTGCGGTGATCGTCGCGCCGATCGTAGACCTCCGCGATGTGCTCCTGTACCAGCCACCAGCCGGAGAGCTCGGCGTCGGCGTCGTGCAGGTGCCTCAGCGCGTCCCGCAGCTCCCCGCGATCCATGGCGACGATGCCGAGCTGCAGCTTGAGCCAGGCCCGGCGCTGCGGATCGTTCGCGCCGGTCGACGCCAGCGCGGCCTCGAGGAGCCCCGCGGCCGCGAGCGGGTCGCCGGTCTTCGCGTGGTAGAGGGCCAGGTCGGCGTTCGCCAGCGCAGGCGCGACCGCGGCGACCGCGGTGAGCTCGTCGAACGCGACCTCGTAGCGGCCGCGCTGCAGGGCGATCTGCGAGCGCAGCACCCTGGCGACCGCCTGTTCACCGCCCCGGGGGACGGCGCGGCGGTCGAGCATGTCGAGGTACGTCTCGGCGACGTCGAGCCGATGAATCGAGAGGTTGAAGCGGGCGGCGAGCAGCAGCGGGCCGCTGCCGGCGGGGGCGAGCGTGAACGCCTCGTCGAGCACCGCCTGGACCCGCTCGAAGTCGTCGGCCTGATTCGTCAGGCCGGCGCGCTCGAGCAGCGCGGAGCCGAGGTGCATCCGGGTCAACCAGTCGCCGGGGCGAGCGCTCGCGCGCCGCTGCAGGCCGTCGACGCGCCGGTCGATCGACTCGAGCAACGACGCATAGCTCGCGCCCGCCGCGGCCGCGACGCGAGGCGGCGCCGCGACGCCGGCCGGGGCCGGCGCGGCGCCGCGGAGGTCGATCTGCGAGGCGGCCGCCGTGACGCCGAACGCGACGATGGCCGAGACGATGGTCGTCTTGAGGTGCATGACTGTCGCCTCCGTGGCTGGCGGGACCGCGTCGGTCGCTCCCGGCGAGGTGCACGCCGGGGAGCGACCGACGCGCTCCGTGACGGCTAGGGCGCGTGCGGAGGCGCCAGGTACGGGAACTCCGCCAGGAAGGGCACGTCGTTCTCCGGCGGGTTGAGCGGCAGGTCGGCGAACAGCGACAGCGGCTGGTTGGGCCCGAGCTTGAGCAGCACGGCCGCGAAGGTGATGTCGACCACCGGATCCGTCAGCTTGCGGCCGTTCGGATACGCGGTCGGCATCGTGGGATCGTACTTGATCGCGTCCGGGATGATCACCGGCCCCGCCTGCATGACGCTCTCGTCGAAGGTCGCGGGCACGAGGCCCAGCGCCATCAGGTCGTCGTCGAGCGCGGCGTGGAAGAACATGATGCTCTCGGCGATCTCGGGCAGCCACATGCCCGCCACGTCCTCGACGGGGTTGCTCGCGTTGTAATCGTCGCGGATCGAGATGTCGGAGCCCATCTTGAAGCCCAGGCCCTGCGCCGCGGCGATGCCGGCCGTGCCGGCCTCGACCGCGCCGTGGCGATCGATCTGCGTGTACGCCTCGTACGGATCGTCGGCGAAGGCCCACCCGCCGTCGCCGCCGGTCGGGTCCGTCGTCGGGTCCGTCGTCGGGTCCGTCGTCGGGTCCGTCGTCGTCGGAGTGGTGGTGGTCGTCGTCGTCGGCTGGTCCGTCGTGCCGCCGGTCGTCGGATCGGGGGCGGTCGTCGCCCCGGACGGATCCGTCTCGGTGGTGTCGCCGCCGTCGTCGCCGCACGCGGAGAGCGTCGTGAGGAGCAGCGCCGCGCCGAGAACTGCGTGAATGGAGGTGTGCTTCGTCATGGTGGCCTCCCTACTCCTTCCTCGCCGCGGTCGCCCAGACCTGGATCGGGTTGGTGCCGGCCGCCAGGATGTCCGTGTCGATCTGGATCGCAGCGGCGGTGACGTTGAGCCCGGCCAGGAAGTCACGCGTGCTGTCGAACATCACCATCCCGGAGTCGAGCATCTCCAGGTACCCCTGGGCGTCGAAGAAGAACGGGTCGTCGGCGTGCCCCGTCCACACCCGCGCGAAGCGACCGACGTCGAAGACCGTCTCGACGGGGCCGGCGACCTGCGGGTCGGCGCCGGGGACGCCCTCCCACCGGACCCCGAACTGATCCTGCGCGTTGACCCCGTAGCGCCAGCGGATCGCGTGGTCGGCCTCGTTGTCGCCGTCGTTGTCGACCCAGATGGTGTAGAGGGCCTTGGAGTCGAACAGCGGCGCATCGTCCGGCTGCGGCCGGCTGTCGTTGAAGCCGGCCCAGCAGACGATGATGGTCGTGGTCTTGCCGTCGCCGCTGTCGAAGACGTAGAGGTCGGTGATGTCCTGCGCGGCGTCCATCTTCACCAGCGGAGCCTCGTCATGGTCGGATGCGAGCACGGTGGACGCCCACCACCCTCCTCCACAGACGGCCGCGACTGCGATCGCCGCGAGCCCAGTTTTCGATCCCGTATTCTTGCGCATTGGGTCTCCATCGTAAGGTCGGCCGCGCGCGAGTCGCGACCGGCGACATGTCGAGGCATGTTACTCCGCTGGAGGTCTTCCGGATCTCCGCCCCGACACACGACGACGAAATTCTGATCGGCCGGTCGAGGCGCGTCACAGGAGCGCGCATCGAGGCGGCCGCGGGAGCGGATCCACCGCGCGAGCGCGAGAACGAGCGCGAGCGCGAGCGCGGCCGCCCCGGGCGATCGCGGGCCCGCCGAGGTGGCCTGGCCCTTGAGACATGTGACTCCGGCGGTCAGCCGCCGAGGAACACGCGCTCGACGAACCAGTACAGGCCGGCGACCACGATCGCGGCGGAGATCCAGCGGGCGCCGCGGACGCGGCCCCACGCGGGAACACGGGCGAGCGCGAGCAGGACCGGGAGGACGACGGCGAGCACGAGCAGCTGGCCGGCCTCGACGCCGAGGTTGAACAGCAGCAGCGCGAGGCCGACGGCGTCCGGCGGGACGCCGATCTCCGCCAGCACCCCGGCGAAGCCGAAGCCGTGGACGAAGCCGAACGGGAGGGTGATCTTCCAACGGCCGGCGGCGTCGGCGACGAAGAAGTTCTCGACGCCGACGTAGGCGATCGACAGCGCGATCGCCGGCTCGACGAACGCGGCGCCGGGCGTCCACAGGCCGAGGGTCGCCAGCGCGAGGCTGAGCGAGTGGCCGAGCGTGAACGCGGTGATCACCGCGACGAGCGAGCGAAGGCGGCCGCCGACGAGCACGAGGCCGAGCAGGAAGACGAGGTGGTCGGTGCCGATCAGGATGTGCTCGACGCCGAGCCCGAAGTAGGCGGACACCGGGTGAGCCGGCGGCTCGCCGGCGGTCGGGTCGCCGGCCAGCGGCACGGTCGCCGCGGGGCTGCGGCGGTGCAGCACGAGGTCGGCGAGGCTGTCCTCGGGGCCAGCACCGGGGCGCCGCACCTCCGCGAGGTGGCGGTGGCCGGACGCGAGGTCCTCGAGCAGCGGGAGGCGCAGCGCCAGCTCGCGCCCGGGGGCCGGGCAGGTCCAGCGGGCGACGACGACGGCGCCGTCCTCCTCGGTCAGCCCGCCGCGCACGACCGCGCCCGCGCAGTCCCGGCCGTCGACCGCGAGCGCGACCCGCTCGACGACCCGGGCCTGCAGCGCCGCGGCGCCGGCGGCGAGGTCGGCGTCGTCGAGCGAACCGTCGCCGCCGCGGTCGAGCGCGGGCGCGAGCGCGAGCAGCTCGGCGCGGGCGAACGTCAGCTCGCCGTCGACGGCGGGACCGGCCGCGGTGTAGACCCCGCGCGACAGGCCGACCTGGTGGGCCCCGGCGGGCCGCGGGGCGAGCAGACCGAACAGACATGCCCCCAGGGCCATGGCCCCGAGGGCATGGCCCCGGAGCAAGAGGAGTCGCGGGGCGAGGTCGAGCATGGCTTTCGGGGCAGGCGGCGGCCGCGGCCGCAGCATAACCGATCCGGGCCGGCTCCGGAGCCGAGGTGCGCGCTCGAGTTCGTGCCCCCGCCCCGGCTGCCCGTCGGCAGGCCGACGAGCGGCTCGATCAGCGCGGCCTTCCAAGAACGCGGCGAGGACGAACGCGCGGGCTCACGACGAGCGGGCGACGCGATCGATCCGCGGCACGAGCCCGTCGACCACCAGGGCCAGCGCCCGCATCGCCCGGGCCCGCCGCTCGCGGACCGACGCCTTCCCGGCGACCACCGCCGACACCATCGCCAGCACGGCCAGCACGTCGCTCGCCGTCAGATCGGCGCGCACCGCCCCGTCCGCGCGCGCGCGCCGCAGCGGCCCCGCCAGCAGCCGCGTCACCCGGCCCGCCAGCGCCGCGAGATCGGGCGCGCTCGGCCCGGTCAGCAGCGCCGGCACCAGCGCGTGCCCCTCGATCTGCTGCTCGACGATCGCCGACAGCAGCGTCATGAACGCCCCCGGCCGGCCCCGCAGCGCGCGCGCCAGCGCCTCCAGCGTCGCCAGGTTGTCCTCGCAGATCGCCGCCGCGAGCGCGAAGCGATCGGGGAAGTTGCGGTACAGCGTCGCGCGCCCGACCCCGGCCCGGCGCGCGATCGCGTCGAGCGGCGCCTCGAAGCCCGCGGACGCGAACACCTCGCGCGCGGCCGCGAGGATCCGCTCGCGGTTCTCCCGCGCGTCGCGCCGGCGCGCCGGCGATCGATCGGGCTCGTCGTGCACCGCGCGAGTCTACCCCGCGCGCCAAGTGGACACCACTGTCCGCTCCGGCCACACTCGTCCTCGCCCCGCGAGAGCCCAGCCCATGGATCCCACGTCCGCCCCGACCCTGCCCACGCGCGCCCCGCTGCTCGAGCGCATCCGCATCGGCCTCGACGCGCTCGACCACCTCAAGGACGATCCGGGCGACCCCTACCAGGCCACGCTGCTCAACATCAGCCTCGACAGCCGGGTCTACGCCGCCCTGGCCCGCACCTGGCGCGCCAGCCCCGAGGGCCGCCGGCTGCTCGCCGAGCGCCCCTCGCTGCAGGGCCCCGAGCTCGACCTCGAGGCCCTCGCGCGGCTCCCGGAGGGCACCTTCGGCCACGCCGTCGCGCGCTACTTCGCCGCCAACGGCATCACCCCGTTCGTCACCCCGTTCCGCGTCGACGACGACCTCGCCTATATCAGCAAGCGCTACCGCGAGACGCACGACCTCGCCCACGTCGTCACCGGCTACGGCACCGACGAGCTCGGCGAGATGGAGCTCCAGGCGTTCGTCCTCGGCAACCTCGGCATCCCGTCGGCCGCGCTGATCCTCGCGTTCTCGACGGCGATGCGCCTCCGGCGGACCGGCCTGCGCGACCTCGCGCCGTACCTCGCCCGCCTGCGCGCCGCGTACCGCCGCGGCCGCCGCTCGCGCGAGCTGCTGAGCGTCTCCTACGAGCGATTGTGGGACAAGCCCGTCGCCATGGTCGCCGAGCTGCTGTGCGCGCCCGCCTGACCCCGGATCCGAGGCGGTGCCCCGTGGCTGCGGCTCGGCTCCCCGCGGGCCGGGCCCCATCCGTCGTCGACGTCCTGGTTGACTTCGTGACCCGCGCCCGGGTCAGATGATGCTCATGCGTCCCCTGCCTCTTCGATCCGCGCTCGCCGGTGTGGCGCTCGTCGCCGGCCTTCACGCGCGCGAGGCCGCGGCCTGCTCGACGACCGGGCCCGCCCCGTGCGTGGCCGACGGCGCGTGGGACTCGCTGCAACCGTACAATGCGGCCGCGATCCCGAGCGACGGCTTGCTGGTGCTCGAGGCGTCCGGCAGCAAGGACCTGCAAGACTTCCTCGATCGCGTGACGCTCGACGTGACGCTCGACGGTCAGCCGGTCGCCGGCGCGCTCGAGGGCGCGGGGGTGAAGAACATCCTGCTGTGGCGCCCGGCCGGGCCGCTGGCCGCCGGGACCTACGAGGCGACCGGCCTGCTCGACAACGCGGGCTGCCTCGAGTCCGACGCGCTCGACTTCGAATTCGTGGTCGAGGACGCGCCGTCGACCGCCCTGCCCGCGCCGACGCTGACGGCCGAGCAGCAGGTGTCCGTGTCCGGGCCGATGGCGCTCGACAACCTGGTCTGCTGCGACGGCGCCGTCCCGGCCGAGGAGGAGAACAGCGCGGCGTGCGGGCTGGTCGAGGTCGTGTGGTCCGAGGGGCACTGCGCCCGGAAGGAGGGCACCGGGCAGCTGTCGGTCTACCCGAAGGCCGATCCCGGGGTCACGGGCGCGACGGCGGGGCTGCTGCGCTTCACGTGGTCCGTCGACGGCGCACCGGTCCAGGACACGCTGACCCCGGACTTCGGGCACCGCGACGCCGGGCCGTTTTGCCTCACGGTGCGGGTGACGAACATGGCCACCGGAGAGTCCGTCGAGTCGGCGCAGAGCTGCCACGATCGCGGGCCCGACGATCCGCAGCTCGGGCCGCAGTCGCTCGATCCCGCGGCCGAGCTCGCGGGCATGTGCAGCACGCCGCTTCAGACGTGCGCGTTGACGCCGACCGGCGACGCGTGGGATCCGGAGAACTGCACCCCGTGGCCGGACGGAGGCGCGGACACGGGAGGCGGCGCCACGGACAGCTCCGGCGGCGGCACCACGGACAGCTCCGGCGACAGCGCCGGCACGGCGGGCGTCGACTCCGGCGACAAGGGCTGCGGGTGCGCCAGCGACCAGGGTGGCGGCGGGGGCGTGCTCGCGCTGCTGCTCGCCGGCGGCCTGCTGCGGCGTCGCCAGAGACGCGGCACGCAGGATGGTCGCGCCTCGACGGTCGTTCAGCGCCCCTGAACCGCGCCGACACCTCGACGAGCGCGGCGACGCTCCGAGATGCGGCAGGCTCGCCGCTCAGCCGTCCGGGAGGAGCGCGCGCCACTCGTCGGACTCGGCGACGCGCTTGAGGATCGCGTTCCGCTCGGCGAGGAAGCGGCGCAGGTACGCGGCGAGGAACAGGACGTCGGCGAGGCGACCGAGCGGGCCGAGCGGGCTGGTGTAGTCGAAGACGTCGCGCATCGTCGTCTCGCCGTCGGCCTCGGCGAAGAGGTGGTCGTGGTCGAAGCGGGCGAAGGCGCCGCGGACCATGCTGTCGCGGAAGCGGTGCGGCGGATCGAACAGCGTGATCTTGCTGGTGAGGCGCTGGCGGACGCCGAGGTGACGCGCGCGCCAGGTGACGTGCTCGCCGGGGCCGAGCAGGCCGCGGGTGCGGCCGCCGACGGCCTCCTCGCCGGTGCGGCGGGTCGAGAGGGTGTGCAGCTCGACGCTGCGGGCGAGGTCGAAGCAGCGCGCGATCGGGGCGCGGATCGTCGTGGTGAGCTCGAGGATCGGCATCGGGGTGCGTGGGACAGGCGCGGGGTCACGCGCCGTCGGGGGCGACGAATTCGACGAGCTGCCAGCGCCGGACGAGCGCGTCGGCCCAGGAGTCGGCGTCGATCTCGAGCAGGACCGCGTGGGCGGTGCCCAGGCCGACGCGCAGGTGCGCGAGGCGTTCGGCGAGCTCCTCCATCGTCGGGTTGTGACCGATGACCCACACCGTCGCGGCCGCGTCGGAGAGGCCGGCGACGACGTCCGCGACGACCTCGCGGGTCGCGGCGTAGAGCTGCGGCGACGGCTCGGCGACCGGGAGGTCCGGCCACTCGCCGGCGCACGCCTCGGCGGTCTCGCGGGTCCGGCGAGCGTCGGAGCAGAGGATCCGCTCCGGCGCCCACCCGAGCGCCCGCAACCGGCGCGCGGTCGCGGCGGCCTCGCGCCGGCCCGAGGGCTCGAGCGGGCGCTCGTGATCGTCCCCGTGAGCGGGCGGGACGGCGCGGGCATGACGGAGGAGGACGAGCCGGAGGCGCATGCCGCCAGGGTACCGCGTCGCCGCGGGGACGGCCCACGAGGATCCACGCGGCAGGCTGCACGTCGTCACCACCTGCGTCACCGCGCCGGGCGCGGGCGAGCGCTCGATCGCCTCGCGTCGGCCGCGATCATCCGCATCGCCGTCGCGCGCCCGCGCGACGCCGTGCGCCCGACGCCCGCGGCGCGTGTCGACCTCTCCACGTCCGGTCTGCGACGCAGGGCGCCTGCACACGCGGCGCGCCGCCGGAGCGCTCCGCGGCGGCGTGTTACCCTCGTCGCCGCTTGGCGGGTCCGACGGACACGGGGGCGGGCTTCTCCGAGACCCTCGCGGGCAACTCGCTCGCAGCGACGCCGCCGCTTTCGGCCAGCCTGCTCGGCGCGACCCAGCTCGGCGCGGCGAGGACCGTGAGCCCGGACGCGCGGATCGCCGTCGAGGCGCTGCGGCGGGTCGGCCGCTTCGCCGTGCTGCGCGAGGTCGGCCGGGGCGCGATGGGGGTCGTCTACGCCGGGTACGACGAGGAGCTCGATCGCCGGGTCGCGATCAAGCTGGTCGCCCTCGGCGACCGCAGCGACCCCTCGCTCGGCCGCACGCACCTGCTGCGTGAGGCCCAGGCGCTCGCCCGCCTGACGCACCCCAACGTCGTCACCGTGTTCGAGGCCGGCGTCCACCGCGATCAGGTCTTCGTGGTGATGGAGTACGTCGAGGGCGTCGACCTCCAGCGCTGGATGTCCGCCGAGCTGCGCGGCTGGCGGGAGGTCGTGGCGACCTTCCTGCAGGCGGGCGAGGGCCTGCACGCGGCCCACAAGGTCGGGCTCGTCCACCGCGACTTCAAGCCGAGCAACGTGCTCGTCGGCGAGGACGGCCGCGTCCGCGTCGCCGACTTCGGGCTCGCCGCGCACCGCGACGGCGCGGGCGGCCCGCCGGGCACATCTGTCTCCGGGGACATGTACGGCGCGAGCGCCTCGCGGACGCGCTCGCAGGAGCTCGCCGCGACGATCGCCGGCGCGGGCGCGCTGGTCGGCACGCCGGCCTACATGGCCCCCGAGCAGTTCCGCCACGAGGCGGCGACCGCCGCCAGCGATCAGTACGCCTTCTCCGCCGCGCTGTTCGAGGCGCTGTACGGCCACCTGCCGTTCGCCGGCGAGACCCTCGCGGAGCTGATCGAGCAGGTGCTCTGCGGCGAGCTGCCGGCGACGCCGCCCGACCCCGCGGTCCCGGCGTGGCTGCACGCGCTGGTCCTCCGCGGCCTCGCGCGCGACCCGGCAGCGCGCTTCCCCGACATGGCCGCGCTGCTCGCCGAGCTCGCGCGCGACCCCGAGCTCGAGCGACGCCGGCGACGCCAGCGGCGCGTGCAGATCGTCGCGGCCGTCGCGCTGACGCTGCTGGTCGTGATCGGCGGCGCCGCCGTCTACCGCGCGGTCGTCCGCGGCGCCCACGAGCGGCGCGCGACGGCCCGCCTCGAGGCGCTGCGCGAGCAGCTCGCTACCCTCCAGGCCGAGGGCCGCGCCGACGAGGCCGCGCGGGCGTTCGCCAGCTTCGTCGCGCTCGAGGACAACCGCGGCACCGCCGCGCTCGGGCGGGCCTACCGCGAGTGGGGCGAGGCGCAGACCGATCACGCGGCGGCGATCGACGCGTTCGCGGCCGCGTACGTCCACGCGCGCAGGGAGGACGACCTGCGCGCCGCGCTCCGCGGCCTCGCGCTGCGGCTGGCCGCCCGCGGCGACGCCGACGGGGCCGCCGTCGCCCTCGCCACCCTCGACGCCCAGGCCCCGGCTCGCCCCGCCGATCCCGAGCTGGACGCGCTGCGGCTGACCGCGGCGCTCGAGCGGCGCGACCTCGCGGCGGCGCTCGCCACCCTCGCGCGCCGCGATCCGGCCGACCCGCGGCGCGCCGCCGTTCCTGTCCTCGAGCACCTGTCCCACGCGACAGAGACCCGGATCGCCGACCTCCCGCGCGTGCAGCGGTACACGACCCACAAGCCGCTGCTCCTCGGCGACCCCGACGGCGACGGCCGGCCCGAGGTATTCGCCCCCGCGCCGGGCCGCGGGCCCGACGTCGTCCAGGTGCTGCGCGGCGACCCGACCCTCGCGAAGATCGCCGAGGTGCGGGTGCCGACGCTCGTGCGCCCGGACGGCCTCGCCGTGGCCCCGACGCTGCAGACCGGCCCCTGGGCGCTCCCCGCGAGCTTCGGCGGCCCGCCGCGGCTGCTCGTCGAGGCCGCGAACCCCGGCGGCGAGCCGCGCGCCCAGCGGATCTACGCGGTGCTGCCGTTGACGCCCGGCGCCGCGCCCGAGCACGTGTGGACCGACAGCCCGACGACCTCCGTCGTCGGCGACCTCGACCGCGACGGCGCCCCCGAGCTGTACCTCGGGACAGGCGCGTACAGCCGGCACCTCACGCGGCTGCGCCGTGACCCCGGCGGCGCGTGGCTGCGCGACTCGCCCCACCCGCGCACGGACGCGACCGAGTCCGACATCAACGCCGTCGCCGTCGGCGACCTCGACGGCGACGGCGCCCCGGAGCTCGTCGCCGCCGTCGGCGCGTGGAAGGCCTACGAGCTGCGGGTGTTCCGCGCCGACGCTCGCGGCGGCCTCGAGCTGGTCGCGCGCAAGACCCTCGGATCCGTGGCCAGCCTCGCGCTCGTCCGCGCCGACGGCCGCGTGCAGCTCGCGGCGATCAAGCGCGACGAGTACCCGAGCGCGCCCCGCTTCCCCGCCGGCCGCCACTTCGGCCCCCAGGCCGGGCTCTACCTGTTGGAGCTCGTCGGCGGCGCGCTCGAGCAGCGCGCGTTCTTCCCCTCGCGCCCGGGCGAGGAGTGGTTGATCGCCGAGGCCGCCGACCTCGACGGCGACGCCCGCGACGAGGTCGTCGTCACCGGCATGAGCGACGTCGTGGTGTTCCCCCGCGGCCCGGAGGGCCTCCTCGATCCGCTGCGGATCGCCGGCGGCCCGGCGCTGCTCGTCGGCGACCTCGACGGCGATCCGGCGGCCGAGCTCGTGGTGCCGATCGCCGACGACCGCTTCCTCGTGCTCGGCGCCGGCGAGGCCGCGACGCCCGCGCTGCCGCGCTCGCTGCCGACGGCCCGCGCCGTCCGCGAGGACCTCGACGACCCGGCGATCGCCGAGGTCTGGCGCCACGCCGAGGACCTCGCCGCGATCGGCCTGGTCCGCCGCGCCGCCGACGAGCTGGTCGCCACGTCCGGTCTCTCGCGCCATGTGCGTGAGGACATGCTCCTGCGCGCAGGCGAGCTCTACGCCGCCGCCGGCGACCACGCGGCGGCCGCCGAGCAATTCGCGGCCGCGGCGGATCGCCGCGATCTCGCCGCGAAGGCGCTCGCCGGGGCGATCCGCGGCCGCCGGGCGCTGCGCGAGTTCGCGGCTGCGGCCGCGCTCGCCGAGGCGAGGGCCGCGCTGCCGGGCCTGCCGTCGGCGGCCCGGGCCGAGGCCGAGGCCGAGGCCGCCGCGCTGCGCCGGGCCGCCGCCGTCCGCCCGGAGCTGCCGCTCCGGTTCGACCGCCCGCTCGATCCGGCCTGGCGGATCGCCGATCCCCTGGCGCTCACGCGCGACCCGGGCTCGCGCGACCTGACCCTGCGGACATCCACCGAGCGCGTGCTCGCCGAGCTCCCGCTCGAGTGGGACGGCGGCAGCGTCGCGCTCACCGCCGACCTCACCCTCGATCACCTCGACTGGGCGGCCGGCCTCGAGATCGCGATCGGCCCGCCCGACGACGACGCCCCGTGGCTGTGCGTGGCGCTGCACGCCGGCGGCAGCTCGAGCCGGCCGGACCGCCGCGCCTTCGTCGCCTGGGGCCGCGAGACCGAGAGCGCCGCGCTCAACGAGATCCTGCCGGCAGGGTTCGCCGGCCGCGTGCGCCTGCACCTCCGCCACGACGTCGAGCTCGGGGTCGGCTACGCCGAGGTGGACGCCGAGGGCGCGCCGCGTCAGCGCGCCAACCTGCCGGATCCGGGCCTGCCCCCCATGGCCGCGCCGCCGCCGGGGCCGCTGCGCCTGCGCCTCGTCAGCCGGATCGAGAACCCCGTGCTCGTCGGCCGCGTACAGGTGCACGCGATCGACCTCGTCGGCTTCCGCCCCGGCGCGCCGCTGGCGGACGCGGGCGACGACGCGGAGACCGCCCGCCTGATCGTCGAGGGCGAGCTGAGCGCCGCGCTGGCGCGCCTCGACGGCGTGACCGACGGGCCGCGCGCGCTGTGGCGGGTCGACCTGCTCGCGCGGCTCGGCCGCGACGACGAGGCCGTCGCGCTGCTGCGCGAGCTCCAGCGCGGCTTCGTCGAGTTCACGCTCGCCGAGATCCAGACCAACGCCCCCGACGAGACGCCGCAGCGGGCCCGCTTCCGCCAGCTCGTGATGCACGACCCCGACGCCTTCCTGCGCGTCGCCCGGCGGGCCGTCGGGCCCGCGCTCGACGACGTGCTCGGCGCCTCGCTGCTGTTCGACGCCCGCCAGCGGCCCGCGGTCGTGCGTCACCGCCTCGTCGACCTCGACACCCGGCCGCTCGAGCCGCCGGCCACCCGCGAGCCGCACGCGACCCGCCGCCACGGCCTCGCGCTGTTCATGCGCGGCGCGACGTGGCGCGACGCCGGCCGCCTCGACCTCGCGCGCCGCGACTTCGAGGCCGCGTGGCGGGTCCTCGACGACGACACCCGCGAGTTCCCCGACCGCGACGAGCTCCGCAGGCGGGTCGGCGAGAAGCTGCTCGAGCTCGCCCTCCACGCCCGCGACGCCGAGGCGGCGCGGCGCTGGCTCGACGTCCAGCGCCGCGACAGCAAGATGCCGGAGATCACGCTCGAGATCTGGCGCGAGCGCCCCGGCCTCGTCGAGCTCGTCGGCGCCGACGCGTGGGCCGAGCTCGCGGGCCAGGTCGACCGCTGATCTCAACCGGGGAATGGGATCCGCACCTGCCGGAGCGGCTACACGACCAAGATCTGGCCCTGGTACCGGCACCACTGTCACCATTCGGCCGCGAACAGGAAACGGCCGTCCGAGCTCGTGGGCGGCGCCGATCCGGGCGAAGATCGAGCGGGCGCGGCATCGCGCAGGCTAGCCGTCCGGTCGCCTCGCCCGACGCAGCTGGCGGAGATGGACCATCTCGAAGATGATGACCGACGTGAACGAGACGAGGAGCCAGAGGAACGGCTCTTCGATCGGCAAGCCGTTCCAGGCATCGATGAAGATGCCGATCATCATTTCGGGTCGATAGCCCCACCACTGGTAGGGGAACGCGACGGTCGCCTCCCAGAACATGGAGATGGTGAAGATGGTCAAGGCTGAGAAGGAGAAGGCACGCCAGCTGATATGGTCGCGGACGCTCGCATAGAAGACGCTGGCCGGGATGAAGGCGGCGACGATCAAGAACGCGAAGTAGCCCGGGAAGCCGCAGGGCACGGGGCTCAGCTCCTTCTTGTAGATGGTGGCGAGCACGATCAGGACGACGCCGACGAGCGCGGCGCTCCATTGCGGCCGGACGAGCGGGATCTCGGGATCGTCGTCCGACCAGGACTTGCGGCCGTTGTCCCTGGAGTACCGCCCGAACCACGCGAGATCCGACCAGAGGTAGAGCGCGATGTTGACGGCCACGCCGAAGAAATAGAAGCCGAACTCCTCGACCGGGATGTCCTTCATCCAGGTGCCGGTCTGCAGATCGAAGCCCCAGGCATAGACCTGGAGGGTCGCGCCGGCGTTCGGAAAGGTGAAGAAGGTGCTACCGAAGAGGATGTCGAGGATCACCCCCTGGGCGACGAGGATCGCGACTGTGATCCAGAAGGCGCGGCGCGGGAAATCGAGGCCGGGCTGCCGATAGAACCACGTGACGATGGCGATGAACGGCACGATCCAGAGCGACAGCGACCAGGTGTAGCCGTAAGGGGTCGGGTCGTCCGAGACCTGTACGAGGATCGCGGGACGAGCGACGGTCCTCAAGGTTAGATAGGCGGGAAGGAGGGCGGCCACCAGCATCGTTGCAACGGTACCGGCGCCGTCGCATGTGCTCGAGTAAGACGACGGAACAAGAGGGGGGCGCGATTGGATCGTCATGACGTGTCGGGCGCCCACTTTACTGGACGTCTCCGTAGGAGTACAGTCGACCTCATGCAAGTCTCTTCTGCGGATCGAGCCCGGTTTCGGCTGATTCTCGGCACACTCGGGCTGTCCTTCGTCGGAAATGCCGTCTCCGCCTGGTTTTCCATCGGGTGGATCTCCGCATCCATCATGACAGGCGTGTTGCTCACATGGATAGTGATGCACACGGCGCGCACGCGCGATCCGATCCTCACGCGCTTGCTCGCGTTCGGTTTATTCGTAGGCTTCGGAGAATTGCCCGCGGATCACTTCGGCGTGGTGACCACACGAACGCTCGTCTATCCGCCGGGGCCGCCGCTGATCTGGGACTCCCCGCTGTACATGCCCTTCGCCTGGGTGATCGTCTTCGTGCAACTCGGCTACCTCGCTTGGTGGCTGAGTCGCCGATTGGGTCTGCGCCAGACCAGCCTGGCCCTGGCGATCTTCGGCGGGATCAACATCCCGATCTACGAGTTCCTGGCGAAGTACGCGAACTTCTGGTTCTATCGAAACACACCGATGCTCTTCGGCGTGACTCCGTACTACGTCATACTCGCCGAAGCGCTCCTCAGCCTCGCGCTTCCCCTGCTCGTGGCCGGCATCTCCGAGCGAACGCCCGTCGGTTCGCTGATGGTGAGAGCAGCCATCCAGTCGATCTGGATCTATGCGGCCGGTCGGATCGCGTTCGCGCTGGTCGGTTGAGCGCGTCATGCGGGAGGGCGCTGGGCCGACTGGCCGAGCCGCCTGGAGAGCTGCTGGCATAGCCGGCCCTCTGGCGACACGGCCTCGTCCGCGAGGATGAGGCGCGCCTCGTCGCGCCGAGGGGCCGGCGATATTGCCCTGATGCAGAACCTTCCGCGGCGTCCACCATCGGCAGGCGGCGACAGCGTCCACGGCGAGGGCCAGTACACGGCCCGGCACCATCGCCAACCTGATCGAGCGCGCGGCCCGGCGCGCGGGCCTCGGTCACGTCCACGCCCACGTCCTGCGCCACACCTTCGCCACGCGGCTGCTCAGCCGCGAGGTCGACACGCGCACGGTGCAGCAGCTCATGGGACGAAGTTGAGGTGAGAGAGGAATCTCAACTTCCCCGAGGCTTGGCCCTGGTACTGGCACCACTGGCACCACGGAGAATGCCGTGGCGATGTGGTCACCGCGTCCGTGGGCGGACGCGCAGCGACTCCAGGACCTGCGGGGTCAGAACTGCGCGGTCTCGACGCGAAGCCCCACGCACCCGGGCTTGCCGTTCTCGCCGAGGAAGCCGCCGAGCCCCCCCTTGCCGCCGGCGCCGCCGCTGCCGCCGGCGCCGCCGATGAAGTTGACGTCGGTCATCGCCACCGTGACGTCGCCGACCCTGGCGATCCCGATGCTCGCGCCGCCGCAACCGCCGCCTCCGGCCGCGCCGCCGCCCCCCCGACCGCCGGGCTGACCCCAGCCGCCCGCGCCCCCCGTCCCCTTGGCGACCTTCTCGCCGGAGCCGCCGGAGCCGCCGAACCCGCGATTCCCGCCCGCGCCGCCGTCACCGCCGAGGCCGCCCACGCCCCCCTGGCCGAGCTGGATGCTGGTCCCGGTCAGCCGCAACTTCGAGGCGATCGCGGCGACCGCGATCGACGCGCCGCCCGCTCCCCCACCTGCGCCGCCCTTGCCGCCGCAACCGCCGCTACCTCCGCCGCCCCCACCCCCACCCTTCACGGGCGAGCCGGACATGTTGCAGAGGAAGCCGATCTTCACGGAACCGCCGCCGCCGCCCCCGCCGCCTCCCCCGCCCGCCGAACCCCCGCCGCCGGCCTTGCCCGCGAGGCCGGTCCAGTTGCCGAGGTTGTCGAAGGCGCCGAGGCCGTTGTCGACGACCGCACCCGCGAGGCCGCCCTTGCCGTCCTTGCCCGACTGCCCGGCGCCGCCGGCCGTGCCGGTCGGCGAGCAGCCGGCGTTGCTGCACTGGGAGCCGGCGCCGTTGCCACCGGCGCCGGCCCCCGGGCCGCTGCCGCTGCTGCCGGCCCCGGCGCCGTAGTGCCCGCACATCCCGCCGTTGCCGCCCCATCCGCCCTTCACCCCGCAAGCGCTCGCGCCGCCGATCCCCATGGACGTGAAGTCGGGCTTTCCGCCGCTGCTACCGTTCGTACCATTGCTCCCGGTCGCGCCGTTGGCTCCCTGCGCGCCCGGACCGCCGTCGCCGGCGACGATCCGGCTGTACTCGACCTTGAGGAACTCGCCGGCCAGGCCGCGGACGTACAGCGCGTAGCTCGTCGCGCCGGTCGTCTCCAGGCTCTTGCCGCGGATCGTCAGGCCGTTGAGCCGGACCTCCGCGGTCAGGCCGTCGGCGATCACGCCCTTGTCGCCGGTGGCCTCGAGGACCGTCTCATGGACGAGCGGATCGCGGTCCCACTTCAGGCCGTAGCCGCCGAACAGGCTCACGCCCGAGACGAGCTGCACGCTCTCGGGATAGTTGCCCCCGCGCAGCAGGATGTCGCACCCGCCCTCGCACGCGCTCGCGACCATCAGCGCCCGGGCGATCGTCGCGACCGGCGTGTCGGGGGTCGTGCCGTCGTTGAGATCGTCGCCGCCGTCCAGCGGGGGCGCGACGAACACGAACTGCTGCCCGGGCTCAGTGCACCAGGGGCTCGGGTTGTCCGGATCGGGGACGCAGGGCGGCTCGCCGGTCGTGCTCGTCGAGCCGCCGGTGTCCGTGGATTCGCCGGTGCTCGCGGGATCGACGGCGCCGGTCGAGGCGTCGCCCGTCGTCGTGCCGCTGCTCGCGGCGTCGCCCGTCGAGGTGTCGCCCGTCGACGTCGCCCCGCTCGCCGTCGTCCCGGGCGAATCATCGGTGTCCGCGCCGCCGCTCACGCTGGCGCCGGAGTCCGTGGCGCCGCTGGTGGTGCCGGGCGAGTCGCCCTGCCCGCCCGAGCCGCTGGTCGGCACGGGCGCCCCGCTCGCGTCGCCGGTCCCGCTGCCGACCTCGCCCGAGGAGGTGAGCGCGGCCGTCGTGCCGAGGTCGCCCTGGCCGGCGCCGGTGGTCGCAACATCGTCCGCGCAGGCGGTCATCAGCAAGCTCGAGATCAGGCTGACGGACAACATCGATCGGCTCCCGGATGGTCGAGGGCGCCGCGCGCAGGACGGTGAGAAACAGCAGATACGGTCCTTCATAATTGGCTCCTTTGGTTCGATGGTTGGTGGCAGATACGAATCGACGGATAGACCGCACGCGAGGCGGCACGTGCAGCGCCGCCTGCGTGCCGCTCACTTCTTCGGACAGGTCTTCGGCGGGCCGGACGTGCCGCCCGCAGGATCCTTGTTGACGATGGGGAGGTTCAGGTGTCCGTGGCGCGGCAGCGTGAGGCACAGCCAGTCGAACACCTCGTCCTCGAGCGGCGTGGGGAAGATCCGCGCGGACGTGTCGAGCACGTACGCCGGGTCGAACCCGCCGGCGTCGTCGGGATCGAGGCCGTCCAGGTCTTCCTCGTCGGACGAGGTCGCGTCCGGGTCGTCGGGATCGAACTCCTCGAGGGGGTCACATCCGGCTGGCGTCGAGAGCCAGATCAGCGCGAGGAGGAGCGCTGCGCGGCGGTCGGTGGTGGTCGTCATGGGGTCGGCTCCTGCCCCATGAGTTGGGTTTGTTGGCATTTCCGATCAGGGTCGGATCCGAATTCCCGCCACACCTCGCCGCACCGGATGCCGTCACTTGCGCGGCGGCTGCGGGCACGGGTACACCGGGCCGGGCGCTGGGCTCGGGGGCGCTGTCTTGTCGAGCTTCGCGGGGGGGAGCTTGATGCACAGCTTGCCCTGGACGATGTGGAAGACGGGTCCGACCTGCGGGGGCAACGGATCGGCTTCGAGGACGCCCGGGTCGGTGGGAGCCCGCGGCTCCTCGATGCTCGCGGGATCCGGCAGGGTGGCGAGGCCGGCGGCGACGATCCACGAGAACAGCGCGGGGCGAGACTGAGAGGAGTGATTCGGCTTCTTCAGGGGCATGGTACGTCTCCTGCTCCAGGAGTGCGGAACCGACGACGAAGGGATCAGGAATCATCACAGTTTCCGCCGCTGGATCTCCGAGATGCCGTCGTGTCCACATTCGGAGAAGCTGCTTCGGGCCGCAGCTCGGAGTTTCTGCGCCGCCGCGGCCGACAGCCCCGGGAGCTCGGCGCGCAGCACCAGGGCCTCCCCGCGCTTGATGCAGTCCTCCCCGAGGAAGTCCGATCGACCGACGCGGCCCAGCGCGCGGGCGGCGTCGTGAAGACGACCCTGCCGGTGAAGGGCCTTGGCCAGGGCGAGCTCGAGTTCGTCACGCTGGCCATTCTCGTTCAACGCCGGGCGACGAGCGAGCGTCCGCAGCACCTCTCGCGCGAGCGCGATCGCGGCGTCCGTCTCGCCGGCGGCGACCTGCGCCTCGACGAGGGCGGTCTGGAGGATGGTCCGCCAGACCTCGGGCTTCTCGACATCGGATGCGGCGGCGAGCGCGGCGAGGGCCTCCCCGGCGTCGGCCACCGCGTCGGCACCCTCGCCGAGGCGGACGTTCGACGCGCTGCGCAAATACAGCGACGACGCCAGCGCGAGCGGTTCCTTCGCCGCGCGGTAGCCCTCGATCGCACGGTTCGCATACTTCAGGCCGGCCGCCGACTCTCCGGCGTAGAAGAAATCGACCCCAGCCTGGTAAGCGAGGTTGGCGATCATGACGTGGTCGCGCGCGTAGACCCGCGCGAAGGCGTCGATCGCCGCGTCGAGGTGAGGCGCCGCCCGGGCCCACTCGCGCCGCTCGAGGAGCGTCGTAGCGACCCGGTAATTGAGGTGGCCGCGGACATCGTCGGCCCTGGGTGAGAGCTTCAGCGCCTCCCGGAGGAGGTCGATCGCCTCGATCCGGGGGACCACCTCGAAGTCGGTCATGGCCTCGACCTGGTCGGCATAGTCGATCAGGAGCCAGACCAGGGGCTCCTTGGCCTCGAGGCGCGCGACGGCCTCGACGGCGCCCGGGAAGTGCTCGATCGTGGCCTTCACCGGCCCCTCGTGGCGTGCGGCGAACCGTGCACGGGAGGCTTTGAGGTGCGCCTCTCGCTCGGTCTGGTGGACGTCCATTCGATCGAGGATCGTCGCCGCCTGCGCGAGCAGTCGGCTGCCCTGCTTCTCGTCGTCGACCAGCAGGGCGTGCGCAAGTCGGGCATCGACCAGCGAGCCATCGTCGCGCTGAAACTCGGCCGCGTCCTCCGCTGCTTCGAGCGCGCTTGCGATCTGCTGCGGCGGAGCGGCGGAGAGGCGCATCATGTCGGCCTTGAGCAGCAGGTAGCTCGCAGGAGTGATCGCGGACGCGGGCTGGAAATCCCGCGCGAGCGCCTCGGCCTCGACGGGGCGCCTCAGCCGCAGCAGCGCCATGATCTGCGCGGCGACCTGCAACGGCTGCTTCCGCTGCGCCGAGAGGACCTGCCTCCAGGTCGACCAGCCGTCGTCGTCGACGACGGGACAGAAGCGCCAAAGGGTCGCCGCGGCGTTCCATTTGAGGGGTTCAGGCGGAGGGGGCAGCGGTAGGCCGCCGAAGAGCCGGGGAGCCGGGGCAGACGCGCGCTCCCGGGGTTGCGAGAGGAACAGGTCGAGCTCCGTCAACCACGAGCCGATCACGTCGGCGCCGCTCCACAGGCACGCGCTCCGGTGCAACGCGCGGCGGACCACCTGAGGCGACGGCGAACGAGCGAGCTCGCACAGCGCGACGGTCTCGCCGTACCAGTCGTCGATCATCGCCTCGAGGTCGCTGTGGACCGGCTGCAGGGACGGCGTGCGGTCCAACGCCGCGCGCCACTCGTTCGCCTGGGACCGGGTGTAGCGGAGGAACTCGTGGCGCTCCGGATCGCACGGCGGCGGCGGAGGCGGCGCGACGAGCTCGGGCGGCGGAGCCAGGGTCCGCCCCATGTACGCCGACGTCCCGACGAGCGCCAGGCCGGAGAGGAGGGCCAGCGACCGCCAGTAGCGGTGGGCCCAGCCGGGTCGCGCCAGCTCGGCGAGCAGCGCCGCCATCGTCGGCCAGCGGCGCTCGGGATCGAGGTCGAGGCCGCGGGCGAGCGCCTTGCGGAGCCGCGCGGGCAGGCGGACCCCGCGGGGCGGCGGTCGCGGGATCCAGTCCTCGTCCCGCAGCCCGCCGACCGACTTCGGCTCGGGGATCGGGCGCGCGCCGCACAGCGCCTCCCACAGCATCAAACAATAGGTGAACTGGTCGCTGCGCGCGTCGGCGGTGCGGCCGTGGTGCTGCTCGGGCGCCATGTAGCGCAGCGTCCCGACGAACACGCCGTCCTCGGTGCTCAGCGTGCCGAGGGCGCGGCAGTCGGGGAGCGTCGGCTCGTGCTCGCCGCTGAACAAGGAGCTGGTGCGCGCGAGCCCGAAGTCCGCGACCTTGGGGGTCCCCCGGGCGTCGACGAGGATGTTCGACGGCTTGAGATCGCGGTGCGTCAGGCCGACGCGATGCGCGGCGTCGACGCCCTCGCCGATCCGCAGGAACAGGTCGAGGATCGCGGCGTATGACGGGCCGCGCTTCAGCCACGCCTCGAGCGTCTCGCCCTCGACGAGCTCCATGGCGAGGAACACGCGCTCGTCGAATTGGCCGACCTCGTAGACCTGCACCACGTTCGGGTGGGACAGGCGGGCCATCGCGCGGGCCTCGCGGTGGAGGCGGCGTCCGCCGTCGGGCGTCGACCAGTCGGCGTTGAGTAGCTTGATGGCGACCACGCGGTCGAGCTGCGGATCATGGGCGCGGTAGACGAGGCCCATCCCGCCGCTGCCGAGGGTCTCGAGGATCGTGTAGCGGCCGATCTGCCGCGGGATCGCGCCGAAGAGGCGCGCTGCGACCCGCATGTCGATCCACGCCGCGTCGGCGTCCCGGCCGACCGGGATCGGGCCTTCAGGGGTGGATCGTGCCATGGTCGTCGACCGGGCTCGGGTTGGTGCGGACGATCAGCGCGCGGATCTCCGCGATGTAAGTGTCCATGTCGGCCCCGGGCGCGTCGGGGCCGGGGCGCCGGTGGTCCGCGGTCAGGCGGGCGACCTCGGCGAGCAGGCGGTTGCGGGCGCCTCGCAACCGGCCAGGGATCGAGCTGTCGGGGAGATCTAGCAGCATCGCCAGTTCCGAGTCCATCAGGTACTCGAAGTACTTCGCCTCGAGCAGGATCTGGTCCTTGAGCGGCAGGCTGCGGAGCGCCTTGATCAGGATGTCCAGCTCTCGGCGTCCGCCGACGATCGAGCTCAGGCTGCGCGGGGCGAGCTCGTCGAGCGAGCACTGGTCGAAGTCAATGTCGCTCATCTCGACCTTGCGCAGACCGCGGTAATTGTGGCGAAAGTGGCGATAGAGGACGTTCTTGGCGATCCCGAGCAGATAGGCGCGGAATGAGAACACGCGGTCGCCCTGCCGGGACTCGCGGGCGTTCGTCTTGACCAGCTCGAGGAAGGTCTCACCGACCAGATCGGCGACCTCCTCGAGGTTGGTCAGCTTGTTGCGGAAGAACCGGCAGATCGCGTCGAAATGGCGGCGATACAGGATCCGCGCGGCCCGCATGTCCCCGCGGCGCCAGGCTGCCAGCAAGGCCTCGTCGGAGAATTCCTGCAACTCCTGCGATGAAATAGGCATGGGCTCGTATGCTCCCAGTTGTCCGCGGCGTTCAGACTGATCAGGCGCGAAAATGTTCTTCGGCCCGATTCTTCATGAGGTCGCACTTAGCCTTACATGTGGGCAGACTTGAGAGCTTGGGTCAGGCGACACCGCTGGCTCGTTTTCGCGCCCCTCGTCTTCAGCAGGAAACGGCCCGGTGCATCGTAGCGCCAAGGCAAAACCCCCCAGGGCGGAACCGAGCTCGGCCCCTCTCTTCCCCGCAGCCCCCTCGATCTTGCCCTAGTTTTGGCGCCAATGACGTCGACGGCGCCCCGCAGCGACCGCAGCTTTAAAGCGAGGGCCTTCACCGCCCCGCGACCCCGAAAGGGGCCGACGAAGCGATGAACGCCGACCTCGACAACCTCCAGAGCGAGTTCGAAGCCCAGCTCCAAGTTAGCCGATTGAGGCCTTCGTTGCTGCTGACGAGGCAGCAGCGGGCGAGCCTCGGCGACATGACCCCGAGAAACCGCTTTGAGCATCAGAAAGGCCCGGTTACACTATGCAACGATCGGAGACTGGCCGTGCGACAAGCTCATCGCCAAAGTTTGGCATGCACCTGGAAGTCCTACTTTCACGCGATCGAACGCGTACACGAGCGCTTGTGTGCGAGCGGCTGGGAAGTGGCGTCCGGCGGCTACCGAGAAGCCGCACGAATGCGCGGCCTGTTCGAAATCTACGAAACATTGGAGGAAATGGGCCCGCGAGGTCGCAGGTTCGTCGCCTCCTGCGTTGATAGCCCGTCCGAAGGTGACTTCGGCTCGATGCGAGCGCGCGGCGGCTTCGGCAAACTGCTCGACAAGAACGCCAGGACGATCGACCGAGCCCTCGCTGGGGTACCGCTTGACATGGAGAAGAAAATCTGTGACGAGGAACTCCTCGACCGGGCGCACGAATACTTGGAGGTCGTGACAAGCATCCCTGGGATCGGCGTCGCCGGAGCGACCCGGATCCTCTGCGCGAAGCGACCCGACAGATTCATCTGTTTGAATGGAGACAACCAGCGAGGTCTATCGGAGGCGACCGGCTACCCGCTGGGAACAGCCCGTACAATCGAGGATTACATAGCGATGATGGATGTCATTCGCCAGTACGAGTGGTACCGTACACCCCGTTCGGTCGTAAAATCCGCGCCCCCCAACGAACAGGGGCTTTGGGCCGCTCGCGCCGCCTTTCTCGATCGCCTGGTCTCGGAACGCTTTCAGTGACCTGTTCCGCGCTCGGCGAAGATCATGACCGCGCTCTTGCATCTTCACTCTCGCTCTGGCCTCCGGTACGAGACCGTCAAGCAACCGATCTTACGTCTGCTCCGTCAGGAGCCGTCGATGAAGAGCTCTAGCCATGCTGGTGGAAATCAGCACCCATCAGCACCACGCGCCGGCGAGGCCGGTCTGCGGCTCGGCGAGCTCATCGCTGCGCCCGAAGGACCTCGACCTCCGCGGTCGCTTCGTCCACATCAAGGCCAGCGGACGCTGCCCAAGGGCGGCGAACCGCGCACGGTGCCGATGTCGAGCCGGCTGTTCGAGGCCCTGCAGGCCAGGGCCAGTGCACGCCCGACACCATCGCCAACCTGATCGAGCGCGCGGCCCGGCTCGCGGGCCTCGGTCACGTCCACGCCCACGTCCTGCGCCACACCTTCGCCACGCGGCTGCTCAGCCGCGAGGTCGACACGCGCACGGTGCAGCAGCTCATGGGACGAAGTTGAGGTGAGAGAGGATTCCCGGCCCGCCGCCCGCGACCCAAACCGCCGCGAAAGCCCTTCAAACCCGGTCTCAGACCGTCGCAGGCGAAATCGAGCCGGTCCCTCTCTTCCCCCAATTTCTCCAAGACTTGGCCCTGGTACTGGCACCACTGGCACCACGGAGACTGCCGTGGCCGTGCGGTCACCGCGTCCGTGGGCGGACGCTCTCAAAGTCATTGACAGGAACCTTCCGACGCCAGGGATGAGGTCCGCGCCGTCTATTCGGTGTTCCCGACCGTCGCGTCGCCGTCGCGCCGCTCCGCCATGACGGAGTTCCTCGCGCGGCTCAACCACGGCCTGCTGCACGGCGCCTTCGAGATCGACCTCGCCGACGGGGAGATCCTCAGGAAGACCTCACTCTCGGCCCGCGACGCCGCGCTGACGCCCGCGCTGATCCACAACCTCGTCGAGGACAACCTCGACGGCATGGACACCTACTTCCCTGCCTTGCTCGACGTGATCAGGGACCGCCGATCGCCGGCCGAGACCGTCGCCGCCGTCGAGGCCCGGCCCGGCCATTAGCCACGACGACCTGCTCGCACTTCCCGACCGTGCCCATCAAGCCTCTGAGCCGCACGCGCGTCGTCGACGGAGACGCCACGCGCCCGGAGACGCTGCCGACTGGCTGGCCTTTGAGCGCGAATTCGTGGAGATGATGAACGAGCGGCGGGTGCGGATCCGAGCTCACGCCGTAACACGATCGTAATCAGCCCCAACCGCGTTTCCCGGTACACTGCGGTCGATGACATTGCTCCGCCTCCTCCTCGATTTCGACGCCGACCACGGCATCCGCAACGCCTTCAACCGCGCCCCGCAGGAAGTCCTCGATCGCTACGGGGTCTCGCTCGCCGAGTATCAGGCGTTCCGCGCCCTCCCGCAGGGCGTACGGACGCTGCTCCCGGCGGCGATCCTCGAGATCTGGCAGCGCCTTCAGGACCCCTCGGCCGACCGGATCCTCTGGCCCGGCCCGCAGCTGCGCTGCGCCCATATCGAGCCCGCCGCCGCCAAGGTCGGCGAGCGGACGAACTTCAGCCTCACGATCGCGGTCTGCCCGCCCCAGGGAACCCCCGAAGACGAGTTCACCGTGTACGTCACCTTCCGGGAGCGCAGCTCGAACGCCGTCGTCGACGCCGACGTCCAGCCCGTCCAGCTGCCTCGGGCGCCGATCGGCCTGCTGAGCGTCGCCTGCAGCGCGACGTTCGGCGCGCCCGGTGAATACATCGCCCAGGTGCGGGTAAAGAAGAACATCGAGTCCGCTCCGAGCCACGAGACCGATTACGCCGCCGACGACTTCGACATCGTCCGCGTCCACGCGTGAGGCCATCATGCCGCCGGCCGTCCACCACGTCCTCGCCGCCGTCGCGCCGCACGTGCCGGCGGCGCTCGTCCCCGCGGGCACGCTCGCCGGCGTCCTCGCCCTCGCGCCGACGCTGCCGGCCGCCTTCAACTGGCTCGGGTTCGAGTGCAGATTGCGGCCGGGCGACGACCGGGTCGACTTCGCGGGCTGCAGCGAGGAGTGTGACGGCGGCCGCGAGCAGTGAGAAGCGCCGCGCTGAGGGATGGCGCAGTGATCACGTAGTTCGATGGACGG